>WNGB01002610.1_pt1 | contig 31503 bp, 29 predicted proteins | sample 5400681 | NCBI WGS metagenome assembly WNGB01 (sample SAMN13153367, study PRJNA577476) | soil metagenome | isolation source: 115 cm soil or saprolite under grassland replicate 2 | place: USA:California | collected 2016-06-15
GCAGCCCGCTCGGGTGGAATGGACGAACGGCCGATCTCGGCGTACATAGCGTCGAACACCGGCGACAGTTCGGCCAACGCTGCATCTGCCAGGCACTTGATCGTCCGCAGCGGATGGTCCAGTGGAATGCGCGCCTCAAAGTCGACAAACGCCAGCATGCTGACTTGCGGGTTCTGCTGTCCGCGCATTCCTGCCACCTCAGCCGGAGATGGTTCAACGGTACCCAGCCCACCTATTCAACCGGAAGAGCCGAACTACCCCGGAGTGGGCGATTTTCGCCGCCCTGCTAGGGCACTCTTGCGGAGCGGGTCGGCTTGGATGAATCTGCCCGTCAGCAGATCGTAATAGCGTGCCCGCAGATAGCTGAAGCCATCCTCTTTATCGCCGTACTCGCCTGTGAACTCCATCGGCTGGTTGGAAGTGCCTTGCGTCAGATCGGCAGCAGGATTACCAAACGCATCAGTCCCATACGTCTGGACCATGGTGCCGTTGGCGTAGGTCACCGCTCGCACGCTGCCGAGCCCGTCGGTGTGGTGGATCTCCAGCTGGCTGTTGCCATCCACCGCGTATGCCAAGCCGGTTGCTCGTACACGTACTTGCGGTTGCCGTCGAACAGCAGCAACGGGAGCCCAGCTCCTACGTCCCAGACGTGGGTGGTGTACGGACCGTTGCCAACATTGCTCTGGACCCGCAGGCCGTCCCCGTTGTAGGCATACTTGCTCGGCTGGCGGCCGGCGCTCTTGGTCATCCGATTGGCCTGGTCGTACAGGAAGTAATCGTGGCCACGCGCGACCATGTTCCCGTCGTTGTTCACCACGTAGGTCACAGTCGTGGTCCTGTGGCCGTCGTTGGTGCTGATTGATTGGATGCTGTCCGCCTGATCGTAGCTGTACGTGTCCGTCGTGCCAAGACGCACCCTGGTGGTCCGGTTCCCAACCGGATCATGGGTATAGGTGGTCACGCCCTCCGGAGCGTTCTCCTGGGTCAGCCGATACAGCTTGTCGTATGAGTAGGTGGTCGTGGACTGGCGCTTGCTGACCTGGACCGAGCTTTTCGCCTGACCTGGCAGGCTGTCGGTATCGGTCGAACTGGCCTGGACGGTGTAATTGCCGGGCGTCAGTGGGTTGCCCGAACCGTTCTTCCGTCCCAGACCACACTCTGCGCACCGCGGACCTCGCTGCCACTGAACAGCGTCCGTACTGTAGTGCCCTGCGAGTCCAACACGGTCGTGCTGCCGGTCAGCGACGGTGATTTGTCGTCATTCAAGGTGCTGATCACATTGGCGGTGGTGCTCGTCGACGGGTCAGCAATGCCGGTGTTGGCCAGCTGATTGATCGCTGGCCGCGCCGACTTCACACGGAAGTGGCGTGTCTGGTCACCCGAGCTGGTGCCGGCGTGGCGGGTCCAGCCAACATCGACCTGACCGTCGCTGTCGTCGGCCCGCACGCTCGGGTAGTCGTCGGCGCTCGAGGTGTCCGGCACCGTCTCGGCAGTATCCCAGCCCTTCTCTGGCAGGTACTTGCGATACGCGATGTTGCCGGCGCCGTTCTTGTAGACGGGCGTAGACATCGCCACGGTCAATCCCCAGGCTGAGCTGCTCGCCCCACGTGCTGGGGGCCAGCAACGCGGTATCTGACGCATCGGCATCGTTCGCGCTCTGCTTGCGGTCGATGCGCCATTGGCCGGCGCCGGTCTCGGCAGCGACCACGAGTGCGGTGTTGCTACGTCCGCGGCGCCGGCTAGGCCGTAGGTACCGCCGATAGCGGCTGCCTTGGAGATAAGCGGAGCCGCTGATGAACCGGACCATTCCAGGGAGGATTACAACAGCATGCGTGGCGCAGGGGCTGGCCGCCCGGACCGATCACTGTTTGCATGTGTGCCCTCCGGGAGCGTCACAGAGATCTGCGCCTGTGCTGCGTGCGCCACACGATGCCGCTGTTATAGCTGCGGACGACATGCCGATTGCGTCCCTATGCAAGTCAAGGTGCCAGATCATGGCCCAACTGCGGCCGAACTTTGACGTCACCGGTTCGCGCGTCAACGTCTGCGATCAACTCGTCCTTCGGATCCATACCAGCGAATTGCAGCCGCCATACGACAGCTGGCCGCGGGGCTATTTGCCACCGGAACTCGCCAAGGATGGGAACTTTCACGACGAGAGTCTTTGGCTTGACGCTACGAACTCCAAGCGAAGCCGCGGCCAGCTGCGCACCTGTCTTCCCGATAACTCCCGGACTACGCCGTTCCGCTTGCCGAACCGCCTCGGTGCTGTCAATCAGAGCGTCTTCAGGACCATCGCGGGTTGAGAAGAGCGGCGTTGGCGGCGTTACCTCAACAGGTAGGTACTTGAATCCCGGAGGTGGCGCGGGACGATCATCGTCTGTCTCGGTTCTAAAGATGAGTACCGGGCCGGAGACTGTTCCTAACTGGTCGAGCTTGTACTGAAATGTGGCTGGACCTTGGTCGTCGCGATCCCAAACAATCACCGACCATTCCAGGTACCCCGCTCCGGCTCCGGTGGCGATCTCGCCGACAAGTTTAACAACTGTTCCTTGTGGATGCCTTCGTCGCAGCTCCGGCAAAGCCAGCCGCAGTGCACGCAATCCGCCCTGTGGCTCCTGTAAGTCATCGTATGTGCGCATCTCGCGGACCCATTCGTGGATCGGTGCCGTTGTAGCTGTGCTTCGGTCGACGGTCGCGACACCCCCGAGGAAGAACGCCAAGATCGCCAGACAGTGCCCTAGGATAACTAGTACCGCAACCCAATTTAGGCAGGTGACGCGGGGCCCGGCTCCGGGAAACTGAGATCATTGATTATCCATGTCGGGAAAGGATCCGACTCACCACCTCCAGTATTCCACAACAGGTACGTGCGAGTCAGCGTGCTAGTCTGAACGTATGCCGTTGGACTCACTCGGATTCGGTATGTCTGGCCAGGTACTGCTTGGAACGTCAGCATGCCGAACGGGTACTCATCCGGCAGCAGGGACGGAGTGTTGATTTGTGCCTCGCTCCTGTCTGGGAAATAGCAGATCGTCCCAGGGGCGAGGTTGTTGCACTGCACTGTCTTGGTCAGGGCGGTTTCGTAGATATCCTCTTGCGAACTCCATATCCAGAACCCTCGAGTATCGGTCCGAACGTATCTTTCGATCGTGACTCTGATATTGACCGTCACGCCGGGTCGCATGCAAGCGGCTCTTACGCCAAGCGCTATGATGCTCTGTTCGACGTTGATAAGCGGGTCAAAGGCCGCGCGACATACTGACTCGAACCCTCCAACTTGGGCGGCTTCGAGGCAGACGTCACTCCCACATAGACCAGTGCGATCGGCAAACCGAGTCGGGTTGTTTCCGACGTAATCTGAGCGATTCCAGCCACTGACACCAGGTCCACTCTTACGAAGCGGATCCTGCGTCATGAAACGGCCGACGCTCGGGTCGTAGTACCTAGCCCGGAGGCAGCTGAAGCCATCCTCCTTGTCCGTGTATTGACCGGTGAACTGCATTGGTTGGTTGGACGTGCCCTGCGTTAGATCCGCTGCCGGAATACCGAACGCGTCGGTCCCGTACGTCTGGACCACCGTGCCGTTGGCATAGGTGACGGCTCGGACCGACCCGAGTCCGTCGGTGTGTGTATGGCGATCGTCTGCTCGAGCTCGGCAACCCCGAGCTGCTGCTGCTGTTTGGCGTCCACCCGATCAAGGGGATCACCAACGAGGCGCTTGCCGAAATGCTGACGTGGAAGAAATTCCCTTCGGACATCAATGCCGGCCTGCGCACCAGGCGCTACGACCTGCGCCAGGAGCTGTACCGGCTGGTGCCAGGGCTGGAGGGCGATCCACTGCCCGGCACCGAGTACCAGGGTGAGAAGGTCATCGCCCTGAATCCAGCGCTGGTTGCCAGCGACGTGCACGAGTTCGACCTGCTGCTCGAGATCGTCAGGAAGCTCGAGCCGCCCGCGGCCATTGAGACCTACGAAGCCGCGCTCAGTCTGTACGGTGGCGACCTGCTAGACAGCTCGGCCGTGCCGAAGTACCGCTGGCTGTACGACGTGCACCCGCAGGTCGCGCTCACCTTCCGCGCGGACTACCAGGCCAAATACAGAGAGGCCCGGCTCCGACTGGCCGATCTGCTGGCCAACGGGCCGGAAGCCGGACTGGCGCGCGCGGAGGATCTGTACACGGGCCTGTGCGCCGAGAACCTCGACGACGAGCGAGTGTGGATCGCGCTGTTTCGCATTCACGAGCGCACGGGCAGCTCGGTGGGGCTGGAGGGCATCGTGCGACGCTATCGCGACGCCCAGATCGAGCTCGGAACCACCGACGTCACCGACATCGACAAGGTGCCGCTGCCAGCCAACCTGGAGCGCATCGTGAACGACATTCGCTCGCGGATCGGCGGCGCCCAGGCGCCGACCTGATGATGCCTGAACCTCCGACGCTCAGCTTCGTCGCCGACGACTACCAGCGGCTCGCGGCCACGGCCCAGCAGATCGAGGCGAGCATGGCCGCCATCCAGGAGGCGCTGGACGACCTGGGCAGCACAAAGGCGACCCACGTCGTCCGCAAATGCCTGGCGCTCGACTTCGAAAGCCTCGAGGCGGACGCAGGCGAACTCCGCTGGCTGCTGAAGAACGCGCCACTGTCCGCGAGCAGCATCGCCAGCCTGCAGAGCGTGGCCAGCGGGGTGGAGCACACGGTGGCCCTGTGGCGCCGCAGGGAGCATCTCGGCAATCACGGCAATCACGACTGGCTCGAGGGCATGGATGCGCTGCGATCCGTGCTTCGCCGTGAAGCTGGCGCGCTCTTGCTCGACGTGGGCTGGATCGAAGCGTTGATCGGACGCCAGCCGGCCGCGGCCGTGGCGCCAGGTCGGTCCATCTCGGGCTGGGACGTGAGCCGGCTGCGGTGGAGCCTGGAGCAACTGGATGGAGGGGTAGCCAGTGTGCACGCGCTCGCAGGCGAGGCGGCGACCTCGGCGCGCGACGAGAGCTGCCAGGGTCGTCGGCTGGACGAAGTCGCCAGGGTGATCGACGCCGCGGCGGCCGTTCGGCGCGAGGTCCTGGAGCGGTGATCGCCGTCGAAAGCGACTCTCAGCTGACGTTCCCGCGCCTGCTGGCCGACGCTTACAGTCTGCGGACGCGCAACACACTCGAGTGGCGCAGGCGCATACCTCGCAGGATCGCGGTCCCCACCTACCCTTACCCTGACTGAGAGGTCGCCAACACGTAGGGTCGGCGTATGAAGGACAGTCAGCTCTTCCACGGCTCGTTCAGTCATTCGCGTAGCCTGCCAGCCTCACCTGCAGCGGTATTCGCCGCGTTCGCCGACACGGCGGTGCGGCGGCGCTGGTTTCAGATCCCGAGCGAACCTGATGGCGCGCATCACGAGCTGGACTTCCGTGTCGGCGGAGCCGAAATAGCGCGGGGGAGACTTGCCGGCGCCGGTCTTCCCGAAACAATCGAATATCGGTCGCGGTTCGTGGAGATCGTGCCGGAGGAACGGATCATCTACACGTACGAGCTGAGCTTGAACGGCGAGCTCCGCTCCGTGTCGCTGGTGTCAGTGGAGCTGGCGCCGGATGCCGGCGGGACGCGGCTCACGTACACGGAGCACTACGTGTTCACCGCATTCTCGGGCGACGGATGGCATGATCGGGCTGAGCGCGAGCGAGGTATTCCGCTGCAGCTCAATGGCCTGCAGGCGGTGATCGGTGCAGGGTCACACGCGCGAGGAGCCCGCGCCTGAGCCCCTCTCTAGAGGTTCCTTCCGCGCCCTCGCGGGTGGAACTGGTGGCGCATCCTAAGCTCCTCAGCAGCTCGAGTGCGGGTTGTCTCAATGATGTGATTTGGGGCCGCAACTTCGACGACCCAGCCGCTGAAGCCCACCTCACCACAGAGTCGCGCCCAGCTCAAGTAGCGGGTGTCCCAGCCACTCGAATCACTCGAATCACGATGTAGATGCCGGCCGCGTCGTATGCGGATGCCAGCGAACCTGTGGCCTAGGGTGGCAATCCCCGCACCCGTGCCGACTACCGCCCCGGGGCGCAGTGCCAACCAGGTTCATGACGATGTTGCCGCCGGCCGCCCCGCCGCCCATCAGGCCTTCAGCGCCAGCGACAGCACCGCGATGCCCGGCAGCGGCTGTTACTCCACGCGAAAATCTGGTAGCAGTGCACGCGAGCCCCGAGGTGAGTGTCACTGAGCCACTTCCACGGACGTGCGCTGCGCAGCCTGGGATTTTTTCGCCAACGTCTAGATTGGTTGCTCACCGCTCGGCGCCGGAGCGCACTGCTCAATCAGCGGATCCCGGTATCGATACTCACATCCAACCGCGTCGTCTGGCCCGGCAGGATTGTCACCGCGCGCGGGAGGTCGCGAGACGAATCGATGCCGTGGCCGTCCAACTCGACACGATAGCTGCCTGGCGGGAGTTCAACTCGGTAGGTGCAGTCGGGCTCAAAAGCGATGCGCTGGACTTCTGCGCTGCCGTCGACGGAGTGGACCACCAATCCCCGACTGGTACACGCGGCTGGTGGCGGTGTCGGCGTGGGTACACCGACACGGTCGACCGGTTGGAGTGGGCCGATGCTGGCGCGGCCTTCGAGGTATCCCGACTGAGCCACGTTCGTCGAGATGGCTGGACTGCTCATGGGCGGCTGGACACCGACGCTGCAGGCGGTCACGAGCAGGATACCCACGAGGGCCGAGGCACAAATCAGGCAGCTATTGCGTAACGTTGCTAACTGCCGTTCCCCAGGCGCCACTGCTGCGCGCGTACTCGCCGAGGAGCCAGGCCGTACCGGTGCTGGTCGGGTCTGCCGCCAGCGCCGGATAGTCGCCCCAGCGCGTCCCGAGTTGATAACCGCCGACGCCCGCCGCAAACACGCTCACCTGGCTGCCTTTCGCCGCCGCCGCTGAGGCGGACTGCCGCCGGCCCGAGACGCTCAGCTCGAGCGCCACATTCGGACTCGAGCAGGGACTGATCGAGCAGGTCGGCATGATGCCGGGAAAGAAGAAAGCGACGCTCGGGTTGGTCAGCGCCTGGCTGGTGCCCTGGAGCGAGGCACCGGGCGTGATCTGATACCACTGCGCATTCGCGTAGGCATTTGGTGAACTACTCAGACTCGAGCTCACGGTACCGGTCGTATTGGCGGTATAGATCGAGCCGTAGCGGTAGACGGCGCCAAGCAGGCGCGTGTCGCCGGTGTCAATGCGGCTGCCAAACGGCTGTGGGGCGTTGGCCGGCAGAGTGTAGGGCGCAATCCAACCACTCTGGACCCAGCCTGGATCGTTCACGACGGGCGCGGCACCCACGGTGTTGGTCACCGATCTGACGGGCAAGTTCGAGCCGCTGGACCATATGGCGTTGACCAGATACATCGTCCCACCCGTGCCGGGCAGCGCGTCCGGCTCGGTCGCGGGCTGGATGCTGAAGGCGGCCCCGCCGCCCGGATTCTGCAGATTCCACGTATCCCAACCCGTGATCGTGGGGCAACTTCCAGTCGTCGCGTCCGGATACACCGAGGCCTTGGACAGGATCATCAGCCGCGCGTACTGGAAACTATTGCTGCCATTCGAGAACTGATTCGACGTGATGTACAGGTAGTCACCGTCCATGCCCAGCGCCGGGTAGTCCACCCAGTCGGTGGAACCGTCGGCATTGGTGGTGACGCCGTTGACCAGGTACGTGCACCAGGTGGTGGCGCTGTTCTCGGGCGAAGCATTCTCGGATGCGGCCAGTGCGAAGTTTGTCCCGTCCGTGGCCAGCAGCACGAAGCGGCCCTGGCCGCCGTTGTAGCCGCTCACGATGCCATTGCCGGCGTCGAACAGCGCCCGCGGATCATAGATCGAGCCGCTTTCCCCAAAGAAGCTGTCGAAGCTGATGGGTCCGAGTAATTCGGCGCCGGACTCGTTGAAAAGGGCGAACGCCTCGTTGACACCGGTGAGCAGCGAGGTCGGGCCGACCGCGAGAGCACCGTCCGGCGGATTCCAGCCTCCTCCATCGGCCAGCCCGAGCGTAGGGAAGCGGGGCGCCGGTCCGCCCAGGCTACGCTGCAGGCCCTGATCGCGAGCGTCGGCCGCGGCGTTGACCTGCGCCTTGAGGCGCTCGTAGGTCGCCCGGTCGACCGGGTAGTGACGCGAGACCTCCCGCGGCGTTTCACCTGCTGGAGGTTGCGTTGGCATCTGGTGGGGGTTGACGCGTGCGCCTTTGACCGGAGAAACCACGTGGCGCGTTGTAGCAGGCGCCGCCCCTGCAGGCACCGCCTGCGCGCTGGCCACAAGCGCCATGCTCACGGTGGCCAGGAGCAGTAGAAGGCGCTTCCTCGATGTGTACACGGTGACCTCCAATGGGCCTGAGCTCGCGGGTCGCAGGCGGCCGCATTAAACAGTGCGATCGCGCGTTAGACAAGACCTAGCCCACACGCTTCGAGGTCCAGCACCCTGGTTGTCAGGCAGCAGCCTGGGGCCGCTTCGCGCCGGGAATGTCAGGATCCGCGCGTGCGGAGGCAAATCGCCGTGCTGTACGATCTCGCCGCCGTGGCGGACGGGCGCCATTCGTCGGACGCTGGCAGCCACTGCACAGGAGGGTGCATGTACAAGCGGACCCGCGAGCCAGCGCCCGTGCATCCGCACCTATTTCGGCACGCGCGGGTGCGCCAGATCGTACGTCAGACGAGGGGCTTGCCACGGGCCCAGCGGCAGGCTGGCTGGTCACGCCTACAGTCGGTGTACCCGTCCATCGGAGACGACGAGGCGCGGGAGTTGATGCGCAGCGTTACGGACTGAACAGCAGACGCGCGTGGCCACAGTCGGATCGCGCCCGCTGCGAGCGATCATCCGCGCGCTGGGTTCCGCTAACGGGCAGGATTTGGACTACGCGATCGTCCAGGCTGCTCAGATCTTGGACCAGGAGGCACGGTTTCGCAGGTATGAGGAAATCCTCGCGAATCCGAGTTCGTGGTCCGGCCTTCCATCGGATTACCGCGAGTCCTACCAGAAGTCCATCCGCGCAGACTCTTCCCACTTCCTGCCGCCTTCGCTCGTTGGGCGTCGTTTGGAGTCCGATGAAGAAGCAGCCCTGACTGCAGCATTGGTCCAACTCCTGGACCGCGGAGTCCGCGTGGCGAGCGTGTTGTTCGCACTCGGCAAGGGAGGCAACCAGGCGCTCATTTCCCGCATCGCTGACGAGGTCCGGCGACAGATCGGCCGCGATGCGTGGGCAATCCACCAGGGGGCCTACGTCCTGGAGGATTTGCTGTACGTCCCACGTGGGCAGCGACGCTTGACGCGTTCGGAGGCGGCGATCTTCGAAAAGGCGTCCGCGGTGTTGGGGGCGGCAGTTACAGTCGAACTCCCATACCCGCCCTCCTCACCCGAACGTGGCTATGTTCCCGATCCGCGCGAAGCGGTCACCCAGGTGTTGGCGGTGCTGTGCGACCGCTTTCAGCCGAAACGCCGACGGCAGGGGTTTGGGCGATGGAGTCCTGGCGATCGACTGCGCGTGAGAGTGGAGCAGGTGGACGCGCTGTCCAACGGCGATCTCGCGCTCGCCGGGCCCACGTATGCGGACGTCACTCAGCCGCAACTGCAGGCTCGTGCTGTTGTCATGGCACCAGACCAACCGGCCAACGACGCAACGTTCGTAGGGCTGCACTTCAACGTTGGCGTGTGGCCACCGCAACGGAAGGCGCTGCTTCGTGGTCTAACGGCCGGGGCTGTGCCCGTTGGTACGCTCATTTCTGCCGTTGACGCTGAAGAACGGGAGTTGATAGTCGGAATAAATCGCGGAGATCTACAACGCGTCAGCCGCTTCGGGACCGTCGTGCGCGAAGGATTGCAGGAATCAGAGTTCCTGCTGCTGTACAAGGCTGCTGCCGACATCCGCATCCCCGAGCGCACCCCTGATCTGGAGCGGCGAGCACGTTGGGAACGCATGCAGGCGCAACTCGCCCACGTAACTCGACGACCTTAGCGTCGGAAATTCCTCCATTGCTATCGCAATGCGATACGACTCGCGGCTGGGGATGTAAACGGCTCCCTCCCATTGCTTCTCTACGACGGCAATCGGAAGTGCATCTATGGCGCGGCCGGGCTGGCATACGCGGTGGACGGCAACAGCCAACGGCGCCGATAATCGCGCAGGCGGCGCGCCCGCTCCGCGACGCGGCTTGCTCTAGTCCGGCTGGGCGGCGCCCCACAGCTTTCGGACCGTGAGGTTGCCGCTGTCGGAGATAAAGAGATTACCGGAGTTATCCAGCGCGAGGTGCGTCGGGCCGTTCAGTTGCGCATCGGTGCCGGGGCCTCGGTCACCTGCATTGCCAGGCTCGCCCGTGCCGGCGACGGTATCAATCATTCCGTCGGTCGTAACTCTGCGGACGCGGTGGTTCGAGCTGTCGGCGATAAATAGCATCCCGTCCGGCGCAACCGCAAGCCCCAGCGGATCGTGCAGCGCGGCCTGTGCAGCCGGGCCGCCATCGCCGGAATAGCCGGGCTGGCCGGTGCCCGCGACGGTATGGATCACGCCGTCTGGCGTCACAGCCCGCACGCGCTGATTCAGGTTGTCAGTGAAGTACACCGTGCCATCCGCACCGACTGCCAGCCTCGTGGGTCCGTTCAGGAGCGCCTCGGTCGCAGGCTGTTCGTCACCGTTGTAGCCTGGTGACTGCGTGGCGGTTATCGATCCAGCAATGATGTCCAGAATGGCATTCGGCCGAAACCGTCCTATCCAGAACGAGGGCACTCCGGCCAGGGCAGCCGAGAAGCCGGCCACATACAGTGCACCATCCGTGCCGACCGCCGCGCTGGTGTAGCCGATGTTCGTCACGCCTTGCGCCGGCCGCGCTCGGCTCACTGCTCCATCCGGCGCAACGACCCATAGTCCGGATGTCGTGTCGACAATGTACACGGTGCCGTCCGGACTCGCGGCGACATCGCCAACCTGGCCCAACTGCAGCGCCTGAGGACTATTGGTTGGAGCACCGCCTCCACCAGCGAACGTTCGCAACGTGCCGTCAGGCATGACGCGGTACACGCGGTGATTGGTAAGATCACCAACAAACACGCTGTCGTCGGGCCCCGCAGCAATACCGGTAGGAATCCCAATCGGCTCCTGGATGGCGAGACCGCCCTCGACGATGGTCTGGGCGCTGGTGGGCCCGAGCACAGGGGTCGCCGTGCCGTCCGGAGTAACGCGGGCGAGTAGACCTTGACTTGCATCGCTCGCGTACAGAGTTCCGTCAGGCGCTACGGCGAGCGCATGAATGAAACCGACGAGTTGCCCAGCCGTTCCACCCGCCACGTGTAACGCACTGATGGTGCCATCCGGGTGCACAACACGAACATGGGTGCTCTGCTGATCGGCCACGTACAGGCTTCCGTCTGGTGCCAACGCAAGGGCGCCAGGCGCGTCGAGTCGCGCGCTCAACGCAGGTCCGTCGTCGCCGGAAAAGCCCCGCACGCCAGTACCCGCCAGTGGCACAGCTGACCCGTCGATGCCAATCCGCACGACGCGGTTGCCCCGCGTGTCGGAGACAAACACGTTTCCGTCTGAAGCGGCGGCGAGGCCCGCCCCCATCGGCGAGACCTGTCCCAAATGCGCCAGCACCTGAGGTGGCGAAGCTGGTACGACGCGCAACAGGGTGCCGTCGCTCGTTTGAATGAAGATCGCTCCGGTCGGGCCGACGGACAAGCCAAACCCGGGTGGCCCGACGCTGGTTACTTTTCCGTCGTCACCGAGATGCCAGGTCGCCTCACGCGTGGCAAAGTACAGCTCGCTTGCACGGCCAACTGCGATGGCACTGACCTGAACGGGCCGGCTCAGGGGGGAGTCAGCTTCGTGCAGCGGATCGCCCCCGTCGGTCTGCCACAGGGCCATATCATCGAGCGTCCGTCCGGCCACGGTGTGGAAGGCTCCGTCGGTACCAATCAGGCCGATGTGCGAACCATCCGACACGTACAGGCTGCCATCGCCGCTGGCTGCCACCATCATGGCTTCCAATGGCGTCTGGATCGCCGGCTCACCTTCGTAGAGATGGAGTGGGCCGGTACCGACGACGGTCGTCAATGTTCCGGCGACTGGACCGGCTGTCAGCGAGACCCAGCTCGCGGCCATGCAGCACCACGCGAGCAGCACACTGATGGTCAGCCGCGCGGCGAGCGTCACGTCGCATCCGAGGGGGCGGCGGCTCCTAGCGAAGCGCGCGCCCGAGTGTCGACGATCGCGCCTGCTCGCATCACATCGTTCCGGGCTGCATCGTCGGATAACTCATTAGCGGAGTACTCGATGTCGACGGTTGCAACCAGCGGCCCGCGCTGAATGTGCAAGACCTGGCGGATTGTGATCGGTGCCGTCGGATCGGGCGCAGCCCCGTACCCCGTCGCCTGGTCGCCGAGCCCGGTCGCGGGGAAGCTCGACGCGCCCCTTGGTGGCAGCGTCAGCAGCCCGTAAGCCGCGACCGCGGTTTCGGTTGCCTCGTAGGCGTCAACCCGAACCCGCAACTGCTGCGTACGTCGAATGAAGTCGCGGTAGGCGGAAGCGCGTGGGATTCTCTCGCCAGCATCGTTCCACAGCCGAATGCTCCGCCGCTGCTCCCAGCCGGAGGGTAAATCGCCGGCGGCGGGCTCCATCAACCAGGGTCGGGGCACATCGGGCTGCGCGTGATCCCAGTCGAAGGGCGCAACGGTCCAGTCCGCTTGCTGGGCGTCTGTGACGGCCTGACGGAGCCAGTCGATGATCTGGCCCGAGTCCGCCTCCGGCTTGTCGTAGACGCTGACGACGAGCCAGACGTTGCCGATGCGTGCCGCACCGATACCAAACGGCCAGCCAGAAGGTGGCGAGCTGCCGGGGCCAGCCAGGGTGCCGGCCACAACATCGTCCGTCGTGATATCCGATGGGATCTCGAGCCTGTTGCGGGCGTCCAGGTTGTACGCGGTGTACGTGGCTGTCTGCGCCGCGTCGACCGACGGCCAAACCTTGGCCGAGAAGCTGACGCTCCGAACGGTGCCGGGTTCCTTGAATGTTTCGTCGTATTGGAGGGGCGCCCTGCCGATGATTTGCGATTGCGGGCTGAGATCGAAGATGCCCCTCGTGCCAATGATTTGCTGCCAATCCGCGAACTCGGCTGGTGCTGGAACGAACACTTGGGGATCGCCGGCAAAGGCAGGCGTGGCCTGAGCCGCCGCCACGAAGCGGGATCGAGCGGTTAGCGCCCACACGGCGCACCCACTACCCGCTAACAGAGTGGCAGCGCGTCGCCTGGTGCACCTCATGCGCATACGTGATGCAGCAACTCGCGTGCCCAAGTAGTGGGCATAGGACGCGTGCGGACATCGTCGTTCGCGGCATGCTCACCTTCGGGATCATGGGGTGCGACCCGGCGCCGCCTCAGTGCGGCGCGATCTTCGCTCCGAAGAATTGCCCGCCCGAAGAAACCGTCCGCGTAGTTCTCCAGTGACAGTAACGTCAGGTGGCAGCCCTGGCCCACTCGCGTCTGCGCAATCGGCACAACTCGACGCGGAGACTCGGCCGCGCGAGGTAATCGTGAGGGTGCTGACCAGTAAGTGCCGGCGATGTCGCTGGATGGGTTGGATCTCGCAAGCAAGTTGATCTCCAGCGGTGGTTCGTTCGTCGTGTAGGAACCCCGAAGGGCACCTGGCTGGGCGTTCCGCCCATCGCGACGATGCGTCGGTCGAGCGCCTCGACGGCGCCGGCGATCTCGTCCTTGCGGCCGGTGGACGTGGTGCGTCAGTCGTCGGGAAGAAATGGCGGCCAATCGCGGCTATTCGCCCCCGAGCTGCCGGCCTCATAGGGGCGGCCGTCGGCCGCGTCGTAGATGCCCCAGCAGTACCGCGGCTTCTCCGGCGGGGCGCCGGGCTTCCCTGACGGGATCGCGCACCCGGTCCCCCGCGTAACGACCAGCCACACCTCCCGGTCCGGGTAGACGTCAGGGCCGTCGCTGTCCGTCCCCACCAGGCGCTGGGCGGCGGCGTGGGTAAGCAGGTAAGCGCGCACCTTCGTCCATTGGCCAGAGTCGGTCGCACTGGCACGGGCCACGATGGCGTCTTGGCCGATGTACGGGCCGCCCGTTGGCCGGAGAGCCGTGGCGTTCTTGGCCTCGCGGACGGCGCACGGGTCGAAGTTCGCAAGCGAGGCCAAGTTCTGAGGATCGACCGTTGGCCAGGCACGCACCGGGCCGGCCGGGTAGGTGTAGGCGGCGCACGGCGTCGGGCTTCCACTCAAGAGCGGCCAAGCCTGTGCGGTAGGTGGCGTTCCGGCTGCCACCGCGGTCGGCGCCGTGGCGGATGGTCCCCCTGCGGTCGGTGCCGTCTCGCCGGATTGGCAGGCCAGCACCACGACGGTCAGAAGGATCGCAGCGGTTCCGGCACGCACGGGCGAGCTCTTCGCACAACTAACGCCATGGCGCGCCCGGTGGTTCCATAGCGTAATTGGAGCCAATCTGTCCCCACCGCCCGCCGAACTTGCTGTCCGACTGGGCTCGCGGGGAATGCCAGAAGCAGAGTCAAGGAAGCTGGACCTTGTCGAGAAACGGGGAACAGACCATCTGCATCAGCACGCTGCCACTCCGTCCGTTGGACCATAAGCGCGGCAGTCTCGCACGTCTCGGGTCGTGCCCTAGCGATCTGCCCAAAGATGAACCCGCCCCGCAGACGGGCAAGGCAGACGGGATCATCGTCCTCCAGGGCGTCGAGGTACATGTCGCCCCGCCTGACCACCAGCGGCGCGAGCACAGCCCGGATGACTGCCCAGGGGCGGCAGTCGCACCGCGCCAGCCAGGCTGGAGCGGTGCGGTCGGTCTAGCCGATTCGCATCTCGCTCACCTGATGCGTGCGCAGGAACGCGCCAAAATAGCCCAGAACGCCTGAAAACTTGGTCTCATCGACCGAGATGATTGGTCAGGACCCTACCAGTGGATGCTCAGCCATGAGACGACACATGTGTGTGGCCGCCTCACTGCTGGGAGCACTCGCGCTAGTGAGTTGCGCGCAGGCGCCAACGCTGCAAGTGGGACAGGCACCGGTGGTACCGACACCTGTGAGCACAGCCGCGCCTACGAGCACGGTCATGCCTACGAGCACGGCCGTGCTCCAGAAGCCGGTACCGACGGCCATCCCGCCGACACCAGTGGTAGGAGTCTTCTCGCCCGTGCCTCCGCCGGCACCAACGAGAGCGGAATACACGCCCCCGTGGGTGGAAGGAGTACCGGCGATTTCTATTGGCCAGCCGCCGAGTGATCCGAACACACCGGCCATCACTCGAGCGCAGATCGAGGAGTACGTCACGACACACGGGGTTGGAGCCAAGATCGATAGCAACGGCCCGACCACCGTGGAAGCAGTCGAGTGTATGTACGGCGCCGCGATGCGGCAGCAATACGGCCAGAGCTATGGGCAGCCGGATGATCGTCTGCTCTGCCTCGTGACTGTACGCGGCCAGTTCACCGTCTGGGGACCGGCCGTCGCGTCCCCTGGGCGCCCTCCTGTGCCAGCCCAGCAGGGCACCATCGCTCGCATGGTTTTCGACGCTCGCACGGGCAACATCCTAGTCTCTGGATGCTGCTTGTAGAGCGACTGGCCAAGACACTCCTCGTGGCGACACATGCATTCTGAGTCAAGACTGTCGAGGAGCCGGATAAAGGGGAAACCCTCACGTCCGCTTTGGTAGGCGGGTGGGAGCCGGCAACTGCTCTCGCCTAGCCAGCCACGACGGGACGCTCGCCTGCGTCCCTGCCGAGCCGAAGACAGTGGCCGTCTCCACGTCTCCAGACTTGATCGTTACACACGAAGGGTCCGCAGGCGTGTCGCCATGAGTGACGGCAGTCGTGCCAGTCACGATCAGCACCAAAGTCGGCTGCGGCACCGGGGAGCTTCGATCAGGCGCATCGGATCCTGGTGGGAACCCGACTCGCCTCCGGCCTGGTGACTAGCAGGACCGATGCGGCGACAGGCGGCGTTAGAGTTGCTGTGGGCGCGAGCGGCTGCGGGCCGGCGCTTCCGCTTGCACACCCCGACGGGAATAGGCTGCCGAGCACTAGCGGCGCCAAGCCCGCAGCGTGGTCAGGTACACGCGCACGGCCGTGCTGTCAGGCAGAACGGTGTCTGCGCTACCCCGGCATCGCGTCTGTGCCCTCAGACCTTTGACCATAGGCTTCCTGCGGGTCACTTGATCCGCGCGGGCTACAACGTCGGTGGTTGGCCTGGTCGGAAGGCCTCGACCATCAGTTGTGCTGCCGCCGCGCACGTTGGGTTCGGACCGCGCGAGTAGCTGTACGTGAGATGGCCCGATTGCCCGAGAGATCGAGGCTCAACGTGAGCGGCGCCACGACTGGTGTCGGGGTCAAGCCCTCGCACACCCGGTTGCTTGAGGTGATTTGAAGATAGGCCGGTTCGCCAGGTCGGAGAACGAACGCCTGCCCCTCGTCCGCAGCGGGAGCGGGTGCGTGAGGGACGGAGCGCCTCGTCGCGTCGAGACTTCAACAAGAGGGATCCCCCCAGTACGCACGGGGTGTTTGAGGCGTTCGTGAACTCGAAGACGGAAATAAGCCAGCCGCTCGCGCCATTCAGGTCGGGGCCGGAAACGAGTAGATCAGCCGGTGCACATCGATGCATCGATGAAGGCGGCTCAGGTGGATCGAGCTTTTGCCAGGTAGCGCCCCCATCCGTCGTGCCGAGCACCAAACGCCGGAAAGGTGGGCCTCTCTGCTACCAGACCGCATAACCACGATCAACCGTCGCCACAACATGTCGCTCACAGCGCGGCGTAGCCGCAACCAAAACTGAGGCGTTTCTGCCCTCGTAGGATGTGGAGCATTCCAAAACAACACACCTTCAACGGAGAGCAGAAACGCCGTGGAGCAGTTTATCGCGAAGCACCAGGACCAGATCTCCGGAGCACTGTCGGGGTTCGATCGCCTCGTCCTTCGCGGCACGCTGCGGTCGATTGCGCACGCCGCAGGGATGAACCAGTACTTGTGCGGCAACGAGATTCTGCTGAACAACTTTGGTTCGCACGTCGAGCAAGTCAGCCAGCAGCTGAAGACCGCGTCGTTAGCCGAGGCCGTGGCGGCGCGTCGGCCGGTGCGCAACCTGGCTTCGTCTGCCCTCAGCAAGGAGGACATCGCTCGCCGCATTGCCGCTGAAGACGGGATCACCAATGGCCTGGTGTGTGTGCTGACCTGCGTCGAACCGTGCCGCACCTTCGAGATCTATCGCAACCGCGACACCAAACACCTGCAGCTCCAACCGCGCGTTCGCAAGTGCCTGTTCCTGTACCACTACGCGGTTCACCCGGTTTTCGGCTTCCTGAATGCCCGCATTCAAACCTGGTTTCCATTTTCGATCCAGATCTGTCTCAACGGCCGGGAGTGGCTGGCGCACCAGATGGATGCAGTGGGTCTGGCCTACCTGCGTCACGACAACTGCTTTCCGTGGATCGAAGACTGGTCGACGGCGCAACAGCTGATGAATCAGCAACTCACCGTCGACTGGCCGACGTTACTGATGGGTATCGCTCGGACCTTGAACCCCATTCACGACCAGATCTTTCGAGCTCATCCGACGGCCTACTACTGGTCGACTTATCAGAGCGAGTGGGCCATCGACATCGTCTTCCGCACGGCCGCCGAGTTGCGCGGCCTCTACCCGCGACTGCTGCAGCACGCCATGACCACCTTCGGCAGCACCGACGTCATGCGCTTCCTCGGCCGACGTGTGCCGCTCAGCGGTCAGATCCCCAAGCGCTTCGCTGGTGAAGTCGTCAGCGATCTCCACGAGCGTCAGGAAGGGGTACGCATCAAGCACCGCCTCAACACCAACTCCGTCAAGCTGTACGACAAAGCATTCACCATTGTGGGCAACGTCCTGCGCGCCGAAGGAACCATCAACAACGTCGACGACTTTCGCGTCTATCGGCCCAAGGAAGCCGACCCCCACGGTGGCCTGGCCTGGCGCCCGCTACGGCGGGGCATCGCCGACCTCCACCGCCGCGCCGAAGTGGCCCGCAAGGCGGCTGAACGCTACCTGGATGCCTTGGCCAGCGTCGATCAGGACACCACGCTCCAGGAAGTGCTGCACCGACTTGGCCAGCCCTCGTATTGGCACGGTCGGCGTGTGCGCGCTTTGCAACCCTTCGCGCCTGATGACCGTCAGCTCCTCCAAGCCATCAGCCGTGGCGAGTTCACCCTGAACGGGTTTCGCAATCGCGATCTGCAACGACTCTGCTTTGCTCAGCCACCTGCCACTCCAGCAGAGGCCCATCGACGCTCAGCCTGGGCCAGCCGTAAATTCCGCCTGCTGCGCGCCCACGGCTTGATCTACAAGGTCACCGGCACCCACCGCTATCACCTCACCAAGGCCGGACGCATAGCCACCACTGCCATCCTCACCGCCCTCCGCTCCAGCGTCCGCCAACTCACCGCGGCAGCCGCATAAACCATGCTCCACCACAACGATTTCCGGCGTTAGTACTACAGAGGAGGTCGTCCTGGTCGGCACCCTGGCCCTCGTCCTGCTCGCCGGTGCGACGTGGGCCTTCGGGCGACGTGAGTGTGCACGGCCATGACAAGGGAAGCACCGGCGGCGCGCGAAACCGAGCGCGTGCGCGCCTTCTTCGACCGGTCGGCGGCCAGCTACGACGGCTGGATGCGGCCGTTCGATCGTCTGCTGCTCGATGACGGACGAAAGCGGCTCTGCTCGCGTGCCCGCGGGCGCACGCTCGAGGTGGCGTTCGGCACGGGGCTGAACCTGCCGTACTACCCGCCCGAGGTCCAGCTGACCGGCATCGACGTGAGCCCCGCGATGCTGGAGGTCGCCCGGACACGCTCGGGGGCGCTCGCCTGCGCGGTGGAGCTCCGCGTGGCCGACGCGCAGGCACTCGACTTCCCGGACGCCTGCTTCGAGCTGCGGCAGCAGCGGCGCTCCGAATCCGATGCCGTCGGGCTGTCAATCGCGCGATCAGTCCTCGAGCTCGGAGGTTCAGGCATCATGACGTCGCGGCCTGGGTGCCGCCGATCCGCGAGCGAATGTCGTTGACGATGCGCTCCAGGTTGGCTGGCAGCGGCGCCTTGTCGGCTCGAGTAGTGTGCAGAGCGACAGTGCAGCCGTGCGGCACGGGTTGAACGGCGCCTGGCTTGCAATGCGGTCCTCAACGGCCGTACTATCCGCTCCCCCATTTACCTAATCGTTACAAAACCGGGGGACAGGGCGGGGCGCGGGCGTGGAGGAAGGGCACGATGCGAGTTGTTGACGTTTTAGTGGCAACGAATCGGCCGTCGGTGGTCGCGTTTCTCAAGCAGCTTGGCGAGCACAGCGAACCTCCGCTGAGCATTCGGCGCATTCCGCTCGCGCCTGAACCAGACTGCCTGGAGTTGGGTGCGGCATCAGTGGCGCTGGTGGACATGGGAACTGATGCCGACGCAGGAGTTGCCCTATGCGAGGCACTCCGCCGAGGCCGGCCCGAGCTGCCCGTTGTCGCCATTGTCTGCTGCCCGAGTCCAACCATGCCATGGCACGTCCGAGGCTTGCGTGCCGTGGGCGTGCGTAATCTCCTCGACGCGCAAGCTACCCCGGTCGAGATCGTCGACGCGCTGCACGCTCTCGCCAGGGGAGACGCGGGGTTGCGGGTCCAGTTCCACGAGCAATATCAGGCGCTCTGGGAAGCGGATGACCTGATCTCCGAGGATGGTCGCGTGATCCTGAAGCTGGTCGCACACGGCTTCGGGGATGCCGAAATCGCGACTCGCATGAGCGTGAGCCCGCGCACGGCGCAGAGCCGCGTAGAGGAGCTGCGCGAGCGTGTCGGGGCCCGAAATCGCGCGGAGCTGGCAGCGTGGGCGGGCGCGCACGGCCTGTATAGACCACGCATTCGTGAACCGGTAGCCGAACCTGCAAACACCCGCAGCGTTTCCAACGAGAACTTCTACTTGAAACTTACTGAAATCGACCTTGCCGACTCTGGCAATCAATTTGCCAGAACTGGCAAAAAGTCAGCGCAAAGCGGAAGCCACATTTGCCAATTTTGACATTTCGAACGCCTGTCTGAGGATCTACTCTTCTCCGCGACTCGGCGCGCTGGCGGCACGATTAGAACACGGGCGGGGGGCCACTGCGGCGCGTGTCACAGGAGGGGCAGTATGGCTTGGGCATTTGGAGGCAGTCGGTTCGTAGCACGCGAAAGCGGTGAAACTGGGCGATCGGGGCATGTCTGTGCAACAGCGGGCTCAGTCCACGCGCCTGACGCCCCTTCCGCTAGAGCAGCAAGCTCTCGACGCGGCGGCAGAGGAGTTCCGCACCGCCAACGGCTGGCAGCGTCGATTGGACTGGTGTTGTCACTCTTGGCGCAGCCCGGAGCTGGGCTGGGCGACATAGCCGTTGGACTTACCCGCTCCGTGGCCGCACCGATTGCGCGAGCGGTCTTGTCGCGTTCCGAAAGCCTTGCACCAGCGGTCGCGCGCGGCGCAGCGATCGCCGCGCCGGCCACCGCGGGACTGCTTGCACTTGCGACTGAGGCACAAGCGCAAAGCGCGACCGTCACTCGCACTATCATCCCGTTCCGATCCCCCGGCTGGAAGTACCTGGATGTCGCGTACGGCGGCGGTGCGGGCTTCGAACAAACTACGTTTGACGACTCGAGCTGGTCAACAGGGACAGCAGCCTTTGGCGATATCGGCAACTGCCCGCTGAACAACTCGAGCCAGGTGCACACCGCGTGGCCGGAGTTGACGGACATGCTGTTGCGCAAACACTTCTATCTACCGGCTGGCGCGGCGGGCTTCACTGTTCTTGTGCCGATCGACGACGACGTGCAGGTGTGGCTGAATGGCACGGACATCTCTAATGGGATGCAGAACAGCACGCTTTGCGCACAAGTGCCGCCGAACGTCGGCTTTCCAGGTTACTACCAGTTCACGGCTTCGGACTCGCTGCTGCGCGCCGGGCCCAACGTCCTCGCGCTGCGCGCACGTGATGTCGACGGGGGTGGCAACCTCGATTTCGTCGATGTTCAGGTAACGGCCACGATTCCGACCCGACCGGTCGCCTCGGGCCTGAGCCTCCAGGAAATACTCGACCACGCGTTCGCGTCCGAGCCCGCCAACACGCTCACCGGAAACTTTACGTACGGCCATACGGATATCGCGATCCCTGGCCGGGGCGCAAGCCCTACGTTTACCCGCGCGTACAACAGCCTCGATACCCGTACAGGTCCGCTTGGTCCTGGCTGGACGCACAGCTATTTTGTGCGCCTCGATGCGCCGGGCGATCCAAATGCGCCGAATGACCTCGTCCTGGTGCAACCAGATGGTCGAAGCGATCGGTACACGTTCAACAGCAGCACGCAGACTTTCACCACACCGACGGGTGTGTTCACGACGTTGAGCATGAATGCCGATGGTGGCTTCACCGCGCTGCACCCCGATCAGTCAAGCTGGACTTTCGACTCGGTCGGAGACCTCATCGCGGTAACCGATCGGTACGGCAACACGTCCACCCTCACGTATGGGTCGAACGGGCAAGTCGCGTCGCTCAGTGATCCGGCGGGTCGTGGCTCGCTGACGTTTGCGTATGACACATGTTTCAGCGGGCGTCTGTGCTCCGTGACGGACTGGTCAAACAGGGTCGTGGCATTCACGTACGACGCCAGCGGACGACTGGCGACGGTCCTGGATCGTCAGAACGATGCAAGCCATCGAACGACCTATGGCTATGACGGCACGAGTCAGCGACTGACGACGATCACCGACCCCAACGGGCACGTTGCGCTTACTAACACCTACGACCCGACGACCGGTAAGGTGAGCAGTCAGAAAGACGCGCTGAACCACTTGACCAACTTCGGCCAGTACGGCGTAGCGGCCACCTGCCCGGCGGGTGCTTCGGGGCCGTGCACATCAACAACCGTCACGTATCCTGCGAGTTCGTTCGACAGCAAGCAGATGACCGCGGTTGACACCTACGACAGCCTTGGCCGAGTCGTGCAGCGCACGAACACGCCGAGCAACGTGGGTGGCGAAACGTTCAGCCAGAGCTTTGGCTACGACACCAATTGGAACCGCAACTCCGTCACCGACGCGGACAACAACACGACGAATTTCTGCTTCGACGCGAACGGCAACCTTACCCGTCGCGTTGGCCCGTCCGCGTTCGATGCCAAGCAAGGGATCAGCTACCGCCCGGTCACCTTCTTCCAGTACGACACGGCCAATAACCTCACACTCACGGTGCCGCCGGAGGGCATGGGATCGCTGGCCAACGCCGCTGATTGCACTGCCGACCTGAGCGCCACTGCCAACGGCTCGGCGTTTCGGACGACCATCCAGTACGACAACAGTCTCAAGCCGCAGACGGTCAGCGTCACGCGCCGCTTCACAGACCCAGACGCGCCGGGCAGCCAGCAGACGCCGGTTACCACCTACACCTACGACGTGAGCACCAGCGGTGGCAATCCTGGCAGGTTGCTCAAGGTGACGAGTCCCCGTGTCAACCCGACGGTGTTCACATACAACACGTCGGGAACCCAGGCTGGCATGCTCGCAAGCGTAACGGGTCCACCGGTCCCAGAGAACGCCGGCGGCAACAAGACGAGCTACACCTACGATAGTGTCGGACGACGGCTGACGATGGTCGATCCAATTGGTAATGCCGGTGGTCCGGGTGATCACACCTGGACCTACCAGTACGACAACGAGGATCGCCCGACTCGCGTGCAAGCGCCCCAGCCGAGCGGCTTCGCGGCCAAGCTGACGACCGTGATGAGCTACGACCCAGTCGGCAATCGCCTCTCCGTGCAGGACCCTAACGGCCAGTTCACGCGTTATTTGTACGACGTGCGCGACAGCCTGCAGGAGGTGGACCAGAGCGCCACGGCCGCCGATCCCAGCAGTGATCCCAACAAGATCGTCACGCTCTACACGTACGACAATCTCGGCAACCTGCAGCGCGTCAAGCGGGCCTCTGGCAGCGGCGACGAGCGGGCGACTGACTACCTGTACGACGGCCTGAACCGGCTGCGCAAGGAGATCCAGTACCCGAGCTGGCCCGCGACCACGCCGACGCTGCTGAGCCAGTACACCTACGACGGCAACGGCAACCGAACGCGGCTCATCGATCCCCTCAATCAAACCACCGACTTCGGCTACGACGTGCTGAACCGGCTGACGGGGATCACCTACACGACTCCCGCTCCAGGCACGTCGGCAACAGCGAACGTCACGTACAGCTACGACGCCAACAACAACCGCATCAGCATGGCGGATGGCACCGGCTCCACCAGCTATGTATACGACGAGCTGGATCGGCCAACATCCGTCACCACGCCTGGCGGTCCCAAAACGGTCGGCTATCGGTATGACCTGGACGGCAACCGAAAGAAGGTGATCTATCCGGACAACACGGCTGTCGGCTACACCTTCGACGCCGCGGACCGGCTGCAGTCCTTGGCCGACTGGGCCAATCGCACCACGAGCTACAGCTACTTCCAGGACAGCCGCGTCAACATTGTCACCAACGTGAACGGCACGACGGCGACGTACGGCTACGACGAAGCGCGTCGGCTGCTCTCGGTCCAGAACAAGCAATCCAACGGCAACACGATCGACAGCCACACCTACCAACTCGACCAGGTCGGCAACCGCAAGCAGCTCGATGAGACGTTGGCCGTGCCCGGCTTCGGCGGCCTGGCCCAGACCCGGACCACCTACGGCTATGACAACCTCTACCGCCTGAAGTCTGCCGACACCGCACCGTTGCTATCGGCCGTGGTGCCGGTCGCACTTGCGCCGACGAGCGTTGCAATCACCTGGGAAACGGCGGCGCCATCGACCTCGCAGGTGCAGTACGGCACCACGCTTGCCCTGGGCTCAGCCACGGCACTTGATTCGGCCCTGGTCACCACGCACCGTCAGACCGTGACCGGACTGACCGCCGGTACCACCTACTTTTTCGCCGTCGTGAGCCAGGACGCCGCGGGCAACAGTGCCACGTCGGCGACGTTCACCGTCACGACGCTGCCAACTTCCCTTCTCGGCGACCAGGCCATCGAGCAAAGCCGCGACAGCAATCCGGCGGGCACGGCGCAGGCCTTCCCATTCACCGCGAGCAGCACCGGCTCGATCAACCGCCTCTTCTGGTACCTGGATGTCACGAACGCCGCGAGCACGATCGCGGTAGGCCTGTACAACGACGGCGGCGGCCACCCCAATACGTTGCAGACGGCGGGGCTGATCACCACTCCAGCTAACGGAACCTGGAACGCGGTCAGTGTGCCGGCGGTCAATCTGACCTCAGGTACTCAGTACTGGCTGGCGATCCTGACCCCGTTCGGGAGCGGCACGGTGCAGTTCCGCGACGTGGCCGGCTCGGGCAGCTCGGAGACCAGCAGCCTGGCCAACCTGGCAGCGCTGCCGACGCTGTGGGTCACCGGCCAGACGTGGACAACGGGCTCCGCCTCAGCCTTCGTCGCCAACGTCAGCAACGCGTCGCTCGACCTGCAGCCACCAACGCTTCAGGTGACCTCACAGACCAATGGCCAGACCGTCTCGGGCACCAATGTGACCGTCACCGTCAGCGCCAGCGATGCGGTCGGCGTCAGCTATGTGCAATTGCTGGTCGACGACGTGCCACTCGGCGCGCCGGTAATCGGCTCGCCGTACAGCGTGACGTGGGACACCACACTCCTTCCCAATGGGGGCCACAGCCTCAGCGCCTGGGCGCAGGACGCCGCCGGCAACGTCGGCTATGCCAACAAGGTCTATGTCATCGTGTCGAACACGGGCACTAACCCGGTGGCGGTCCCGCTGGCAGGCGACCAGTCCAAGGAACTCCAATCCACGACACAGGTGGCTGGCCAGGCCAACGCGTTCCAGTACACCGCCACGGCGAGTGGCACGGCGACGCAGTTGCAGGTGTTCCTGGACGATGGCACGATGGCCAGCCAGGTCCAGGTCGGGCTGTACTCGGATAGTGGTGGCCACCCAGGCACGTTGTTGACCCAGGGCACCGTCAACACACCGGTGAACTGGGCGTGGAACGCGGTGCCAGTTCCGCCGGTGAGTGTGACGGCGAACACGAAGTACTGGATCGCCGTGCTCAGCCCGAACGGGACTGGCAAGCTCAAGCTGCTCTACCAGGGCACTGGCAGCGGTGGCACCAACGAAACCAGCCTGTCGACCACGCTCACGGCATTGCCGTCGAGCTGGAGCACTGGCGCCACCTCGAGCCAGCAGTTGATGTCGGCGTACATCGTCCAGCAGCCGCAGGACGGCGGCGTCAAAACCGACTACACCTATGACAAGGTAGGAAATCGGCTGACCCGAGCACGCCTCGGGATCACCACCAGCTACACCTACGACAAGGCCGACCACATCACCCAGGCGGGCCTGTGGAGCATGAGCGTCAACCCGGCTGGCAACGAGACGGTGCGTGGACAGGATGGCTTCGTCTACGACCAGGCCAATCGCCTCACGGGTGCAAGCCCGGCTGGCGGCTTATCGACGACCTCCGTCTACGACGGCGACGGCAGGCGCATGAAGAAGACCGTCGGCACCAATCCCCAGATCAACTACTCGTACGACATCAGTTCCGGCTTGCCAATGCTACTCGATGATGGCGGTCGAAAATACGTATTCGGAGTGGATTTGGCCTACGAGACTGCTGAATCGGGAACTTTGGAGGCTGTATACCACAGCGATGGCCTTCGTTCAGAACGCACGCTTACTGATGCGGCTGCAAACGTCATCCAGAGCTACCGGTACGACGAGTTTGGAATCCCGGTTGTTTCCGCAGGCGTAAGTCTTCAGCCTTTTGGGTACACCGGGGAGCAGCGGGATCAGGAACCACGTCTTCAATATCTGCGGGCACGAATGTACGACCCATCAGTTGGTCGCTTCATACAACAGGATCTCGTCCGAAAATCTGGACCAGGCGTAGGAGGTTGGAACGCATATACGTACGTCGGTAATAATCCAGTCTGTCTTCGCGATCCGAGTGGCCTTACGCAAAGCGGTCAGAATCCAGAGGGAATCGTCGCCGGTATTGAGTGCCATATAGAATATCGCACGGTCTTTCGCCCGTTGCCCTGGCCACCCCATTTTGAACAGATCTCCACGTGGACATGTAGCGAGACAGGTCAAGTCCAAGCCGATCCTTGTGATGACGTGACTCCGATCGGTGGAGTTATTCCGGCCCCTCACAGAAGTCCATACTCGGCATATCTTCTTTGGGGCGCACAAAGCGAGCAACACAATATTGAAAGCATAAGTGGAACCGTCACATGGAGCGGCGCGCTGACGTCCGGATCACGAGCAGTGCAAACGAGACCTTTCACAGCCCCGACTTCAAGATATCAGGGCGCGTTCACAATCGATCAGGCAATCGGGGAAATCACCGAGACGGTCGACCTCAGTGTCGTGCTGGAGGGCGTCAGCCAGGTATGCAAAGTGTTTGCAGAGATAACACGGACACCCCTCTAGAGGGGTGTCCACCGTCTGTTTGCGCCGCCGATACCGGCCAATGGAGGACACGCTGTGGCTGAACACGGACTGGACAACTTCGTTTCAGTATTGCATCCCCGTTACCAGTCGCTACTGAATGCACGATTGCGTGCCTTCCGCCGATTGCCTCTGGCTGGAAGACGGCTCTTTCCACCAAGCGGGCCCGATTTCGGTTTGCTACAGGACTTAGTCGCCCTAAGTGAGGATGCCGATCCAGTGACGTGGCTTGAGACCGAGCGGAGCGAGGTGTGCGCCGAGTACGTCATCGATGCGATGCAGCGCAAGCTCCGGGATTTCGACAGTCCGTCGCCAAGCGCCGGGCCAGCGGCGTCCCGACCGGACGCGGTATCAGCTGAACACCCCCCGGTCACCGCTGATAGCACCGCGATAACAGGCCCGGACTTCGGAGCTGTACAGACACGAGCGCCCGGAAGCGACGTTGAGTTCCTAGTCAGTCAGTACTTGCACTTGGAAGCGAAGCATGCGGAGGATCTCAGCACATGGCTGAGACGCGAACACGCTCGGCTCATTGCCGTTTTGAAGATGTACGCACTCCTCGTGGCAGAGTTGCGCAGAATTGAACCGCCTTCTCCAGGTGCGCGGCGAATTCAATCGCGAGAAGCGATTTACCTTGCACCCGCAACCTTCACTATTGGCGATCTCGTACTCGGCGACACGAGTTTCTTGCTGACCGTGAATGTGAAGGGCGTATGTGCTAATCTCTCACGACCGCGGGGCATTGATCATCTTCTCCCGACGTGGTGGGGGTTTGACGCTGTGACGGACAATCTCGGGAACCAATACATTCCCCAGATATGCACCGAAAATACTGGAAGCTGGTTGACGGATAACGAATCGTGGGGCTTCGAGAGTTCAGTGGACATCGTAGTTGCACCTGCAGTTGTCACGGAAGCAAGGCAGCTCGTGTTCAGCACCGCGGATGATCGATTGATGGTACTTGGCACTGGCGGACCAGGACCAGTCTCGACGCACGCTTGGCTTGTGCCGTTGCCTCTTGGAGATCTCGTGTGCAATGTTGACCTGGAGTGAAATGTAGCCGACACGCGCTGCGGGGTGTCGCTAACATGAACCTATTGCGCAGGGAAGTGGGTGCAGCGGTGCTGAACATACACGTCTTTGCTACGTCCTCCATAGGAGCGGGCGCGCTCCGTTTCAGCCCTTCAGATTTGGCGCAAACGTGTGACTGCCTCCTTACGCTGACGCTTGACGATATGTAGCAGTCGCCAAGCTGGACATCGCCAGGCCCACACATGCAGACACCGCTGCAACTGGCCCAACCGGAACGCTGGTTACCTACTGGCTGGCAATCCTGACGCGACTAACGAGCGGCACCGTGCAGTTCCGCGACGTGGCCGGCTCGGGCAGCTCGGAGACCAGCAACCTGGCCAACCTGGCAGCGCTGCCGACGCTGTGGGTTACAGGCCAAACGTGGACAACGGGCTCCGCGTCAGCCTTTGGCGCCAACGTCAGCAACGCGTCGCTCGACCTGCAGCCACCAACGCTTCAGGTGACCTCACAGACCAACGGCCAGACCGTCTCGGGCGCCAATGTGACCGTCACCGTCAGCGCCAGCGATGCGGTCGGCGTCAGCTATGTGCAACTACTGGTCGACGACGTGCCACTCGGCGCGCCAGTAATCGGCTCACCGTACAGCGTGACGTGGGACACCACGCTCCTTCCCAATGACACCACGCTCCTTCCCAATGGGGGCCACAGCCTCAGCGCGTGGGCCCAGGACGCCGCCGGCAACGTCGGCTATGCCAACAAGGTCTATGTCATCGTGTCGAACACGGGCACCAATCCGGTGGCGGTCCCGCTGGCAGGCGACCAGACCAAGGAAACTCCAATCCACGACGCAGGTGGCTGGCCAGGCCAACGCCTTCCAGTACACCGCCACGGCGAGTGGCACGGCGACGCAGCTGCAGGTGTTCCTGGACGATGGCACGATGGCCAGCCAGGTCTAGAGGTCGGCCTGTACTCTGACAATACTGGCCATCCCGGTAGCCTGCTGACCCAGGGCACCATCAACACGCCCGTGAACTGGGCGTGGAACGCCGTCCCCGTGCCGCCTGTGGCGCTGACCATCAACACCAAGTACTGGATCGCGGTGCTGAGCCCGACTGGCGCCGGGAAAATCAAGCTGCTGTACCGCGATAGCAACGGCACACGGGGACTAACGAATCCAGCCAGTCGACCACGCTCACGGCACTGCCATCGACGTGGACAACTGGTGCGACCTCGGGCCAGCAGTTGATGTCGGCCTACGTGGTCCAGCAGCCGCAGGACGGCGGAGTCAAGGCCGACTACACCTATGACAAGGTTGGGAACCGTCTGAGCCGGGCGCGGCTGGGCATCACCACGAACTACAGCTACGACAAGACCGACCACATCACTCAAGCAGGTCTGTGGAGCATGCACGTCAACGAGCCCGGTAATGAGACGCAGCGCGGGCTCGAGCGGGTGGGCTGAGCACGACGTATGTCTACGACGGCGACGGCAAACGCACGAAGAAGACCGTCGGCACGAACCCACAGATCAACTACACGTACGACGTCGTCGCTGGTTTACCTATGCTGCTTGATGATGCGAGGCGAAAATACGTCTATGGCCTGGGACTGTCGTAGAAACTGAGGAATCAGGCAACGTCCAAGCTGTGTACCATGCGGATGGCCTCGCCTCAACCCGAGAAATGAGCGATGCTTCTGGAGTTGTCATTCAGAGTTATCGATTCGATGAGTTCGGCATTCCAATAATTGTACTCGGTACAAGCGGACAGCCGTTCCAATTCGCCGCTGAACAGAGAGATCAAGAGCCCAAGCTTCAGTATCTTCGGACTCGCTATTACGATCCAGGCATAGGGCGCTTCCTGTCACGCGACATGGTCGCGGGTGACGCTCTGCATCCCCTGTCGCAGAACCACTTTAGCTACGTGGCAAACAATCCTGTGGGTCTGGTCGACCCCAGCGGCTTTAGCGGTGCATCAGCAATTACGAGCCCTCGGCCATACGCACCGATCAGTAGCCGCCGTATCCTCGCACAGCTGTGCTTGCCAGGCCTCGGCGCACCTTGTCCAATTGAACCAGGCTTTGTGCAAGCGGCTCCACCAGTACCGGCCGAGCCAGAATGTTTTGCCACCGCGGAAGGGAATCCCAATTTTGTCTATTACCAGTTGTCCTTCCGAGGTTTCGTGCGATGCACAATGCAGGTATCGCGGATTTCCGTCTTCGCCACAGTCCAGGCCCTGAACCCAAACATGCGTTTCCCTGAACCTGCATTTGACCCGCACAGAGCGGAGGTATGGTGGGCATGTTATGATGCAGACACCTGTCAAGCACCAGCGTTCCCGGATCCGGAGGCGTTTGCGGAAGCTGACCCGGGCGAGACACTTTGGATCCGTGTGCGCGGTGAAGTAACTCCGTACTATGGCCCTTCATTCCAGGTCGAGCAAGTGTCCAGTCCGTTCTGGTTCCCTGACCTTGCGCCCCCGCAACCGAACACGGCGTAACAGCATACATTGTTTCTCATCCTGAGTACGGGCACTCTCGATAGAGCGCCCATATACCATCATTGCTTCGATACTTTTTGCAAATGGACCCACTTCCAGGAGAAACCTTAGCCGATTGGAACCAGCACTCACACTTGGTCGGAAACGACGTGCTAGCAGATCGCCTTAGATTCCGTGGCCGGGTTGGGGAATTTCTGCTCTTTAGGGCCAGGTATGCCACGCGGATGCCCGACTGGTTGACGCTTAACCCCCAAAACGGACAGGTGCGTAGGTACGTAGAGGTGGCTGAGTGGGACGTTATCGAGGATCTCCTGGGAGTCCGTCCATTGGAGAATCAGAACGATCTTCGGTCGCGTTGGGGGAATCCTGAACCGTCGCCCTCGACAGGGTGGATGAAGCTGCTCCAAGATTCCTCCCCGGGCTCCTGGGTTGAGCTTATTAAGCTCGCTCGTTTTCCTGTCTTCGGCTTGGGCTCCAATATCTGCGCTATGGATCTAGAATTCGGATCGGCTTCCGCCGGAGGAGATCACCGGGGAGTCATGAGCGTCTCGCTCAAATTCTTGGGTCACACATCGCATTCTGAGTTCCTGATCACCTCGTCTCATCCGCTTTTCCAGCGTAGGCTCAGGAGCGCAGACTACGTCCAACATCCGGCACATGGCCACCCTTCCATGCATCAATCAGTGCCGACTTCCTCAGTTGACCTGGAAAGAGACATCCTGCGGATTACTCTTGGCCATATTGTGTTTACCGGAGAATTAGCTAGCCCTCAGTACCCACATGACTTGGAATGTCTGTTGGGACAGTCAGGATCGGTAAAGCCGATTATGTTCTCACTTTGGTCTCAAGAGGCGGCATTACGCGGATCCGTCAGCGGCATTGAGTATGAAACTGTGTTGCTGATTCTTCAGTCGCTTGAGCCAGTGAATGAACGTGAAGATGTCCTTGCATCCTATGTAAGAAGCTGGCATCGAGCTCATTGAGCGAAAACAAGGGCCTCGTCATGTCAGCAACGTCGCGCATCCATCACGACAACTACGCGATCCCTCGGCTCTATCACGTTGGATTCGACACTGTCACCACCCATCGCGGGACGCTTACGGGAGACTGAGCCCGGCGGCGACGCACTACATAGCGGGGGTGAGCCAGGACGCCGCGGGCAACAGTGCCACTTCGGCGACGTTCACCGTCACGACGCTGCCAACTTCGCTTCTCGGCGACCAGGCCATTGAGCAGAGCCGCGACAGCAACCCTGCGGGCACGGCGCAGGCCTTCCCCTTCACCGCCAGCAGCACCGGCTCGATCAACCGCCTGTTCTGGTACCTCGATGTGACCACCGCCGCCAGCACGATCGCGGTGGGCCTGTACAACGACGTCGGCGGCCACCCGAATACGCTGCAAACCGCGGGGCTGATCACCAATCCCGCTAACGGGACCTGGAACGCGGTCAACGTGCCGTCGGTCAATCTGACCGCG
>WNGB01005586.1_pt1 | contig 31474 bp, 30 predicted proteins | sample 5400681 | NCBI WGS metagenome assembly WNGB01 (sample SAMN13153367, study PRJNA577476) | soil metagenome | isolation source: 115 cm soil or saprolite under grassland replicate 2 | place: USA:California | collected 2016-06-15
CGGATGCTGCCGCACGTGGACCTGCCCGAGCTGCTGCTGGAGGTGCACGCGCGCACCGGGTTCCTGGGCGAGTTCACCCACGCCAGCGGCGGCGAGGCGCGCATGGACGACCTGGAGATCTCGATGGCAGGGGTGCTGGTCGCCGAGGCGTGCAACGTCGGGTTCCGCCCGGTCGCCAAGCCCGGCGTGGCCGCGTTGACCCGGGCGCGGCTGTCGCACGTGGAGCAGAACTACCTGCGCGCCGACACGCTGCGGGCGGCCAACGCGCGGCTGATCAACGCCCAGACCGAGCTACCCTTGGCGCAGTTGTGGGGCGGCGGGCTGGTCGCCAGCGTGGACGGGCTGCGGTTCGTGGTGCCGGTGCGCACCGTCTACGCCGCCCACAACCCGCGGTATTTCGGGCGGCGGCGCGGCTCGACCTGGCTGAACGCGATCAACGACCCTAGTGGTCGGCATCGGCGCGCAGGTCGTGTCGGGCACCTCCCGCGACTCGATGTACACCCTGGACATCATGCTCAACCCCGACCATGGCCGCCGCCCTGAGCTGGTGCCCTCCGACACCGCCGGCTCCGACATGGCGTTTGGGCTGTACCGGATCTGTGGCATGCAGTACGCGCCCCGGCTGGCCGACCTGGCCGACACCCGGTTCTGGCGTCCCGACCCGGCCGCCGACTATGGGCTGTTGAATGACCTGGCCCGCTCCCGGGTGCGGCTGGACCGCATCCGCACGCACTGGCCGGAGATGCTGCGCATTGCCGGGTCGCTGGTCACCGGCACGGTGCGCGCCTACGACCTGATCCGCGCGCTGGGCCGGGACGGCAACCCGACAAGGCTGGGCCAGGCGCTGGCCGAGTACGGCCGCATCGCCAAGACGCTGCACCTGCTGGCGGTGTGCGACCCCGACGCCGACTCCTACCGGCGGGCGATCAACGCCCAGCAGAACCTCACCGAGTCCCGTCACCGGCTGGCCCGCAAGCTGTTCTTCGGCCAGCGCGGCGAGCTCCGCCAGGCCTACCAGGGGGGCATGGAGGACCAGCTCGGCGCGCTCGGCCTGGTCCTCAACGCCGTGGCGCTGTGGACCACCCGGTACATGAACGCCGCCTTGGACCAGCTCCGCGCCCAGGGCTACCCGGTGCTGGAGGAGGACGCCGCCCGCCTGTCGCCCCTGGTCGACAGCCACCTCAACGTGCACGGCAGCTACACCTTCACCCCGCCCAACCTCGCCGGCCGGCTGCGGCCCCTGCGCGACCCCACCACACCCGTAGACGACGAACTCGAATAGGGCCCCCCAGGCTGTCGAGCGTCAGGTGGTGGCTTGCGGGGCGCTGTCGACGCCAGGCGAGGGTTTGCGGCCGGTTGCTGTGCGGCTCGGGGTGTCCGGCGGCGACCAGCAGTGCCACGGCGCGTCGTTGACCCGACACGCGGGGAATGCCATACTCGGTATGCAATACTTGGTATGGAGGTGCTGGTGTCGGTTCGTCACAGCCTTCTGGCACTCCTCAATGGCGGGCCGATGCACGGCTACGGGCTGAAGACCGAGTTCGAGGCCGCGACCGGGGATGTTTGGCCGCTCAACGTGGGACAGGTGTACACCACCTTGGGACGCCTGGAGCGGGACGGGCTGGTTACCGCCGCGGCCGATGCCGACGACCAGAAGGTGTACGAGATCACCCAGGCCGGGCGTGATGAGCTGCGCCGGTGGTACGAGACGCCGGTGCCGCGCGAGGTGATCCCCCGCCGGGAGCTGGCGATCAAGCTGGTCTTCGCGCTGCGGTCGGGCATGGCGGACGTCACCGCAATCGTGCAGCGGCAGCGGGTGGCGACGGTGCGGGCGCTGCAGGACCTTACCCGGCTGAAGGCCGCCGCCGAATCCGGCGGGGACCTGGCCTGGCTCTTGATGCTCGACGCGCTGGTCTTCCAGGCCGACGCCGAGGCGCGCTGGCTCGACATGTGCCAGGCGCGGCTCGCGAGGGAGAGCACTGCCGCGGGCACGGCCCGGCCACATCCGGAGATCCCGGCCGCACGAGCGGCGGAACGGAGCAGCCAATGACGGTCCTCGAGATCGATCAGGCGGGGCGGGTCTTCGGATCCGGGCACCTGCGGGTGGTCGCGCTGGACAAGGTGTCCCTGCGGGTCAGCGCCGGCGAGTTCGTGGCCGTCATGGGACCCAGCGGTTCGGGCAAGTCAACCCTGCTGCGGCTGGCGGGCGGGCTGGACCGGCCGACCTCCGGGCGGGTCCTGCTGGCCGGCCGTGACCTGGCCGGCCTGGACGAGGCCGGGCTCGCGGAGGCGTGGCGGCGGCGGATCGGCTTCGTCTTCCAGGAGGCCAACCTGCTCGCGTCGCTGACCGCCGCCGAGAACGTGGCGCTCGCGCTGGAGCTGGACGGCGTCAAGCCCAGGGCGGCGATGGCGGGCGCCCGCGGCCTGCTGGACGCCCTTGACCTTGGAGCGGTCGGGGGCCGGTTCCCCGGCCAGCTGTCAGGCGGTGAACAGCAGCGGGTGGCGACCGCCCGGGCGGTCGCGGGGGGCCGTTCGCTGCTGCTGGCCGACGAGCCGACCGGCGCCCTGGACGCACTCACCGGCGAATCGGTGATGGGCCTGCTGCGCCAGCGGTGCGCCACCGGCTGCGCGGTCGTGCTCGCCACCCACAACGTCCGCCACGCCGCCTGGGCCGACCGGGTGGTGTTCCTGACCGACAGCCGGCTCGCCGGCCAGACGGGCCCGCCCCCTGGTCCGGAATTCCTGCTGGGAACCGAGCAGGCCTGGTGACCGGGACCGCGGCCGCCCCGGCCATCATCGAGCTGGCCGGGGTGGAGAAGACCTACCGCAGCGGGCGGGTCGGGTTCCGCGCACTGCGCGGCGTGGACCTGGCCATCGCCACCGGCGAGATGGTGGCGATCACCGGCCCGTCGGGCAGCGGCAAGACCACCATCATCAACCTCATCGCCGGCGTCGACCGGCCCACCGCCGGCACGGTGACGGTCAACGGCAGCCGCCTGAACCAGATGACCGAGGAGCAGCTCGCCGTCTGGCGCGGCCGCACCATCGGCATCGTCTTCCAGTTCTTCCAGCTGCTGCCCACCCTGACCGCGGCGGAGAACGCCACGCTCCCGCTGGACCTCGCCCGCCTCGGCGCGGCACGCGAGCGCAAGGCCGTGGCGAGCCGCCACCTCGCCGGGGTCGGGCTCGGCGACCGCGGCGACCGGCTGCCGCTGGAGCTGTCCGGCGGGGAGCAGCAGCGCGTCGCGATCGCCAGGGCAATGGCCTGCCAACCGCCGATCCTGCTCGGCGACGAACCCACCGGCAACCTCGACACGAGGCTGGCGCAGGAGGTGTTCAAGCTGCTCAACGGGCTGAACGACGACGGCACCACGGTCGTGTACGTCACCCACGACCAGACGCTCGCCGCGCTGGCATCCCGGATCGTCGCGGTTCGCGATGGCCTGATCGTCGGCGACACGGGGCGGCGGCCGTGAGCACGCTGACCCGCAAGGCCTGGGGTGACCTGACCCGCCACCGCGCCCGCACACTGCTGGCCACCTTCACGCTGTGCATCGCCATCGCCAGCGTGGGCTTCCTGGCCGTGCCGGCGCTGCTGGACGCGGCCATGAACCGCCAGGTCCAGCAGAGTCACCTGGACGACGTCGAGCTGTCCACCCGCACCCTTGACCTGAGCCCCGCCCAGCTTAGCGCGCTCGGCCACCTGCCCGGCGTCGCCGCCGCCGCCACCGGTTTGGGGTATGTGACCGAGGCGACGACCAGCAGCGGCACCCGGAACGTCGAGCTGCTCGGCGGCGACCTGGCGTCCTCGCCGGTCGATACCGTCCCGCTGCTTACCGGCCGGATGCCCGGGCCGGGTGAGGTCCTGGCCGACGCGGCCAACGGCAGGGCCGCCGATTTCGCCGTCCGGGGCGGCGACACGATCACGGTGCGGGCCGCCAGCGGCGCGCTGGTGTCGCTGCGCGTCAGCGGGACCGGGATGAACCTGGCCGCGACCCCCGGTGCCAACGGCTCGACCACGGCCGTCTTCTACACCTCCGCGGCCACGGTGGAGTCGATCGCCGGTGTCCGCGGCGTCAACGGCCTGGCGTTGCGGCTCACCAACGACACCCCGGCCGGGGCCTCCCGGGCGGTCACGGCGGTGCGGGCCTACCTGACCGCGCAGACCGGGTCCGACCCGATCACCGCGCTGCCCGCCATCAGGGCCGCCGGCCAGTGGCCGGGAAAATCCGCCTTCGGCCACCTCATGGCGCTGCTGTACATCATCACGATCCTCGCGTTCGCCTCCGCCCTGTTCCTCATCGCCGCCACCATGAACACCCTCATCGCCGAGCAGGCCACCGAGATCGCCATCCTCAAGACGCTCGGCGGCCGGCGGAGGCAGATCGCCGGCATCACCCTGCGCACGGCGGCGATGCTCGGCACCGCAGGCGCGGTCCTGGGCACCAGCCTTGGCATCGTCATCGCCTACCTGCTGGCCCACTACTTCGCCGCGACGATCATCGACGTGTCCGTCGGCTTCGGCATCTCGGTCCCGGTCGTGGTGGCCAGCCTCGCCCTGGGCCCGGCGCTGGCCGTGGCCGCGTCGCTGCCTGCCCTGCGGCGCGGGCTGCGCAGGCCCGTCGCCGAGACCCTCGCCGGCGCCGGGACCGCAGGGTTCGGCACCGGCCGGCTCGACCGCCTGGTCGCGCGCAGCGGCCTGCTGTCGGGGACCGGGGTTCCCGGTAGTGTGCGGATGGGAGTCCGCAACGCGCTGCGGCAAAAGCGCCGCAGCGCGGCCGCGATCGCGCAGGTCGCCGTGGCGGCCGGGCTCGCGATCGCGTTGCTGTCCCTCGGCCAGTCGATAACCGTCGTCATCAACCAGACCTTCGCCAACCTCCGCTTCGACGTCGGGGTGGGACTGACCAGCGGCTCGCGGCCGTTCACCAGCCAGGCGCTCGCCATCGCCGCGTCGACACCAGGCATCACGGGCGCCCAGCCCGTCGAGACGAGCTCCGTGAAGTACCACGGACAGGTCTACCCGGCGTGGGGCCTGGGTATGCACCCCTTCTACGCCTACCGGCTGAGCGCGGGCCGCTGGTTCACCGCCGCCGACACCGCCGTGGACATCCACACGGCCATCCCGCCGGTGGTGCTCGGCCCCGCCGTCGCCCGCGCCGCCCACGCCAGCGTCGGCCAGCTCCTCACCCTCGACACCGCCGCGGGAACGACCCAGGTCCGCGTCATCGGGATCGACACTGGCGAGAACAACAACGGCGGAACCGTCTACTTCCCGCTGCCCGCGCTGAAACGCCTGGACGGCACGGCCGGCGCCGCGAACTCGCTCTGGCTCACCACCGCCAGCTCCGCCCATGCCGCCATCGACCGGGCGGCTGCCGCCGTCGCAAGCCGGCTGACCGCCGCGGGCCTCCGCGTCTCCACCGTGGATATCTACGTCCTACAGGCGGATTACACCGCCACCGCCACCGCAGTCCTCACCATCGTCCAGATCCTGGGCCTCCTGGTGGTCGCCATCACGCTCATGGGCCTGGTCAGCGCCCTCAGCATGGCCGTCATCGAGCGGACCCGCGAGATCGGGATCCTGCGCTGTGTGGGTGCCAGGGCTCGCCACATCCGGCGGGTCTTCAGCACGGAGGCGGTGGTCCTGGCCGTCATCGGCTGGGTCGTGGCCGTCCCGCTCGGCTGGCTGATCTACCAGGGGCTGCTGGCGCTCATCCTGCACAACTCCGACATCAGCCTCCCGCAGGAGTTCCCGCCGGTCATCCCCCTGATCACACTCGCCGGCGTCGTGGCGCTCACGCTCCTCGTCATCCGTGGGCCGTTGCGCCGCGCCACCCGGATCCAGCCCGGCACAGCCCTCCGGTACCAGTAGCCTGCGATGTGAGTGCTTCGTGAGCTGGGAGAGGGTGGCGGCATCCGACAGCAAGAGGGGCGCTCCGGCGCTGTCGGTCCATAGTCTGAGCAGGCGCTTCGGTGACCGGGCCGCGTTCCAAGACGTCTCCTTTGAGGTCGGCCACGGCGAGGTGTTCGGGTTCCTCGGGCCGAACGGCGCCGGCAAGACCACGATGGTGCGGACGCTCGGGACCCTGCTCTCCCCGACCTCTGGCTCGGCAACGGTCGCCGGCATCCCGCTCACGCCCGAGAACGGCGTGGAGATCCGCCGGCGGATCTCGATCATGCCCGAGTCGCCGGGCGTGTACCTGCGCCTGAGCGTGACCGAGAACCTCCAATGTTTCGCCGACCTCTACGAGGCGCCTGACCCAAACGATCGCATCGACCGCGCGCTGCGGGCCGTCAACCTGGCCGACCGGGCCCACGACGCCTGCGGCGCCCTGTCCAAAGGGCTCCGCCAGCGGATCGCTCTGGCCAGGGCGCTGCTCAGCGACCCGCAGGTGCTGTTCCTGGACGAGCCGACCGCCGGCCTGGACCCGGTCGTCACCCGAGACGTCCATGAGTTGATCGCCGCGCTCGGCCGCAACGGCGTGACGATCTTCCTGACGACCCATCGCCTGGAGGAGGCCGAGCGCCTCTGCGACCGCGTCGCGATCCTGAACACGACTTTGCGCACGATCGGCCGACCCGACGAGCTCCGCGAGCAGCTGTTCACCAGGACGCTCACGGTCAGGACCCTCGCCGCGCTCCCCGAGCCCGGTGGCGTCTTTGCCGGCCTCCCAGCCGTCGACGGCTGGCACCAAGACGGCCGCGCCACTTACGTGCTGGCCGTGTCCGACTCGGCGATCGCCGCGCCAGCCGTCACTCGGGCGCTGGTGGCGGCCGGCGCCGACGTGCTGTCGATCAGCCAGTCGCACCACTCGCTCGAGGACGTCTACCTGGAGCTGATCGACCAGGACCAGGAGGCGGGCCAGGGGTGAGGGTGCACGGCAGGCGGGTCCGGGCCATCTTCCGCAAGGAGCTGCGGGAGTACCGGCACAACGGCTTCATCATCTGGACGATGGCGATCTTCCCGCTGATCTTCCTCATCCAACCGCTGGTGGTCGTCTTCGCCCTGCCCCCCTCGGCAGCGGCCAGGCTCAGCCACGGGCATCTGCTGTTGTACATGCTGGGCATCCCAGCGATCGTGCCGGCAGCGGTCGCCGCCTACGCGGTGGTCGGCGAGCGTCAGCAGGGCACGCTGGAGCCGGTGCTCACCACGCCGATTCGCCGCGAGGAGTTCCTGCTGGGCAAGGCGCTGGCGGCCCTCGTCCCGTCGGTTGCGATCGCGTATGCGGTCTACGCCTTGTTCCTGACCTGCGTCGGGCTGTTCGCACGGCCGGCCGTGGCGTCGGCGCTCCTGCGAGCTCCGGACCTGCTCGCCCAGCTGCTCTTTACGCCGCTGCTTGCCGGCTGGTCGATCTGGATCGGCATCGCGATCTCCGCCAGGGCGAGCGACTTCCGGGTCGCGCAGCAGCTCAGCATCCTCGCGAGTCTGCCGACGGCCGTGGTGGCGGCGCTCATCGCGTTCAACGTGATCCACCCGACGCTCGGCCTTGCCCTCGGCCTCGCGGCGGCGCTGCTGCTCGGCAACCGACTGGGCTGGCGGATCATGTCAGCGACCTTCGACCGCGAACGGCTCATCACCGGGACCAGGTGATGAGGTCGTGGTCACCCTCGGCGCTCGCCGCGAGCATGGCTGGTCTTGCCGGAGCCCGGCACGAGCAGAAGCCCGGCAGATGAGATGAGCACCCGACAAGGCCCCCTCTGCGGGCCTGGTGTGACCGGGGACATCATGACCGCCGCCGGCTTCGCCCTCGCCGGCAGCTTCGCCGCCTTCGCACAACAACTCTTGATCGACCTCATGACGACGACATCGATGAGGGCGGCGTCGGCTGAAGCTGTGGCGGCTGTTGAGAATCGAACGATTCCCAACACCACCCGGAGACGCCGCCCCGGCAAGCGCCGACCGGGCCGAGGGATGTCCAGGAAACGTGTTGGAAAGTCGAGGTGTTCGACAACTCGGCTGTCACCCCCGTTTCCGTACACTCCGTCCATGACCACCGACGACACGATCGCCAAGCAGCCCGACGCTGGCAGCCTCGCGCCCGAGCCCGCCGTGCTCACCGGCGCCCGCATCGGGTATGCCCGGGTGTCCACCAGCAGCCAGCTCCTGGACCGCCAGATGCGCGCCCTGACTGAGGCCGGCTGCATCCGCATCTTCGCCGACACCCAGTCCGGCAAGACCGCCGAACGGTCCGAGCTGACCGCCTGCCTGGACTACCTGCGCCCCGGCGACACCCTGGTGGTGCCGAGCCTGGACCGGCTGTCACGCTCCCTGTCCGACCTGATCGGCCTGGTCGCCGAGCTGCGCCGCCGCGGCGTCGGATTCTGCTCGCTGCACGAGGCCCTGGACACCACCACCCCCGGCGGGCGGCTGGTCTTCCACGTCTTCGCCGCCTTGGCCGAGTTCATCCGCGAGCTCATCGTCGAAGGCACCCACGAGGGCCTCGACGCCGCCCGCGCCCGCGGGCAGCGGCTCGGCCGCCCCCCAGCACTGACCCCGGAGCAGGTCCGGTATGCCCGCGACCTGCTCGCCCGCCCGGACAACAGCGTCGCCTCGATCGCCAGGCTGCTGGGGGTGAGCCGCTCCACTCTCTACAAGTACGTCCCCGAGCTCGCCGGCGGGCGGCGCCCGCTCGTGGCCGTAATCGAGGCTGGCGAGGCACGGCTGGCGGCGCCGACGCCGGCGTTGCCGAGCCGCACCCGCTGACCCGGCTCCCCCTCGTCGTCGAGGTCCTCGTCGTCGTCGAGGTCCTCGTCCTCCTCGTCGTTCAGGAGGCCGTCGAGGTCGGCGAAGGCGTCGTCGCTGGGGTCGTACAGGTAGGGGACCTTCAGTAGCGGGTCCTCGGCGAACTCCCAGTCGCTGGCCGGCGGCCAGGGCAGGTGCTGCGCGGCCGACAGGCACGGCTGGTCGGCGCTGGAGGCGGCGCTGACGCGCTGCATCTCGGTGTCGTACATCAGGATCTGCCCGTCGAGGTCCTCGGCGGGCCGGACTTCCTCGGTGCAGCCCACGATCTGGAGGATCCGCTCGTCCTCGACGGTGTCGCTGACGTCGACCAGGACCATCACGGGCAGGTGGAACCGGACCCAGCGCTTCATGTGCTGTCCTCTTCCTCGTCGTCGTCCAGGGACGCGGCCGGGTCGCGCAGGGGTCGCAGCCCGCCGGCGAGGTTGGGCGGCGCGAACGAGTATCGGCCGTGGACGTCGATGTGGGCGTCCTGGAAGGGCGACAGGCGCGCGGCGTCCTCGTCAGCCACCGGGTAGCCCTGCTCACGGAGCTGCTCGAGCGCGGCGTTCAGGTAGGTGGTGGTCCACAGCACGCAGGCGTTCAGGACCAGGCCCAGCGCGCCGAGCTAGTCTTCCATGCCCTCCTGGTAGCGTTGGCGCAGCTCGCCGCGCTGGCCGAAGAACAGCTTGCGGGCCAGCCGGTGGCGGGACTCGGTCTGGTTTTGCTGGGCGTTGATGCCACGCCGGTAGGAGTCGTCGTCGGGGTCGCACACCGCCAGCAGGTGCTGGGTTTTGGAGATCCGGCCGTACTCGGCGAACGCCTGTCCCAGCGGGGTCGGGTTGCCCGAGCGGCCCAGCGCGCGGATCAGGTCGTAGGCGCGCACGGTGCCGGTGACCAGGCTCCCGGCGATGCGCAGCAGCTGCGGCCAGTGGGCGCGGATGCGGTCCAGCCGCACCCGGTGGCGCGCGAGGTCGCTGAGCGCGCCGTAGTCGGCGGTCGCGGTGGTGCGCCAAAAGCGGGTGTCGGTCAGGTCGGCCAGGCGGGGGGCGTACTGCATCCCGCAAATCCGGTACAGCCCGAACACCAGGTCGCTGTAGCCGGCGCTGTCCGAGGTGACCAGCTCCGGGCGGGGGCCGTGGTCAGGGTTGAGCATCACGTCCAGGGTGTACAGGGAGTCCCGCGCGGTGCCCGGCACGACCTGCGCGCCGGTGCCCACCCGCTGGTCATTCATCGCGTTGATCCAGGTCGCGCCCCTGCGGCGACCCCAGTACTTGGGGTTGTGCCCGGCGTAGATGGTGGCCACGGGGACCACGAACCGCAGCCCGTCCACGCTGGCCACCAGCCCGCCGCCCCACAACTTGGCCAGCTCCAGGTCGGCTTGGGCGGCGATCAGGCGGGCGTTGGCGGCCTTGATCGTGTCGGCCCGCAGGTAGTTCTGGTCCACGTGGCTCAAGCGCGCCCGGGTCAACGCTGGCTCGTTGGGGTCGGTGACCGGCCGGTAGCCGAAGTTGCACGCCTCGCTCATCAGCACCGCGGCCATGGAGACCTCGAGCTGGTCCAGTCGAGCGTCCTCGCCGGCGGCGTGGGTGAACTCGGCCAGGAACCCGGTGCGGGCGTGGACCTCCAGCAGCAGCTCGGGCAGGTGGATGCGGGGCAGCATCCGGCTGGTCAGTTCTTTCAGCGCGACCAGGGTGGGCGGCTCCTCGAGCTTGTCGAGCCGGTCCACGCGGATGTGCGCGCGGCCGTCGCGGTCGGCCTCCACCCGGACGGTGCCCTCACCGCCGCCGGCGTCCAGGCGGGCGGCCAGGTGCCGCCAGGCCGCGTCCAGCGCGGCGGCCTGCTCGGTCAGGTGCGTGTCGTCCCCGGTCAGCCCCAGTCCCAGCAGCACCGTGGGGCGAATCTCCTCCCACGCTTGCCCGTCCAGCAGCTTGGCGTGCGGGTCGCCCCAGCGGTTGGAGTCGTGGGCGAACACCTCGCGGTTGCGCAGCGCCTTCCACAGCGCCTCCAGCACGCACAGCACGTACGCCTTGCGGTCGATCACGCCATCAGGCAGGTCGGGGTTGTTGTGCACCAGCCGCCGCCAGGACCCGGTCACCAGCTCCGGGCGGATCTCGGTGGCGCGGACCTTCTTGCGGCCCAGCAGGCCGGGCAGCTCGCGCACGGCGGCCAAGACCTGGCGGCCGGGGCCGCTGGCGCCCAACGGGATCGCCTCGGCCAGCAAGTCCAGGAACCCGCGCACCATGCCGAAGCGTTTGACCAGCTCCGCGCGCCACAGCCCGTCATCGTCGGCGTCGTCGGGCGCCCACTCCTCGATGGTGTCCACCGCGGCGTTGAGCCGCTCGCGGGGGCGACGTCCTCCATGACTGCCACCGCATCCATCGGGTCCAGCCCCGCATCCTCACCCTCGCGGCGGGCGTCGGCGGCGTCCATCATCGCCCGCACGACCGCGGCCAGGGTGGTGGCCGACCGGGCGACCCTGGAGAAGGCGGCCAGCTTCTGGTCCCTGGTGACCCGCTCGGCCTGCCGGATCAGCCGGGTGGCCATCAGCACCCCGAACAGGTCCAGCGCGTCGTCGACCGCGGTCGAGGTGAGGCTGCGGACCGTGGCCACCAGGGTCGCGGTGCGGCGGGCGGCGGTGCGCCTGGCCAGCACCGAGGCTTTGCGGTCAGCCCGTCGCGGGCCAGGGTCTCGATACGGTTGGCCGGGACGGCGGACACGTCGACCGCGCCGGCGCCGACCCCGGCCAGCTCCGAGGCGCGGTCCAGCGCGCCGGTCATCTCCCGGCCCGACACCCGGACCGGTCCGCGCCGCAGCCGCTCCAGCTCGCTGACGCGCGAGTCCGGGGGGACCTTCAGCAGCCGGTCCAGCCGGCCGGGCAGCTTAGTGTCGGCCGCGGCCGCGGCGGTGGCGATCGTCTCCCACACCCGGGTGGTGGCCGCGGTGCGGATCTCGATCACCAGCTTGACCAGCGCGTGCACACCGGGCAGCAGCACCCGTCGGCGGCGTAGCCAACCCACCGCGGCGTCGAACAGCGCCTTGGACGGCTCCAGCCGGGTCCAGGCGCGGGCAGCCAGGTACACTCGCAGTTCGGTGCTGGCCTCGGGGTCGCTGAAGTTGCGGTAGCCGAACTCCGTGCGGATCTCGGCGGCGTGCTCCCACTGGGTGGCCGGGCGGGCGGCGTACTGCTTGATGCAGGAGGCGTCGGTGATGCCGAGCTGCTCGGCGAGAAAATCGACGATCGGGGTGGGCACTGCCACCGGGTCCGGCAGGAAGCAGCCCAGGTAGCGCACGGTGGTCATCTGCAGGCCGAACCCGAGGCGATTGTGGTCGCCGCGGCGCTTGTCGACCCGCTCCCAGTCGGCGTCGTCCAGCCAGAAGTACCGGTCCAGCTCCGTCCGCGACGGCGGGCCGGTGAACCGCCCGAAGGCTGCTGCTTGCTCGTCGGTCAGGAACTCGACCGGCACCACGCCTCCTGGAGGGTCTCAGCCCCCGGATGCAGGCGGGAGCGATCAGATCAGCTCAACCGACCAGCCCCCCGCAGGTCACGCAGCCCGGATCCTACCGTCAATCCCCGTTCCTCCAGGACGCGGCCCCTTGAGGGCTTAGCGGAGGATCCGTCGTGGATGTTCCCCGGACCCGGGACCCTGGCATGGGCGGAGCGGGCACGCGGCGAACTCCGCGTCAGCGGGGAAACTCCAGGCAAGCGCGGCGCGACCACGCTCGATCGGCTTACGCCGCAGCAGCTGCAGGTCGTGCGTGCGGTGAGCCAGGGCCTCACCAACCGCGAGGTCGCCGCCCAGCTCTTCATCAGCCCCCACACGGTCGACTATCACCTGCGCAAGGTGTTTCGCAAGCTCGGGATCAGCTCGCGCGCCGAACTCATCCGACTGGCGCTCACCGGGGTAGGGCCCGGCGGTCAAAGCTGCTTGAGCTCGATACGGAAGGCCCCGTAGACGTGGCCGTCGATGTTCTCCACCGAATGCGGCCCTTCGGGATCAAGCCAGCCGACCCGCGGGCCGGGCGCAGCGGGTGACGGCTGCTCGGGTGAGGTGAACGTCAGGGTATCGCCGGTGTAGTAGCGGATCCCGCGTCGAGCGAGTCGGGCCACGGCCAGACGCCTGGCTCCTTCGCTGTGCCCACCATCCGTCCGGCTCCTTCCCCGCTCGACCTGCCTGATGGAGGAGTTTCTCACTCGAAGGCGCTGATGCCGGTGAGGGCCTGGCCGAGGATCAGCGTGTGGACCTCGCTGGTGCCCTCGTAGGTGAGCACCGACTCCAGGTTGTTCATGTGGCGGATCACCGGGTACTCGAGCGTCACGCCGTTCGCGCCGAGGATGGTCCGGGCCGTCCGAGCGATCTGCAGCGCCTCGCGCACGTTGTTGAGCTTGCCGAGGCTGACCTGCTGCGGCTGCAGCGTGCCCTGCTCCTTCATGCGGCCCAGGTGCAGCGCCAGCAGCGTGCCCTTGCTCAGCTCGACCAGCATGTCGGCGAGCTTCGCCTGGGTGAGCTGGAAGCCGCCGATGGGCCGGCCGAACTGGACCCGGGTCCTGGCGTATTCCAGCGCGCTCTCGAAGCAGGCCCGCGCCGCCCCCATCGAGCCCCAGATGATCCCGTGGCGGGCCTCGTTGAGGCATGACAGTGGGCCGCGCATGCCGCTGACCTCCGGCAGCACCGCGTCGCCCGGCAGGCGGCAGCCGTCCAGGATCAGCTCGGAGGTGACCGAGGCGCGCAGGCTGAGCTTGCGGTCGATGTTGCGGGTGGTGAAGCCGGGCGTCCCGCGCGGGACCAGGAAGCCGCGCACGCCCTGGTCGCTGCGCGCCCAGACCACGGCGAGGTCGGCGATGCCGCCGTTGGTGATCCACATCTTGGTGCCGTCCAGCACCCAGTCGGGACCGTCGCGGCGGGCGCTGGTGCGCATGCCGGCGGGGTTGGAGCCGAAGTCCGGCTCGGTGAGGCCGAAGCAGCCGACCACCTCGCCGGTGGCCATCCGCGGCAGCCACTCCCGCCGCTGCTCCTCGGAGCCGTAGCGGTGGATCGGGAACATCGCCAGGGACCCCTGCACCGACACGAAGCTGCGCACGCCCGTGTCGCCCGCCTCCAGCTCGAGGCACGCCAGGCCGTAGCTGACCGCGTTGGTGCCGGCGCAGCCGTAGCCCTCCAGGTGCATGCCGAGCAGGCCCAGCGCGCCCAGCTCCTTGGCCAGCTCGCGTGGCAGCTCGCCCCGCTCGAACCAGCCCGCGACGTCAGGCAGGATCCGGTCGCTGACGAAGCTGCGGACCGTGTCCCGGATGAGCCGCTCCTCCTCGCTCAGCAGCCGGTCGATGGCCAGGAAGTCGGTAGGGCTCGGTGTGGCGGTCATGCGTGGTCCTCCAGGCTGTCTGGCCGGATCGCGGTCCCCGGCGAGGCCACTGTACCCGGGATCACCGCAATCCCCACCAGCTCGACTCTGGCGGCCGGATCGAACAGGCCGGCCACCTCGAGCAGGGCGCTGGCCACGTAGCGGCGGCCGAGATGGCGCTGGTAGACGGTGGCCAGCTCCGCCTTCGCCGCCCGGTAGGCGGCCAGGTCGGTGACGAAGATCTGCAGCGAGACGAGGTGGTGAGGGCTGGCGCCGGTTGCGGTCAGCGCGGTGACCAGGTTGCCCAGGGCCACGTCGAACTGCTCGCCGATCGTCGTCCCACGGATGCCGCCGTCGGGTCCCTGGGCGGCCTGCCCGCCCAGGAAGATCGTCCGGCCCGGCGCGGCCACCACGGCGTGCGCGAAGCCGACCGGGGTTGCCAGCTCCGGCGGGTTGACGATCCGGTGGCGCACCGCCTCGCCGCTCATCGGCCTCTCCACGCCGGGGCGCGGCCCTCGGTGAAGGCCGCGTAGAACTCGGCGTGGTCCTCCGACTTCATCAGCAGCGCCTGCGCCACCGCCTCGAGCTCGATCGCGCCGCCGAGCCCCATGTCCAGCTCGCGGGTGAGCAGCGCCTTGGTGGTGGCGTAGGCCAGCGCGGGGCCGTCAGCCAGGCCGCGGGCGAGCTCGGCGGCGGCCGCGCCCAGCTCGGCGTCGTCGACCACCTGGCTCGCCAGGCCCAGCGCGGCCGCCCGCTCGGCGTCGAGCCGGTCCCCGAGCAGCAGCAGCTCGGTGGCGCGTGCGAGCCCGACCAGCCGGGGCAGCAGGTAGGCCGCGCCCATGTCGGCGCCGGCCAGGCCGACCTTGGTGAACAGGAAGGCGAGCGAGGCCGAGCGGGCCATCACCCGCAGGTCGGCGGCCAGCGCGATCACCGCGCCCGCACCGGCCGCCACCCCGTTGACCGCGGCGACGATCGGCAGTGGCAGCTCGCGCATGCGCTGCACCACCGCGCCGGTCATGCGGGTGAAGTCGAGCAGCTCGCGCGGCCCCATCCGCTGCAGTGCGCCGATGATGTCGTGCACGTCCCCGCCCGAGCAGAAGCCGCGGCCGCCGCCGGTCACGACCAGCGCCCTGACCCCCTCCCGCTGCGGCAGCTCGGCCAGAAGGTCGCGCAGGTCGGCGTAGACCTCGAAGGTGAGCGCGTTGAGCCGCTCCGGGCGGTCGAAGCTGACCGTCGCCACCCCCTCGGCCTCCTGGTAGCGGAAGTGCCTCCACTCGCCGGTGAACGGCGCCGAACCGCGGAATGGGCTCATGGCTGGGCCTCCTTGTTGCGGAACAGCTCCCGGGCGATGATCGTGCGCTGGATCTCGGAGGTGCCCTCGTAGATGCGCGGCGCGCGCACGTCGCGGTAGAGGTGCTCGAGCAGGTGCCCGCGGACCAGCGCGCGGGCGCCGTGGACCTGCACCGCCGCGTCCACGACCCGCTGGGCGGTCTCGGTGGCGTACAGCTTGGCCATGGCGGCGAGCCGGGTCACGTCGTCGGCGCCGGCGTCGTAGCGGCTGGCGGCCGCGTAGACCAGCAGCCTGGCCGCCTCGGTGCGGGTCGCCATCTCGGCGAGCGCGTGGGAGACCGCCTGGAAATCGCGCAGCGGCCGGCCGAAGGTGTGCCGCGAGGCGGCGTGGGCCACGGCCGCGTCCAGCGCCGCCTGGGCCATGCCGACCGCGAACGCGCCGACGCTCGGCCGGTAGCGGTCGAGCGTGCGCATGGCCAGGGCGAACCCCTCGTCGACGCGGCCGAGGACCTGCTCGCGGCCGACCCGCACCCCGTTGAAGGCGAGCCGGCCGATGGCGTGCGGGGCCAGCAGGTCGAGGTGCCGGCCCCGCAGCCCGGGAGCGTCGCCGGGCACGGCGAAGGCGGTGACGCCGCGCGTGCGCTCCTCCGGCGTCGTTCGGGCGAACACGGTGTACACGTCGGCGTCGGGCGCGTTGGAGATCCACGCCTTCTCGCCGACCAGCCGCCAGCCGTCCCCGTCGGGCTCGGCGGCCAGCTCGATGCCGGCGGCGTCCGATCCGGCCTGCGGCTCGGACAGGGCGAAGGCGGCCACCGCGTCGCCGGCGGCCACGGCCGGCAGCCAGCGGGCGGCGACCGCGTCCTGGCCAGCCGCGGCGATCGGGTCGGCCCCGAGGCCCTGGAGGGCGAGCGCGGTCTCTGCCTCGGTGCACTCCCGCGCCAGCGCCTCGCGCAGCACGCACAGCTCCATTGCCGAGGCGGGCCGCTGCTGCCCGGTGGTGCCGGCCGGCACCAGGCGCGCGATCAGGCCGTGGTCGCCGAGCGCCCGCACCAGCTTGCGGTTGACCCTGCCGGGCTGGGCCGCCCGCACGAGCGGCGCGAGCGCGTTCCGTGCGAGCTCCCGCACCTCGGCCCCGAGGCGCTCGTGCTCCGAACTGAGGGTGAAGGCTGCTGCCAAGAGGCCGCTCCTTCGGGCTCGCGAGCGGCCGTGCCGCCGCCGTCGTCTGCCGTAGATCTTAAGCGGCGGGCGGGCTTCATAAACGCACGCTATCGGAGGGTGGGAGCCTTCCGGGTGGCCCTCCGGCTAGAATTGCGTGTGGCCGAAGACGACAGGATGCATGGTGGTCAGGGGCGGGCGCAACAGGCCCCGGTGGAAGAGGTCAGGGTCTCGACCATCGAACTGTTCTTCGATCTGGTCTTCGTGTTCGCCATCACCCAGCTGACCAGCCTTCTGGCCGGCAACCCGGGCTGGGTGGGCCTGGCCCGGGTCGCGCTGGTGTTCGGCAACCTGTGGTGGATGTACGGCGGTTACGCATGGCTCACCAACGCCGTGCCGCCGCGCGCGCTGGCGCTGCGGCTGCTGATGCTGGTCGGCATGACCGGGTTCCTGGTGGTGGCGCTGGCGATCCCCAGTGCCTTCGGCGGCGGCGGGGTCGCCTTCGGCGTGGGGTACCTGCTGGTGACCCTGGTGCACACCGGGATGTTCCTGCTGTCAACGCAGGAGAGCGCGTTGCGGGCCATGCGCCGGCTCGGGCCCTCCAACGCCATCACCGCGCTGCTGCTGTTGCTGGCCGGTTTCGCCGACGGCGCCCTGCAGTGGGCCCTGTGGTCGGCCGCCTTCGCGCTGCACTGGATCAGCCCGCTCTTCACCGCCGTGTCGGGCTTTCCCATCCGCGCCGCCCACTTCGTCGAGCGCCACGGGCTGATCGTGCTGATCGCCTTGGGCGAGTCCATCGTCGCGGTCGGCATCGGGGTTGCGGAACATGACCTGCGCGCCGGGAACGTCGTCACCGCGGTGCTCGGCCTGGCACTGGCCGCGGCGCTGTGGTGGATGTACTTCGACGGTGAGGACGAGCGTGCCGAGCGGGCGCTGGACGCCGCGGGACTCGAGCGTGTCTCATGGTTGGCGCTGTACGCGTTCGGCTATGCGTTCCTGCCGGTTCTGGGCGGGATCATCGTGTTCGCCGCGGGCGTCAAGGGCGCGGTCGGGCGGTACGGCGAGCCGCTCGCCGTGCCGGCCGCGTGGTTCCTGGCCGCCGGGGTGGCGGTGTACGTCATCGGGTTGGCCTGGTTCCGGTGGCTTCTGGGCAGCGGGCCGATCGGTGTCCGCCTGCTGACCGCGGGCGTGGTGCTGCCGACCGCGTTCGTCGGCCTGGCGTTCTCGGCTGAGGCGCAACTGGGCGTGCTCGCCGCGATCGTCGTGGCCGGCATCTTGGCCGAGTCCGCCTGGCAGCGCCACCGGCTTGTCGGGCGGCCCTGTTAGACTCCGCGCCGGGCTTCCCCACGCCCACCGCGACTTCGAGGGGGGAGAAGGCTGCTCGTCGAGGACTACGCCGACCGGGTCCGCGGCTGCGCCCAGTACCTGACGCGGCTGCTCGCCGACCAGGGGAGCCGGGTCGACAACCCCGCGGACGAGCCGGTCGCGCCCGAGGACACCGCCCCGATCGAGCTGGGCGAGGACTCGCCGATCGTCAGGTTCGGCGTCGACCCGGGCGCGGGCGTCACCGCCGCCGCCGTCGACGGCGGCTCCGCCTGCCTGGTCAACGGGCGCTCGTTCTGGGTGATCGTCTACCGCGCCGGCACCGTCTGGCACCGCGACCGGACGACCGTCAAGGAGGACCCCGACCCGCTCACCATCGAGGCGCTCACCCAGACCGACGCCAAGGGCCGCTACGTCCAGGCGCTGGCGTCCGCCGGGGTCGTCCGCGAGCGTGAGCTGGCCGACCTCGGCGGCGTGGTCGACGTGCTGCGCGAGCTGGCCGAGTGGGAGCGCGCCCGCAGGGCGATCGAGCTGGCCGCGCCCGGCGACCTCGTGCTGGTGGACGGCAGCCTGCACCCTGGCGCCTTCCTGCCCGCCGCGCTGGTGGGACCGATCCACCAGCTCGCCATCGACCGGGGCGTCGACCTGGTCGGCGTGACCAAGGCCTCGAAGCTGCGCTGGGGCCGCTACGCGCCGCTGGTCCTGCGCGTCCGGCGCCGGGCCGAGGCCGAGGTCGGCCCGGACGCCCGCTGGTACCTGCGGGTCGTCGGCGACGACTCCGACGGCGCCGGCGGGGAGCCGCGGTGGCGCTCGGAGGTGTACGTGGCGCGCCTCGCCTCGCGCGGCGCCTACGCCTTCCGGGTCGACGTCGTGCGCGGCCGGCGCAGCCCAGAGGAGCTGTTCGCCCTGCTCGCCGGGCTCTCCGACGACCCGGCCTTCCTCGGCTACCCCTACCCGCTCGCCCGCGTCCACCAGGTCGTCAGCCTGCCCGGCCACCTGCTCGCCGACCTCCGCCGTGACCTTCGCGAGGCGTTCCGGCGCGAGGGCCTGCCAGAGGACGACGTCGACCTGGTCATGCGCGACTTCCACCTGACCTTGAACGCCTGACCACATCCCGAGGACCTGATGCCCGACCACACCGAGTACAAGGGACGCATCTTCGGCCGTTCGGTCCAGGACGTGCGCTTCCGTGCCTACTACGGCGAGGACCTGTTCCTCGGCGAGCTGCTGGTCGGCGGCGACCCCGAGCGCGGCCGGCGCTACCTGTTCCGGGTCACCGACGTGGCCTACGGGTCGGAGTCGGCCGACGACGGCTGGGCCGAGCGCGTGGCCGGCGGGCTCATGGAGATGGACCGGGCCGGCCAGCCCACCGGCATGCGCGACGTCGAGCGGCGGCTCTACAAGGTGGCCAAGGTCGCCTCGCTCGGCTACGTCGACTCCGCCGCGCGCTTCCACAAGCCCAAGAGCCTGCCGGCGCAGTTCGGCGAGATCATCGCGCCCACCCAGGAGGACCTCGAGTTCCTGCGGGTGCGCATGGGCGACGTGGAGATCGGCCGCCTGCGCTCCGGCGAGGACACCATCGACCTGCCGGTCGGCATCCGCGGCGAGACCCTGCCGAGCCACGTCGGCGTGTTCGCCACCACCGGCATGGGCAAGTCCAACCTGATGAAGGTGCTCGCCGGCCAGCTGCTCGCCGCCGGCGGGCGCTACGCCATGCTGCTCTTCGACCCTCACGGCGAGTACCTGGAGGGCGGCGGGCCGCCGCGCAAGGGTCTCGCCCACCACCCCTGGGCGGCCAGCGGGCGCCTGCGCGTGTACTCGCCCAGCCCCAAGCCCGGCCAGGCCAACCTGCTGCGGCTGTCGCTGGCCGAGCTGTCCGTGGACGACCTGCGCACCGCCTGGAAGTTCACCGGCCCGCAGTCGGAGGCGCTGGACAGCGCGGCGGCGCTGCTCGGCGACAAGGGCACCTGGATCAGGCGCCTGGCCGAGGAGGAGCCCGAGGACCTCAAGGACGCCGAGCTCGGCCGCCACGCCCTGGCCACCATCCAGGTGCTGTCGCGCCGGGCCAAGCGGATCGTGCGGCTGCCGCTGATGACCGACGACCCCAGCCAGTCGCTCACCGGCAAGGTCCTCGACGACCTGGCCGGCGGCAAGGTCGTGCTGGTCGACACCTCCGGGCTCGAGGCGGTCGAGGAGATGCTGGTCGCCTCGCTGCTCACCCGCAGCCTGCTGGACGAGCGGGCCGACGCCTACCGCACCGACCGCGAGCGCTTCCAGCGCCTGCCACGGACCCTGGTGGCGCTGGAGGAGGCGCAGCGCGTGCTGACCCGGCTCGAGGACGCCGAGTTCAACGTCTTCCCGCGGCTGGCCCGCGAGGGCCGCAAGTTCAACGTCGGGCTCTGCGCGGTGACCCAGCAGCCCAAGCTCATCGACGCTGAGCTGCTCAGCCAGTTCAACACCTACTTCGTGCTGGGCCTGGCGGACGAGCGCGACCGGCACATCCTCAGGCAGTCCTCCAAGCAGGACCTCTCCGACCTCGGCGCCGAGATCCAGACGCTGATGCCGGGGGAGGCCCTGGTGACCAACCCGGAGGCGCCGTTCGCCCTGCCCGCCAAGGTGCACCTGTACGAGGACTGGCTCGCCGACGTCCCGGCGCCCGAGCGACCCAGGCCCCGCCCCGCCGGCGCCCTCGAAGGGTTCTTCGACTGATGGCCCGCCTGATCGCCATCGCCGACGCGCATCTGGGGTGCGCGCACTACCACGCGGTCAATGAGCAGGGGCTGAACCAGCGGGAGGCGGACTTCGCCGCCAGCTGGCACCGGGCGGTCGAGGCGGCGCTGGCGCTCGACCCGGACGGCGTGCTGCTGCTCGGCGACCTGTTCGACATCCCGCGGCCGAGCTACCGCGCCTTCCGCGAGGGCCAGCGCGGGCTGCGGCGCCTGGCGACCGCTGGCGTGCCGGCGGCGGCGATATCCGGCAACCACGACACCACCCGGCTGCGCGAGTCCGGCTCGCCCTACGCCGTGCTGGCCGACGCCTTCCCGCGGCTCAGCTTCGTCTATCGTGGCGTCTACGAGGCCGTCGACCTGCTGCCCGGGGTGAGGGTCCACGCCGTCCCCCACTGCGCCGACGAGGGCGCGCTCAAGGAGCAGATCGCGGCCGCCGCGGCGGCGCGCTCCAGCGACCGCCTGAACCTCATGGTCACCCACGCGGCCATCACGGTGCTGTCGCGCCGCTACACCTACGGTGACGTCAACGAGCTGGAGATCGACCTGTCGGTCCTGGACCCGGGCTTCGACCGCATCCTGCTCGGCCATTTCCACAACTTCTCGCACGTGGGCCCCAACGCCTGGTACCCGGGATCGACCGACAGCTTCAGCTTCAAGGACCTTCCCCAGGGCGACGAGCCAGAGGTCAAGGGCGTGCTGGTGCTGGACACCACCTCGGGCCGGGTGCGCCACCACCCGGTGCCCGGCGCGCGGCCGCTGCGCTCCTACCGGGTCGACGCCTTCGACCTCGACCTCGGCGAGGTCTACGACGCCGTTGCCGGGCTCGCCGAGCCGGAGGAGACCGCCGGCGCGGTGGTGCGCCTGTTCGTCAACCAGGCCCGCCCGGAGCTGCGCCGCCTGCTGGACCGGCGGGTCGTCGCCGAGACGTTCCCTGGCGCTCTGGTCGTCACCGTGCACGTCGAGGCCGCCGACGAGGAGGGCTCCGCCCAGCTCGCCGCCCAGCCGGTCGCCAGCCTCGCCGATGAGTGGGACCGCTACCTCGCCAGCGTGCCGGTGGAGGGCTACGACCGCGACCGGCTCGCCGCGCTGGGACGCGAGCACCTGCGGCGCGCCGAGGAAGAGTCGAGGTAGCCATGCACCTGCGTTCCCTCTCGCTGCGCAACTTCCGCGTCTACCGCGCGGCGGACGTCGACTTCCCCGACGGCCTGATCGGCGTCTACGGCGCCAACGGCTCCGGCAAGTCCACCCTCATCGAGGGTGTCCGTTATGCTCTTTATGGCGACGCTCGCACTGAGAAGTCGGAGCTGCGCGCGGCCGGGATCAACGAGGACATGCGCGTCGAGCTGATCTTCGAGCACGAGGGCAACAGCTACGACGTGCGCCGCACGCTCAAGGGCCGCAACCTCACCCCGTCGGTCGAGGTGCTGGTCAACAGCCAGCTCGCGGTCCAGTCGGTGCGCGACGCCAACGCCTTCCTCGCGCGGGTGCTGGGCATGGACCAGCGCGCCTTCCTGGCGTCGGTGTGCGCGCAACAGAAGGAGCTGACCACCTTCGCGACCATGATCCCGGCCGAGCGGCGCCGGCTCGTCCTCGACCTGCTCGGGGTGAGCCCGATCGAGCGCGCGCTCGCGCGCGTGCGCGAGCAGGCGCGCGACTCCAGGACCGCCGCGGCCGCGGCTCGCGCGCAGCTTCCGGCCCTGCCCGCCGTGGAGGCGGCCGCCGCCGAGGCCGCCGCGGAGCTGGAGTCGGCCGCCGCGGCCGCCGACGCCGCGGGCAGCGCGGCCGCCGCGGCGCAGGCCGCGCTGAGCGCGGCCGAGACCGCCGCGGCGCGGGCCGAGACCGCCGCCCGCCGCCTGGACGACCTGCGGCAGCGGGCCACCCTGCGCCGCGCGGAGGCTGTCAGCCACCGGCGCGAGGCTGAGCGCCACGAGCGGCGCGCCCTCGAGGCCGACGCGCTCGCCCCCCGCATCGCCGCGGCCGAGACGCGCATGGCGGAGCTGGCGCTCGCCGCGGCGCCCCTGGCCGGCCTGGAGCGGGCGCGTGAGGTCCAGCTCGAGCGGCAGGCGCTGCTGCGGGCGCTGGCGGACGCCCGCGGCCGCGAGCAGGTGGCGCGCCGGGCGCTTGCGGAGGCCGAGCGCGAGGCGGCGGACCTCGCCGGCGTGGTCGATGCCATCAGAGCGGCCGAGGCGGTCATCGAGAAGGTCGAGCACGCGCTGCTCAGCGCGCGCGAGCGGCACGCCAAGGCGAGCGAGGTCCTCGGCGCCTCCTCGGCGAGGCTGGAGGTGGCCACCGCGACGGCCCAGCGCTACGCCAGCCTCGACGCGCAGGCACCCTGCCCGACCTGCGGCCAGCCGCTCGGGGAGGCGTTCGTCGAGGTCGCCGCGCGGCACGCCGAGGAGCTGAGCGCCGCCAGGGCCGTGCACGACGAGGCGGCCGGGCTGCGTGACACCGCGGTCGAGGCCGGCAAGAAGCTCGCCACCAGGCGCGCTGAGCTCAAGGGCGAGCTCGAGAAGGCGCGCGCCGCCGAGCACCGCGCCGCCAGGGCGGCCGCGCTGGTGTCCAACGCCCAGCACGCGATCCAGGTGGTCGGCGACGAGGTCGCCGAGCGCGAGCGCGAGCTGGCGCGGCTCCCGGACGCCGGCTTCGATCCCGAGGCCCACCAGCTCGCCAGGCGGGCCGCCGACGAGCTGCAGCAGGTCGCGCTGGACCTCCGTGAGCTGCGCGGCCGAGCCGAGCAGGCCGAGGTCGAGCGCAAGCTGGCCAAGGAGGCGCTCGACCGCGCCGCCGAAGCGGACGAGCGCGCGGCCGCCGTCGAGGCCGAGGCCGCGGCGCTCAGCGAGGCGGAGCGGGAGCTGGCCGCCGCCCGCGAGCGGGTCCGCCAGGCCGGCGAGCTGGCCCGCCGCACCCACGGCGAGCAGGAGCGCGCCGCCGAGGCGCTGGCCAGCGCCCGGCGCCGCCACGCCGACCGTGAGCGCGAGCTGGCCAGCGCCCGCACCCGCCACGAGGAGGTGGCCGTCCTGGAGGAGCAGGCCGCCTACCTCGCCCGCCTGGTCGACCTCATGGCGGCCTTCCGTCTGCACCTGGTCGCGCGGCTCGGCCGGCGCCTGTCGGTCGAGGCGGCCGGCCTGTTCGCGGAGCTGACCGACCACGAGTACCAGGACCTGGTGGTCGACCCCGAGGACTACTCGATCCGTATCGCCGACGCCGGCACCGAGCACGAGCTGGCGCGCTTCTCCGGCTCCGAGAACGACCTGGCCAGCCTGTCGTTGCGGGTGGCGGTGAGCCTGGTGATCGCCGAGGGGGCTGGCGAGCTCGGCCTGCTTGTATTGGACGAGGTGCTCGGGGCTCTTGACCGCGAGCGTCGCGGGCGTATGCTGGCCGCCCTCACCACCCTGCAGGGCCGGTTTCGTCAGGTTCTGCTGGTGACACACAACGACGAGGTAAAAGACCTGCTGCCGGCCGCTATCGAGGTCCGAAAAGGTCCAAACCGGATGTCGACGGCGGTCGTACGGAGCTGACGGACACAGCGAGCACGCGGGGGGTCGCCCGGCCGGGAACAACGCCGGACACGAGAGCGTTACGGGCATGAACGCGGCACCGGCGCACATTCTCAGTTCGTGGTAGGTAAGCCGGCGACGTGCCGCAACCCGTGTCATCGAGAGGTGAAAGGAACTACGAGGGTGCCAGAGGAAGAGGAGGACGAGGCTCAGGTCGAGGCATCCCTCGACGAGCTGATCGCCAAGAAGGCCGACAGGCCGGCGCCGGGCGATGAGGACGACGACGACGAGACCCTGCTCGCGCTGGCCCGGGACGAGTCCCGCGAGTCCCTGACGACGCGGGTGCTCCCGGTGCAGCACAACGAGTTCATCTGCAAGAGCTGCTATCTCGTCAAGCACCGAAGCCAACTCGCGGACCAGCGCCGCCAGCTCTGCCGCGACTGCGCCTAGCGATGTCCCCGGTGCCGGTCATGGCGGGATGGCGGGCAGGCCCGGGTCTCCGGGTCGGCGCCGCCGTCCTCACCGGGGCCACCCTCGCGCTGGCGTTCCCCGGGCCGGACCTGGGGCCGGTGGCGCTCGTCGCCCTGGTGCCGCTGCTGCTGGCGGTCGAGACGCTGCGCCCACGGCAGGCCGCGCTCCTCGGCTACCTCGCCGGGCTGGTCTTCGTCGGCCTGCTCATCCTGTGGATCCCCACCGACTTCCTGTCGTGGACGGGCGCTGCCGGGTGGCTCGCCTGGGTCGCGCTGTGCGTGGCCGAGGCGTGCTTCGTGGCCGCGTTCGCCGCGCTGGTGCCGGCGTGCGGGCGTCTCGGCCCCTGGCGGGTGCTGCTGCTGCCCGCCTGCTGGGCCACGCTCGAGCTGCTCCGGGCGCACGCGCCGCTGGGCGGCTTCCCCTGGGGGATCCTCGGGGTGAGCCAGCACGGCGGCGGGCCGCTGCTGCCGCTGGCCCGGGTGGTGGGCGTCTACGGCCTCTCCGCCGTGATCGTCGCGGTCAACTTCGCCGTGGCCTCCTGGCTCCGGACGCTGGTGCGGGGCTGGGCGGGGAGGCGCTCGCTCGGGCCGGTGCTCGCCTGGCCCGCCCTGGCCGTCGCGCTCGCGCTCTGCGGGCTGCTCGCGCCGGCGCCGCCGCCGGCCAGCGGCCCGCCCCTCCAGCTCGCCGTGGTCCAGGCGGGCCTGCTCGGCGGACACGGCCCGGACCGCGGCGCCAGCACCGAGGCGGTCTTCGCCAACCACCTCGGCCGCACCGAGGCGCTCGCCGGCGAGCCCGGCCTCGGCCTGGTCATCTGGGGCGAGGGCTCGGTCGACGTGGACCCCCTGACCAACCCCGACCGGCTCGAGCGCATCCGGCGGGCGGCCGCGACGGCCGGCGCGCCGCTGCTGGTCGGGGCCACCACCTCGGCCGGCGGCCGCTTCGCCACCGACTCGCTGCTGTTCACCCCGGGCGGCGAGCTGGCCGACCGCTACCGCAAGCGGCGCCTGGTGCCGTTCGGGGAGTACGTCCCCGTGGCCTGGCTGATGGGACGGGTCCTGCCCGTCACCCGCGAGGGCGTGCCGTTCGACAAGGTCCCCGGCGACCGCCTGCGGCCGATGGTGGTCGACGGCGTCCGGGTCGGCACGATCATCTGCTGGGAGTCGGCCTACGCCGAGGACCCCCGCAGGCTCGCCCGCGAGGGCGCCCAGATCATCGTCGTGGCCACCAACAACGCCTCCTTCGGCGAGGGCCCGGGCTCGCGCCAGCACCTGGCCTCGAGCCAGCTGCGCGCGGTGGAGGAGGGCCGCACCGTGGTCCAGGCGGCCGTCTCCGGCTCGAGCGCGATCATCGGCCCGGACGGGGTCGCCCGCCAGCAGACCGGTCTGTACCAGCAGGCGACCATCCGGGCCGCGGTGACGCCGCGCAGCCGGCTCACGCCGTACGCTCGCTTCGGTCAGGGGATCGAGACGGTGCTCGTCGCGTTCGCCGTGGCCAGCCTGCTGGTCGCGCTGCTCCCCTGGAGCCGGCGCATGACCGCCGCGCGCCTCGAGGGCGCCGCGCCGCCGCCCGCGACCCAGTCCAGCCAGGAGCACGCCGCCATCCGGGGGAGTGAGTGAACGCAGTCGTCGTCATCCCGACCTACAATGAGGCCGGCTCGATCCAGGAGGTGCTCGAGCGGGTGCTGGCCGCCGATCCCAGGGTCGAGGTGCTGGTGGTGGACGACGGCAGCCCGGACGGCACCGCCGCGCTGGTGCGCGTCATCGCCGCCGACGCCGACCGCGTCCACCTGCTCGAGCGCAGCGCCAAGCAGGGTCTCGGCGCCGCCTACCGCGCCGGCTTCGCCTGGGGGCTGGAGCGCGGCTACGACGCCATGGTGGAGATGGACGCCGACCTGTCCCACCCGCCCGAGCGCCTGCCCGCCCTGCTGGACGGGCTCGACCAGGCCGACCTGGTGATCGGCTCGCGCTACGTGCCGGGCGGCCAGACCGTCAACTGGAGCCCGCTGCGCAGGGCGGTCTCGCGCGGCGGCAACGCCTACGTGCGGCTGGCCCTGGGCCTGCCGGTCCACGACACCACCGCCGGCTACCGCGCCTACCGCCGTGAGGTGCTCGAGGCGCTGCCGGTCGCGGCGGTGCGGTCCAACGGCTACTGCTTCCAGGTCGAGATGGTCCACCGCACCTGGCAGGAGGGCTTCCGCGTGCTGGAGGTGCCCATCGCCTTCACCGAGCGCGCCGCCGGCGTCTCCAAGATGAGCAGGCAGATCGTGGCGGAGGCGCTGTGGCGCGTGACCGTGTGGGCGTTCAGCGGTGGCCGCCGCCGCACCCGCCCCCTCCATCCCAGCAGCGTCGCCGCCGGCCAGCCGGGGTAGCCCGGCGTCACCACGCCTCCAGCAGCGCCAGCAACGTGCGGACCATGCAGCCGGTGGCGCCCTTCGGCTGGTAGTAGCGGGCCTCCTTGAGGGTGGCGGGCCCGGCGATGTCGATGTGGGCCCACGGCCTGCCGGCGACGAACTCCCGCAGGAACAGGGCTGCCTGGATCGCGTCGCCGGGGTGCTCGGTGGCGTTGCGCAGGTCGGCCACGTCGGAGTCGATGAAGCGCCGGTAGTCCTCGACCAGGGGCAGCTCCCAGGCGGTCTCGCCGGTCCTGGCCGCGGCCGCGAGCACCTTGGAGGTCAGGGCGGGCGTGTTGCCGAGCACCGCGGAGCAGGTCGGGCCGAGGCCGACCACCGCCGAGCCGGTCAGGGTCGCGACGTCGACGATCGCGTCCGGCTCGGCCTCCACGGCCAGCGCCAGCGCATCGGCGAGCGACAGGCGGCCCTCGGCGTCGGTGTCGTAGATCTCGATGGTGGTGCCGTTGCGGGCGCGGACGACGTCCCCCGGGCGCATGGCGGCCCCGCTCGGCATGTTCTCCACCAGCGGGAGCAGGCCGGTCACCGCCACCGGCAGGCCGAGCTCGACGGTGGCGCCCAGGACCGCGAGCACCGTCGCAGCGCCGGCCATGTCGTCCTTCATCCCCTCCATCGAGCTGGCGCGCTTCAGGTCGAGGCCGCCGGTGTCGAAGGTGACGCCCTTGCCGACCAGCGCGACGTGAGCCCGCGCCCCGGCGGGACGGTAGCGCAGGGTCACCAGCCGCGGTGGGGTGGCCGAGCCACCGCCCACCGCGAGCACCGCGCCGAAGCCGCCCCGCTCGAGCGCCTCACCTTCGATGACCTCATGCTCCAGGCCGTGCTCGGCGGCCAGCCGGGTTGCCTCGGCCGCCAGATCGGCCGGCCCGAGCGTGCCGGCCGGCTCGTTGATCAGGTCGCGCGCCCAGGCGGTGGCGCGGATGCCCGCCTCGGCGCGGCGCAGGGCCGGCCGCATGACCTGCGCGGCCTCATCGTCGCTGACCAGCAGGATCACCTCGGCCAGGGCGGGCTCGGCGCTGGACTTGTAGCGCTCGAAGCGGTAGGCGGCGAGCCCGGAGCCCTCGGCCACCGCCGCCAGCGCCTCGGCGGCGCGTGCCGGAGCTCCCGGCGAGGCCTCGCAGGCGCACTGCGGCAGCACGGTGGCGATGCTGGCGGCACGGCCGGCGGCGGCGACCGCCACGGCGGCCGCACGGCGCAGCGTCTCCAGGCTGCGGCCGCTGTCCCGCCCGACACCGAGCAGCAGCAGCGCCCGCGCGCCGAGCCGCCCGTAGGTCGGCAGCAGCAGGCTCTGGTCGAGGTCGCCGCCGAGCTGCCGGTCGCGGCCGAGCGCGGCGAGGTCCGCGCCGGCCAGCGCCAGCACCGCCCGGGTCACGGGTGGAGCGACGGGGCCGCCGTCACCGGCGGCCACCGGCAGCACGAGCAGGTCGGCGGCGACCTCGTTGGCGGGACGGCCGGAGAGCGTCAGTCGAGGCATGTCAGAGCTCCGCAATCGCATGGGGCTTCAATCGCATGGGGCTTCAGAGATCTCCTTCATCTGGTCGCCGTCCCGCCTGGCGGCAGGGCATCATGACATGCCGCGGACGGGGCGAGCGCAAGCGGAGCGAGACCGAGGAGGTCGAGGGACGGCATGTGGCGGCGACGGCGGGAGCCCGATCCCGAGGTCGAGGCGGCCTGGCAGAGCTTCCTCCGCCTGGCCCGGGCGCTCGACGAGGGCAGCCGGGCGCTGCTCGCGGCAGTCCCGACCGCGCGCCGTCCGGGCACGCCGCTCGACGCCAGCGTCGAGGGGTTCCTCGCGGGGGTCGCCGCGGCCCGGGAGGAGCTGGCCGGCTGGGCGCTGCCCGCCCTGTCCGCCGAGCACGCGGCCAGCGCGGCCGCGCTGGCCGCGGCCGAGCGGCGCGTCCGCGAGCTTCCCGAGGTCACCCGCGACCTGGAGTTCGAGCGCCGCACGGGGGCGATCGGCGAGGTCCTCGACGAGCTCGCCCCGATCCAGGAGGCGGAGCAGGCGATCCGCGCCCTGCGCCGCCGCCGCTGACCCGGGCGCCATCGACCGCCCCTTCCTCACCCGTTGCCGCCGGCGGTGGCGCGGCGCTTGGCGATGCCGGAGAGGGCCTCGAGCACGATGCGGTTGGCGAGGAACGCGGTGACCTGCCCCGGGCCGTCGTAGGCGGGCGCCAGCTCGACCACGTCGAGGCCGACCACCGGCAGCTCCAGGGCACAGCGGCGCACCGCGTCCAGGAGCTGCCTGCTGCTGAGACCGCCCGGCTCGGGCGTGCCGGTGCCAGGCGCCATGCCGGGGTCGACCACGTCCACGTCGATGGAGAGGAACACCCCGTCGCAGTCGTCGGTGGCGATGGCGAAGGCCTCGTCGAGGCAGTCGTCGAGGCCGCGGCGCACCACCTCGCTCATCTCGAAGCTGCGCATGCCCTGCTGGGCCATCCACTCCAGCACGGGCGGGCCGGGCCAGTAGCCGCGCAGGCCGAGCTGCAGGAAGCGGTCGCCGCGTGCGGCGCCCGACTCGATCAGGCGCCGCATCGGCGTGCCGTGCCCCAGCAGGGAGCCGTTCTGGGTCTCGCCGGTGTCGGCGTGGGCGTCGAAGTGGACGACGGAGACGCGCCCGAAGCCAAGGTGGCGGGCGACCCCGGTCACGTCGGGCAGCGCGATGGTGTGGTCGCCGCCGAGCACCACCGGGATCGCGCCGGACCCGGCGATGGCGTGGACGGCGTCCTCGAGGCGCCTGAGGGAGACCTCGATCTCGCCGGGCGGCATCAGCAGGTCGCCGACGTCGACCACCTGCAGCTCGCGCAGGGGGTCGACGCGCAGCGCCAGGTGCGGCCGCGAGGCGTCGGGGGGCAGGTAGTCGGTGGCGCGGATGGCGAGCGGCCCGAAGCGGGCACCGGGCCGGTAGGAGGTGCCGCCGTCGAAAGGCGCGCCGACCACCACGACGTCGGTGCCGGCGAACGACTCGGGCTGCTCGAGGTCGGCTCGGCGCACGCCGAGGAAGGTGACGTTCGGGCCGTACATCTCGTACTCCTCCCGGAGACGTGGTGGTGCGACGCGCATCGTACAGGCGGGGCCGGACGCGACGGACCGTCTGGTAGCGTTGGCGTCCTGTCCCCGGCGTACTCAGCGCGCGAGCCAGCCACCGTCGACGGTGAGCACGCTGCCGTGGACATAGCTGGCGTCGGCCGAGGCCAGGAACGCGACCGCGCCGGCGATGTCGTCGTCGGCGCCCCAACGGCCCGCGGGGATGCGCGCGCTGATCTCGGCGTAGCGCTTGGGATCGGCACGCAGCGGGGCGGTCTGCCGGTTGGCGACGTAGCCGGGGCAGACCGCGTTGACGCGGATGCCGAGCGGTGCCCACTCGTTGGCGAGCGCCTTGGTGAGCTGGGCCACGCCGCCCTTGCTGGCGGCATACGCCACCACGTTGATGCCGCCCTGGAACGACAGCACCGAGGCGACCGTGACGATGCTGCCGCCACCGCCCTGCGCCAGGAAGATCCGCGCCGCCGCCCTGGCGACCGCGAACACCGACGTGAGGTTTACCTCGATCACCCGGCGCCAGTCCTCAAGCGGGACCTCAAGGGCGGGTTGGCGGTGGGTGGTGGCGGCGTTGCAGACGGCGACGTCGAGCCGGCCGAGCCGCTCGGCGATGGCAGCGACCGCCGCCTCGCCCTGCTCGGCCTCCTCCAGGTCGGCGCGGATCACCTCGGCTCGGCGGCCCAGCGCCACGATGCCGGCGGCGGTGTCGGCCGCGTCGCCGCGCTGCACCAGGCCGACGTCGCAGCCCAGCCGCGCCAGCCGCAGCGCGACCGCCCGGCCGATCCCCTGGCTGGCACCGGTGACCACGGCGCAACGGCCCTGTAGCGGCTGGGGACTGTCCATCGGGCGACCTCCTGGTAGCGTTGGCGCGTGGCTTCGGAGATCACGTTCTACCAGGCAGTCGGCGGCGAGGTGACCTTCCGCCGGCTGGTCGCCCGTTTCTACCAGGGGGTGGCGGGCGACCCGTTGCTGCGCCGCCTGTACCCAGAGGAGGACCTGGCCAGCGCTGAGGAGCGGCTGCGGCTGTTCCTCATCCAGTACTGGGGCGGTCCGCCGACCTACAGTGAACGCCGCGGCCATCCCGCGCTGCGCATGCGCCATGCCCGCTTCGCCATCGGTCCGGCCGAGCGTGACGCCTGGCTGGGCCACATGAACGCGGCAATCGACGCGCTCGCCCTGCCCGAGCAGCTCGCCGCGCCCCTGCGCGAATACGTCACGATGGCGGCCCGCGCCCTCACCAACCAGCCCGGGTGAGGCCGGGATCGATCTGCGAGCAGACTGGAGGGCGGATGGCGAGAAGCCTCGACCAGCGACCGGGCGGCAAAGAGGAGGTGCTGCCGCCGGGCGCGCGGCAGTGCTTCGCCTGTGGCGACGACAACCCGATCGGCATGCACCTGGAGGGCATCCGGCGCGAAGGCGACGAGGTGCGTGCCATCCTGCGGCCTCGGCCCGAGTTCCAGAGCTACCCGGGCATGCTCCACGGCGGGCTGTCCGCAACTGCGCTTGA
>WNGB01007032.1_pt1 | contig 31468 bp, 31 predicted proteins | sample 5400681 | NCBI WGS metagenome assembly WNGB01 (sample SAMN13153367, study PRJNA577476) | soil metagenome | isolation source: 115 cm soil or saprolite under grassland replicate 2 | place: USA:California | collected 2016-06-15
CGTTTCAGGTGATCGCTGGACCGCTGAGGCGCTGAAGATGTGAGATCGCTGCTCAAACGAACATTTCAGCGCGCTCATACCCTCAGCGACTCAGCGATTCAAGCGCCCTACATATACGCGCCACCGTTGACATTGATCTGCTGCCCAGTGATGTAGTCGCCGTCGGCAGCCAGGAACAGCGCGGCTTTCGCCGTCTCCTCGGGCAGGCCAAAGCGGCCTAGCGGGATGCGGGCCTTGATCTGATCCTGGATGTTCTCCGGCACCTTGGACAGCATATCGGTGATGGTGAAGCCGGGGGCGACCACGTTCGCGGTGACGCCGCTCTTCGCTAGCTCAAGCGCCAGGGTCTTGGTGAACGTGATGATACCGCCCTTACTCGCGGCGTAGTTGGCCTGGCCGAACGCGCCGGTCTGGCCGTTCACCGAGCTGATGGTGATGATCCGCCCGTACTTCTGCTCGACCATGATGGGGATCGCCGCAGTGGTGCAGAAGAACACTGCGTTGAGATTGGTCTGGATCACCTGGAGCCATTCCTCATCAGTCATCTTGCGGATCGACTTATCCCGCGTGATCCCGGCGTTGTTCACCAGGATGTCCAGCCGACCCCACCGTTCGACGACTCGCTTGACCATGTCGCGTGACTCTTGCGGATCGGCAACGTCGGCCTGCGCAAGCATGCAGATATCTTCCGGTTGAGCGGCCTGGCTGCCGATTGTGCGTGCGCGCCCCTCGGCAAACCGGGCGATCTCGTTTGCAACCTCGTGGGCCAATGCCTCGTTATGCTGGTAATTGAGCGCCACCTTCGCGCCCTCACGGGCCAGCTCAATCGCGATCGCCCGCCCGATCCCGCGCGACGCGCCGGTGATGAGCGCCACTTTGTTATCTAGTCGTCCCATGATATTCCTCCATGTGAAATTGAAAATTGAGAAAATGCTCTGACAACGCGCATGTTCAATTCTCAATATTGCATTTTCAGTTTACATGCGCTCGAAGAGCGCGGCGATGCCCTGCCCGCCGCCGATGCACATCGTGACCAATGCATAGCGCCCGCCGGTTCGCTGCAGCTCGTAGAGCGCCTTGACCGCCAGGATGCAGCCTGTCGCACCGATCGGGTGGCCGAGCGAGATACCGCTGCCATTCGGGTTGGTTCGATCCAATGGTAAATCCAGGTCGCGCTGCACCGCCAGGGCCTGGGCCGCAAACGCCTCGTTCACCTCGAACACCTCGATGTCCTTGATGCTCAGGCCGGCTCTGGCGAGCAGGCTGCGCACCGCCGGCACCGGGCCGATGCCCATGTACTTCGGCTCAACGCCGGTATGGGCATAGGCGACCAGCCGGCCCATCGGCTTAAGGCCGCGCCGCTCCGCCACGCCCCGCTCCATCAGCACTACCGCCGCTGCCGCGTCGTTGATGCTGGAAGCGTTGCCCGCCGTGACCGTGCCGCTCTTGTCGAAGACCGGCCTGAGCCTGGCCAGCTTCTCGATCGTCGTGTCCCCACGCACGTTCTCGTCGGTGTCGAACAGCATCGTGCCGCCCTTGATCTTGACCTCGATCGGCAGGATCTGTTCTTTGAAGTAGCCGCTATTGACCGCGTTGGCGGCCCGTCTGTGGCTCTCGACCGCCAGCGCGTCCTGGTCCTCGCGGCTGATCTCCCAGCGCTTCGCCACGCTCTCGGCGGTGATGCCCATGTGGCAGTCGTCGAACGGGTCGCTCAGGGCGCCGACCATGGCATCGAGCATTTTCGCGTCGTTCATGCGCGCGCCCCAGCGCATCGCCGGCGCCCAGTAGGGGCTGCGGCTCATGCTCTCGGCGCCACCCGCCACCGCCACGTCCGTATCGCCGAGCTTGATCATCTGCGCGGCCGATACGATCGCCTGCAGACCACTGCCGCACAGCCGGTTGAGCGTCAGCGCGGGCGTCTCGACCGACAGCCCGCCCTTCACGCCGGCGACACGCGCCAGGTACATGTCGTGCGCGTCGGTGTGAATGACGTTGCCGAAGACCACATGCCCGACCTGTTTCGGCTCGACGCCGGCGCGCGCGACCGCCTCACGCACAACCGCGGCCGCAAGCTCGGTCGGCGGCTGGTCTTTCAGCCCGCCGCCATAGCTGCCGATCGCGGTGCGGACTCCGCTCAGCACGACCACTTCACGTCCATTCTTCATAGCAATTGCTCCTTGGGAAAGCGAGATCGTGCTCGCTTCCCCCATGAAGGTTACCACTGGGCGTCATGTGACGAGGATGGCGCCCAGGCAGGCGGAGGTCGCTCCACCGACCGGACAGCTCTCACCACGAGACGATGTGCGCTAGCGCGCCGTCCACCCCAGGTCGATCGGCCAGTGGACCCCTGTGATCGAGCGGGCCGACTCCGAGCAGAGATACAGCACGAGATCGGCGACCTCGCCAGGCTCGACCAGGCGCTTGATCGCCGCCGGCGCAAGCATGACCTTTTCGACCACCTCCTCGGGAGCGATGCCGCGCGTTCTGGCCTGGTCGGCGATCTGGCGCTCGACCAGCGGCGTCCGCACGTAAGCTGGGCAGATCGTATTTACCGTAATGCCATGCGCTGCTCCCTCCAACGCGAGGGTTCGCGTCATCCCCAACAACCCGTGTTTCGACGTCACATACCCGACCTTAAATGGCGAGGCACGCAGGCTATGCACCGAGCCGATATTGACGATCCGCCCCCAGCCGTGCGCTTTCATCGACCGCCATGCATATTTGGATAGCAGGAAGGGAGCGGTCAGCATCACTGCGATCATGGTGTCCCAGATATCCTCGGGGAAGTCCTCGACCGCATTGATCGACTGGAACCCGGCATTGTTGACCAGAATATTGATCTTCCCGAAGCGCTCAAGCGTTTCATCGACCAGGCGCCGGCAAGCGGCGCGCCGCGAGAGATCGGCCTCGACAAAGTAGCCGCCGATGGATCTGGCAACCGCCTGCCCCTGGACGACATCGACGTCGCTGACGATCACCTGGTTGCCCTGCCTAGCAAGCGCCTCGGCGCAAGCCTGTCCGATACCGCTGCCTGCTCCGGTCACAATAGCCACATGTGTATTCATAGCAACTGACAGGTGGCATCCGCCGCCTGATGAGGGCCGCACTAGTCAGCCCTGATCAGCTGGCGGAGGAAGCCATCGCTCCTTTCTGTGGTAGAAGTGTTACGTGCAAGATACGAAGCTCAATCAACAGAGTCGTTCCCACACGCCGAATCTCTCCAACGCCTACGCAAGCTGAGCGACCGCCGCGAGCACGGGATGATCGCTGATCACGCGTGAGATATGCCCCTGGCCGAAGGTGTTCTCGACGCACAGAATGGCGCCCGGATGGAAGCGCCGTTTCTCGCCATCGCCAGCCATCACTTCCAGCTCCCCTTCAAGGAAGAAGAAAATCTGGCGAGCCGGGGCCGTATGCCAGTCGCCATACCAGCCAATCGGAGCTTTGAAGAAGGCGTACTGTTTGGTTGGGATGAACGGCGAGAGATGCACCGGCGGCGCCGGCGGCGCGAACTCGATCGGGATAAAGTCGACGTCGACCTCTTTCCAGTGCGAGATGCCGTTCGTGTCAGCGTATAGATTTGCGTACTTCATGGATAGATCCTCCTGATTTGTGATTTGATTCGGTTAGGCAGCGCCAGTCGGCGCTGCGGCTTGATATCAGCGGTTGCCGCTAGTCGCCACTCGTTGAAGGAATTCGGATCGAATCTGCGATCATGTGTACCTGGCAGAGTAGCTGGTCTTGCACCCATGCGCGTGCTGCAGCCGCCGTTTTGAACAGCTCCCGCGCCCATCGTTCGGTGGTTCGCTTCTGGTCACGGATCTCGATATAGGCGTAGTAGATGCTGAACACCCGCACCACGATCCCATGACAATCGCGGCCTGGCGCGGTTTGCCAGTCCAGCTCATAGCGTTCCAGGAGGGGGGTCGATCGGTCGTCCCACGGGTACCGTTGATGGGGCAGCGGTTGCGCAAAACCTCTCATGGTACTGTCTGATTGGGTCATGTATCATCTCCTTTTTCTTCATGACTGTTTTCCCAAAATAAAGTGTGCCGATCCAGAAATTCGGCGCGCAGATCGACTGTAGACCGACAGTTGACACTCGCAAAATGCTGCTTCAGCCACGCCGCCGCAGTTACGCGCCCACGGTCACGCAGCGCAGTGAGAAACGACCATTCAAGGTTGAACTTGCTCGCGACACTCGCCTCGGCGAGCGCCTGATCGGCTCGGATGGAATGGACAAAAATCTGCTTGAGCCTGCCCGTGTACTCGTCCTTGAGCCAGCCTTCCTCGATCAGCCTGTTGACGAACGCCATCACCCGGAACTCCCGCAGCAAAGATGAATTAAACGAGATCTCGTTGATCCGATTCATAATGTCCGAAGCGTCGGTTGGCAGTTCGTCGCGCACGATCGGATTGATATGGGCGACGATAACGTCGCGGCTTTCGGTGTGATAGCACAGCGGAAAGAGCGGTGGATTGCCCGTATACCCCCCATCCCAGTAATATTCTCCATCGACGGCGACGGCCTGAAATACGAAGGGGAGACATGTCGACGCCATCACTGCGTCGAGGGTCAGTTCGTGTGGGTGAAAGACCCTCACCCCGCCGGTGCGCACGTTGGTGGCACTAACGAACAGCTTGATATCCCCATTACGTCGCAGCGATTCGAAGTCGACGCATCGTTCCAAAATCTGGCGCAGAGGATTAACGTTAAGTGGATTGAATTGATAGGGAGAGACAAACCGGGTCATGGTTTCAAACCAGTTGAAGATCAGCGTATCATGGATGTGCCAACCGACAAAGGGAAACATGGGCCAGTGCAAACGCCGGACCGAGCTGGTTATCATGCTGATATCGCTCACTGCCCGCCAGAAGCTATGCAAGGCCTCTCGCGCGCCATCGTTACCCCCGCGCATGTGGCCGTAGGCCAGCACGGTAGCATTCAACGCTCCCGCGCTGGTTCCGCAGATGCCTTCGATGTCGATACGACCATCCTCCAGCAATCTATCCAGCACGCCCCAGGTGAACGCTCCGTGCGCGCCGCCTCCCTGGAGTGCAAGATTGACCCGTTTTGCCATGTTCATGGGTGTGCTCATCATAGCGACACAGACTCCTGTCAGCTGTCGTGCGACGTATAGGGCGACCAGCCATCGCCGTTCGGCACCACCCAGCCATCGCCATAGCTGACCGCAGGCGCCCACATCGCAACATCCCATACCGGCCAACCATCGCTATCGCCGTACACTTCCGCCCAGCCATCGCCATCTGGCACCATCCACACGGCATCCTCCAGAGCAGCGATGGAGTGTATCGTGGGCGCTGGCCTGACCACCTGATCGTTGGCCGCAAATCCGCTGTCAATTGTGATGTCGACTCTCGTGGTAGCCGAGTGTAGCGCCACCTTATCTGCGTGCAGCCCCGGTAGTCGCGCATCCTTGTGCCATGGCTCGACACACGCTGGTGGTGATACTAATATCTGCAAGTTCATTGTGCGCTCCTCCATATGTTATTGGTTAAGACGATAGGACAGCTCGGCCAGCAGTAAGGTATCCGCCGCCCTCGCCCGCTGCACGGTGATGAGTTGCCCGCGTAGGGGACGAAACATGAGTGGCTGCGATAGATGTTCACGCTTGTGATGCATGCTGTCACTCCTGTATGCGACCTGGCGGTCGTGTAGCGCGCCAAGCTCTCGTCCATTCGAGGTCAGTCTAGCGTAGTGGCGTCCACCAGGCGTCGCCGGGCGCGTCGCCTGCGATGTCCTTCTTACGCAGGTTGTGCGATCGGGAGATCTCCAGTATGATCACCCGAACACTGGAGAAGTCACGATGGCACACCTGAAGCTGTTCGTTCTCGGCCAGCCGCGCCTGGAGCGCGATGAAGAGCCAATCGAGCTGAACCTGCGTAAGGCCCTGGCGCTGCTGGTCTACCTGGCGGTGAGCGGCCAGCCGTACAGCCGAGACGCACTGGCGACCATGCTCTGGCCCGAGAGTGATGGGCGCGAAGGGCGCGCCCGCCTGCGCCGCACCCTCCATCGCCTGAATGAGGCGATTGGCGACGACATCCTCGACAGCGGACCCGAGGCCATCCGCCTACATCCCCACGCCGACCTCTGGCTTGACTCCGCCGCTTTCCGGCAGCATGTGACTGCCGGCCTGGCCGCAGACCCTCAGGATGTAGTCGCGCCGGAGCGTCTTGCCTACCTGAACGCCGCCGTTGAGTTGTACACCGACGACTTCCTGGCCGGCTTCACCCTGCCCGACAGCCCGGCATTCGACGAGTGGCAATTCTTCCAGCGCGAGAGCCTGCACCAGCTCTACGGCCAGGCGCTGGAGCAACTTGTGCAGGCGCATCAGAGCACTGGCGCCTACGGCGATGCTATCCGCTATGCCCGGCGCTGGGTGGCACTTGACGTCCTCCATGAGGCGGCACACCGCACGCTGATGCGCCTTTACGCGTTCGCAGGACAGCATGCAGCGGCGGCGCGCCAGTACCAGGAGTGCGTCCGTGTGCTGGAGGCGGAGCTTGGTGCCAAGCCGGAGAAGGAAACCACGGCGCTCTACGAGCTGATCCGTACCCGGCAGATGACACCACCAGGCGCGGAACCCATACCGCCACCAGTACACCCGGCAGTGCAGCAACCCCAGGCCGATTCCAGCGGAGCACACGAGGTCTCCCTCCCATCGCACAATTTGCCACCACAGTTGACGAGCTTCGTCGGACGCGATGCAGAGCTCGACGCAATCACGCGTCTGCTGTTGGGAGATCCGCCACACCGCCTGCTCACACTGGTTGGCCCAGGCGGCGTGGGCAAGACGCGTCTGGCACTGGCGGCCGCCGAGCGACAGGTGCGGAGGGACTCCACCTTTCCTGACGGCGTCTTCTTCGTCGCCCTCGCGCCCGTCGATACGGCGGTGGGGATCGTGCCGGCGGTTGCCACCGCGGTGCGTTTCTCGTTCTCTACGGACCAGCCGCCGCACCAGCAGCTGCTCGAATACCTGCGCCCGAAGCGGCTGCTGCTTGTGCTCGACAACCTGGAGCATCTGCTCGACCAAGCGGCCTTGGATCTGATCGGATCCATGCTCACCACGGCGCCAGGGGTCACGCTCCTGATTACCTCCCGTGCGCGGCTGAACGTGCAGGGCGAGGCGATCTTCCCGGTGGGCGGTCTGCCCATCGCTCCGATCATAGGCCTCGAAGTGAACGCCACATCGGGGGTGCGTACGGATGGGGCATCGAGCGCCCTTGATTTGTTCGCGCAGCGCGCCCGGCGTGTCCGGCCGGCCTTCATTCTCGCGCCGGCGCTGCTGCCAGCGGTGACGCGCATCTGCGAGCTTGTCCAGGGGCTACCGCTCGGGATCGAGCTTGCGGCTGCCTGGGCGGATGTGCTGGCGCCCGTGGAGATCGCCGCCGAGATCGAGCGCAGCCTTGACTTTCTGGCGGCAGACTGGCGGGATGTCCCCGAGCGCCAGCAGAGTCTGCGGGCGGTGTTCGACGCATCCTGGATGCGGCTCGACGCTGCCGCCCAAGACACCCTCCAGGCGCTGACGGTCTTTCATGCGCCGTTTGAGCGCCGGGCAGCACAGGCAGTGGCAGGTGCGACAATCCAGACCCTCCGGGTCCTGGTGAACGAGTCCTGGCTGCAGCGCGATACCGCGGATCGCTTCCACATGCACGAGCTGATGCGCCAGTACGTTGCCGAGATCCTCGCGCGCGAGCCTTCCGCGTGGCGTCGCTGCCGTGACCGGCACGCAGCCTACTTTGGCGAGCTGCTGCACCAGCTTGATGGACACATGCGGGGTTCACAGCCCCAGACCGCCTACAGCACGATAAGCGCTGTCTTTGACGATGTGCGTGCCGCCTGGCTGTGGTTGGTCGAGAAAGGCGATGTCGCGACGCTCACTCACCAGATGCTTCCCGCCCTTTTTCGCCATGGCGAAGTGGATGCCAAAGGGTTTGCTGTGCTCCCCCTTCTGGAGGCCGCGCAACGCGCTGTCGAGGGAGACACGACAAGCCGCGACAGTGAACTGTACCTGATGATGCTGTTATCGGCGCAAGGCGCATTCCTACGTAACGGGTACTCGCTCCGCGCGCAAGTAATGCCGGATGCGCCGGGACCGGCGTTCGGGGATGATATCGAGCGCGCCTGGTCAATGGCCCGTAGCCGATCGAGCTGGGAAGCGCTCGGGTTCTGGGGCGTGCTGCTGGCGACGGAATACGCCTGGACTGCTCCCGACGCGGATGCGGGAATGCAGCAGCTGCGTCGCCTGATAGGCGAGCTACGACGAGCAGGCCGGCGTTGGGATCTGGCCTTTGCGCTTCAGAGTCTCGGGCGGATCCTATCCATCCGGCTACCGGGCATCAATCCGAGCCAGTCGCTGGATGAGGCGCTCGGGTACCTGCGCGAAGCCCTGGCGCTCTTCGAGGCGCTCGGCGATGCGTGTGAGTGCGGCAACACACTACGAGCGCTCGGCGGTGTGTATCTGCTGCAGCAGCGGCTGCCCGAGGCACGGTACCATTTCGAAGCCGCCCAGCACCGATTGGCTGCGATCGATGACTGGGCGCATGCTCTCAGCATCCACTGGCATCTCGCCGATGTGAACTTCCTGCTAGGCGATAGGCCGGCGGCCTTCCACCACCTCCGCCAGATGAGTGACGCTTTCCTCCAGCGAGGCCATCTCACGGATCCGCTACTAGCGCTGTCGCGCGAGAGCTACGAGGCACTGCGCTACAGCGACCTCGCGCACGCACGGATGACCCGTGAGCGCAGCCTGAGTCTTGCCCGCCAGATCGGCGATCGTTCTAGTGAGGCATGGCACGTCTGGGAGCTGGGCGAGATCGAGCGGGTTGCCGGCAACTACACGGCGGCCCAACAGCACTATGAGCAGGCGCACGTTCTGTTCGCCGACTTATCTGACCGCGCGACCAGCTGGGTTTTGGCGGCGGGCACCATCTTCTACCATCGCGGCCTGGGAGACATCGCCTATGCGTGCGGCGACCCGGCGGCGGCCGAGCGCCACTTTCAGGCCAGCCTTGCTCTAGCCAGCGAAACCGGTCACGATTGGCCCGCGGTTTATGCATTGGCGGGGCTCGCCCGCGCCGCGCTCGCGCTCCAGCGGCCTGACGAGGCGCGTGCGTACCTCTACGAGGCGCTGACAAAGGCGCAGAAGTATGGCGCCGACGGAATCATGATGGTTGTGCTCGCCGGTATCGCGGAGGTGTATGCTGCGACGGGCGCGCCTGAGAAAGCGCACCCGCTCGCATCACTGGTCATCGCGCACCCAATAAGTTGGAACGAGACAAAGGCGCGGGCGCGGCGGATACAGGCGGCTACGGCAGAGCATCTGAGCTCCTCAGCAACCCAGGTGGTGCACACGGAATCGGGCAACCTGTGGTCGGTGGTCGAGCAGCTGCAAGAAAGTCTCGCGCCGCGCGAGACGTAAACCTCATGTCCACCTCCGGAACGCAACGTGGCAACCTCTTGATCCAGCTCATGCTTGCGGGAGGTGGATTGGTGGTTGCCAGGATCGACTACTTTGTGCTCCATCCGACGCCTATGAACCCATTATGGAGCGTGACAGGGGAAACCACCCGAGTTTGCGACTGCTGAACAAGTCGGCTCGGTAGACAACCTGTAGCGGCGGCTTGCCGCGCACCATGTTCACCGACCGGATGAATACGGTACTGCTGGAGATGGTGCGTCCACAGTGGCGGCAGGTGGTGCTCGGGATGGTGCTTTCGACGGTAAGGAGGAGCTCGCCTTCCTTGGTCAGCTCAGTTTGTAGCACCCGAACATCAGGGATGTCGAGCGGAATGGACATCAGCGGAGGCTGCGGCACATTTGACCAATCTGCGTCCCTGCTCCACGATACGTCGTTGGTCTCCTCCCCCTATGGTATCATGCGACGCCACCTACATCCGACTGGACTGGAGGAGCCGATGCCGTTTACCAATCCCATTATATCGGGCTTTCACCCCGATCCCAGCATCTGCCGCGCCGGACAGGACTACTTTCTGGTCACCAGCTCGTTCGAGTATTTCCCGGGCGTGCCGCTGTTCCACAGCCGCGACCTGGTGCATTGGCGCCAGATTGGGCACTGCTTGACACGCCCGAGCCAGCTGCCGCTCGCGCACGTCCGTCCCTCTGGCGGTATCTTCGCCCCGACAATCCGCTATCACGACGGCGTCTTCTACATGGTGACGACCAACATCACCAGTGGTGGCAACTTCTTTGTTCACACCCGTGACCCCTTTGGTGCGTGGTCCGAACCGATCTGGCTCGATCAGAGCGGCATCGACCCCTCGCTCGCTTTCGACGATGATGGCCGTGTATATCTGACCAGCAACTGGTTCGCTGGTTTCCCCCTCCCAGACGAGATCGATCCGCTGATCCCGATGTGGGGCATTCAACAAAGCCAGATCGACATCACGACCGGGAAGCGCCTGACCGAGCCGAAACGCATTTGGGCCGCATTTGGGCCGGCACTGGTGGCAGATTCCCGGAGGCTCCGCACCTCTACAAGATCGGTAGCCACTACTATCTCCTGATCGCCGAGGGTGGCACCGAACTCGGCCATATGGCGACGATCGCGCGGAGTGCGACACCGTGGGGACCATGGCAGAGCTGTCCTCACAATCCCATTTTGACCCACCGCAGCTTCCACAGTCCGATCCAGGCGCTCGGCCACGCCGACTTGATCGAGAGCCACGATGGGAGCTGGTGGCTGGTGTGCCTGGGTGTGCGCCCGCAGGGCAACCCACCGTGCTCTCACCTCGGGCGCGAGACCTTCTTGGCACCGGTCACCTGGGATGCGCAGGGCTGGCCGCACGTTGGTGAGAACGGCCGCATCAGGGTGGAGATGGAGGTGCCACACCTGACTCCAGTGACATGGCCCATGAATACTGCACGCGACGATTTCGACGGGCTGGACTTGGCACTGGAGTGGAACTTCCTGGGCAACCCGCGCGCCGAGGATTGGTCGCTCACGGATCGGCCAGGAACACTCCGGCTGGTGGGGAATGCTGCCCAGCTCGATGATGGGCCACCAGTGGCTTTTGTCGGGAGGAGGCAGGAACATTTCTCATGCCACGTGGGGACGTCGCTCGATTTCGTACCAGTCGCAGATGGTGAGGAGGCCGGGCTGACCATCTGGATGAATCCCCACCATCACTACGATCTGTTCGTGTCCCAGCAGGACGGCCAGCGCTACGTCGCGGTACGCCGGCGGATTGGCAGCCTGGCCGCAGTGGTCGTGCGTGAGCCGCTTGTAGATGGACCGGCAACGCTCACGATCCGTGCGGACGCACAGACCTACACATTCGGCTGCGCCATGGGCCAAGCAGAACCGCAGACGCTCGCGACCGGCGAGACGCGCTACCTCGCGACGGAGGTGGCGGGCGGTTTCACCGGCGTCTATTTCGCACTCTACGCCACGGGCAACGGCAAAGCGAGTAGGAGTCCAGCGTTCTTTGATTGGTTCGATTACCACAGCCTTGACGAGCAGGTGTGAGCCAGCCGATGCTCAGGCACTGAACGATATTCATGCCGCCCTCACGGATCACAAGCTCCTGCCTGCGGAACACCTACTCGATGCGGGCTACGTCGATCGGATACGCCTGCTTGAGAGTCGTCCGCTCTCGATCAAGCTGCTTGGGCCCGTCCCACGGGATGGAAGCTGGCAGGCACGCACTGAAGGAGCCTTCGATACTACCTGCTGTGCCATCGATTGGGCACAGGAGCAGGCGCGCTGCCCCCAACATTGGGATGGCCGAAACGCGTCTCCAGCATCTGATCATTGCGCCGGCTATCAACCTGATTCGTGCGGTTGCCGGGCCGATGGAGGCGCCACCTGCGCGCACGCGCCAGTCGGCCTTTGCCGCGCTTGGAGCGGGACAAGGCATGCACTTTGGCTGGTCTGGCGCAGGCTAACCTGCTCATGAAGGGTTCGCCACCAGCGTCTTTGATACGGTGACCCGGCGCCGAACTGTCAAAAATCCCACGCTTGACACTGCCATTACCAAATGTTAAAATGTCGACATTCGACAATCGACTTTCAATAATTCTTTAATCAGCTCGGCGACGAGGGCTAGCGATGCCGCCAGAGACATTGAAACTGCGTACACCTAGCCGCGCACGACTGGTAGATGACGTATACCGCAGCCTGGAGGAGGCCATTCTCTCGGGCCGCATGCGCCCTGGCGAGCGGATCGTCGAGTCCTGGCTTTCCGAGCACCTAGCGGTCAGCCGGACGACTGTGCGTGAGGCGCTGCTGATGCTGGAGCGCGAGGGCTATGTCGTCAGCGAGCCGCGCCGGGGCACCTTTATCACCCGGCTGCCGCGCGAAGAGGCGCTCGATCTATGCTACACCCGCGCACTCCTGGAGAGCTTCGCCGTCCGAGCCGGCTACACGCGGGTCGATACGTTGGTGATCGAGCGGCTGCGCGCGTGTATCAGCCAGATGCACCTGTGCCGCCTGCCCGACGACGTGCCGCGCCTGATCCAGATCGATCTGGCCTTTCATCGCAACCTGATCGACCTGGCTGAGTCGCGCCGGCTGATCGATTTATGGTCGAGCCTGAACGGCCAGATCGGCGCATTGGTGCTGCGCAGCCTCGAGCAGCTGCACGCCAATATCGAGGACGTGGTGGCATTCCATCAGCTGCTGCTCGACGCGATCGAGTCCGGCGATGCAGCGGTGGCACAGCAAGGCGTGATCGACCATTATGTGCGGCAGGAAGAGCGCGATCTAGTGCGGCTCACGCTGATGCAGCAGCTGATCGGCACGCTTGCGCCGGGGCACCAGGCCGATTTCCACCCGAGTGACGAGTGACAGAGCTGGAAATAAAGCATCAAGCATCACGTGGTGCAATCTGCAATCTGAAAGATGGAGTTCGCTATGCCGTCGAGTAAACTACGGGTTGGCGTTCTGGGCGCCGGCGCATGGGCGCAGCACGCCCACATCCCCGGCTGGCTGCGCGACCCACGCTGCGAGATCGTGGCGATCTGCGATCCGCGCGCCGAGCTGGCGCAGGATTTCGCGCGGCAGTTCAGCATCCCCGAATCGACCGACGACTGGCAGGCGCTGGTTGCGCGGTCGGATATCGATGTGATCGATATTGTGACGCCCTCGCAGACGCACCTTGAGCTTGCCTGGGCAGCGCTAGAGGCCGGCAAGCATGTACTATGCGAAAAGCCGGTGGCATACGACTTCCGCGAGACGTTGCGCGCGTCGGCGTTCGCCAAAGCCAAGAGCCTTAAGACCAAGCTGGGCTTCACCTTCCGCTACAGCCCCGGCGTGCTGTATGCCAAATCGCTGATCGACGAAGGCTTTGTCGGCAAACCGTTCATCTTCAACGGCTACGAGCAGAACTCGCAGTGGCTCGACCCGCAAAACCCGCTGCGCCAGGTCGACCCCGATGCCGAGCAGTCAAAGCTGCAAACCTCATCGCTCGAAGGCTACGGCGCGCCGATCATCGACATCGGCCACTGGTGGGTTGGCGCCGATTACACCAGCGTGGTCGGGACGATGCGCAACTTCATCCCCGAGCGCATGGTGCGCGCCACCGGCCGAATGATGCGTATGAACATCGACGACGGCGACATTTTTATGGGCGAATACGCCAATGGCGCGATTGGCACCATCCAAACCAGCTTTGTGACGATCGGCAACTATCCCGGCATTGAGGCGCGCATCTATGGCGAACAGGGCGCGATCATCTGCCGGTTGATCGAGGAGTTCGGCGTGGCCGAGACGATCAAAATCGCCACGCCCGACGCGGTCGAGTTCAAGCAGGTCGAGATCCCGCAGCACTTCTACCCCACCGGCGGCCACTCGCGCGAGTCGTGGCGCAGCCTGTTCTATGCCAACCTGATCAAGGACTTTATCGACGAGATGATCGAGGGCGGCGAGCGTAACCAGGGCAATTTCGCCGATGGCGCCTGGGTGCAAGAAACGATCAATGCGGTCGAGCTATCCTTCCATGAGCGCCGCTGGGTCGATCTGCCACTTGCCCGATAGGGAGACGAAAGACGAAAGACCAAAGACGAAAGTTTGGCTCACTATTTTAGATAGCTTCGCTAACTGGTAAAGCCAGCTTTCGTCCTTCGTCCCTCGTCCTTGGTCTGGTGAGAAACACCATGACAAACGCACCCGCATTCACAGCCTGGCTGGACGATTTCTTCGCCTCATACTACCAGCACCGCCCAGTCAACGCCACCTTTATCGGCGTTCACGCGCACGACGAGCGCCTGCCCGATTATTCGGCGCATGGACTGGGCGATGCGCTGGCCGACGCCGAGGCGCTGCTATCGCGGCTGCGCGACCTGCCAAATGAACTGCTGAGCGCGGCCGAGGCGATTGATCGCAAGCTGGCGCTGGGCTTTCTGGATATTCAGCGCTGGGAGCTGCGCTCGCAGCACTTTCAGCATGGCAACCCCTGCGCCTACACCGGCGAGGCGGCCTTTGGGATCATCAGCCTGCTGCGCCGGCCGTTTGCGCCGGTCGAGCAGCGGCTGGACGCGGCGCGCGTGCGGCTGGCGGCGATCCCCACGCTGTTGAATCAGGCGCAGGCGAATGTGCGCTATGCACCGCCGGCCTGGGCCGAAAAGGCGATCGACGAGTGCGATGGGCTGCTGAAGCTGTTGCAGGGCGGATTCGATCTGTTCCTGCAGGCGAACGGTGTCGATCAGCAGCGGTTCGCCGGGCCGCTGGCGCAGGCAGCTACGGCGGCGGACGAATTTCAGCACTACCTGAAGACCGATCTGCTCAGACACCCGGCCGATCATTACGCCTGTGGCGAGGCGGCGCTGGCGCTGCTGCTGCGCGAGGGTCACTTCCTGGCGATCGACGCGGCCGATATCGAGGACTATGCCTGGGAGCAGTTCGCGGCCAGCGCGGCCACCCTGGCAACCCGCGCGCCCGATTTCGGCGCGCGCACACCCGAGCAGGCGCTGAGCCAGCTGGCGAGCATTCACCCAACGGCCGAGGGCTACTATGCGCGCTACGCCGAGCTGTGGCAGGCCTGTCGCGCCACCGCGGAGCAGCACCAGCTGCTGACATGGCCCGACTATCCGATTCGTTATGTGCCGCGCCCGGAATGGTCGCGCGCGGCCGCAGCGCAGCTGTACTTCCTGTTCTATCACTCGCCGGCGCCGTTCGACTGGTTGCCGGAGGTCGAATACCTGGTGACGCCAATCGAGCCGGGTATGCCGGCCGAGCAGCAGCAGCGCCTGCTGCGCGCGACGAACGAGAGCGTGATCAAGCTCAATCACATCGTCCACCACGGCGCGATCGGCCACCATGTGCAGAACTGGCACGCCTTTCGCGCCGAATCGAGGATCGGCCAGATCGCGGCGGTGGATTGCGCATCGCGGATCGCGCTGTTCTGCGGCGGGACGATGGCCGAGGGCTGGGCCTGCTACGCCACCGACCTGATGGATGAGTTCGGCTTCCTGACACCGCTGGAGCATTATTCACAGGCTCAGGCGCGGCTGCGGATGTGCGCGCGTGCGCTGATGGACGTGCGACTGCACCATGGCGCCTACACACTTGATCAGGCGGCGGCGTTCTACCAGGAGCGGGTGGGCATGGCGGCGGCACCGGCGCGCGCCGAGGCGACCAAGAACAGCATGTACCCCGGCACGGCGCTGATGTACCTGCTGGGCAGCGACGCGATCCAGCATCTGCGGCGCGACCTGGCCGAGCGACCGGGCTTCGAGCTGCGCGCGTTCCACGACCGGTTGCTGTCGTTCGGGTCGATCCCGGTGGCGCTGATAGCGGAGGCGATGCGGCGGGAGGCGAACAACGAATGACCAATGACCAATGACCAATGACGAACGACGAACAACCAATGACGAACGTAGCACGCCTATAGCACGGCAGTTCCACTTTTGGAAGCGCACCGAGGACTTTCGTCCTTGGTCTTTGGTCTTTCGTCACAGGGGTATCTATGCTCAGCAACGCCAGCCTGGCCTATGCCGAAGAATTGACGACCGCGCTGCTGGGCGTGGATGCGCTCTACCGGGCTGAGTCGGACGATCAAGATGGCCTGGTGGTGTTGAATATGTCCACCAGCCACCAGCCCGAGCAGTTCGTTTCGTACGACGATGCGCGGGCGCACTTTGCCAACCTGGAGCGCCGCGCAGCCAAGTTGCCCGAGCCGGATCGGCTGCTGTACTACGCGCAGGCCTGCCGTTCGACGCTGGCAGTGATCAACTGGCGGCGTGGCGAACTGCCGTTCACCGGCCAAGTCGCCAATTTCTTATCTTCTTTTTGTTGTTCACTCGTAGTTTCGGCCCGGCCGGGCCGAAACTACGAGTGAACAACAGTACATGAGCTGCTGCAAGAGTAGAGCGACGCGATTAGCGACCGGAAAGGAGGTGTAACGCACACATCGAAAGGATTTTACCCGCTGCTCAAACGATTTGCAGATTCCCCACAGGAAGGAGCGCTAGCGTGGAAAAGAAGCTCAATCAAAGCGACCTGGTGCGTGACGGCGATCGGATCACCGAGCGGTTAGGCCGACGGCGATTCCTCCAGCTGGCCGGTGCGGGCCTGGGCGCGGCCGTGCTGGCCGCATGTGGCGGCGCTCCGGCTAGCCCGGCAGCGCCGGCCGCCGAAGCAACGGCGCCTGCTGCCGCGCCGGCGGCAACTGCCGCCCCAGCCGCAGGCGCGGCAGCAACGCCGGCCAATACGCTGGTCTACGGCCTGGGATTCGATCTGGATGACACCATGGATCCACAGGTCACCAACTTCGACTCGACCATTCGCGTGACGCTGAACATCTGCGAGCCGCTGGTCTGGGAGCCTGAGCCGGGCAAATTCGTGCCGGGGCTAGCGGAGTCGTGGGAGATTTCGCCCGATGCGAAGACCTACACCTTCAAGCTGAAGCAGGGCGTCAAGTTCCACGATGGCACACCGTTCAATGCCGAGGCGGTCAAGTTCACCTTCGACCGCGTGATTGACCCGGCCACCAAGGCCGGCCAGGCACACGATCAGCTCGGGCCGTACGACCACACCGAGATTATGGACGATCACACCGTCAAGGTAATCATGAAGCAGGGCTACGCGCCGTTGCTGACCAACCTGAACGGCTATTTAGGGATCGTCTCGCCGACGGCGGTGAAGAAGGATCTGGCCGGGTTCGCGCGCCACCCGGTCGGCACCGGGCCGTTTGTGTTCAAGGAGTGGGTGCCGAAGGATCACATCACGCTGGTCAAGAACCCGGATTACAATTGGGGTTCGTCGTTCTTCAAGCACACCGGGCCGGCCTACCTGGATCAGGTGATCTTCAAGGTTATTCCCGCAGGCGACGTGCGCGTGGGCACGCTCAAAAGCGGCGAGATCCAGTACGCCGACGATATCGACCCGCTAGCCTATGACGAGCTGAAGAAAGACCCCAATTTTGTAGTGATCGAGAAGGGCCAGCCGGGATCAGGCTATGTGCTGCTGCTCAATACGACCAGCAAAGGCCCAATCGGCGACCCGCAGGTGCGGCTGGCGCTAGAGTACGCGATCGACCGCGAGGGCTTGAACAAGTCGGTGTTCCAGGGCCTCAACCAGGTCGCGGCCAGCCCGCTCATGAAGGTGACCTTCGGCTACGATGCCTCAACTGAGAAGATCTACCCATTCGACCCGGAAAAGGCCAAAGCGATACTCGACGCGGCCGGCTGGAAGGCCAACGCCGACGGTATTCTCGAAAAAGGCGGCCAGAAGCTGGCGATCGACTTCCCGATTATCTCGCGGCCGAACGACAAGGCGATGGCCGAATCGATCCAGGCCAGCCTGCGTGATATCGGCATCGAGTTCAATGTCACGCCGCTGGAGCGAGCGGCCTACACCGAGGCGCGTAAGCAGAACAAGTACGACGCCGGCTTCATGTGGTTCTCGTACGGCGACCCGGATGTTCTGCGGACGATCTTCTCGTCGGCGAATGTGGATGCCTTCAACCGCGCTAAATACCAGGTGCCCGAGGTCGACCAGATGCTGGACGAGGCCGCCGCGACCACCGACAGCGCCAAGCGCGCCGAGCTGTACGCCAAGATCCAGCAGCGCGTGCTCAAAGACGCGGTGGTAGTGCCGCTGGTCGATACGATCACGCACAATGCTAAGCGTGCCGAGGTGCAGGGCGACACGATCGATGCGCTTGCTTCGTATGTGTGGCTGTACGACGTACAGATTAAGAAGTGACAGGGTGACAAGATGACAAGATGACAAGATGATCTATGCATTGGTCATCTTGTCATCTTGTCATCTTGTCAGGTTGAAGCCATGCTCGCTTATATTTCGCAACGTCTACTGCATGCCATTCCAGTGCTGATTGGCATCTCGCTGCTGACCTTTGCGATGCTGCATCTGGTGCCGGGTGACCCGGTGCTGATCTTCGCGGGCGACAAGCCGCTCACCGAGGAGCGCGCGGCGCAGCTGCGCCACCAGCTGGGGCTGGATCGGCCGATCTGGGAGCAGTACTGGGATTACGCCAGCCACGCGCTGCGCGGCGACCTGGGCGTGGGCCTGCGCAGCCAGCGCCCGGTGCGCGACAGCATCCTGGAGGTGCTGCCCGGCACACTCCAGCTGACCTTCGCAGCGCTGCTGGTGGCGGCGGTGGTCGGCATCACGCTGGGGATTATCGCGGCGGTGGGACATGGCGGCTGGCTTGATACGATCGCGATGTCGTTCGCCATGCTGGGCGTCTCGGTGCCGGTGTTCTACTCAGCGCTGCTGCTGATTCTGTTCTTCTCGTTCCGGCTGGGCTGGTTCCCGGCCACCGGCCAGGGCGGCATCGAGCGGCTGGTGCTGCCGGCGGCGGCGCTGGGGCTGGCCTCGGCGGCGGCGCTGGCGCGGCTGGTGCGATCAAGTATGCTGGAAGTGCTGAATCAGGAATATATCGTCACCGCGCGCGCCAAAGGGCTGACCGACCGAGCAGTGATTATGCGCCACGCGCTCAAGAACGCGCTGATCCCAACCGTGACCATGCTCGGGCTACAGCTTGGTGCGCTGCTGGGCGGCGCAGTAGTGACCGAGACGATCTTCTCGCGGCCGGGCCTGGGTCGGCTGGCGGTCGACGCGATCGCCGGGCGCGATTTCCCGCTGATCCAGGGCACGGTGCTGTTCGCGGCGGTGACCTACGTATTGGTGAACCTGATCGTCGATCTGCTGTACGCCATGATCGACCCACGTATTCGCTATCGATGATTCATCCGTTGAGCCTGCGCCAGCATGTCTTTTGGAGGTCATTTTTTCGCCCCGCCGGGCGAAAAAATGACCTCCAAAGGGCAAGAAATCCGTGGTTTGCATACGTCCTCATCTGCATACATGGAAATTCTTGCACAGCCGAAGCCTTGGCGAAAAATGACCGAAGCCTCACTCACACAATCGAGCCTCGAAGCAGCAGCTCCAGCTGGGCGCAGCCTGGCGCGCGATGCGTGGCGGCGGCTGCTGCGCAGCAAGAGCGCGATTGTCGGCGGCATCCTCCTACTGGCGATAGTGAGTGGCGCGCTGCTAGCCCCGCTGATCAGCCCCTACGACCCGATCAAGACCAGCCAGCGCACCTCGCTGGAGGCGCCTAGCTTGAAGCACCCGATGGGCACCGATCGCTTCGGGCGCGATGTGCTGACGCGAGTGCTGTGGGGCGGGCGGCTGTCGCTACCGGTCGGCTTCGTGTCGGTGGTGATCGCCGCAGTGATTGGCGTTGCGCTTGGGCTGATCGCCGGCTTCTACGGCGGCGCACTGGATGCGGTGATCATGCGCTGCGTCGACCTGCTGCTGGCGTTTCCGGGCATCCTGCTGGCGCTGGCAATTGTGGCGATCCTGGGGGCCAGCCTGCTCAATTTGATGATCGCCGTCGGCATCGCATCGATCCCCGACTATGTGCGGATCACGCGCGGAACGGTTCTGGCGATCAAGGAGCGTGAGTTCGTGCTTGCGGCGCGCACAATCGGCTCACGCAACACGGCTCTGCTGCTGCGCCATATTCTGCCGAACGTGCTGGGGCCGCTGATCGTTCTGGCGACGCTGGGCATGGCTAGTGCGATCATCACCGGCTCGGCGCTGAGCTTCCTGGGGCTGGGGATCAAGCCGCCGACGCCCGAGTGGGGCAATATGCTGGCGGAAGGGCGCGAGTTCTTGCAGCGCGCCTGGTGGGTGGCGTTCTTCCCCGGCCTGGCGATTATGCTGACGGTGTTCGCGATCAATCTGCTGGGCGATGGGCTGCGCGACGCGCTGGATCCGCGTATGAAGCGCTAGTGCGCTGTCAGCGCAGGAGATGGGAGAAAGGTACTTCCTATTGAATCTGTGCTTCGTTTTTCGCTCGCAGAGCGAAAAACGAAGCACAGTAAGAAGATAAAGTACCGCTCTGCCGAAGGCAAATGCAGCCTTTGCGTAAGTGCATAAGAAAGAAGCAAATCATGCGTTTTTCGCAAAAAGTGGTAATCGTCACCGGCGCAGGCAATGGGATCGGGCGGGAGATCGCGCAGTCCTTCGCGGCCGAGGGTGCGCGTGTGGTAGTGGCTGATATCAATCCGGCGGCCGGCGCGCGTGTAGCGAACGAGCTGGTCGCTGCCGGCGGGCAGGCGCTCGCCGTCGCTACCGATGTGGCCGACGAGGCCCAGGTCGAGCAGCTGGTCGCGACGGTCGGCGAGCAGCTGGGGCAGATCGATGTGCTGGTCAACAATGCCGGTGTGGTGGCGCACAAGCTACTGCTGGAGATGGATCGCGCCGATTGGGATCGCCAGCTAGCGGTGCAGCTGACCGGCCCGTTCCTGATGTCGAAGCACGCCGCGCGCCTGATGATCGATCGCGGAACGGCTGGCAAGATCGTCAATATCTCCTCAGTCTCGGCGCTGATGGGCCGGGTCAAGGGCGGCGCGCACTGCGCATCCAAGGCCGGGCTGACGCTGCTGACCAAGGTGCTGGCGATGGAACTGGGCCAGTATGGCATCACTGTCAACGCCGTCGCGCCTGGGCTGATCGAAACGCAGGCACAGAAGGAGGAGATGAACCTCTCTAGCGATTATCAGAATCGCTACCTTCAGGAATTGCCGCTTGGGCGCGTTGGGCAGCCATCGGACATTGCGAAGATGGTGCTGTTCCTGGGCTCGCCCGATGCGGATTGGATCAGCGGGCAGCTGCATATCGTGGATGGCGGGCTGATGGCCGGCCACCTCTCGTTCCAGGGCGTGCATGATTTTACCATGCTCTATGGAACTGGGATGGGTGCGCCCGAGCAGCCAGGTGCGCGATCGTGACCGAGCGCTCCTATCGTGCGACGCCCTGCGTGCATGCCTCCGTCGAGCTACACAGTGATTGAGCAATCTACTGATCGAGTTCACCGATGATCCTGAGTCGCGCGCGATGGCGCGGGCCTTCAACATGCCGATCCTGCTGCGCGATGTCTGGATGCCCGGCCAGATGTGGACGCGCGCCGAGCTTGCGCGTCTGCCTGAAGCAGAACGCGCCGCCTGGGCCGACCCGATCGAGCTGGGCAAGGCCTTCGTGTGGCTGGCCGGCCAACCGCCCGATCGCTTTAGCGGGCTACGCTTCGACGCCGGCCCGATCGCCGATACGATCGCCGCCGAGGGCTACGACTTCGCCTTTGCGCCCGAGAAGGTCACGCTGTACACCGACGACTTTGTAACGCGCCAGAAGTGGTATGCTTCGTACGAAGGATGAGGACGGTCGACAGTAAGCAGGAGGCAGCAGGTAGAGCCTCTTCTGCTTACTGCCGACCGCCGACTGCCAACAGGGGGATTATGGCTGAACAAAAAGTCCGCTGGGGCGTGCTCAGCACATCGAACATTGGGCGGCGGGCGGTGCTGCCTGCCATCCAGCGATCGAGCAACGGCGAGCTCGTGGCGGTCGCAAGCCGCGACGCCGACAAGGCGCGTGCGTTTGCCGGCGAGCTAGGCATCCCGCGCGCCTACGCCAGCTATGAGCAACTGCTGGCCGATCCCGCGATCGAGGCGGTCTATATTCCGCTGCCCAACAGTATGCACCGCGAGTGGGCAATCAAGGCCGCCCAGGCCGGCAAGCATATCCTGTGCGAGAAGCCGCTGGCGCTGAGCGCCGCCGAGTGCGCCGAGATGGATGCCGCCGCGCGACAGAATGGCGTGCTGCTGATGGAGGCGTTCATGTATCGCTTCCACCCGCAGACCGAGCGCGTGATCGAGCTGCTTCGCCAGGGCGCGATCGGCGAGCCGCGCTTGATCCACGCCGCGTTCACGTTTCGCCTGACTAATCCAGCCAACATTCGGCTCCAGGCCGAGCTAGGCGGCGGCTCGCTGATGGATGTGGGCTGCTACTGCGCCAACGTCAGCCGCACGCTGTTCGGCGCCGAGCCGATCGAGGTGCAGGCCTTCGCCAGCTGGAGTGCCGGTGGCGTGGATGAGCAGCTGATCGGCAATCTACGCTTCGCCGGCGGAGGCTATGTGCAATTCGATAGCGCGCTAACACTGGCACGCCGCGAGACTTATGAGGTAGTCGGAACGGAGGGTGTCATCGAGGCGCCAGTCGCGTTTCTCCCCGGCCACAGCGTCACGATCATTCGCATCCGCGACGCCGCCGGCGAGCGCAATGAGACGATCGCGGGTATCGACGAGTACCAGCTGATGGCCGAACACTTCGCCGCCTGCGTGCGCGGCCAGGCCTCGCTGCGCTACCTGCCCGCCGAGGCAGCCGCCAACATGCGCGCGATCGAGGCGCTGTATCGCTCGGCGCGCAATGGCGGGCGACCAGAGCCGGTCGCGAGTCCAGCGTAGTATCACTGCGTAACCTTATTGATAGGGCGATCGGACGCAGAGTGCAAGCACGCGTCCGATCAAAACCGACGGGGGGTGAGTGTTGGTCTACCTTGAGTATACTAAGTTGCGGGGTCATTGTCACCTAAGGCGTAGGCGATGCCCTGCTCGAGCGAAAGCGCTCGTCCCGCGGCGCGGGCAGCTTCGAACTGGGTGGGGAGAAGCTGCGCTGGCAAGGTGACGAGCAGGCGGTCATACACTTCGTACTTGGATGGCGTGACATATTCGTCCTGGGTGATGATCGCGCCACGTATGGTTTCGGCGAATCCAAGCAGCCGTGCCGCGCGTGCGGGCTGCCCACATGCGACTGCGACGCGCGCCAGGCCGACCGCACAGTCGGCGATACCGGAGAGCCTTGCTGTCTGGTGGAAAAGCATCAAGCTCTGCCTAAAGTATGTGCGCGCCTGGAGCCGGTGCTCCTGCGCATCAGCCAAATAGCCGAGATTATGAAACACCAACGCACGCAATGCCGCATCTCCGTTTTCCTCCAGCAGATTCAGGCTCTCGCGATAGTATGCCTCGGCGCGATTATTGTCACCCTGCCAGCGCGCCATATCGCCGAGGTGGTTCAGCATGTCGAAGATGCCTGCTTGATGGTCGCTCGCCCGATGGACGCCCAGGCACTCGGTAAACAACGTCACGGCGCGCGGGACATCACGCTGATAGCAGGCCACCAGTGCGAGTAGCGTCAGCGACCATGTTGTCAGCCAATGATCGCGCAACTCACGCCCAATCGCCAGCGTTTCTTCGAGATACTGACGCGCCTGCGCATAATCGTGTTGAGCCTGGGCCAGCTTGCCCAGGTTGCCCAGCGCTGTTGCAATGGTTCGTTTGTAGCCCTTGGATCGCGCCAGGGCCAGGCTTTCCTTCAGGAGCCGCTCTTGTGCCATCGGGTCGCGCTGCGCGCGCCCGATCTCCAGCAGCATCCAGGCGATGCCCCAAGTGTCGTCGATTTCACGAAATAGCGCCATGCTTTGATTGTAAAACGCTTGCCCTTGCTCAGCGTTGCCGCGCAGCGTCTGCACATTACCCAATCCGCGCAGAACGCGCGCCATGCCCCAGCGATCACCTAGCTCATGATACAGTGCCAGCCCTTCCTCCAACAATGCCATCGCCTGCGGCACATCGCGTTCGGTGCACGCCAACTCACCGGCGCGGTAAAGCGCCTTCGCACGGCCGGCGGTGCGCTCGTTGCCGTGCTCCAGCACCTTGGTCAGCCAGAGGCGCCCTTCCTTAACATAGCCGCGTGGCCACCAAAACTCGCCAAGCGCGGCCGCCAAACGCAACGCGGCGTCAGTTTCCTGGTTATCGAGCGCCCACTGTAAGGCCGCGCGCAGGTTGTCGTGCTCGCGCGTCAGATGATCGAGCCACGCGGCTTGATCGGGGCCTTGGATCTGTGGTTCAGCCGCCTCGGCCAATGCCAGAAAGAGCAAGAGATGGCGACGGTGGGTGGCGGCGCGTTCCTCGCTCGCCGACAGCCGATCGAGCGCATAGGCGCGAATGGTCTCAAGCATACTGAAACGCGGCTCGCCATCCGCTGTGCTTGTTTGTCGCAGCAGGTTCTTATCGACCAATGACGTGACGACATTCAGCGTTATCACTTGCGCACGACGAAGCGGCGCTGCGTGCAAAGCATTCCCGAATACCGCGTGCGCGATACTCGATTCTGAAGCGATGGCTTCGGCCGTCGCCAACGTAAACCCGCCGATGAACACGCCCAACTGCCGAAAAAGCGTTTGCTCAGCCGGTTCCAGCAGCTGGTAACTCCACGCAATCGCTCCATGCAGCGTTTGCTGGCGCGTCGTCCGGCCGGCCGTTCCGGTCGCCAAGAGCTGGAAGATCGCGCCATCGTGCTGTTGGAGCAGCCGCAGCAGCGCGGGCGGGGTGAACAGGTTGATCCGCGCTGCGGCGAGCTCGATCGCGAGTGGCAGGCCATCAAGGCGCATACAAATCTCGCCGACCGCCGACGCGTTGCGCTTCGTCAGCTGGAAATCAGGACTGACAGCTTGTGCGCGCTGCACAAAGAGCTCAACGGCTGGAAAGCGCGCCAGCTGATCGGGGTGCGCGAGCTGGCCGGATGTGGGCAGCTCAAGTGGGGGCACGAGATATTCCTGCTCACCCGAGAGATGCAGCACGACCCGGCTGGTGATCAGCAGTTTCAGCCGTGGCGCCGCCGCGAGCAGCTCGTCTAGGAGCGGCGCGGCCATGCTCACTTGCTCGAAATTGTCAAGCAGGAGCAGCACCTGCTTCTGGCGGAGATAGCCCTTGAGGCTCGCAGTCACTGGCTGCCCAATCGCCTCTTTAACCCCCAGCACCTCGGCGATCGTCGCTCCAACCAACAGCGGGTCGCTGATCGGCGCGAGATCAATAAACCAGACGCCATCGGCGAAGTGATGGAACAGATCCGCAGCGACCTGGAGCGCCAGACGAGTCTTGCCGACGCCGCCGGGGCCGCTCAGCGTCAGCAGCCGGGTATCGCTGCGCAGCAGCAGGCTCGCGATCGCCATGATCTGTGCTGCGCGCCCAATCAATGCATTTGGTTGTATCATAGGCTGTTTGGGTGTGTATCCAGTGTTTTAATCGCTGGGAAGTCGGCCTGAAGATCGCGGGTAACGACGTGAAAGATGCGCTTGGGTTCGTGGCGCGCAAAAGCCACCTGCATAGTCTCCGGGTGGTGTTCCCAGCGGCTGGTGCTGCCCTCAATGTCGGTCAAAAGGAATGGCGCCATTCCTGTCGGAGACTGAGACATCATGTGATCTCGTTACACAAAGAGATGGAGGCTTGCGCTCATTATAGCATCCATGATGATTGTCACATCACTATCCCCGCTGAGCATCACAAAGTCGTGGATGATGCCTAGAGCGCCGGTAGAGTATCCGCGAATTGCGCGAATACACGCGAATATATTCGACTCAGGCGTCCGTTGGTTTTCGGTTCTCTTTTCGCACTAGCTGCCCAGCGCCGCGATGCTGGCCGCAATCAGCGGGAGGCCTCGTCGGCGAACGCCTCGGCCGATTGCGCCCCAGCACGCTGACTCCACTCCAGCGCTGCGCCATAGATCGCCCAGCTGATGATTGTGGCAACCAGATCCACCCGCTGGCGACTGTGCGCTTGTGCGCTGTGCTCCAGCAACCAGCTGCACACGTTGTCGCGCAGCTGCGCCCTGACCTGCGCCTCAACCACTGAATCATACATCGCGTGGCTGTGCTGACACTGCCCGTGGTGCATCGTCCAGTGGTCGGTAACGGCCAGGAATATTTGCCGCAGGTGCTCCTGCGCGCTGCCGGTGTGCGTGGCCAGCCGCCGTTGCAGCAGCTGCGCGAAGTCCTCGCGGATCAGCTTATCGACCAGGGCGTACTTATCGACGAAGTGGGCATAGAACGTGGCGCGGTTGACCGTGGCGCGCGCGGCAATGTCCTGCACCGTGATGTCCTCGAAGCTCTTTTCGGATATCAGGCTGCTAAAGGCATCCAGCAAAAGCTTGCGGGTGCGCTTGACGCGTGGGTCGATCTTCGCCACCGCGGATGATTCCAAAGTTGGCAACATAGTGCCTCCGGTGTTGCCTACGCAACAGAATGGCGAAACTGCTGGTTGACAATGTGCAACCTGATGGGTACTATACACTACAGATGTCGCCTGGTGACGTTTATCGGGGGAAGCGAGCTGCTCGGCGGGCTGGGTTTGCTGCTGCCGGCGCTCACAGGCATCTTGCCCTGGCTGACTCCGCTCGCGGCGGCGGGGCTGGCCATTATCATGATCTTGGCGAGTATCTTTCATGCCACCAGGGGCGAAGCACAGGGCATCATCACCACGGTCGTGCTACTCGCGCTGACCGTGTTTGTGGCGTATGGGCGCTTTGTGGTGCTGCCGCTGTAGAACATTGACAAGATGACACGATGACCTGTAGAGCCGCAAAGTCAACGGCAGCGCTCAGGGATTTAGCTCATAGCTTACCGTATGACATCATCTTTTGCTAACGGCGCGAACGTACGTAGATAGTCCAAGACGCGTGGTTGAGGTGGCGTTGTGAAGGGTAATTCCCGGCCCTGCTTGCTGGCGCGGACTGACGCTCAAAGATGCCGGCCGCCAGTTGGATGATGTGTGCCGGGCCGTGGGATCGACGACCTTGGGCAGGTGCCGCTACATCCCGTGTTCGAGCAATTGAAAGGCGGGTGAAGTGGCGTATGCGGTAGACCGTGATGTCTACGTCCGGCGCGACCCGCTCTTCCTCCAGCCCTGAATGCTCAAACCGCACTGACCTGCCAGGTAGGCAATAAGGAGTCCTGCCCATGCAGAACCGGCGCCCCGCTCGGCTGCGTTAGGGGAAAGCCGGGCAGCAATCAGTGGCGAGCATTCCGTGCCAGCAGCAACTCAGCGGCTTCAGATACCAGGTAGGTGGTCAGCATCAGCGCCTTCACACACGCGCATCTGCTTTGTGGTGGACAACCAGTACACCTCGCCCTTTCGACACCTCTAGATGTGGCGTGGATGCTTGTCTCACGCCTCAGGCGGCGCGAAGCCGCGCAATGCCTCGACCGACGGCACGACGTAGTAGGTTGCACTCAGGGTCTGGCGTAGCGGGTGAGCGCCTTGCGGATGCAATCTTCAGCACCGGCCATACGCCACAAGATGCCGGTCAGGCACTACTGGTCGGCGCTGAAGCCAACAGGTGCTTTGTACAGTTGTCCGTGGTTCATGATCGCCTCCGGTTGGTTTGTCTGAGTGTATCACCCACGCTTGCCCACTACCCCAGCGGCTGTGAGCAGATCGGCCAAGCGAAATGTTCCATCGGCAGCGGGCAGTATTGGCTGCCAACCTGGCTTGGTATGGAGGTACGCCGTCGGGTCGGCCAGCAGCAGGCCCAGCAGCACCTCGGCCAGCACGCGCCCGCCCACCGCGCCGAGATATTCGCCGTGGCGCTGCACCATCGCCTCGCGCTGGATGAAGAGTTGGCCTGCATATGGCATCCACCAGGGGCCGCTGCAGTGGGGGCCATCTTGGTCGAGCCGCCCGCAATCCGCGAGGGATGGCTTGAGCTGCCGGCGCGACCTGGCCTTGGCGTGCGGCTGGCCCAGGACGTGCCCGAACGATACCCGTTCGTGGAAGGCCACTACGCGGTTGAGATCGAACGTTGAGGTTGAAATCTGTAAGGCGAAAGTGGGGCAGGTGCGAAGGGTGAGTGCGCAGACAGGATGATAGTCTGCGTGATCTGATGATGGACCGCTGACGGATCGATGCCGCGACGTCGCACAGCAGTGTGCAAGAATCGAGTATCATGCGTCAGCAGTGCCGTTTCAATGAGGAGGACGTTTATGGTCAGCGCCGACGAGTGTTTCCTATTTGATATCCAGGGCTATCTGCATCTGCACGGTGCCCTCCGTCAGGACGAAGTGTCCGAGCTTCTGCGCCTGGTTGAGGAGAATATGGGCAAGGACATTGCGACGATCAATGAGGAGCCATCACACGCTGCCCACCAACTCAACCGCCCGCTCTCGCGCATGATCGACGCCGATGTACGTTTTGCACGGCTGCTTGACCATCCGGCGGCGGCGCCGTATCTGGCCGAATTTCTTGGCACGGACTACCGGCATATCGATAACGACCTGTACTTCACCTATCCTGGCTACGCAGGTGGGCAGTGGCACCGTGGCGTCGCGGCCCATCCATCTGAGCGAACCCGTATCACGCTGATTGTGAATTTTGGCCGCGCCGACGCTGGCCCCTGGCCCGGCTACACTCCACGGTCAGAGACGCTGGCGTCCGTCAGCGAGCGCCAGCGCGCCATCCTTACCCCTGGAAGTCTGGTGTGGCACGAGCCGGTGCTTGTGTAGCGGCCCTCGGCTGCGCCAATGAACCACGGGCAAGCGGAGAATTACTCAATGAAGATCGATGCGGTTGACTTCTACTATCTCTCGATGCCGGAGGTACTGGACACCGGCGACGGGAGCCAAGACGCGCTCCTTGTGCGCGTGCAGGCCGGCGAGCACATTGGCTGGGGCGAGTGTGAGGCCGCGCCGCTGGTCTCGATCGCCAGTTTCGTCTGCCCGATGTCGCACAGCGCCTGCAAGCCTGTGCGCGACTCGGTTCTCGGCCAGCGGATCGACGGGCCGGACGACATTCGCCGCATCGGTGATCTCGTGCGGGCGCAGAGCCTGGATCTGCTGCAGGCCGACCACACGCTTTCTGGGATCGATATCGCCCTGTGGGATCTTGTTGGGCGGCAACGTGGTGAGCCCGTGTATCGGCTACTCGGCGACCGGAGCGCGACGCCGAAGCTCCCCTACGCCTCGCAGTTATTCGGCGACACCCCTCAGGAGACCCTGCAGAAGGCGCGCAGTGTGCGAGTGATGGGCTACCGGGCGGCGAAGTTTGGCTGGGGGCCCTATGGTCGCGGTACGGATCAGGATGACGCGGACCAGGTTTTTGCTGCCCGTGAGGGTCTGGGTGAGGAGGGGGTGCTCCTGATTGACGCTGGCACCGTGTGGCTGGACGACGTCGAGGCTGCGGCGCGGCGGCTCGATGCCCTGCGAGCCTGCCGGGTCCTGTGGCTGGAGGAGCCATTTCTCTCTGGGGCCCTCGGCGCGTACCGCCGCCTCGCCGCACTGGCTGGATCGATGAAGCTCGCCGGTGGCGAAGGCTGCCACACCTATCAGATGGCGGAGCAGCTGCTCGACCACGCCGACCTGGGCTACATCCAGATCGATGCGGGGCGGATCGGCGGCATCTCGATCGCACGCCGCGTCGCTGATCTGGCCCGGGCGCGCGACGTCACGTACGTCAACCACACCTTCACCTCGCACCTGGCTCTCAGCGCCTCACTCCAGCCCTTCGCCGCCAGCGAGCCTAACGCCATCTGCGAGTACCCCGTCGAGCCACGTCAGCTGGCCCTGGATATCACCGGCGAGCATCTCGTGCCTGATGCTCAGGGGTACATCCACCTGCCTGATCGACCTGGCCTGGGCCTGACGCCAAGCCTTGCGGGCATTGCTCCGTACATGGTGGATGTGGAGATCCGCGTGGGCGGGAGAACGCTCTACCGCACGCCGACGCTCTGAGGCAACCTTCGGGCCAGCTTGATTCTGGATGCGCGTTGGTGTCGCTGTGCGCGAAGACGAGCCGATGATCGAGATTGGCTACGGCGCCCTCGCCGCCATAGCTGCCGTGCTATATCACCACGACCTCGGAGCCAGCGGCGCATCCGACGACATTGTGCCAGAGGCGAGCGGCCGGGATGGCCTCCCCTGGCTGGCATATCGTGATGGTGAAGGTTGCCTGACCTTTTCCGGCTCGGTACATTGTTCTACTTATTTTGCGGGAGGAATACATTGGTAGACACACGTTCCTACGATCAGTTGCGCGTGAGTACCTTCGATACTATCGGAGAACTGGCCGCAGCGGTTGCAGATGATCTGGCGGTGGTTCTGCGCCAGGCCATCGCTGAGCAGGGCCAGGCTTCAGCGATTTTTGCCACTGGCAACTCCCAGCTGGCCTTTTTTCAGGAGCTGCATACCAGGGATGATATTGCCTGGAACCGAGTATCGATCTTCCATATGGATGAATATATGGACCTCGCTGATCAGCACCCGGCCAGCTTCCGGTATGTTCTACAGAAACGGCTGGTTGATCTGGTTCGCCCGCATGCGTTCTATGGGATTGCGGGCGACACGCGGGACGTTACGGCTGAGCTCGCGCGCTATACGGCCTTGCTCGAATCCCACCGGCCGATCGCCTGTATTATGGGTATCGGCGAGAATGGACATCTTGCATTTAACGATCCACCAGCCGATTTCACTACCAGACGCATGATTGATGTGGTCAACCTGGTCGATTCGTGTCGGCAGCAGCAGGTAGGCGAGGGCCACTTTGCACGCTTGGAAGATGTGCCACGCCAGGCGCTCTCACTGACGGTTCCAGCGCTGTTGTCACCACAGCATGTCTTTGTGGTTGCGCCCGAGACCCGCAAGGCCGATGCGGTTCGAGCAGCACTCGAAGGGCCAGTTACACCGAACTGCCCAGCCTCGATTCTCCGCACAGCGCCGCATGCCCGGCTCTATCTCGACCGCGATTCAGCGGCACTGCTCAGTGCGCAAGGCTAGCGGAAAGAGATACAAATCGGAGGTATTGAGCCAAACTGGCATCACCCAGTTCCTCAGCGGCAGATAGAGGAGCGCCGCATCCATCGATGGGTGCGGCCGCTACTACGGAACGTCGGGGACGCCATCAGTATCAGGTTTTCGCCAGCGCCAATTCAGTCAGCTCGATCACGTTCGCGCTCTCGTGAAAAAATTCTCAATTATCTGCGTTGTGACAATGATCGCCTTGTTCGTAAATCGCTCTGCCATATGCTGTCTCCTCACGGTACACGACTTCCGCGGCGGCAGCTTCAACCCTTCGCCTCGCGCAGCACCGCCGTGCCGTCAGCTTCAATATGATCAATGCCTGTCGCTGACTCATAGAATACAGCCCGCAGCTCAGCCTCGACCGAATCGCCGGCGGCAAGGGTGCGATGGGTTCCGGTCTTCTCCATCGCCGCCACAAGCCCCTGGCCGGGGATGCTGGAGAATGGCTCGATCGCCATGACGTAGGTCCCGCGGTACCACGGGTGCCCGCTCGACGCATGCAGCTCCTGCCAGAACCAGGCGTAGGGAAAGATCTCTTTCGGCCAGACCAGGCCGA
>WNGB01008703.1_pt1 | contig 31462 bp, 25 predicted proteins | sample 5400681 | NCBI WGS metagenome assembly WNGB01 (sample SAMN13153367, study PRJNA577476) | soil metagenome | isolation source: 115 cm soil or saprolite under grassland replicate 2 | place: USA:California | collected 2016-06-15
TCACCGCGGCCACAGCGCGGTCGCGGACCGGTTTGCGATCCCGGAGCGGCTCTACGCCGAGGGCGTGCGGCGGTACGGGTTTCACGGTCTCTCCTATGAATACATCGCCGAGCGCCTGCGGGAGGTTGCGCCACGGGCGGCAACGGGTCGCGCGATCGTTGCGCATCTCGGCAGCGGCGCGTCGATGTGCGCGCTGGCGAACGGCCGCAGCGTCGAAAGCACGATGGGCTTTACGGCGCTCGACGGAATCCCGATGGGAACCCGGCCGGGCCAGATCGATCCCGGCGTGCTGCTCTATCTGCTCACCGAGAAGGGCATGACCGCAGTGCAGGTGCAGGACATGCTGTATCGCGACAGCGGCCTCAAGGGGCTCTCCGGGATCAGCAACGACATGCGCGAGCTCGAAGCGAGCTCCGATTCGCGCGCGGTCCTTGCCGTCGATTACTTCGTCTATCGCGTTGCCTTGAGCGCCGGAATGCTGGCGGCGGCGCTGGGCGGGCTCGATGCGTTCGTGTTCACCGCCGGCATCGGCGAGAACTCGGTAACGATCCGCGCCCGTATCGCAGAAAAGCTCCCCTGGCTGGGTGTCGTCTTCGATGCCGCCGCGAACATGGCGCGAAAATCGGTCATCTCCATACCGGAGAGTCGGGTCGGGCTCTATGTCCTGCCAACCGATGAAGAGCTGATGATCGCACGGCATACGCTTGCGCTGCTCCCGAGGCAAAGGGCGCGTGAGCCGGCCGGCCAACGACTTGCAGGGTGAATCGCAGCGCGAAGCATCCTGGCGCGTGTGAGAGGCAGTTCGACCCAATGGAGTAGTGCCATGGAAGGGACCGCAGCACTGTCGAAAAGCGCGAAGGATGAGCGCAGCTGGCGAGACTTCAAGCCTGGACATTGGCGCAACACGATCGACGTGCGCGACTTCATCGTTCACAACGTCACGCCCTACAGCGGCGACGAAAAATTCCTGGCAAAGCCGTCAAAGCGAACGAAGGCGGTCTGGGCCAAGCTCCAGCCCTACTTCAAGGATGAGCAGAAGAAGGGCGTGCTCGCCGTCGACGCCAAGACGCCGTCGACCCTGCTGGCGCACAATGCCGGCTATATCGACCGCGACAACGAGATCGTTGTCGGATTGCAGACCGACCAGCCGTTCAAGCGGGCGATCTTCCCGTTCGGCGGACTGCGGATGGTCGAGGCCGGGCTCAAGGCGGCCGGGTTCGAGGCCGATCCGCAGGTGCACGAGGCCTTCACGAAGTATCGGAAATCCCACAACGATGGCGTGTTCGACGCCTATACGCCCGAGATCATGCGGTGCCGCAAGTCCGGCATCATCACCGGTCTTCCGGATGCCTATGGGCGCGGCCGGATCATCGGCGACTACCGGCGCGTGGCACTTTATGGCGTCGAACGCCTGATCGAAGCCAAGCAGCAGGAACGCGCGCAGATCAACGATATGTGGCCGAGCGACGAGGTGATCCGCATGCGCGAGGAGCTGGCCGACCAGGTCCGCGCGCTGAAGGACCTGGCCGCCATGGCGAAGCTCTATGAATGCGATGTCACCAAGCCGGCGAAGGACGCGCACGAGGCCGTGCAGTGGACCTATCTGGCCTACCTGGGCGCCATCAAGGAGGCGAACGGTGCGGCGATGTCGATCGGCCGCATCTCGAGCTTCCTCGACATCTACATCGAGCGCGACCTCAAAGAGGGCACGCTGGACGAGGATGGCGCGCAGGAGCTGTGGGACCAGTTGGTCCAGAAGCTCCGGATCGTGCGCTTTCTGCGCACGCCCGAATACGACGCGCTGTTCAGCGGCGATCCGTACTGGGCGACCGAATGCATCGGCGGCATCGACCTCAACGGACGGCCGCTGGTGACCAAGAGCAGCTATCGCATGCTGCACACGCTGACCAATCTCGGGCCGGCGCCGGAGCCGAACATCACCGTGCTCTGGTCGAAGCAGCTGCCGGAGACCTTCAAGCGCTACTGCCTCAAGGTCAGCAAGGCGACATCGTCGCTGCAATACGAGAATGACGATCTGATGCGCCCGCACTGGGGCGACGACTACGGCATCGCCTGCTGCGTGTCGGCGATGAAGCTCGGCAAGCAGATGCAGTTCTTCGGAGCGCGCGTCAATCTCGCCAAAGCACTGCTCTACGCCATCAATGGCGGACGCGACGAGATGTCCGGCGAGCAGGTGGCGCCGCCGACGCAGCCGATCATCAGCGAGGTGCTCGACCACGACGAGGTGATGCAGAAGTTCGACCGTACCATGGAGTGGTTGGCGCGCACCTATGTGCACGCGATGAACTGCATCCATTACATGCACGACAAGTACTTCTACGAGCGCCTCGAGATGGCGCTGCACGACCGCGATATCCTGCGCACCATGGCGTTCGGCATCGCCGGTCTGTCGGTGGTCGCCGACAGCCTCGCGGCCATCAAATACGCCAAGGTGCATGTGATCCGGGACAAGACCGGGCTCGCCGTCGACTATCGCACCGAGTTCAACGGGACGAATTCGATCCCGCAATTCGGCAACAACGACGATCGCGTGGACAGCATTGCCGCTGACCTGGTCACCCGATTCATGCAGAAGATTCGCAAGCATCCGACCTATCGGAATGCGACCCCCACCCAGAGCGTGCTCACGATCACGTCGAACGTGGTCTACGGCAAGCACACCGGCAATACCCCGGACGGCCGCCGCGAGGGCGAGCCGTTCGGCCCCGGCGCCAACCCGATGCACGGGCGCGACAGCCATGGCTGGCTGGCGTCGTGCCTGTCGGTCGCGAAGCTGCCCTACAAGGATGCGCTCGACGGCATCAGCTACACCGTGTCGGTGGCGCCCCAGAAAGCGAAGCTGTCGGACCAGGAGCTGCTCGATTCCGCCGTCAAGGCTGTCGACATGTATTTCGACCAGGGCGGCTTCCACATGAACCTGAACGTCATCGACAAGGAGACGCTCGAAGACGCGATGAAGAACCCGGACAAGTATCCGCAACTGACGATCCGGGTCTCGGGCTATGCGGTCAATTTCGTGCGGCTGACGCCCGAGCAACAGAAGGACGTGATCAGCCGCACCTTCCACGGCCAGGTCTGAGCCGGAGGAGGGCGCCATGGCGCAGATCGGCAGCCTCGAGGCGGGCAGTCGGCACGACCTGCACGTCGGGCTTTCGCCCGACGCGCTGAACGAAAGCGACGTTCGCGACGACGGCGAGGGCGCCTTCGGCTACGTCCATTCCTACGAGTCGTCGTCTCGCTACGATGGGCCCGGCCTGCGAATCGTGCTGTTCGTATCAGGGTGCCTGCTGCGCTGCTCCTACTGCCACAATCCTGATACCTGGCATTTGAAGGACGGGACCTACGTCTCGGCGCAGCACGTGATCGATCGTCTCGGCACGTTTGCACCGGCGCTGCGCGCGCTGGATGGTGGCCTGACCATCTCGGGCGGCGAGCCGATGGTGCAACGCGCCTTCACGCAGCGGATTCTGGCCGCGGCTCAGGAGATGGGCCTGCACACCGCCATCGAAACGTCGGGCTTTCTCGGTGACCGTGCCGATGAACGGTATCTCGCCTGCCTCGACCTCGTGCTGCTCGACATCAAAAGCGGCGACCCGGACACCTATCGCAAGGCCACCGGCCGCGACCTGGCGCCGACGCTGCGCTTCGCGGAGCGGCTCGCCGCGATGGGCAAGCCGGTGTGGGTGCGGTTCACCCTGGTCCCGGGTCTGACCGACGACCCCGCCAATGTGGAGAAGATCGCCCGCTTTGTCGCACCGATGAAGAACGTCGAGTGGGTCGAGGTGCAACCGTTCCATCAGCTCGGCAGCTTCAAATGGAAGGCGATGGAGCTTGAGTACAAACACGCCGATACGTCGGCGCCGACGCCCGACGTCGTCAATCGCGTGCTTGCGCAGTTTCGCGCGGCTGGCTGCCGCGCCCGTTGACTGCCCGCCTCGAGCCAGAGGCTGCGATTTTGAGCCGGAGACCGTGTCATGTTTGACCTCGCGCGAGAGATCGTCGGCACCCAGCCGATCCTTGCGGTGTTCCTCGCCATCGGTGTTGGTTACTTGGTGGGCCAACTCAACATTGGCGGATTTTCGCTCGGGGTCGGTGCCGTCCTGTTCGTCGGGCTCGCCATTGGCGCCTTTGCGCCAAAAGCGCAGATCAGCGGACCGATCGGCCTGACCGGCCTGATCATGTTCCTCTATGGCATCGGAATCCTCTACGGGCGGCAGTTCTTCGAGGGGGTGACCGGCCCCGCCGGACGAAAATACAATCTGCTGGCGCTGGTCGCCGTTGTTGCCGGGCTGTTCGTTGCGCTCGGACTTGGCCATGCGTTCGGTATTGCGATCGGCCACACGCTCGGCATGTACGCGGGCTCGATGACGAGCACGGCCACGCTGCAGGCCGCCCTCGACGTCATGCGCAACAGCGAGCCCTCGATCGGCTATTCGATCGCGTATCCCTTCGGCGTGATCGGCCCGATCCTGTGCATCTATTTCATGACCCGCCGGGTCCAGCCGAAATTCCCGCCCAAGGCGCAGCGGTTCCACATGGGCGAGGTGACGCTCGGGATCGATTGCGCGGGCCGCACCCTCGAAGACGTCAGCAAGGAGCTGCCGAGCGGCGTCCAGGTGACCATGGTCCGCAAGGACCATCAGAATGTCGTGCCATCCGCCGATCTTGTGCTGGCGGCCGGCGACGGCCTGCTGGTCGTCGCTGACCAGCAGGAGGCGATCGCGAAGACGGCTGCATGCTTCGGACGGCTGGAGCCCGGCCGGATCGTCAAGGATCGCTCCGCCCTCGACTACATCCGCGTCTTCGTGGGCAAGGCCAACATGGTCGGCATCCCGCTGGCGCAGCTGCCGATGCCGGCCGGCTTTCCGACCCATCTCCTCCATGTCAGGCGGTATGACATGGACATCGTGCCAGCACCCGACCTGACGCTTGAGTTCGGCGATCGCATCGGCGTGCTGACGCCGGCCGACCACAAGGAGGAGATCCGGCGGCATTTCGGCGATACGGTGAAGGCCACCGCCGAGTTCAGCTACGTGTCGCTCGGCATCGGCATGGTGATCGGGGTCCTGATCGGGCTCATCCCGATTCCCATTCCGGGCTTGGGGACCGTCACGCTCGGCATCGGCGGCGGTCCGCTGCTCGTTGCGCTCATTTTCGGCAAGCTGCGCCGGACCGGCCCGTTGCTGTGGGTGATGCCGCTGCCCGCGAACATCGTGCTGCGGAATTTCGGCTTGGCCCTGTTCCTGGCGGCCGTCGGCATCAATGCCGGACAGCCGTTCGTGCGCACCGTGACGGAAAGCGGGCTGACGATGCTCTTCATCGGCGCCGCGGTGCTGCTGACGACGGTGCTGATCGTGTTGCTGGTTGGCTATTATCTGCTGAAGATCCCGTACGACGATCTGGTCGGCGTCGCCTCGGGCGCCACCGGGAACCCGGCCATCCTGGTCTATTCGACGCGCATGGCGCCGACCGAGCGGCCCGACATCGGCTACGCGATGATCTTTCCGTCCATGACGATCGTGAAGGTCATCGCGGTGCAGATTGTGGGTCTATTGGCGACAACCGCTGCTGGATAGGGATTTATCGAGTGTTGGAAGTTGTCGTGCGAATCCCAGCGCAATCCTGCGAGAGAAGCTTAGTTTCCAGTTCCTCTCCCTCCAGCCGATTACATCCTTTGCGCAGAACAATGTGGATGGAGCAGAGGGGAAGGCGAGAGGGCATTGGCTGCTTCCCTTCACCGGTCATTGGCGGTCGGCAGCATCGAGCGTACGTCACTACCGTCGCAGGGTACGCAATGCGAGCTATCTCAGCCGATCAGTCGTCGATACTCTGCCTCCGGCGTGCCATAGGCATCACCCGCCGTGCGCTCCAAGCCCTTGCGGTCCCGCACGGTGATTTTCGCCTGCTGGTACGAAATGAGTTTTTGTTTGCGGAACGTGTTCAAAGCGCATTGGGATAGCCTATCGCGGCCTGGGTGGCGTGGAAGAATCTCCTCCCTTGAAAGGCGCTCAACTCCAGGTCAGGTCGTGGTTGCGGAAGGGCAGGTCGCGATAGCGCTTCCCGGTGATCTGGAAGATGGCATCGGCAATGCCGGATTGCAGCGTGGTGCTGCGGTCATGCCCCATGCCACGCAGCCAATGCGCGGTCTTGAAGAAGGTGATGTTGATTTCCGGCGGATTCTCCTTGATGCGCGAAAGCGGGAATCGGTCGAAGTTGTTCTCCGCAATATGGCCATTGGTGACATTGCACTCTTGGTGCATCGCGTCGTTGTAGAACCAGGTCACCTGGCCTTCGATCTGTTTCCTGACCGATAACGGATTGACCAGCGCGAACCCTTCCTCATGCGCAATATCGACGCGCAGCAGCCGCACTTCGCCTTGCTTGCTGATCGAGATGGTATTGACTTGAGCACTCAAGGTGGCATGGCCGCCAGCCTCGGCCCCGCGCTCCTCGAGGCCAATGGTCCGCACCGTGCCTTGCGGCAGCGGCTTGCCCCAGCCCGACATCTGCGCGGCGGTGTCGAGCGCCTTGATCATGTCGGCCTTGTAGGCAAGGTCGGTGCGCAAGATCAGCTCACGCCGATAAAGGTACGGGTCCTTGCCGGCCGCGTGGGCAAGCTCATCGATGAAGCTCTCCCGATAGAAGTCGTGCGCCGGCTGGCCGACGCCGCGCCGTGTGCCCACGGGAATGTGGAAAGCCGCGGTGTGGGTCGTGAAGCGGTAGTTGGGCACGTAGTAACGCGAGGCTTTGTCGAAGGAGGCGACAGCACCGGGCGCTTTCTCGTCCATCGCCGTCCGCACTTCGATCGCGATCGGCCAGCCATCGGCGTCGAGCGCGGCGCGCAGGCGAGCGACGCTCATGGCCCGATAGGTCGTGCCGACGAAGTCTTCCTCGCGCGTCCACAAGAGGTGGATGGGCGTGCCACGGTTCTTGTTGGCGAGATAGATCGCCTGCTCGGCTTGCGGGCCGTTGCCATTGCGGCCATAGCCGCCGCCGAGGTGGCACAAGTGGATGTAGACGTTCTTTTCCGGAATGCCGGTGATGCGGGACGCCGAGTTGCGGGTCTCCTGCGGACTCTGGTCGCCGATCCAGATGTCGACCCGGTCGTCAGCGACAAGAACTGTCGCGTTTCCGGGCTCCATGCGGGCGCGTGGCAGATAGGGCGTCGAGTAGGTCGCTTCGACGATCCGGGCGCGGCTGGCGAAGGCGCGGTCAACGTCGCCGAGATTGGCACGGACTCGGCCGGGCTGGTCCAGGGCCGCGATCAGGGTGGCCCGCATGTTGGCCGTATTGCGTGCCGCATTCTCCGGCGGCACGTTCCATTCGATCGGCATCTGATCGAGTGCTGTCTTGGCCTGGTACCAGGTGTCGGCGATGACGGCGACGCCGCCACTGAAAACGCGGCCCCGGATCAAGGTCGGATCGGGGATTGGGATCTCGACCGCCGAGATGACGCCCGGCTGATTGCGGATCCGCGCGAAGTCGTAGCTCTTCACCGTGGCGCCATAGACCGGGCAGGTCTTGACGGCTGCCCATTTCATGCCGGGAAGTTTGACGTCGATGCCGTAGATGGTCTTGCCGGTGACCTTGTGCGGCACATCGAGATTCTTTTGCTCGGTGCCCATCAGGGTCCATTCCGAGGGAGGCTTGATGCGGATCCGCTCGGGATTGGGATGGGGTATCTGCGCTGCAAGCGCGGCGACCTGGCCGTAGGTGGTGGTGCGCCCGGTGGGCCGGTGGGTGATGACGCTGTTGGCCGAACTCAGCTCGTCGACCAGCACGCCCCAGGACCTGGCGGCCGCCAACAGAAGCCGCTCGCGCGCTTCGGCGCCGGCAAGCTGAAGATAATAGCGGCCGTCCTTCACCGACGCGGCGGCGTTGGTCCGCATGCGCCGATACAGGCTGTTCGGGATGCCTTCGGTGCCGAGCCGGCCGCGTGTTCCGAACTCGGGCTCGCCGCCGCCAAAGGGGTCGGTGGCGCCCTTGCCCATCACGTTAAGCGTCCATTCCGGCGCCATCTCCTGGCCGTCGCGATTGGCGGACGCATATTGCGGCCGGACCTTGCTCCAGTCGCATTGCAGCTCCTCGGCGACCATCATGGCATTGGAGGTCCACACACCCTGGCCGAGCTCGGTCTGGGCGATGCGGATGGTCACCGTATCGTCAGGTGCAACCACGACCCAGGCGTTGACCTCCTTGACGGCGGGCTCGACGGCCCAGGTGGCACCTTCCGGATTGATGATTTGCGCGTCAGCGCGCTGCGGCATCCAGAAGCCGACGACGAGTGCGCCCGTTGCGGCGGCGGCGGTGGACAGAAGCTCGCGGCGCGACAGGCCCGCCCTGCTGAGATCGCTGTTGCTCATTAGAGTGTCCTCCCTCCCGCCGGCATCCTGGAGGCGGCCAACCGGATCGCCTTGCGAACGCGATGGTACGTGCTGCATCGGCACGCATTGGTGATCTCGGCATCGATCTCCGCATCAGTGGGATTTCGTCGCTTGTTCAGCAACGCCACCGCGCTCATGATCATGCCAGACTGGCAGTAGCCACATTGCGGTACGTCGAGCTCGATCCAGGCGAGCTGCACGGGATGCGTCCCATCTGGCGACAAGCCTTCGATGGTGGTCACCGCCTTGCCGACCGCCATCGAGACCGGGACGCTGCAGGAGCGGACCGGTTGACCGTCGATGAGCAGAGTGCAGGCCCCGCATTGAGCAATGCCACAGCTGAATTTGGTGCCGGTCAGCCCAAGCTGATCGCGGACCACCCAGAGCAGTGGAGTTTCAGGCGCCACGTCGACGGAATGCCGAACTCCATTCACTGTCAGGTCTATCGCCATAGCGTTCCCTCGCTAGACTGTTTGCCGAGCGCGCGTCCTCCGCGGTGATCGACGGTGGTGGGCGTACCGTGATGCGGGTCCGAGCGATGCCCGCCATTTCCAATTCTATCAATCGAGCGTTCCGCGTCAAAGCCTGGAATGACAATGCACTTTTGGAGCATTTGTCTGCTGCCGCAGCAAGCGCCATGCGTTGAGCTAGTTCCTTCGCGCGTTCAGCCTCAACGAGTGCCTGAAGTTCCTGGTTGGACTTACTCTCGAGCTCGTTCTTGTACGAGTCCATTTCAGCAATCAGGTGCCGACGGGTGTCCGCGCTCGGTCCACCTACCCGGTGCGCACCACTGAGGCTCGGCGGAAATCTGATAGCCTTCGCGTTCGGAAAACGGTGGGTCACGAGGTAATCGATCGGATCAAAGTCTGGTATTCGGACCATCGCGCAGTCCCTTCACGCTGGACTTCACCGGACCGTCCCACTCTTGAGCGCTCCCCCAGCAGCCTCCAAACTCCACTCAATTTTTTGCGATCGCGTTGTGGGAAAAGTTTGCGCTTGTCGTTTCCAGATGCTGCCCAAACCCCATTCCTGGGAAGCATAGATTTGTAAATCATTGATTTTATTGGTCGGAGCGCCGAGATTTGAACTCGGGACCCCCAGTCCCCCAGACTGGTGCGCTAACCGGGCTGCGCTACGCTCCGCCAGTTCGTGGCGATGATTTACGCTGGCGCGTCCGGCTGCGCAAGGTACGCGCGCGAGGCCGCGATCAGGCCCCAAAGCACGCCCAGCACCAGGAAATAGTGGCGCCAATGGTCGATGTCGATGATGACGCTTTCACCGACGATGCCGAGGTAGCTGGCATAGATCACGTGGTAGCCGCCCTGCCAGGGCGTGCGCGCGAAGGCGTAGCGGAAGCCGTAGGTTATGGTCACCAGCGTGAGCGTCAGGAAGGCCAGGCCGGCGAGCCAGCCACCCGACATGAGTGCGTTCAGCAATGAGTTGTGCGGGTCTTCCGAGCCGAGCACCTGGGAGAATTGCAGCGGCCCGATGCCGAACGGGCGCTCGAGCGCAAGCTGGAAGCCCAGGATGTAGCGGCCGAACCGGCCGAGGGGACCGATGTCGTAGCTCTGCTCGAGCGAGGCGCGCTGCTTGAGCAGGTCCGCGACCTCGCCGATCGAGACCAGCAGGGCCAGCAGCGCCATGACCGCCACGGCGCCGACGATCGCGATCAGGGTGATGCGGAAACGCTCGCTCTGCGAGCGGCTGGTCAGGAAGCTCATCGCCATCAAAAGCAGCGCCGCGAAGACGAACTGGCCCCAGGCCGCACGTGAGAACGAGAGGAACAGCGCCGCCAGCATGACCAGCAGCAGGATGCCGCTGCCGACGACGCTCGACAGCCGTCCCGAGAGCAAGCGCTGGAACGCAATCAGCCCCGGCAGCACCAGGAACGCGCCGAGCACGTTGGGATCGTTGAAGGTGCCGCGCGCGCGGCCGAACAGGATGAACATGTCGGAGAGGCCGCCGAACAGGCGGAAATAGGCGCCGACCGCGACCAGCGACGCGACCACGCCGGCGGCGAGCGTGCCGCGCAGCAGCCAATTGAGCCGCGCCTGCGTATTGGCGCCGAGCACCGCGGCGTAGAAGATCGCAGTGCCGGCGAGGAACATAGAGACCAGCACCCAGGTCACGAGCTTGGGCTTGTCGATGACGCCGATGAGCGCCATCGCGTAGCCGATATTGAGAAAGACGAGCAGCATGACCAGCGGCATCAACGCCGCGCGCAGCGCCAGCCCGGTGACCGCGAAGAGGACGATGGCGAGGACGCCGACCACCTCGTAGGGGCTCGGCTCGATGAACACGAACGCGCCGGCAAAGCCCATGAGCCAGAGCAGCGCGGCGCGGAGTCTTTCAAGCTGCAGGAGCTGCGGGGCCGCTCGCGATGGACTATCCCCTGTCATTGCCGGGCCTGACCCGGCAATCGAGCTTCCTACGAAAGGGATGGATGCGCGGGTCATCAGGGCGTTCACGCCCGTCTTCGACGGGCTATGCCCGCGCATGACGTGGCAAGATCGGTGCCCCCGGATCGGAGTCCACGCTAACGTCGTCATCAGTAGGCGTTCTCGGACTTGGCGAGCGCGAGCGGGGTCTTGGCCAGGATGTAGAGATCGAACAGCACCGTCCAGTTCTCGATGTAGTAGAGGTCGTGCTCGACGCGCCGCTGGATCTTCTCTTCGGTGTCGGTCTCGCCGCGCCAGCCGTTGATCTGCGCCCAGCCGGTGATCCCGGGCTTGACGCGATGGCGCGCGAAGTAGCCGTCGACCGCCTCATCATAGAGCCGATCGGCGGCCTTGGCATGCACGGCGTGCGGGCGCGGGCCGACCAATGACAGGTTGCCCTTGAACACGACGTTGATGAGCTGCGGCAGCTCGTCGATCGAGGTCTTGCGGATCAAGGCGCCAACGCGGGTGACGCGCGGATCGCCCTTCTGCACGAGCCTGGAGGCGGTGGCGTCGCATTGGTCGACGTACATCGAGCGGAACTTGAAGACCTCGATCAGCTCGTTGTTGAAGCCGTAGCGCTTCTGCTTGAAGAAGATCGGCCCGCGGCTGTCGAGCTTGATTGCCAACGCCGTGAACAGCATGAGCGGAGAGAGCGCCAGCAGGGCCAGTGAGCCGACGATCTTGTCGAACAGCCACTTGGTGACGACGTCCCAGTCGGTGATCGGCTTGTCGAGGACGTCGAGCACCGGCACGTTGCCGACGTAGGAATAGGCGCGCGGACGGAACCGCAGCTTGTTGTTATGGGCGGAGAGCCGGATGTCGACCGGCAGCACCCACAGCTTCTTGAGCATCTGCAGGATGCGGCCCTCGGCCGAGATCGGCAGCGAGAAGATGACGAGATCGATGCGGGTCTTGCGGGCGAACTCGACGAGCTCGTCGACGGTGCCGAGCTTCTGGTGGCCGGCCACATTCGAGGGCGAGCGGTCGTCGCCGCGGTCGTCGAACATGCCGACGATGCGCACGTCGGAGTCGCGCTGCTTGCCGAGCGCGCGGATCAGGGCGTCGCCGTTCGCATCGGCGCCGACGATGACGGTGCGGCGGTCGAGGCGGCCCTCCCGCGTCCAGTTGCGCACCAGCAGGAACAGACACTTGCGGAAGCCGAGGAGCGCGATGAGGCCGATGATGTAGAAGCTCCCGAGCCACACGCGCGAGAACTGGTCGCCGGCCTTGGCGAAGAAGCTTGCGCCGATGGCCATGAGGAAGACCACCGACCAGGCCGAGGCGAGGCGGAAGTACTGCCGCTCGTAACCGCGAAAAGCCTGCACCTGGTAGATGTCGGCGACCTGGAAGGCCACCATGCCCAGCAGGCCGATGCCGAGGATCGCCGGCACATAGTGCCATTCGAAGCCCTCGATCGGCACCACGTAGGAGACGTAGATGCCGGTGCCGACGAGCAGGATGAGGGCAAACTCGATCAACCGGACGGTGCCGGCGAGCACGATCGGCGAGTAGGCCGAGGCGAGCGGCTGGGCAGCGACCTTCAGCGCGGCCGGCGACAGCGGCTTGACAGCTTTCGCCGGCGCAACGCCTGCCGCGGTCGCGGTCGCGGTGGCCGCCGAGGCGGTGAATTTACGCGCGTCGAAGTCCAACATGGCGGGTACACAACACAACTCGCCGGCAATACAGGCGCCGGCGCTACGCCCCAGAGCCATTGAACTAGCGAAAAAGTTTCAAGAAAGGCTTAGGGGCGGTGCGGAAAGTCGAAGGGATTCTTAACCATTACGGGGCGCCCAACCATTGCGACGCGGGTTTTGAGCGGCGCGTGTCCGTTATCGGCGGACCGGTTCCCACCCCGGATCAAGGTCCGGGGCAGGCTTTCGCCGGGACACGCGCCAGCGCCTCGCGATAGCCGGCGATGACGGCGTCGGTCATCACGTGGGCGGAGAACGAGGCGCGCACCCGCGCCTTGAGCCGCAGTGATGCCGAGTGGCGCGCGCCGCGGTCCTGCATCGACTGGCTGATGGCGGCGGCGAGGGCCTTGGCGTCCCCGGGTGGAACCAGCGCGCGGGCGTCGGGGCCGAAGATCTCCGGGATGCCGCCCACGTTGGTGGCGATCATCGGCAGCCCGACGGCGGCGGCTTCGAGCACGATGTAGGGCAGGGATTCCGCGCGCGAGGGAACCACCAGCAGGCGGCCGAGGGCGAACGCCGAGCGGGCCGGCTTGGCGCCGACGAAATGCACGGCCTCTGCGAGGCTTTGCTTGGCGACGTCATCTTCGAAGCGAGCCCGGTCGGGGCCGTCGCCGACGATGGTGGCGGTGATCTTGCGGCCGCCGGTGGAAAGCTCCTTGACCGCTCTGATCAGCACGTCGACGCCCTTGAGCGCGCGCAGCTCGCCGATGAACAGGAGATCGGTCGCGTCCTCAACGGGCACGACCGGCTGGAACTCGGGCTCGGTGACGCCGTTGTGCACGACCTTCACCAGCGCGCCCGGCTCGCCGACCTTGGCGATGAAGACATCGCGGCCATAGGCGCTCTCGAACAGAAAGAGGTCGGTGCGGCCGTTGAGCGCGCGCTCGGCGGCGAGATAGAGCAGGCCGACCGGCGAGCCCCATCGGTAATGCAGGCTGCCGCCGTGCGGCGTGTAGACGCGGATCGCCTTCCCGAGCGTGCGCCGCAGCGCCGGGGGCTTGGCGAGCCGCGCGTAGGCGCCGCCCTTGGCACCGTGGCCGTGGATCACATCGGCCGTGACCTCATTGGCGCGCCGCGACGCGTGGGCGACCACGGCAAAGTCGCCCTTGCCGATGTGGCGGCTCATCGGCACGCGGGTGAGGCCGAGCTCGAGATCGCGCGCGAGCGCGGCGAGCGTCGCCTCGGCCTGAGCCCCGCCGGTCGACGAATCGGCGATCACGCCCACCTTATGCCCGCGCGCAACCTGGCCGCGTGCAAGATCGACCACGTGGCGAAAGAGGCCGCCGACGGGCGCGCGCATCACGTGCAGGATGTTGAGGCTTGCTACGTCCGACATCGCTATTCACGATTTATTAAGGCTGCGCACGCCCCGGCATGGACAGCGCCGGACTCGGTGTTCAGATGTAGGGCAGTTCGGGCGGATTTGCATGAGTCCGGGATGGGCGCGAGCGCCGGTGATTTAGGGTTGCGCGTCGTTAACAAAGTGTCACCAGGGGGCGACCGCCCGCGGAATTCGTGAAGCGCGCAGCTTAACGCGCCATCAACCCTAATGGAATGTAATCGCAGACGAGAGTCGCGCGTGGTGCGCGCAGGATGTGTGGGACCGGTCATGAACGCGGCAGTGGCGTCGAAAGGGCGAGCAACGATGGCGCAGGCCATCGACGAACTGGATCTCGGCGCGCTCGGCCGCGCGCTGTGGCGAAAGAAGCGCTGGATCATCGGGCTGACGCTGGCGGCGGCAGGCATGGCCTTCGTCGTCGTCAACTTGATGACGCCACTCTACAAGTCGGAAGCGCGGGTGCTGATCGAGACGCGCGAAAACATCTTCCTGCGGCCGGACGCCGAGAAGTCGACGATGGAGCGCGGCACCACGGTCGACCAGGAGGCGGTGACCAGCCAGGTGCAGCTCATCCTGTCGCGCGACCTCGCGCGCGAGGTGATCAAGAAGCTCAAGCTCGGTGAGAAGCCGGAATTCGATCCGGTGCTGCGGGGCAGCTCGATCGTGCGGGTGCTGCTCGGGCTGGTCGGGCTGACCAAGGACCCGATGAACCAGACGCCCGAGGAGCGGGTGTTCAAGAGCTATTCGGAGCGGTTGACCGCGTTCCAGGTCGAGAAATCCCGCGTCATCGCGATCGAGTTCGAATCGGAAGACCCGGAGCTCGCGGCACTCGCGGCCAACACCATCGCCGAAACTTATCTGGTGTTTCAGCAGGCCGCCAAGCAGGACCAGTCGCGCGCGGCCGGGGAGTGGCTCGCGCAGAATATCGACACGCTGCGCAAGGCAGTGAACGACGCGGAAGCGAAGGCCGATCAGTATCGCTCCAAGAGCAATCTCATGATCGGCACCAACAACACGACGCTGTCGAACCAGCAGCTCGGCGAATTCAACGCTCAGCTCGGCTCGGCGCGCGCGCAGAAGGCCGATGCCGAGGCGAAGGCGAGGATCATCCGCGAGGCGTTGCGCACCGGCGGACCGATCGAATTTACCGACATCATCAATTCGGAGCTGATGCGCCGGCTTTCGGAGCAGCGCGTCACGCTGCGGGCGCAGCTCGCCGAGCAGTCGTCGACCCTGCTCGACCAGCACCCGCGCATCAAGGAGCTGAAGGCCCAGATCGCCGGTCTCGAGCAGCAGCTGCGCACCGAGGCCGACCGCGCCGCCCGTTCGCTCGAGAACGACGCCAAGCTTGCAACCGCCAAGGTCGAATCACTCACCACCAGCCTCGACCAGATGAAGCGCCAGGCCGCGACCACCAACGAGCAGGACGTGCAGCTGCGCGCGCTCGAACGCGAGGCCAAGGCGCAGCGCGACCTGCTCGAGTCCTATCTGGCCAAGTATCGCGAGGCGACCGCGCGCGACAGCGTCGGCGCGGCTTCGCCGGAAGCGCGCATCATCTCGACCGCGATCGTGTCGAATACGCCGTCATGGCCGAAGAAGCTGCCGACCGTGCTGATCGCTGGGCTCGCCATGCTCGCGCTGTCGCTCGGATTCGCCCTGTCCGGCGAGCTTTTGAGTGCGGCGCCGGCGCGGCCTGCCGCTGCCAGCGTCGTGCACCGTGAACCGGTCGTGATCGAGCCGGCGGCGGCGGCCGTTGTGGCCGATGCGCCAGAGCATGGTGTTCCGCTCGCTGCGATCGAAGGGGTGGCGCGCGAGCTGGGCGCAGCCAGGGAGGCCAGGGTCAGCGTGCTGGGCGCGAGCCGCAACCTCGACACGTCGCTCGTCGCCATCACGCTCGCGCGCACGCTCGGCAATACGGCGAAAGTGGTGCTGGTCGATCTCGCGTTCGGTGGGCCGGGGCTCGCGGTCATTGCGGCCGATCCGACGACGCCCGGAATCGGGGAACTCGTTCTCGGCACCGCCTCGTTCGGCCAGATCATCACGCGCGATCGCTATTCGCGGGTCCATGTCATCACCGCCGGGCGGGCGGAGGCTGACGGCGCCGCCATCGTCGGGTCGCAGCGGCTGGCGCTCACGCTCGAGGCGCTGGCGCGCAGCTACGACCATGTCATCGTGAATGCCGGGGCGGTGCCTGATGCCGAAGCCGAGCGGATCGCGCAGCTTGCCCCGCAGGCGGTGCTGGTCACCGACGCGCTCGACGAGCAGGCGACGGCGCTGGCGCAGGCGCGGCTAGCGACCGCGGGCTTCAAGGCGGTGAATATGCTACAAAGCATCCCGGCGGCGCCGCAATCGGATGCCACGCGTGCCGCAGCCTGAGCGGAACCGTCAGTGACCGGCCTCAAAGACATCATCATCCGGACCGGGCTGGAGACGCTGTTCTTCAGCGGCGCCTACCAGATGTTGCGGCCGTTCGTGTCCGGCGTCGGCGCCATCCTGACGCTGCACCACGTGCGTCCGCCGCGCCCGGATCGGTTCCAGCCGAACCGGCTGCTGGAAGTGACGCCCGATTTCCTCGAAGAGGTTGTGCGCTACCTTAAGCGCAGCAACCTCGATCTGGTCAGCCTCGACGAGATGCATCGCCGGCTGACCGAGGGCGACTTCCGGCGGCGGTTCGTCTGCATCACCATCGACGACGGCTACCGCGACACGCTGCAATGGGCCTATCCGATCCTGAAGCGGCACGCGGTGCCGTTCTGCGTCTATATTCCGACGAGCTTCCCCGACCGTCTGGGCGAGCTCTGGTGGCTGGCGATCGAAGCGGTCGTGGCCCGCAACAACCATGTCAGCGTCTTCGTCGGCAACGAACAGCAGCACTTCGATTGTGTGACGGTGGCGGACAAGCGCCACCTGTTCGATCAGCTCTATGGCTGGGTGCGCAGTTTCAAGACCGAGGGCGAGCTGCGCAAGGTGGTGCGTGACCTCTGCGGTCGCTACCGGGTCGAGATCGCGGCGTTCTGCGATGAATTGTGCATGACCTGGGAGGAGCTTGCGCTCCTGGCCGCCGATCCGCTCGTCACCATCGGCGCCCACACCGTCAATCACGTGATGCTCGCCAAGGTGACGGAGCGGATGGCGCGCTCCGAGATGCAGATGAGCCGGTCGGTAATCGAGGCCTCGCTCGGCGCGCGGCCGGACCATTTGTCCTATCCGGTCGGCGACAAGACCTCGGCCGGCCCGCGCGAATTCAAGATCGCGGCCGAGCTCGGCTTCAAGACCGCGGTGACCACGCGGCCGGGGGTGCTGTTTGCCTCGCACAGCGAGCATCTCACCGCGCTGCCGCGCATCTCGCTCAATGGGGAATATCAGCAGTTGCGCTACGTACGCGTGCTGTTATCGGGAGCGGCGACCGCCATGTGGAGCGGTTTCCAGCGCGGCGACGCGGCCTGAGGCCGCGTCATTTTGGTTCGGCCGTCCACTTGCCTGACATCCACGAGATCAGCGGCATCGCCGGCAGCACCCAGCCGAGCCCGGCCACGACGTAGTAGATCACCTCGACCACGCCGTTCGCCTTGATCACCGGCAATTGGGCGAGTGCCATCGCGATCAGCGCCCAGCCGACCACCAGCACGATGAGCGCGACGGCGCCGATGAGCTTGCGGATGCGGATGGGCATGGGGTGCCTGCGATTGCGAGGGGCGGGGGCGTCACTATATGGTCCGCGCGGCGACCGCAAGCCAGAGCATGATCCGGAAAAGTGGGTACCGGTTTTCCGAGAAGATCATGCTCAATGCAAAAAAAGCGGGCCACGCACGATTCAATCCAAACGAGTCAGACTCTAGAGCCATCACGATGCCGGTTTCTTCCCCTGACACCCGCCGCCGCGCCGTCCGGACGTGGCTCGTCGCCGTGGCCGCGCTGATCTTCGCCATGGTGCTGGTGGGCGGCGCCACGCGCCTCACCGAATCCGGGCTCTCGATCGTCGAGTGGAAGCCGCTCACCGGCTGGATTCCGCCGCTGAGCGCGGCCGAATGGCAGGCCGAGTTCGAGAAATATCAGCAGATCCCGCAGTTCCGGCAGATGAACAGCGGCATGACGCTCGCCGAGTTCAAGCTGATCTACTGGTGGGAATGGACGCACCGGCTGATCGGCCGCGTGATCGGGGTTGCGTTCCTCATCCCGTTCCTGTGGTTCCTCTGGCGCGGCTGGATCGAGCCCGGCTGGCGCGGGCGGCTGTGGACGATCTTCGGCCTCGGCGCGGCGCAGGGCGCGGTCGGATGGTGGATGGTCGCGTCGGGGCTCGCCGACCGGGTCAATGTGTCCCAGTACCGGCTCGCGTTCCATCTCACGCTCGCCTGCGCGATTTTTGCGATGATCGTGTGGAGCGCGCAGCGGCTGCGGCCGCAGACGATGCCGGCGGCGCCGACACGGCTGCGGGCGTGGGCGTTCGGGCTTGTCGCGCTCGTGCTGTGTCAGATCTATCTCGGGGCGCTGGTGGCGGGATTGCGCGCGGGCTTGCTCTACAACACCTGGCCGCTGATCGACGGCAGCCTGGTGCCCTCGCTCTCCGCGCTCTTCTTCAACGAGCCCTGGTGGCGGAATTTTTTCGAGAACCCGCTCATGGTGCAGTTCGTCCATCGCACGGTGGCGTATCTCTTATGGATCGTGGCGGTAGCGCACGCCATCGATGCCGTCCGCGCGGCGCGGGGAGGGACCGCGCTTGCGCTCACGCTGGCAGCAGCCGTGACGGTGCAGGCGGCGCTCGGCATCGCCGCGCTGCTCTATCAGGTGCCGATTTCCCTTGCGTTCCTGCACCAGGGCATGGCGGTCGTGGTGCTGACCATCGCGGTCGTCCACGCCGAGAGCCTGGCGACGCGACGAGGCGTCGTTCCACTCGGACAGCCGGTCGCGGCGTGAGAGCTACTCCGCGGCCAGTCCCTGTTCGAGATCGGCGATGATGTCGTCCTTGTCCTCGATACCGATTGAGAGCCGCACCACGTCGGGGCCGGCGCCGGCCACGATCTTCTGCGCGTCGGTGAGTTGGCGGTGGGTGGTCGAGGCCGGATGGATGATGAGCGAGCGGGTGTCGCCGATATTGGCGAGGTGCGAAAAGAGCTGCACGTTCGACACCAGCTTGACGCCGGCGTCGTAGCCGCCCTTGAGGCCGAAGGTGAAGACCGAGCCGGCGCCCTTCGGCACATATTTCTGTGCAAGCTTGTGATAGCGGTCGCTGGGCAGGCCCGGATAGCTCACCCATGCCACCTTGGCGTGGCCGGCGAGCCATTGCGCGACCGTCATGGCGTTGTCGCAGGCGCGCTGCATGCGCAGCGGCAAGGTCTCGATGCCGGTCAGGATCAGGAACGCGTTGAACGGCGACAGCGCCGGCCCGATGTCGCGCAACGCCAGCACCCGGCAGGCGATCGCGAAAGCGAAGTTGCCGAAGGTCTCGTGCAGCACGATGCCGTGATATTCCGGCCGCGGCTTCGACAGCATCGGATAGTGATCGTCGCGCGACCAGTTGAAGGTGCCGGCGTCGACGACCAGGCCGCCGATCGAGTTGCCGTGGCCGCCGAGGAACTTGGTGAGCGAGTGCACGACGATGTCGGCGCCGTAGTCGATCGGCTTGCACAGATAGGGCGTCGCCAGCGTGTTGTCGACGATCAGCGGCACGCCGGCGCTCTTGGCGATCTTGGCGATCGCCTCGATGTCGGTGATGACGCCGCCCGGATTGGCGATCGACTCGATGAAGATCGCCTTGGTCTTGGGCGTGATCGCGCGCTCGAAGGTGGAAACCTCATCGGGCTCCGCCCACACTACGTTCCAGCCGAAATTCTTGAACGCGTGGTTGAACTGGTTGATCGAGCCGCCATAGAGCTTCTTGGAGGCAACGAACTCTTCGCCCGGCCGCATCAGGCAATGCATCACGATCACCTGCGCGGCGTGACCGGAGGCGACCGCGAGGCCGGCGGTGCCGCCCTCGAGCGCGGCGACGCGCTCCTCGAGCACCGCGTTGGTCGGGTTCCCGATGCGGGTATAGATGTTGCCGAAGGTCTGCAGGCCGAACAGGGACGCGGCGTGGTCGACGTCTTCGAACACGAACGATGTGGTCTGGTAGATCGGCGTGGCGCGCGCGCCGGTGGTGGGATCGGGCTGCGCGCCGGCGTGGATCGCGAGCGTCGAAAAACCAGGCGTGCGGTCGGTCATGGCCGGTCCTCGGTTGGCCGGGACCGGTCGGGTCCACGGATCATGGGGCGAATGGGTTTATCTGAGGTGGCGTCGCGGCGGCAAGGCACTGAATGGGGAAGATCAACTGTCAGTGGCGGTCTTTCGCTTCGGTCTGCGCCCGCGTGGATGCCTCGGTCGTGCCGCCCGCCATGGTCGAGCGGTTGAGCGACATGCGCTGAATGCCGCGGCCGGAGAGCTGCGCCTTCTTCGACGACAGCGTGCGCGTGTTGACGCCCATCCAGGCGATCTCGGAGGAGAGGCGGCCGTACTCGATCTTGGGGCAGCGGTTCATCACCACCTTGAGACCTTTGGCCTCGGCGAGGCTGGCGGCTTCGTCGTTGCGGATGCCGAGCTGCATCCAGATCACCTGCGGGCGCGGCTTGAGCGCGAGCGCCTCTTCGACGATGCCGGGCGCGAATTGCGGCGCGCGGAAGATGTCGACCATGTCGACCGGCTCGGGGATCTCGGCGAGCCTGGCGTAGACTTTCTGTCCGAGGATGTCGCCGCCGGCCTGCCCGGGATTGACCGGGATCATCCGGTAGCCGCGCTCGAGCAGGTACTTGAACGCGAAATAGCTCGGCCGATTGTCCTTCGGCGAAATCCCGACCATGGCGATGGTCTTCACCGTGTTGAGGATGCCGCGGATATAGGCGTCGGGGTAATTGTCGTGATCCATCGTTCGGACGAGCCCTGCCGGTTCATCCGAATATAGGGAGGCCTGGTCGAAAGGTCAGCGGCGGGAAGGCGATCAGCGGCCGCGCTGGAACATGCGGCGGCAGGCCGGGCTCAGCCGCGACATGTTGGCGATCAGGCAGGCCTTGACCCGCTGCTCGTCGGGGATGAACTGGCCGCACAGGCGGAAGGCGTCATCCTGGCAGGCCATTTGCTCCTCCTGCGTGTAGGCCTGCGTGGCGGCAGGAGCAGCAAGAACAACCACGGTCAGGACGAACGCAATCGCGACCAGTTTGTGCATCGGTTGGCTCCGGTTGCGGCCGCTGCCGCGGCTCTGCGGGTTGCAGGAGAGTGGCGAAAAATCAGTCTAGCTTGATTCAGCGGCCCCCCGGGCGCGCGATCAGTGATCTTCCCAGGTCGGCGAACGTTTCTCCACAAAGGCGGCGATGCCTTCCTGTGCGTCGCGCGCCATCATGTTCTCGACCATGACCCTGGCCGCGTAGTCGTAGGCACCGGCAAGGTCGAGTTCGATCTGGTTGTAGAAGGCTTCCTTCCCGATTTTCACGACATGGGTCGACTTTGCGGCGATTTTCCGGGCGAGCGCCAGCGCCTCGTCGCGCTCGATGCCGGGCGCCACCACGCGATTGACGAGCCCGATCCGCTGCGCGTCCTCGGCCGCGATCAGGTCGCCGGTGAGCAGCATTTCCATGGCGTGCTTGCGCGCCACGTTGCGCGACAACGCCACCATCGGAGTCGAGCAGAACAGGCCGATATTGACCCCGGGTGTGGCAAAACGCGCAGCCGAGGAGGCGACCGCGAGGTCGCAGCTTGCGACCAGCTGGCAGCCGGCGGCGGTGGCGACGCCTTGCACGGCAGCGATCACCGGCTGCGGCAGGCGCACGATTTGCTGCATCGCGGCACCGCACGCGGTCATGATCCGCGCGTAGAAGGCACGCCCGCCGTCGGGGTCAGCGCGCCGTGCGGTCAGTTCCTTGAGATCGTGCCCGGCACAGAACGCCGGCCCGTTCGCCGTCAGCACCACGGCGCGGACGCTCTTGTCGGCGGCGATGGCGGTGAGCGCCTCGCTGAGCGCGGCGATCATCGCCTCCGACAGGCTGTTGCGCGCCTCCGGCCGGTTGAGGGTAAGGATGCAGATGTTGCCAGCGCTCTCGCGCAGCAGCAGCGGCGCGGCGGCGGGCAGGGGACGGGCGTTCGGTACCGACATTATGGCGTCAGCCGATCCTTGATCTTCTCGATGCCGGCCTTGGCGCAGAGCTCGTCGTTGACCGGGCCGGCCGAGCCGCCGACGCCGATCGCGCCGACGGTCTGCTTACCGGCCTGGATCAGGACGCCGCCGGGGGCGAGGATCAGTCCCGGGATGCCCTGGATGCGCGCCACGTCGGCCGGGTTCTTGGTGATGCGCTGCGCGATCTGACCCGAGGTGGTCTCGCCGCTCGCATAGGAATAGCTCAGCACCGTGTAGGCCTTGGCGTGTGCCGAATAGGCCGAGTGGATGGTGGCGAGCTCGTGGTGGAAGGAGACCAGCACCATGGCGTTGTGGTTCATCACCTCGACCGAGATGTTGTGGCCCTTGTCGGTGCACTCCTTGAGCGCCGCCAGCGCCGCCTCGATCGCGACCGGCAGCGGCAGGTAGTGCTGCGTGGGCAGCGGCTCGGCGCGCACGCCGGTGGCGCTGAGCGCGATCGCCGTGGCGGCCGCGGCTGCGAGCGTGCTCCTCATTTGTGTCCCCTCTTCAATCGTTTCAGCCGGCTTGTTGCGATCGACTCTAGCCCTTGCGCCAGCACGCGCCAAGCTGAGCATCTGCTTCTCAGCCTCGCCGCGAGGGTCTAAACGATCCCGCACGGTGGCCCGGACGTGCCAATCTGATCGCCGAGTGCCGGTTGCTCAAGACCGGCCGGCGATTGGCCGTCTGTGAGGTCAAGATCCGCACCGACGGCGAGGACGAGGCAGTTCCTCATTTGACATCGACCTACTCGGTTCCGCCGCGATGACGGGGAACGGGTGCCTGCGTGCCTGCGTTGGGCAGGTGAGAGGGACCGGAGGTCGACATGGCGACAGCCCGCAAGACCAAGTCCAAAGCCCGAAAGAAAACACACGCGCGGCGACGTCCGGCCGCCCGCAAGGGCCGGCGGTGGTCGCAGCACGTCACCGAGAAGAGCGACGCGCTCGATCTCGAAGGCGGCGTGTTCAAGCAGCGAAGCGCAAAGAAGATCGCGGCCTCGCTCAAGCGCTCGGCGCTCCGCAGCCGGCGGCGAAAGTCCAATGCCTATCGGTCCGCGCTCTCGATGCTGACGTTTTATATCAACCGCGCCGGGCGAACCTTGCCGGCGTCGCGCAAGCGCGTGCTCAACCAGGCGAAGGATGAATTGCGCGCCCAATTTGGCCGCGACTGAAGACAGCAAGCTGACGGTATTATAGGACCATTTTTCTAAGCTATTGATTCTGCTGGTTTACCCCAAAAAGAAAGCGTTGACCGGCGGCGAGGGGCTGTTGTATGAGCCGCTGCCTGCGCGACCTCTGCCGCGCAGCATTTTTTGAGGGACTTGAGCCATGGGCACCTATTCGGCGAAGCCCGCCGAGGTCGAGAAGAAGTGGGTGATGATCGATGCCGAAGGCCTCGTCGTCGGCCGCCTCGCCTCGATCGTCGCGATGCGGCTGCGGGGTAAGCACAAGCCGACCTACACGCCGCATGTCGACGACGGCGACAAGGTTGTTATCATCAATGCCGCTAAGGCGGTGCTGACTGGCCGCAAGCGCGAGAAGAAGGTCTACCACCATCACACCGGCTTCATCGGCGGCATCAAGGAGCGCACCGCGCGCTCAATCCTCGACGGCCGGTTCCCCGAGCCCGCGAAGTCGATCCTCGAGGGTAAGTTCCCCGAGCGCGTGGTGGAGAAGGCGATCGAGCGCATGCTGCCGCGCGGACCGCTCGCGCGCGTGCAGCTCGGCAACTTGCGGGTCTATCCCGGCCCCGAGCATCCGCATGCGGCGCAAAACCCAGAGAAACTCGATGTCGCGGCAATGAACCGCAAGAATTCAAGGAGCGCGTGACGATGGCCGAAACCATTCAGTCGCTCGATCAATTGTCCGCCCTCAAGCCGGCGGCCGCGCCGGAGACGCCGAAATACGTCCAGAAGCTCGACAAGCAGGGCCGCGCCTATGCCACCGGCAAGCGCAAGGACGCGGTCGCGCGCGTGTGGGTGAAGCCCGGCGCCGGCAAGATCGTGGTCAACACGCGGACGGTCGAGATCTATTTCGCCCGGCCGGTGCTGCGGATGCTGATCCAGCAGCCGCTGGTCGCCACCAACCGCGCCGGCCAGTACGACGTGGTGTGCACGGTGTCGGGCGGCGGGCTGTCGGGCCAAGCCGGCGCGGTGCGTCACGGCCTCTCCAAGGCGCTGATGGCCTACGAGCCCGATCTGCGCGGCGCGCTCAAGCGCGGCGGCTTCCTCACCCGCGACCCGCGCGTGGTCGAGCGCAAGAAGTACGGCCGGGCCAAGGCACGGCGGAGCTTCCAGTTCTCCAAGCGCTGATATCGCTGCGGCAGATCAAGTCGGAAGGGGCGCGCGAGCGCCCCTTTTTGCTGGGGGCGAGGGGAGCGGCGGCCCGGCTTTGCAAATGGTCGCGCTTTCGCGCAGCATGGTTCACCCAAGATCGCTTAAGCCCGCATGTCCCGCCTCCATCTGACTTTTGCCTGCTGCCGCTACGACCGGATGGAGGCGATCCGCGAGGGACTCGTCACGGTCGAAGGCGTCGACCTGACCTGCATCACGCTCAAGTCCGGCCGCGACGTGTTTGACCGCATGGTCGGCGGCAGCGAGTTTGATGTCGCGGAACTTTCGGCCTCCGAGTTCATCAGCCTCGCCGGCAAAGGCGACCGCCGGTTCGTGGCGCTGCCGGTGTTTCCCTCGCGGGTGTTTCGGCACGGCTACGTGTTCGTGAACACGCGCACCGGTATCCGCACCGCCAAGGACCTGGAGGGCAAGCGCATCGGGCTGCCGCTCTATACCCAGACCGCCGCGCTCTGGGTGCGCGGTCACCTGGCGCATCAGTTCGGGGTCGATCTCGACACCATCCGCTGGGTGCAGGGATCGGTCGAGGATACCGGAACCCATGGCAAGCCGCATGCGCCGGACCTGCTGCGGCCAGTCGCGATCGAGCAGAACCACACCGGGCGCTCGCTCGCGACGCTGTTGGCGCAGGGTGAGATCGATGCGCTGATCGGCTCGCGCAAGCCGGAGATCTTCGGCCGCAACCCGGCCGTCGGGCGCCTGTTTCCGAACTATCGCGCGCTCGAGCGCGCGCTCTACGAGACGACCAGGATTTTCCCGATCATGCATCTGGTCGCGATCCGCCGGGAACTCTACGAGCAGCATCGTTGGCTGGCCACGAGCCTCTACAAGGCCTTCGTGGAGGCGAAGCGCCGGGCGCGCGCGCGCATGCGCTATGCCGGCTCGTTGAGCACGATGCTGCCCTGGCTGCAGTCGGAGATCGAGGAGATCGACGAAGTGTTCGGCGGCGACGCCTGGCCCTATGGCGTCGAGCCCAACCGGCCGACGCTGGAGGCGCTGGTGCAATATATGGCGGAGCAGCACTTCATTCCCGGCGTGATGCCGGTCGAGGCGCTGTTCGTTGATATTCCGAGGGGATACGGCACGTGATCATGCGCAAGCACTGGTGACGCGATTATCAGTCCGAACCGCCCCAACGCCGCCGGGCGGGCATTGGTTCCGCACTCATTCGCCGCAATGGTTTACGAGCGTTAAAGACCTTTGCATACACTTTCGCCGAAAAGCCGCGCCTTCCGCACAAGCCGTCGCAAAGCCTGCCCGGAGAGTTTGCTCGCGTCTGTTTCTGGACATGATATTGGCAAGCTACGTAATCGGCTGGGAGTCCTGTTCATGATCGACCACTCCGCGAATTCGATGATCGCGTTGGACCTTTCGACGCTATTCGTCGTCGCAACCTGTGTCAGTGGTTTCCTCGGGCTGTTCCTGTTGTGCGCCTGGATGCAGGATCGCGTGCGCGCGTTGGCATGGTGGGGAGCGGCCTATCTGGTCGGCGGCTTCGCGGTCGCGATCTGGAGCATCGAAGGCCTGGTCTCGCCGCCGCTGCCGGCGGGCTTCGCGAACGCGCTCCTGTTCGTCTCCTGCGGCATGATCTGGAGCGCGGCACGTCTGTTCCACGGCCGCCCCGTGCTCTGGGCTGCGCTCGCGGCCGGCGCCACGATATGGCTGATAGCCTGCATGCAGCCCGTGTTCTGGGAGTCGGCAGTGGCGCGGATCGTGCTCAGCGCGCTGATCGTCGCGACCTACACGGTGCTGACCTCGGTCGAACTTGGCCGCGAGCGGCGGCGCCACCTGCTGCGGCGCTGGCCAGCGATTTTCGTGCCGATGCTGCATGGCCTGATCTTCCTCTCTCCGATCCCGCTGGCGGCCCTGTTGCCGTCGGATGCCGGCGTCGTGACCCTGGCGACCGGCTGGATCGCGGTGTTCGTGCTCGAAGTCATGCTCTACGTCGTCGGCACCGCCTTCATCGGGCTCACGCTGGCGAAGGAGCGGGTGGTGCGCATCCACAAGGACGCGGCCTCAATCGACGACTTGACCGGGCTGCTCAACCGCCGCGGGTTCCTGCAGGCGGCGCAGACGGCGATTGCCCGGCGTGCCCAGCACGGTCAGCCGGTCAGCGTCCTCATGTTCGATCTCGACCGCTTCAAGTCGATCAACGACCGCTTCGGTCATGGCGTCGGCGACGAGGCGCTGCGCCTGTTCGGCACGGTCGCAAGCGCCAACATGCGCGCCTCCGACATCGTCGGTCGCCTGGGCGGCGAGGAATTCGCGGCCGTCCTGCCCGGCACGGTCACGGAGGCGGCGGTGGCGGCGGATCGTGTGCGCACGGCGTTCGAGGCCGCGGGGGTTTCGGTCGCGGACTGCCTGCTCGATGCGACCGTGAGCATCGGCGCCGCCAGCGGCGCGCCCGGCACCGACATTGCGAGCCTGCTCGCCAATGCCGACGCCGCGCTCTATCGCGCCAAGGCCAACGGCCGCAATCGCGTCGAGCTGGCCGACGATGTGACGCCGATTGCGGTGCCGGCGCGCGCGGACCGCGATTTCGAGCGGTATGCGCCGGCCCTGGTGCTGCAGCCGGCATCCTAGCGCATGTCCCGGAGAAATGGGCACCGGTTCTCCGTCAAGGACATGCGCCACGTCCAGAGTGGCGATCGGTCGGCCGTTTACCGACGGCTAACCAATCACGGGCGGTGCACGAGAACCGTGCACTGCCCGTTTACGCGTGTGGCCCTAGACTTCCCGCATGCCGCAGGCCCTCGATCGCGCATCTGAAATCCTCGCGCTGCAAGCCCATGTCGAGCGTGCCGGCTGCGCATGGGCCTGTGCGTTCTCCTCATCTGCCGAGTTCGAAGCGGCGGTGATCCGGTCGCGGCGCGCGGCCGGCGTCTACCGGCCACGTCGCAATCGCCGCTATGTCGTGTGCGCCGCCGCTGCCGCCGGCATGCTCGTCCTCGCCGTTCTGATGATCATCTGAGTGCTGACCTCGTCGGCGTGTCGTAGGGACGCGCGGCTCTCGCGCGCGGCGGCTGTGCTATGGTCCTGTCGGTTCGACCAAGACAATATCGCCCGAGACGATTTCGCCTAACACAATCAGGAGACGAGCAAATGCCGAAGCTTCGACACATCGCGATCGCCGCCGAGGATCCTTGCGCCACCGCCGAGTTCTACAAGCAGGCGTTCGACTTCGTCGAGGTGCGCCGCACCGAGCCCAAGGGCGAAGGTTCGACCTACGGGGTTTTTCTGAGCGACGGCACCATCAGCCTGGCGGTCCTGCGCTTCGGCTGGGATCAGGGCCCGGGCCTCGACTTCCGCGGCATCCATCACTTCGGCGTGCTGGTGGAGAATGTCGACGAGCACTGCAAGAAGCTGGAAAAGCTCGGGGCCAAATGCTTCGCGCGGCGGCCGTCCGACGTGAAGACGTTCTACGAGACCAAGTTCCACGGGCCGGACAAGGTGGTGTTCGACATCACCGACCATCCGTGGAAGGGCGCCGCGCCGTTGCCGACCTCCGAACAGGCGAAGGCCGAGGCGAAGATTCTGCAAGAGGCGGCACCGTAGCGCGCCCAACACCCAAGGCGTGGCACAAAAAGAAGAGGGGCGCTCGCGCGCCCCTTGAAGGTCCATCGCCGCTGCGAATGTTGGGAGGACGCTTACGCAGAGTAGTACATTTCGAACTCGACCGGGTGCGGCATGTGCTCGAAGCGGATCACTTCCTGCATCTTGAGCTCGATGTAGCTGTCGATGAAGTCATCATCGAACACGCCGCCGGCCTTGAGGAAGGCCCGGTCCTTGTCGAGATAGCCGAGCGCCTCACGCAAGCTTCCGCACACGGTATCGATCTGCTTGAGCTCCTGCGGCGGCAGGTCATAGAGGTCCTTGTCGATGGCGGGACCCCAATTGAGCTTGTTCTTGATGCCGTCGAGGCCGGCCATCAGCATGGCGGCGAAGCCGAGGTAGGGATTGCACAGCGGATCGGGGTAGCGCACCTCGACGCGCTTGGCCTTGGGCGAGGAGGCGAGCGGAATGCGGCAGCCGGCGGAGCGGTTGCGCTGTGAATAGGCGAGCAGCACCGGCGCCTCGAAGCCCGGCACCAGCCGCTTGTAGGAGTTTGTGGTCGGGTTGGTGAAGGCGTTGATCGCCTTCGCGTGCGTCAGGATGCCGGAGATGTACTGCAGCGCGATGTCGGAGAGATCGGCGTACTTGTTGCCGGCAAAGGTCGGCTTGCCGTCCTTCCAGATCGACTGGTGGCAGTGCATGCCGGAGCCGTTGTCGCCATAGATCGGCTTGGGCATGAAGGTCGCGGTCTTGCCGTAGATGTTGGCGACCTGCTGGATGCAGTATTTGTAGATCTGCAACTGGTCGGCCATGCGCACCAGCGGGCCAAATTTCATCCCCAGTTCGTGCTGGGCTGAGCCGACCTCGTGGTGGTGCTTCTCGACCGAGACGCCCATCTTGGCCATGGCGCCGAGCATCTCCGAGCGCATGTCCTGGGCGGTGTCCTGAGGCGGTACCGGGAAATAGCCCTTCTTGAAGCCGATATGGTGGCCGAGGTTGCCGCCTTCGTAGTCGGTATCGGAATTGGTCGGGAATTCGACCGAGTCGAGCTTGAAGCCGGTGTTGTACGGCTGCGCCGCATACTTGACGTCGTCGAAGATGAAGAACTCGGCCTCCGGACCGAAATAGACCGTGTCCCCGATGCCCATGGCCTTGACCAGGCCCACGGCCTTCTTGGCGATCGAGCGCGGATCGCGGTTATAGGGTTCGCCGGTGGTCGGCTCGAGGGTGTCGCAGACCAGCACCAGCGTCGTCTCCGCAAAGAACGGATCGATGCAGGCGCTCTCCGGGTCGGGCATCAGCTGCATGTCGGACTCGTGGATCGCCTTCCAGCCGGCGATCGACGAGCCGTCGAACATGATGCCTTCGCTGAAGGTGTCATCTCCGATCGTCGTGATATCCGTGGTGACGTGCTGCCACTTGCCGCGCGGGTCGGTGAAACGGAAATCGACGTATTTCACGTCGTTGTCCTTGATCATCTTCAGAACGTCTTTAGCCGTCGTCATGGAATACACACCCTTTCTCGGAGCACGACCTTGGAGGCCGCACGGGACCGGCGGTTAGATGGCATCGAGGCCGGATTCCCCCGTCCTGATCCGGATCGCTTCCTCGATGTTGGAGACGAAGATTTTCCCGTCGCCGATCCGCCCGGTCTGGGCGGCACGTCGGATCGCCTCGATGGCTTTTTCGACCATGTCATCGCCGAGCACAATCTCGATCTTCACCTTGGGGAGAAAATCGACGACGTATTCGGCACCACGATAGAGTTCCGTATGCCCTTTCTGCCGGCCGAAGCCCTTGGCTTCGGTGACGGTGATGCCTTGCAGTCCAACCTCTTGCAGCGCCTCCTTCACTTCGTCGAGTTTGAAGGGTTTGATGATTGCCTCGATCTTCTTCATCGTCATTGCATCTCCCAGCCCGCCAGCAGCACACCGCCGGTCGAGCCGGCTAGCGGGTTAGCAGGGTCCGTGCCAAGCGGTGCTAGACCGGGAATGGACCTTCAATCAAATGCTTAAGGGGTAGCAACGGGGGCGCCCGCGGGACCGCATGCTGGCATCAGTCCAAAAATTATGCAACCAGCCTATTTTTTCATCAGGGGTCGCCGGCTCCCCTGGCAAGTGACGGTTTTGCGGTCGGCTCGGTGCATTGTGAGCCCGGAAGGCCGCCGGTACTGTCGCTGCGATGATCGAGCTGCTCACCAGCGCCGAAATGGGCGAGGCCGACCGCCTGGCGACGGCGGGTGGGGTCACCGGCCTCGCGCTGATGGAAAATGCCGGGCGGGCGGTCGCCGATCGCGTTGAGGCGGCGCATCGGGCCAAGGCCAGCATCGCGGTCGTAGCCGGTCCCGGCAACAACGGGGGCGACGGGTTCGTGGCGGCGCGGCTCCTGGCCGAGCGCGGTCATGGCGTGCGCCTGTTGTTCGCGGGCAGCCGCGACCGGCTCAAGGGCGACGCGGCGCTGGCGGTGCAGCGCTGGCGCGGGGAAATCGAACCCGCCACGCCGGGACGGCTCGAAGGCGGCAACCGCCCGGATGCAATCATCGATGCGCTGTTCGGCGCGGGGCTCGATCGCGCGGTGGAAGGCCCGGCACGTGCCATGATCGCGGCGATGAATGCCGCGGGTGCAGCGATCTATGCGGTCGATCTGCCGAGCGGCATCAATGGCACCACCGGCGCCGTGCTGGGAGCGGCAGTCGAGGCCGCCCAAACGATCACGTTCTTTCGGCGCAAGCCCGGGCATCTGCTGCTGCCGGGCCGCCTGCATTGCGGACACGTGTCGGTCGCCGACATTGGCATTCCCGGCAGCGTGTTGGAGACCATCAAGCCGCAGACGTTCGCCAACGCGCCGGCGGTCTGGTCGAACCTGTTTCCGATCCCGCGCGCCGACGGCCACAAATATTCGCGCGGCCATGCCGTCGTGGCGTCGGGTGGCATCGCCTCGACCGGCGCGGCGCGGATGGCGGCGCGGGGCGCATTGCGGGCAGGGGCGGGGCTGGTGACCATCGCATCGCCGCGCGCGGCGCTTGCGGTCAACGCGGCGGCAAGCCTGGCGGTCATGGTGCGGCCGGTCGATGGCGCTACCGAGCTTGCCGAGTTCCTCGCCGATGCACGCCGCAACGTGGTGGTGCTCGGGCCCGGCGGCGGTGTGGGGCTAGCGATGCGGGAGGCGGTCACGACGGCGCTTGCGGGCGAGCGCTCGGTCGTGCTCGACGCCGACGCGCTCACGAGCTTTGCCGGAGAGCCGCAGGCGCTGATCGCGGCGATCCATGCACGCGCGGAGCCCACGGTGCTGACCCCGCACGAAGGCGAGTTTCGAAGCCTTTTCAAGCTGGTCGACGAGGTCCCTCAAGCCGGATCGAAACTCGAGCGGGGGCGCGCGGCGGCCGCCCGGACCGGCGCGGTTGTGTTGCTCAAGGGTTCCGACACCGTGGTGGCGGCGCCCGACGGACGCGCAGCGATCACCGAGAACGCGCCGCCGTGGCTCGCGACGGCGGGCGCCGGCGATGTTCTTGCCGGCTTCATCGCCGGACTGCTGGCGCAAGGCATGC
>WNGB01006179.1_pt1 | contig 31445 bp, 26 predicted proteins | sample 5400681 | NCBI WGS metagenome assembly WNGB01 (sample SAMN13153367, study PRJNA577476) | soil metagenome | isolation source: 115 cm soil or saprolite under grassland replicate 2 | place: USA:California | collected 2016-06-15
CGGGCCGCAGGCCGCGCGCGAGCTCGGCCGCGCGTGCGCCCGCGCCGAGCCAGGCGAGGCCCGCCGCGTGCTCTGCGGCGGCGCGGGGGTCGAGCGCCTCGAGCCGCGCGACCTCCTCGAGGACCGGCGCCGCGCTCCCGTCCCCGAGGAGGTAGTCGGCGCGGGCGGAGAGGTAGAGCGCGTCGCCGAGGACCTCCGGCAGCGCGCGCGCGAGCGCGTCGAGGCAGGCGAGCCCGGCCCTGCGCCGGCCGCGGTACGCCTCGACGGCGGCGAGCGTGTAGAACCCCATTCGCCTGATCGGGCTCCCAGGCTCGGCGAAGCCGTGGGCGAGCTCGGCGGCCTCGCCGTAGCGCCCTGCGAACCCGACCGCGCCGACGAGGTCCTGCTGCGCCACGAGCCCGGCCCCGAGCGCGACGCTGCGCCGGGCGGCGGCGGCGGCGGCGTCCGGATCCCCGAGCCAGCCCTCGGCGATCGAGAGGGCGTGCAGGTTCGGCGGGGTGGGCGCGCGGGACCAGCGCTCGACCCAGGCGCGGAGCGGCTCGTCGCGCCCGAGCGCGCCGAGCACCTCGGCGAGCTGCCCGGGCGCCCAGCCGTGGTCGGGGTTCAGCGCCACCGCGCGCTCGAGGTACGGCACCGCGAGCCCGAGCTCGTCGCGGTGGCGCAGGAGGTCCCCGATCTCGTAGAAGGCGCGCGGGTCCTCCGGCCAGCGCTCCGTCGCCTCGCGGAAGAGCGCGAGCGCGTCGTCGTCGCGCCCCGCGACGTGCGCCGCGAACGCGCGGATGAGCACCTGCTCCGTCGCGGGCGCGCGGCGGTGGTGGCGGAGTGCGCGCGCGATGGCGCGTCGCTGGGCCGCGCGGCTCCCGCCGAAGCGGCGCGTCCAGACGGCGAGCTGGTAGTGGGCGACGGCGAGGGTGGGGTCGAGTGCGACGGCGCGGCGGTAGTGCTCGGCGCAGTCCTGGCCGAACAGAGGCCGACTCGAGCACTGCTCGCCGCGGAAGAGGTGTCGGAGCGCCTCGACCGCGCGCGGGGACGGCGCCAGCAGCGGCGCCTGTGCCGGCGGGGCATCGAGGGCGTCGCGGAGCGCCTCGAGCTCGTGCGCGACGGCGGCGGCGTCGGGCGGGCGCGCCGCAGGGTCCTCCGCGCGGCAGCGCGCGGCGAGCGCGGCGATCGGCAGGACGGCCCGGAGCCGGCGCGCGCCGAGCAGCTCGTCGAGCAGGACGCCGAGCGCGAAGAGATCCGTCCGCGCGTCCTCGCGCCCGGCGCACAGCTGCTCCGGCGCCATGTACCCCGGCGTGCCGCTGTGCGCCGGTCCGCCGACGCCGAAGACGTGCGCGAGGCCGAAGTCGAGCACCTTCACGCCGCCGTCCGCCGTGAGGAACACGTTCGAGGGCTTGAGGTCGCGGTGGAGGACGCCGGCGGCGTGCGCGTGGACGAGCGCGCGCGCGATCGCGAGCGCCACGCGGACCGTCTCGCGCGCGGGGACCGGCCCGCGGGCCACCCGCTCCGCGAGCGTCTCGCCGCGGAGCAGCTCGAGGATGAGGTACGGCCCCTCGTCGCACAGGCCGCGGTCGAAGATCGTGACGATGTGCGGGTGCTGCAGCTGCGCCACCGCCTCCGCCTCGCGGCGGAGGAGCTCGTCCGTCGCGGGGGTGCGGCTGCGGACCGACGCCTTCAGCGCTTTGAACGCGACGCGCCGCTTCAGGTCGGCGTCGAACGCCTCCCAGACGACGCCGAAGCCGCCGCGCCCGAGCTCGCGGACGAGCACGAACCGGCCGACGCGCCGGCCGGGCACCCACGCCGGTTTGGGCGGCCCGCTCACCGTGAGCACCCTTGCCATCGCGGCGGCGAACGGCGGCGGGGCCGCGAGCTCGGCGAGGAGCGCCGACAGCCCGGCCGTCGAGCCGTTCTTCGCGGAGGGCAGCTCACCGTCGGTCACGTCCCCTCCGGAGAGGCGTCGTCGAGGAGCCCGTCGGCGCGCGCGAGCTCCTTGAGCCGCACCTTCAGCCGCGCGAACCGCTGGCGCAGCGCGACCGCGGTCACCTCCTCGCCTTCGCTCGACAGGACCGCGGCGACCTCGTCCCAGTCGAGCTCGCGGTCCACGCGCAGCGTGAGCAGCGTCTGATCCTCGGGCGGCAGCTTGGCCCGCAGTCGCTCGAGCCCCGCCCGGCGGCTCCCGGTCACGATCGTGGAGGTGGCGGCCGAGGCGGCGAGGCGCGACGCGAGGCTCGTCGCGAGCCGGTGGCCTCGGGCGCGGTAAGGGTCGCGCCGCAGCCGGCAGGACGCGTGCCAGGCGAGCCGGTACGACCACGCCCGCAGCGAGCACTCGCGACGGAAGGCCGGCAGCCCCTGCCAGAGGTCCTCGGCCCACTGCGAGCGCGCGTCGTGGGCGTCGTCCTCGTCGAGGAGGGTGCAGAGGTAGCCGTGGACCGCAGGGGCGTACCCCTCGATCGCCGCGCTCGCGGCGGCCGCGACGTCGCCGGAGGCGAGGTGCACGAACACCCGTTCCTCGACCGCGTCCATGCGGGGGAGCATACGCTCCGTCCACGCGCCGTTTCCACGCCGGCGGAACGGCGCGCTGCGTCGCCCGCGCCGGACGGCCCCCGACGGGAGCGTGCATCGGGGGGTGCTCGCCGCCGTCGCCCGGCGCCATCGTTCGTCGCATGGCACGCATCGCGATCGTCGCAGACGACATGTTCGAAGACGTCGAGCTCCGGCAGCCGTACGACCGGCTGCGCGAGGCCGGCCACGAGGTGGTGCTCGTGGGGCTCGAGGCCGGCAAGCAGATCACGGGCAAGAAGGGGAAGGAGCGGTTCACGATCGACCGCGCGGTGTCGGACGTGCGCGCGGACGAGTTCGACGCGCTCGTCATCCCGGGCGGCTTCTCGCCGGACAAGCTCCGGACGAGCCTGCCGATGGTCGGCTTCACCCGCGCGTTCTTCGATCAGGGCAAGCTCGTCGCCGCGGTGTGCCACGCGCCGTCCTTGCTCATCGAGGCCGACGTCACCGAGGGCCGGACGCTCACGTCATGGCCGTCGATCAGGACGGACCTCCTCAACGCCGGCGCGCGCTGGGTGGATCGCGAGGTCGTCGAGGACGGGAACCTCGTCACCTCCCGCAACCCGGGCGACCTGCCCGCCTTCGCGGACGCGATCCTTCGCCGGCTGCGCGAGGGCGCGTCTGCGGAGCGCCCGGCGCGCGAGGCGTCGGCTGCCTCCCCCGACCTCCCGCATTAGACGCGGCTCGCAGATGGGATCCCCGCCCGTGAAGGGCTTCGGCCAGGGAGACGCCGCGCTCGCCGCCTGGGCCGAGTCGGTGTACCGGCCGGAGGACGAGGTGCTCCGCGAGATCCGCGAGCGCAGCGTCGCCGCCGGGCTGCCCGCGATCCAGGTCGGCTCGTTCGACGGCCTTCACCTCGAGGTGCTCGCCCGGGCCGCTGGCGCCCGGCGCGCCGTGGAGGTCGGGACGCTCGGCGGGTACAGCGGCGTCTGCCTGCTGCGCGGAATGGGCGAGGCGGGCTTCCTCCACACGTTCGAGCTCGAGCCGGGCCACGCCGAGGTCGCGCGCGCCTCCTTCGAGCGGGCAGGCGTCTCGGCTCGCGTCCGGATCCACCTCGGCCGCGCCACCGAGACGCTCCGGGCCATCGAGGCGGAGGGCCCGTTCGACCTCGTGTTCCTGGACGCCGACAAGGTCGGGTATCCGCGCTACCTCGCCTGGGCGGAGGACCACCTGCGCGTCGGAGGCGTCCTGCTCGCCGACAACACGTTCGGGTTCGGGCACGTGCACGAGGTGCGGCCCGAGGGCGAGTCGCCGGAGGCGATGGCCGCGCTCCGCGCGTTCAGCGAGCGGCTCGCCCGCGCCGGCCGCTTCCGCGCGACGATGCTGCCGACCGCGGAGGGGCTCTCGTTCGGCGTGAAGGTGCGCTGACGGAGCGTCGCGGCGTCGCGACCGCGCTCTCCGGAAGCAGAAGAGGCCCGCAGGGCGGGCCTCTTCGCCTATGGGTGCTGACGCTCGCTTCGGTTCGAGCGGAATCCCGGGCTGGCCGGGCGTGACTTCGAGCATGTCTGTGACTGCGACGGCTCTTTGATCACGACCTCCTTCGTGGTTCAGCACTTCTAGGGAGGATTGTAACGAATCCCCACGGCGGATCGATGGCGCTCCATGTCGCGGATGGGGCGCAAGCGTGCATTCTCGCGGGATCAGGGGCGGATCCGGTGCCGCCGACGACCGCCCCGGACCGAGGGACTTGCGAAAGAAGCGCGGTGACGGCCGCGCGCGTCCGTGCTTCAACGGCCCACCGCGCGCGCACCGAGCGCGAGGGGGAGAAGCGGATGCGGGAGAAGGGGAAGGGCAAGGCCATGCTCTGGTTCGCGGTGTTCGCGGCGTTGGCGGCGGCCGGTGTGCTGGGACTCGTGGTGAACCTCCAGGGGCTCAGGTTCGAGCGGCGCGTCGCGCGGGACGCGCGCGCTCTCTTCGCGCAGCCTGCCGCGCCGCCGGCTGCGCCGGCCGCGCTCGAGTCCCTCCCCGCGCCGGTGCGACGCTATCTCGAGGTCTCGGGGGCGGCGCGCCACGCCCCCATCCGCGCCGCGCGGCTCCGCCACGGCGGCACGTTCCTCGCGAAGCTCGGTGGCGCACCGATGGCGGTCCGCGGCGAGCAGTACCTCGCCGCGGACCCGCCCGGCTTCGTCTGGTGGGGCCGCATCCGCGCCGCCCCCGGCGTCTGGATCGACGGGCGCGACCGCGCGATCGCGGGCGAGGGCAACATGCTCGTCCGCGCCGCGTCCACCGTGACGCTCGCGGACGCGCGCGGGCCCGAGCTCGACCAGGGCGCGCTGCTCCGGCTCCTCGGCGAGGCGACCTGGATCCCGACCTTGCTCCGCGACCCGCGCTACGTCACGTGGGCGCCGCTCGACGAGGGGAGCGCACGCGCCACGCTGCGGGTCGGCGGGCGCGAGGTGTCGGCGACGTTTCACTTCGGGCCGGACGGGCTCCCGGCGCGGTTCACGGCGGAGCGGTTCCGTGACGTGGACGGCAAGGGCGTCCTCACCCCGTTCACCGGGAGCTGCGCGGACTTCCGCGAGGTGGACGGCGTACGCGTTCCCTTCCGTCTCGGCGCGAGCTGGGTCATCGACGGCGCGCCGCTCCCGTACGCGCAGTGGCAGGTGGAGCGGGTGGAGCTCGATCGCGCCGAGCCCTGGTGACGTGCGCCCCACCGCGACGCGGTCGCGGCAGGAAGCGCGGTCAGCGACTCGCGGCGCCCCGCTGCCCCGGTCCGCTGCCCGCGCGCAGGTGGCGCCCGAGCGCCTGATCCTTGCCGCCGACGTGGTCGAGGAGCCACACCACGATCCAGTTCCTCGCGCGCAGGCCGAGGAAGGCGGTCGCACCGTTCGCCTCGCGCTCGCGCACGAGCGCCGCGAGCCGCTCGACGAACTGCGCGTGGGCGGCGCGGTGGTCGTCGAGCCACGGGTAGGCGGCGTCGCGCATGAGCTCTTCCTCGCGCGTGAAGTGGACGAGCGCGTACTCCCGCAGGAAGGCGAACGTGTCGGCGACGCGCGCGGTGTCGGCGCGCTCGAGCGCCGCCTCGAACGCGGCCACCCGCGCGAAGAGCTCGCGGTGCTGCGAGTCGATGATCTCGACCCCGATCGCGAGGCCTTTGTTCCACTCGACGGGCACGACGCCTCCCCTGCGCACGACCGTAGCCGACGCGGGCCTGGATCTACAACGGCCGAGCGCGCCGGGACGGGCGGGGACCCGGGCGGGACCTGACCGCGAGCGCCGGCGCCCCCGGCGCTCAGGCGCGGGCGACCGCCTCCGACACGCGCCCGCGCGCTCCGGTGGCGCGGGACACGCGCGCCCTCGCCGCGACCGCCCGTGCGACGTGCTCGGCGTCCCGCGCGACTCCGTGGATCATCGTCGACGACATGGCGTACAGAAAGTGAAGGCCGACGAAGTAGAGCCCCGGCTCTCCGGCGACCACGCCGCGCCGCTGCAGCGGCTCACCATCCGGACCGAAGACCGGCAGATCGATCCACGAGAAGCCGGGGTGGAACCCGGTGCACCAGATCACGTTTCTCGCGGGGAGGATGCGGTCGTCCTCCAGCACGGGAAGCCCGTCGCGCACCCCCGCGATCCGCGGAACGCGCTCGACCCCGACGGCGGCCAGGTCCCGGGGCTTCACGCGGATGAGCGGCCCACCCCGGAACAGGACCTTCGGGCGCACCTTTCGGCCGATGGGGGTGTCGACCGTCAGCACGCGGTGAAAGACGAGCCGGAGCACGAGGCGCGCGAGGAAGAGGCGCGCCGCGACCCCGTCGATCCGGAACGGGATGTGACCGACGTCGCGTCCCGACAGCCAGGTCGGATGGCCGGCGCGCGCGAGCTCGAGCGCGATCTCGGCACCCGAGTTGCCCGCCCCGACGACGAGGACGCCGCCCTCGCGGAGCTGCGAACGGTTCCGGTAGTCGCTCGAGTGGAGCTGGACGACGCCCGGCTCGAGCTCCTTCGAGAACGGAGGGACCCGACGGCGCTGGTAGGTCGCCATCGCCACCACGACGTTCTCGGCTTCGAGCCGCTCGTCACCCGCGGCGACGAGGAACCGCTCCCCTCGCCTCGAGAGGCGGTCGACCCGGACGCCGGTCCGGACCGGAAGCCGGAAGCGCGCCGCGTACGCCTCGAGGTACGCGGCCATCTCGTCCTTCGTCGGGAAGGCGTTCGCCGGGGCGGGGAACGGCATCCCGGCGAGGCCGTCGAAGCGCGCGGGCGTGAACAGGCGGAGCGAGTCCCACCTGCTTCGCCACGAGTCGCCGATCCGCGCGTTGGCGTCGAGGATCACGAACGGGACACCCCGCCGCGCGAGGTGGTACCCGACCGAGAGCCCCGCCTGCCCCCCTCCGATGACGATCGTGTGGTGACGCTCGGCCTCGCTCGTCCCGCTCATCGTCCACCTCCTCGGTCGATGCCTCGCAGGCGCGAGGTCGCACGGGGGACGAGCTAAGCGTCGCGCGCGCGGGGCGCAGCGCGGAAAGAGGCAGGCCGCGCCGCCGTCCGGGCGCCTGGTCGAGGCCCCGCCGGGCGCGGGGCGGGGCGACCGTTGCCGAGCGACGGGCGAGGCGATGCGCGCGCCAGAGCACTCGCTGACGGTTGACGCCGCCAAGCCGTTGACCTATCAACCATTGATGGCGAAACCATCCGCGCCCCCCGAGGAGCCCATCGGGCTGCTCGTCGCCGCAGTCCGCAGCGGCCTGCGGCAGCTCCTCATGGCGCGCATTGCGCCGCTCGGGCTGTCGGTCCAGCAGTTCTGGCTGCTCGTGGGGATCGCCGAGCACCCCTGCCACTCGCAGGCGGAGCTCGCGGCGCGGCTCCGCGTCGACGAGGCGACCGCGTGCCGGGTCGTCCGGACGCTCGCCTCCCACCGCTGGGTGCGGGCGTCGCGCGACGGGGCCGACCGGAGGCGCGTGCGTCTCGAGCTCACCGCGGCGGGGGAGAAGCTCGCGGGCGCGCTCCTCCCGGTCGCGGCCGAGATCCGCAGCGCCGTCGAGTCCGCGCTGACGGGCGCCGAGCGGGCGGCCACGCGCGCGGGACTCGTGAAGATCCTCTCCGCAGTCCACGCGCGCGCACCGCGCTCCGACGCCGCGATCGCGCCCGGCAGCCGCGCGCCGGCCGGAGGGCGCGCGCGCGCCCGCCATGCCGTGACCACCGCGACAGGGAACGCCCCATGACCACGACGAGGCCCCACATGACGACCACCTCTCGCGCCGCGCTCGCCGCGGCGGTGCTCCTCCTCGCCGCAGGTTGCAAGAAGGGCGACGCGTCGCCTCGCACACGCCCGCCCCCGGCGGTCACGGTCGCGGCGGTCAAGGTCCTCGACGTTCCGGTCGAGATCCGCTCGCCCGTCGACCTCCGCCCCATCGAGCAGGCCGAGGTCGGCGCGAAGACGCTCGGGTACCTCGACGCGGTGCTCGTCGACCGCGGCGACCGGGTGCGCCGCGGGCAGCTCCTCGCGGTGGTCCGCCCCTCCGACCTCCCCGACCAGCTCTCCGCGGCCCGCGGCGCCCTCGCCCAGGCCCAGGCCGCGGCCACGCTCGCCCGCGCGAACAAGGAGCGCGCCGACCGGCTCGCCCCCACCGGGTTCGTGTCGCAGCAGGAGGTCCAGCAGAACCAGACGAACGTGGAGGCGACGGAGGCGAGCCTCTCGGCGGCGCGCTCGAACGTGGACGCGCTCGCGACGAGGCTCGGCGAGATGCGCATCGTGTCGCCGCTCGACGGCGTCGTCTCGGTGCGCCGCCTCGACCCGGGCAGCCTCGTCGGGCCGACCGCGGGCTCGGGCACGATCCTGACGGTACAGCGGCTCGACGTGCTGCGCGTGTTCGTTCCGGTGAACGAGCGCGACGTCGTGCGGCTCCGGGTGGGGCAGGAGGCGCGGCTCGAGCTCGACGCCCTTCCCGGCCGACCGCTCTCCGGCCGCGTCGTCCGCGTGTCCCCGGCGTTCGATCCCGTCGCCCGCACGCTCGACGCCGAGGTGCAGGTCCCGAACCCGGACCGCCTGCTCCGCCCCGGCATGTACGGGCGCGCCGCCATCGTGACGGACGTGCACCGCGGCGCGGTCGTGGTGCCGGCGTCGTCGGTCCAGATCTCGAACGACCGCAGCTACGTGTTCGTGCTGCGCGGCGAGAAGGTGAGCCGCGTCGCGATCGGCGTCGGCGTCGACGGCGGTGACTGGCTCGAGGTGGCGGAGGGGCTCGCGAACAAGGACGAGATCGTCACCGCCGGCATGGACGTCCTCTCCGACGGCGCCACGGTGCGCGCCCAGCGGAACGTCGACCCGTTCACGGGCACCGATCTCACCGCCGCGAAGAACTAGGGACCCTCGCACATGTGGCTCACGCGCCTCGCGCTCCGCAACCCCGTCTTCATCCTGATGATGTCGCTCATGATGCTCGCCCTCGGGTGGGTGTCCCTGACGCGCCTCTCGGTCGACCTCTTTCGAAGCAAGGGGTCTCGCTCGTGTCGGTGTGGTTCCAGTACGGCACGAACCTCGACAACGCGCAGTTCGAGGTCTCGCAGCGCATCGCGCAGATCCTGAACACGCTGCCGCCCGGGATCCAGCAGCCGTTCGTCATCAAGTTCGACGTGACGAACATCCCGGTCGTCCAGGTGGCGATGAGCGGGCAGGGGCTCGACGAGAAGCAGCTCTACGACCTCGGCTACAACGTCATCGAGCCGCAGCTCGAGCGCATCGCCGGCGTGGCCTCCGCGAGCGTGGGCGGCGGCAAGATCCGCGAGATCGAGGTGATGGTGCACCGGGACGCGCTGCGTGCCCGCGGCCTCGGCGTCCTCGACGTGGTGAACGCAGTGAAGGGCTCGAACCTGCTCTTCCCGTCCGGGAACCTGCGCGCCGGCAACACCGACTACAACGTCTTCTCGAACACCTCCTTCGGCGAGGCCCGGCCGCTCCGCGACGTCGTCGTGCGCGCCCCCGACGCGACCACGGCCGCGCCGGTCCGGGTCTCCGACGTGGCCCGCGTCGAGGACGCCACCGCGGACCAGACGGAGGTCGTCCGCATCAACGGCGAGCGCGGCGTCTTCTTCCGCGTCCTCAAGCAGCCGGGCGCGAACACCGTCCAGGTGGTGGACGCGATCCGCAAGGGAATCGGGAACCTGCGCGGCGTCCCGCCCAACGTGAAGCTCGCCATCTCGTTCGACCAGTCCACGTACATCCGCGCCGCCATCGCGTCGCTCGAGCACGAGGCCGTCATGGGCGGGCTCCTCGCCATCGGCGTGATCTTGATCTTCCTCGTCTCCTTCTCGGCGACCGGCATCATCGCGGTCGCGATCCCGCTCTCGATCGTGGCGACGTTCGTCTTGCTCTTCTTCACCGGACAGACGCTCAACGTCTTCACGCTCGGCGGGCTCGCGCTCGGCGTGGGGCGCCTCGTCGACGACTCGATCGTCGAGCTCGAGAACATCCACCGCCACCTCGCCCTCGGCCAGGACCGGAGGACCGCGGTCCTGAACGCGGCCCCGTCGTGTTCCTCGCGGGCGTCGCGAGGAACCTCTTCATGCCGCTCGCGCTCACGATCGCGTTCGCGCTCATCATGAGCTTCTTCGTCTCGCGGACCGTGACGCCGATCCTCTGCCTCAAGTACCTGAAGGCCGAGCCGCCCGGGAAGGGCCACGGCTTCGGCGCGTGGGTGACCGGCACCTTCGATCGGCTCGACGAGAAGTACGCCGACGGGCTCCGCTGGGTGCTGCGCCACCGCTTGCGGGTCGTCGCGGCGATCCTGCTCGCCTTCGTCGGCTCGATGTTCCTGAAGAGCCGCATCGGCACCGAGTTCTTCCCCGACACCGACGAGAGCCAGTTCCAGATCAACTACAAGGCGCCGATCGGGACGCGCGTCGAGCGGACCGAGAAGATCACGGCGCGGCTCGAGGAGGCGGTCGTGAAGACGCTCCACGGCGACCGCGCCGACGACGGCTCGCCCGCCGTGAGGACGATGATCTCCGACACGGGCCTGCCGCTCGGGCGAAGCGCGATCTTCACGACCAACACCGGCCCGCACGCCGGGAACCTGAACGTGAACCTCGTCCCGCACGTGGATCGCAAGCTGAACGACCAGACGCTCGCGGAGAAGGTCCGGCAGGTGGTGGCGCGGGACTTCCCCGGGACGCAGGTCTACTTCTTCGTCGGCGGGATCGTGAAGCGCATCCTCAACTTCGGCTCGGCGGCCCCGATCGACGTCGAGGTCGTCGGCTACGACCTCGAGGCGGGCGGCGGCTACGCGAAGCGGCTCCAGGAGCGGCTGCGCGGGCTCTCCGGCGCCGACGGGAAGCCGATCCTCACGGACCTCCAGGTCTCGCGCGAGGAGAACTACCCCGAGCTCGACGTCGTCGTCGACCGCGAGAAGGCGGGGCGGCTCGGGCTCACCGAGACGCAGGTCGCGCAGACCGTGCTCACGAGCCTCGCCGGGTCTAACCAGTTCTCCCCGATCCCGTACATCGACGGGAAGACCGGCAACCAGTACTACATCAACGTCCGGCTCGACGATTCGTTCCGCGACCAGGTCCAGGACCTCTCGGACGTGTTCGTGAAGTCGCCGGGAGGGGCGGTGGTGAGCCTCGCGAACATCGCGACGGTGAAGCGCGGCTCCGGCCCAGTGCTCGTCAACCGCAAGTACCTGCAGCGGATCATCGACGTGACCGCCAACGTCGCGCCCGGGAAGGACCTCGGGTCGGTGAGCGCCGCAGTGCAGCAGGTGCTCTACGAGCTCCCGCCGCCGGATGGCTTCACCGCGCGGCTCGGCGGTCAGAGCGCCGCGCAGAAGGAGGCCTTCGGCGGCCTCATGTTCGCCGCGATCCTCGCGATCGCGCTCGTCTACATGATCCTCGCGTCGCAGTTCAAGTCGCTGCTCGACCCGCTCGTCATCATGTTCTCTGTGCCCCTCGGCATCACCGGAGTCTTCGTGGCGCTGTACCTCACCGGCACCACGCTGTCGGTGAACAGCTTCATGGGCATCATCATGATGGTCGGTATCGTGGTCTCGAACGGCGTGCTGCTCGTCGACTTCGCCCGGGTGCTCCAGGGGCGCGGCGTACCGCTCCTCGAGGCGACCGTGCTCGCCGGAAAGACGCGGCTCCGCCCGATCCTCATGACCACCATCGCGACCATCGTCGGCCTCTTCCCGATGGCGCTCGGGATCGGCGAGGGGAGCGAGACGAACCTCCCCCTCGCCCGCGCCGTGATCGGCGGTCTCACGATCTCCACCGTGTTCACCCTCTTCCTCATCCCGGCGCTCTACACGTTCCTCGAGCGCTTCTCGAAGCACCAGCACCGCGACGACGACGCAGGCGGGCCGCTCGCGCCCGCCCCGTCCACCCGCTGAGCCGACGGCCCTCCATGAGATCGACGATCCTCTCCGTCCTCGCGGCGCTCCTCGCCGCGCCCGCCGCCCGGGGCGAGGTCGCCCCGCCACCCGCTTCCGCGGCGCCCACCGCGGCGGCCCCCGCGCCGGATGCGCCCGCCGCGGCCACCGGCGTGGTCGAGTTCGACGAGGCGGTCCGGCGCGCGGCGGCGCACGCCACCGCCGCGACGCTCGCCTCCGAGGAGGTGCGACGGGCCGAGGCGCTCCTCGTGCAGGCGCGCTCGGGGTCGCTCCCGCTCCTCTCCGCGACCGGCGTGTACACCCGGCTCGACTCGAGCCGCGAGCAGGCAGGGCGCACCATCGCCGCCGAGGAGCAGTGGAGCGGGACCGCGACGGCCTCGGTGCCGCTCGTCGTGCCGAGCCGCTGGACGCAGTGGTCGCACGCGTCCGACCAGGTCGCGGTCGCCCGGGCGTCCTTGCAGGACGCCCAGCGCGGCGTGACGCTGCTCGCCGCGCGCTCGTACCTCGCCATCCTCGCGCAGAAGCGCGCGGTGGACGTCTCGCGGCGCGCCGTCGCGACCGCGGCGGCCCACTTCGAGTTCGCGCGCGCGCGCCGGGCGGGCGGGGTCGGCAACGCGCTCGACGAGGCGCGCTCGGACCAGCAGCTCGCGAGCGCGCAGGTCCAGCTCGAGAACGCCCTCATCGGGCTCGCCCGCGCCCAGGAGGCGCTCGGGATCGCGACCGGCGCGGACCGCCCGCTCGACGCGGGCGGCGAGCCGGACCTCCGCCTCGCGGTCGCGTCGCAGGACGCGCTCCTCCGCGAGGCCGAGGCGAGCCGCGCCGATGTCCGGGCTGCGCGCGAGCGGGCGGACGCGGCGCGCCGGGTCGCGCGCGACAGCTGGGCCGACTGGCTCCCGAGCCTGTCCGCGGTCGGGCAGAGCTTCGTGCAGGACCCGCCGACGCTCACGATGCCGGCGAACGGCTGGCAAGCGCAGGTCGTCCTCTCGGTCCCGATCTTCGAGGGCGGGCTGCGGGTCGGCCAGCGACGGGAGCGGCTCGCGCTCGAGGCCGAGGCGGCGGCGCAGCTCACGGGGCTCACGCAGCAGGCGCGCTCCGAGGTGCGCTCGGCCCTCTCCACGCTGCAGCACGCCGAGGCGGGCCTCGAGCAGTCGCGCCGCGGCGCGGAGCGGGCCCAGGCGGCGCTCGCGCTCGTGTCGGAGGCGTACCGCGCCGGGGCGACCACGAGCCTCGACGTCGTGGACGCGGAGCAGCGCGCCCGCGACGCGGACACCGCGGCCGTGGTCGCGGAGGATGCCGTGCGGCAGGGGCGGCTCGACCTGCTCTCCGCGGCCGGCCGGTTCCCGTAGCGGCCGCGGCCGTGGCATCACGTGCGCTCCCGAGAGCGCGGCCGCGATTCCTCCGGTGGCGCGGTGCGGCCGGTCCCCTCGGCGCCCGCGCAGAGCGGCGTCAGCCGCCGAACGCCTTCGGTGCGATCGGCTTGCCAAGCGGAGAGCGGGTGGACCGTTCGGCCGTCCCGATGCCCGGTCGACAGCGGGCTCGCACGTGTGCAGCGTACTCGTCGCGCGCAGATCACGCGCGGTGGGGGCGGCCATGCAGGCATCGATTCCGAGAGAGATGAAGGCGGCGGCGATCGACCGGTTCGGAGGGCCCGAGGTTCTCCACACCGAGATGCTCCCGGTGCCCCGGCCGAGGGGGAACCAGGTCCTCATCCGGCTCGACTGCGCGGGGATCGGCGTCTGGGACCCGTACGTCCGCTCGGGCGAGGTCGAGTTCGGGAAGCGCCCGTTCCCGCAGGTCATCGGCAATGACGGGGCGGGCGAGGTCGTCGCGCTCGGCGATCGGGCGAAGCGCTTTCGCCTGGGCGATCGCGTGTACGCGTACGGCTTCGGGGGCGGGTTCTACGCCGAGTACGTCGCCATCGCCGAGGACGAGGTCGCGCCGATTCCGCAGGGCTTGAGCGCCGAGGAGGCGGGAGCGCTCGGCGCCGACGGCATCACCGCGCTGATCGGCCTCGATGATCAGCTGCGCCTCGCACCCGGGCATGCGCTGATGGTGTTCGGCGCGAGCGGCGGGATCGGGCACCTCGCCGTGCAGCTCGCGAAGCGGATGGGGGCAAAGGTCCTCGCTGCGGCATCCGGGCCGGACGGCGTCGCGCTCGTGCGGAAGCTCGGAGCGGATGCCGCCGTGGACGGGAAGCGAGAGGACGTCGCAGAGGCCGTTCGCCGCTTCGCGCCGGGCGGGCTCGATGCTGCGCTCGTGCTCGTCCACGGTGCGGGCCTCGAGCGGGCGCTGGCGCTGGTCCGGGAGGGCGGCCGCATCGCCTACCCGCATGGCGTCGAGCCGGAGCCGCGAGCCCCGAAGGGCGTGGAGCTGCTGGCGTACGACGGCGAGCCGAGCGCCGACGCGTTCGATCGGCTGAACCGGCTCATCGCAGCCGGACCGTTCCACGTCGAGCTCGGGCGCGTGTATCCGCTCGACGAGGCGGCGCGCGCGCACCGCGAGATCGGCCAGCACCACCTCGGGAAGCTCGCCCTGCGCATCCATTAGTGAACGCGAGCTCGAGGCGCGCCCCCGGCAGCGACGAGGGTCCCGCGTTCAGCGCGCGGACGTCCCGGTGCGGGGAGGGCGGACCGGCCGCCAGAAGCGCGTCGGCGCCGCGTCGCGGCGCAGATCCGGGCGCGTCCGCGGAAGCCGGAGGGTGAACGTGACCGGCTGAGCGGCGCCCGACTGGACGTCCACCGTTCCGCCGTGCGACTCGACGATGGTCCGGACGATGAACAGCCCGAGCCCGAGCCCCGCCGGTCCGTCCAGGGGCGCGTCGGATCTCTGGAACGGGTCGAACAGCGAGCGCAGCGTGTTCCGTGGAATCGGTGGGCCGTCGTTCTCCACGTCCACCCGCACCCGATGCCCCTCGCCGGTGACCCGGATTCGCACCGGTGTGCCAGGAGGCGCGTGCCGGATCCCGTTCGCCACGAGGTTGCCGACGGCCTGCTCGAGCCGGTCGGGATCCCATTCTCCCGAGAGGTCCCCGCCGCGGTGCAGCTCGACGGCGACGCCACGCGCGGAGAGAGACGCCTCCTCGACGACGCGCGCGCAGACCTCGCCGACGTCGGTCGTCCGGATCGACAGCGGGATCCCGTGCATCGCGCGCGTCCGCGTGTAGTCGAGGAGGTCGCGGATGATCCGCTCCATGCGCCGGGAGCTCGATGCGATGAGCGCCGCGATGCGCGCCTGCGGCGCCGCGAGATCGCTTCGCGACAGCAGCACCGCTCCCCCCTGGATGGCCGAGAGCGGCGCGCGCAGGTCGTGGCTCACGATCCCGAGAATGCGCTCCTGGAGCTCGAGCATCTGGAGGCGCTCCTGCGCGCGCCCTTCCCGCCGCCGCATCTCAGCGCGCGTCGCGAAACCCGCGGCGGTCACGAGCGCGAGGAGGAGGAGGGCGGCCCCGAGGAAGATGCCGTCCGCGAGCGCGACGCGCCCGAACCAGGCGCGGCGCTCCTCGCCGAGCTCCGCGCGCTCGATGGCCTCCATCTCGGCACGGACTGCCTCGATCGTCTCCGTGAGCCACGGGCCGTCGCCGGACCGGAGCTCGCGCAGCGCCGTCGCGAGGCCGTTCGCGTCCCGCACCTCGATCCCATGGCGAAGCTCCATGAGCTTCGCCGTGACGAGGGTGGCGAGCGGATCGGCCGCGAGCCCGTCGCGAGAGCGCGGCGCGACTCGCGTCTTCACGCCGTCGAGCTCGGCGTGGACGTCCGCCACGGCTTGCCGGTACGCCTCGAGCAATCGCTCCTCGTGCGTGAGCAGGTATTCACGGTGCGCGGTCTCGACGCGGGCGAGCGCCTTCTCGAGCCTCTGGAGCGCGAGGACGCTCTCGGACCGTTCCGTCACATGCGTCGCTTTCCGGTTTCGGTCGGCGACGACGAGGAAGTACGCGGCCCCGGCGATGAAGATCGCCGCGACGGCGGCCGCGAAGCCGGCGAGCGTTCGCTTGGGCACGAAGCTTCAACGCCCGAGCGGGCGAATGCTTCCCGTGATCAGCGCTCCGCCGAGAACCCTGCGAGGGGACGGCGGAATGTCACGCGGAGCGGAAACGCTCACGTTTGACTACCCGCTGCGGAACCTCGCGACTCGTCGCGGACACCCGCGCGTTCACCCTGCTCGGACTACTCGCTCCGGGTTGCCGGTGCCGCGGGAGCGGCGGCGAGCGCGTCGCCGACGGCTGCGAGCAGCTTTCCCGAATCGAACGGCTTCTCCACGATCCGGACCTCTTCCAGGGCGGTGCCGTTGCGCGACACGTACTCGTCCGTGTAGCCGGACATGAACAGCACCCGCAGTTCCGGACTCTTCGCGAGGAGCCGCTTGGCCAACTGGGGGCCGCTCATCCCCGGCATGATCACGTCGGTGAGGAGGAGCTCGAACGTGCTCGGACACCGCGCGTGCAGGATGACCGCCTGCTCGGGGCCATTCGCCGCGACGATGCGGTAGCCCGCGTGCTCGAGGATCGCTGCGGCGCGCTTCAGCACGGCGGGCTCGTCCTCGACGAGGAGGATCGTCTCGCCGCGAGGTGAGTGAGGCACCGGGGTGAGCGCGTGCACCTCGGTCGCCGCGTCGCGCCGAGCGCGCGGCAGGTAGACGCGGAAGCACGAGCCGTCGCCCACCGCGGACTCCACCTCGATGTGCCCTCCGGCCTGTTTCACGATCCCGAACACCGTCGCGAGCCCGAGCCCGGTTCCCTGCCCCTTTCGTTTGGTGGTGAAGAACGGCTCGAAGAGGTGGTGCTGGACGTCCGCTGACATTCCGCAGCCGGTGTCACGAATGGCGAGCACCACGTACTCGCCGGCCGGAACGGCCGGGTGACCAGTTCCGATGACGGAGTGGTGCGTCTCGATCGTGACCGTTCCGCCTGGCGGCATCGAGTCCCGCGCGTTTACGACGAGGTTCAGGATGACCTGCTGGAGTCTCGCCGCGTCCGCGGTCACGATCGCGGGCTCGGGGGCGATGCGGATCTGGAGCGTGACGTCCTCGCCCACGAGTCTCTGAAGCATCCGATTCGCCTCCGAAACGGCCGCGTTCAGGTCGAGGATCACGGGCTGGATCACGTCGCGCCGGCCGAACGCGAGAAGCTGGCGCGTCAGCGTCGCCGCGCGGTGCGCCGCCTCGTCGATCTCGACCACCTCCTGGTGCATCGGGTGGTCGGGCCCGAGCGCGTCCTTGAGCACGTTCACGCAGCCGAGGACCACCACCAGCAGGTTGTTGAAGTCGTGGGCGATGCCCCCCGCGAGCCGCCCGATGCCGTCGAGCCTGGAGGCGCGCGCGAGCTCCTCCTCCGCCATCTGCACGTCGCGCCTGAGGCGCTTCACCATCCGTGTCATCGCGAACAGCACGCTCGAGCCGTCCCCGGCCGCGGTTTCGAGGGGCACGTCGAGGTCTCCGTCCGCGACCCGGTTCGCGATCTCGGCGACTACGGCCGGCTCGGCGCCGAGCGGGGCGAGGATGCTCCGCGCGATCCGCCAGGCGACGAGGCCGAACGCGCACGCGATCGCCGCGAGTATCGCGATGAACCGTGCGGCCTGAGCCCGGAACAAGGCGTCGACATCGTCGAGGAACACGCCGCTCCCCACGATCCAGCCCCAGGGCTGGAATCCCCTCACGTACGAGATCTTCCGCACCGGCTCGCTCACCCCCGGCTTCGGCCAGAGGTACTCGACGAACCCCTCGCCTCGCAGCCTCACGGTCTCGGCGAACTCTACGAACGGCCTCTTTCCGGTCCGGTCCGGCTCGTCGGACAGGTCGGTCCCGTCCAGCTCGGGCCTGAACGGGTGCATCACCATCTTCGAGCCAAAGTCGTTGATCCAGAAGTAGCCCTGCTGCTGGTAGCGCAGCCCCCGGATGGCGGCGATCGCGGCGATCTTCGCGTCCTCCTCGCGCAGGGCGCCTCGCGCCGCGAGCCCGTGGTAATGCTCGAGCACGCCGTGCGCGACGTCGACCAGGCTGCGCGTCTGCAGCATCTTCTCGGCGTCGAGACTCCTTCGCAGCGTGACCGCCGACGTCACCATCACGGCAGCGAGGCTGAGCAGCGAGACGAGCACGAGGAGGCCCAGCTTCCTCGCTGTGGTCGCGTTCTTCGGTCCGAGCATGGGTCTCCTCCGATTGCAATGATCGGCCCCGCGGGGACGCGACCTGCGGCCGCAGACGCGGAGTGAACGTCGGCTCGCGATCTCGGAATCCAGGGTGGCTGGCGAAGCTCGTCCCGTTTCAGCGCAAACGGGTGCAGACGGACTCAGGGTCTCACGCACAGAGCGCCGCGGCCGCGGTATCGCCGTGCACGCGCACGCGATCCGCCGCATGCAACGATCGCTTGGGGCCCGTGCGCCGCAGGATAGCCTTGCAACGCGGTGCGTCGCGCGGTGCGCGGACTGGACGCGTCGCGACGGTCGAGCCCGTCTGACGATCAGACGGGCAACGAGACGGCTCGCGTCTCACCCGTAGATCTCGTTCCACTCCTTCACGTGCATCGTGCCGCTCGCGTCCTCACTGCGTTCGGTACGTGACCACGCGTCCCCATGTGCTCTTCGTGCCCCAGATCCCGGCTCTCAGGCACTCGAGCTGGACGATCTGGCTGTGATCGACGAACAGGTTCACGTCCGGGCCGTAGTTCTCCACGTACCAGGCGAACACGGCCGGATCGGCCGCCTCGAACATGACGCGATCGAGCCCGAGCTCGCGGGCGAACCGCGCGGCGACGTCGGTGCGCCACGCGCGCACGCTCTCGGTGATTCCTTCGGACTCGATCATGATCATGTAGGCGCCCGCGTCGAGGTGGCGGCGCGCGAGATCGATCGCCGCTCCCACGTCGCGGGTCCCCTCCGCCTCGAGCTCCGCGATCGAGCTCGCGCCGCCCGCGCCGAACTGGATGCCAACCTCGGGCTTCGCCTTGAGACCCGTCTTCTGGACCAGCTCGCTCAGGCGGACGAGGTCGTCGGCGGGGATCGAGATGAAGCCGCTCGAGATCTCGACGATGTCGAATCCCAGATCGCGGCATTCGGCCACATACGCGTCGACGGCCTTGCTCCCCTGAGTCAGCACGAACTCGATCCAGCCTCCGGTCGACACGAGCACCTGGCTGCGATGGCAGAGATCGATCAGCTCGCGGACCACGCGTCGCGGCATGAGCGCGAACGAGCCGCCGGCGAACTTGAACGAGTCGACGTATGCGCCGACCGCCTCGAAGAGGTCCTCGAGGTAGCGCCGTCCGACCGGCGTGTAGTACGGCCCGCGGATCTCGGTGATGCCTCGGTCGCGGGGCTTCCTCCCGCGGTCGTTCGACCTGATGAAATCGAACGCCCTCGTCGGCTCGTCGCTCATGGTCGCCACCCCTTCATGAGTCCTCCGCGAGAGGATACGGAGAGTCAGCTGCTGCGCGGCTTACCGCCATAGAGCTTCCGGAGCTCTTCCTTCGCCTGATGGAGCGCCTGCTTGCGTGAGGCGGACAGGTTCCGTCCGGCGCGGTTCTCGTAGAACGTCAGCATCGAGATGGCCGAACGAAGCGGCGAGGACTTCCGTCGCTTGCTCACATCGGCGCTCCGCTTCAGCGACCGGGCCATCTCCCGCGCCGAGAGCTTGAACACCCCGCGCTCGAGGTCGAGTGCGTTGCTGCGCTCGGTGACCGACCGCGACCAGTAGCGCCTCTCGACGGCGGCGCGCGCGGGCCGCTTCGTCTTTGGTCTCTGCTTGCTCGACCTCCCCGCCATTGCGCACCTCTCTTCCGGACCCCACCCGCACCCGCCGCCGCGCCGTCCGGCTCGGCTCCCGGCAGCCTGCCCGCCCGGCAATTGCCGGATGCGTGCGCGGAACGCACCGTGAAAGGTGCTTCGGGTGTGAGCCCAAGGGAATTCGGGAGCTCGCGGACGGAGAGGAGCGCCATGACGCTGCCGATACAGGACGAGCCGGAAAGCACGATTGGGCGTAAACCCGTGACCCCGCCTGAACGGCCCAAGCCGTCCGAACGAGAGCGCACTCGATCAGGCGCCGCGATCCGCCACGAAGAAGGCGACGAGAGCGAGTTCGCGGGGGAGATAAGAGACCGAGAGCGCGGCGAGCCTCCGACGGTGCAGGGGCCCGAGGAGTGAGAGCGCGCGAAGGCGCATGTATCCCAACTCACAGGTGAAGCCCCGCAACCCGGGAGGCGGAGCGGCGCATGCCAGACCGTAGCCAGCAGACACGCGCGATCGACGTGGTGGCGGGCGATCTCAGCCTCGCCGGTGACCTCACGATTCCCGCCGGTGCCGAGGGCATCGTGCTCTTCGCGCATGGCAGCGGGTCCTCGCGGTCGAGCCCGCGAAACCGCCTCGTCGCCACTCAACTCGCTCAGGCGGGCCTCGCGACGCTTCTTTGCGACCTCCTCACCGCTGCCGAAGAAGAGGAAGACCGCATCTCGGGCGCACTGCGCTTCGATATCCCGCTCCTGGCAGAACGGCTCGGGCGGATCACGGAGTACGTGCGAGGCCACTCGGAGACGAGGAGGCTCGCCGTCGGGTACTTCGGCGCGAGCACCGGCGCCGCGGCGGCGCTCATCGCCGCCGCCGATCGTCCGGAAGACGTGCGCGCGGTCGTGTCCAGGGGAGGGCGGCCCGATCTCGCCGAGGAAGCGCTCGAACGGGTGACGACCCCGACGCTGCTCATCGTCGGCGGGGCGGACCATCCGGTGGCAGAGCTGAACGCTCGCGCGTACGTCCGGCTCGCGTGCACGAAGCGCATCGAGGTCGTCGCCGGTGCGACCCACCTGTTCGAGGAGCCGGGGGCTCTCGAGGAGGTGACGCACTTGGCGCGGGATTGGTTCGTGCGGTTCCTCGTCGAGGAAACCCCGACGAGAGGGCTGTTGCCATCTCAGCCTGGCGAGGGCCCGATCTGAGACCCCGCCCGCCGGGCAGCCTGCTCGCGCGCAGCCTGCTCGAGCAGCTCACGGACTTCCGCGTCAGTCGTCTGCGAGAAATGCTCGTACCACTGCCCGACGGCGAGGAACGGCTCCGGAGTGATGGTGCAGACGATGTCATCGACCTCCCGCGCGAGCTCTTCGCAGGTCGACGGGGCGGCGATCGGAACGCCGACCACCACCCGCCTCGGTTGCCTCTGCCTCAGCCCCGCTACCGCGGCGCGCATCGTCGAGCCTGTCGCGAGGCCATCGTCGACGAGAATCGCGATGCGATCCGAGACGTCCAGCGGCGGCCGCCCTGCTCGGTAGACACGCTCGCGTCGCGCGAGCTCGCGCTCCTCGATCGCTGCGATGGCTTCGATGGTGGACTTCGGGATCCGGAGCGCCGCGACGAGGCTCTCGTTGACGACACGGACACCGCCGGATGCGACGGCTCCGATCGCCAGTTCCTCCTGTCCTGGCATCCCGAGCTTGCGCACGACGAATACGTCGAGCGGGGCCCCAAGGCGCATTGCCACCTCGAACCCGACCGGCACCCCGCCGCGTGGCAGGGCGAGGATGGCGAGATCGGGTCCGGCATACCGTGAGGCGAGCGCATCTGCGAGCACGCGTCCTGCGTGATGACGGTCGGTGTATCGCGTCATGACTCACACCTGTTCGTCGCCGCGATCTGAAGTCGGCAACTCGCAGGACCGGGCTATGTTCTCGCCTCGCGCTCGCAGGCGAGTGCAGTCGCGCGCCGGGTCAGGGAGCAACCGAGGCGCCACAGCCGCCGCCAGCCTTCTTGCATGTCACGTTGCGTGTGCACCCGGGGAATGGCACGCACTATCCGCCCCCCCGGCAGCACGAGTGGCAGCCTGGCGGGCTCCTGCCGTTCGAAAGCAACGAAGGCTTCAATGTTCCGCTCGTCTCGGAGCCGTACATCTCCGAGAGCTCGCCCCGCCGAGGTCGAGCCCGTCCGGCGTGTCCGCGTGGAGGATCATCTCCGCAGCGGCGCGCTCCTGGAGCTTTGCGGCCGGCGTTCGTGCCGCTGCCGACCTGAGGACTTCTTCGCTGACTGCCGCGCCCGGACCACAACGGTGGGTTACGCGCGGTGCTCCCTCGTTCCTGCGTCACGAGAGGTCTTCAGTTACCCGCGGTGTGGAATCGCCGCGCTCGGCGCCGGCGGGCTCGACCGCGCGCCCGGCGCGCCCGGCGCCACGATCTCGACCTCGAGCACGAGCACCGCGGTCTTCGTGACGCATGTGCGGCCCTTCAAGGCCCGACCGAGAGTCCGCCGATCACATCACGGCGCGGAACGGGAAGTAGCCGATGAAGCCGACTAGGACGAGCGCCAGATACGTCCACAGCGCGATGCGCGGCAGCCCCGCCTGCCGGGACACCGACGCGAGTGCGACCGCCACCGCGGGCAGCGTGGGCAGAAAATAGAAGATGTAGCTGACGCGGTGCTGCAGCATCGCGAGCGGATAGAACGGGAGGTGCGTGGCGGCGATCCAGGTGACGACCCAGAGCGCGAGCACGTCGCGCCGGGTCCAGACACGCCAGATCGCGTAGCCGACCCCGAGCGGTGCGGCGCCGATGATCAGCGGGTTCATGGCGCCGCGGAAGTCGATCACGGGTCGGACCGCGGTGACCGCACCGTTGACCAGCACCCGCTGCTCCGTCCGCAGATACGTCATCTGCACCTCGTTGAGCAGCCACTGCCAGGGGTGACTCTCCTGCCCCTGCGGTCCCTGGACGTTCACCAGGCTGAACCCGTAGTGGAGCATGAACCGGAGGTGCTCCCAGGGGGTGCGGTAGGCGCCCACGTTCAGATCGAGGAGCCACAACCCCGCCGTCCAGAGCCCCACGAAACCCACGAGGAGGAACGCGATCGCCCGGACGCTCGCGGCGGGCCAGCGACCCGTGTCGCGCCAGCTCCAGGAGCCCCGCACGGCGAGGAGCAGCACCAGCGCGAGCGATCCGTGGACTCCCGTGATCTTGATGAGCGCGGCGAGCGCGCATGCCATGCCGGCCAGCAGCGGCCGATCGCGCAGGGCGAGCCAGGCGGCCAGGAGCAGGCACGCGACGAGCGGCATGTCGAGCGTCCCGATGCGGCTGTGGACGAACGCGAGGTTGTCGAAGGCGAACAGCGTCGCGGCGACGACGCCGAGCCACGGATCTCCTCGCGCGGCGAGGACGATGAGGAACACCAGCAGGATGCTCGCGACGCCGGCGACGAGGCTCGGCAGCCGCCATCCGAGAGGGGTGTCGCCGAGCCATCTCATCGACGTCGCGATCGCCAGCTTCCCGAGCGGCGGGTGCTCGCGGTTCGGATCGCGCCCGGGCGGTTCGGCCGCGTACGGCGCGGCGGGCGGCACCGGCCACCCGAGCATCGTCCGCGCCGCGTTCACGTAGTACGCCTCGTCGAAGATGAGCGCCCGGTCCGGGACGTTGAGCCAGCCGAGGCGGCACAGGAGCGACGCGAGCACCACGAGCCCGAGGGCGGACACCGGGCCGGGCAGGAACTGCGCCATCGCGAGCGAACGCGGCGCCGCCGCCGGGAGCGCGACCGCGGCGGCGGCGCGCGGCGGCGGCGCGATCTGTGGCCCCTTCCGCGCAGCGTCCACCGCGCCCGCGCTGCGTTCGAGGACGTCGTCAAGCATGGGCTCGCCCCGAAGCCGTCCGGTCACCGGCGCTTCTTCGCGTCGAGCGTCTCCGGCGGAGCGGTGGTCCCGCCCCAGAGCGTCGTGGTGGTGGTCGGCGCGACGGTGGTCGTGCTGATCGTGGTGGTCGGCTTGATCGTCGTCGTGCTGATCGTCGTGGTCGGCTTGACTGTCGTCGTGCTGATCGTCGTGGTGGGCTTGATCGTCGTCGTGCTGATCGTGGTGGTCGGCGCGATCGTGGTCGTCGTGATGGTGCTCGGAACGCTCGTCGTCATCTGGGTGGTCGTCACGATGGCGGTGACCGTCGTCGTGATCGGAACCGTGAGGGTCTTCGTGGCCGTCGTGACGAGGGTGAGGGTGCTCGTCGTGCACGTCTGCGTCCTGCACGCCTTGCACGGCGGGAACGGACCGGAGTGCCAGGGTGGGACCGTCATGCCACCGTGCTCCGCTCCTTCCATCCGGAGCTCGTAGGCGCCTGCGTCCGGCATGGGAGTGGACGGATCGAAGGCGAACGCCGCGTGCTTGCTGTCGTCGAACATCGCGTACGCGCGCAGGCCCGTATCCTCGAAGTCCGGGACGGTCCCGCCGAAGCCCGTCGCGGTCGCCTCGTGCGGCTGCGTGAACAGCTTCAGCTCGACGGTGCCGGTGAACTTCCTGCTCATCTTGAGGAAGCCCTCGAGCTTCGCTGCCGCGCAGCCCGGGAGCGTGACGCTCTCGATCTGCGGGCCTCGCCCGTCATCGCCGTCGTCGCCGTCGTCGTGTTCGCCGCTCGCCGCGGCGTGGCCCACGCCCCCGACGAGGCCGAAAACCGCGACCATCGGCACCGCAACGAGGAAGCTGACCAGCCCGCCGATCAACCTTCCCCGACCCTGCGTGGACATCATGTGCGCCCCTCCCCCCGATAGAACGCCGCTGCACGTCGGCGGCCCCGTCCCGCGCTGCATCACGTTGAGTTCGGTCGCGGATCCAGGCTGCGGCGCCGTTGGGGTGACATGAAGGTGCGACGGGGACGCGCCAGCGCGAGCAGGGACGCCAGGAACGCGACCGCCAGGAGGCCGTTCCGTGCTGTCACGAGCAGGACCGTGCCCGTCCTGAGCGAGACGAGGTCCGGGTAGCGGCCCGGGAACTCGATCTGCGTCAGCAGCATCGTCAGGAGCAGCGCCGCGGCCAGCCCTCGATGCTCGGGCGCCACGAGGGCGGCCGCGGGGAGGAGCCAGACGAGGTACTGAGGCGACAGGACCTTCGCAAAGGTCACGAACGCCAGCAGGACCGCGACGGCCGCGATCGGGACCAGCTGCGGGGTCCGCCGCAACACCTCGCGCCGCCACCAGATCACCGCGTACGTCGCCGCCAGCGCGACGAGGCCGAGGATCCCGGACAGCGTGGCCAGCCGCGCGCTCCCCGCGATCACCTGACCGCCGTACCCGTTCCGGATCTCGAGCGGCCCCCACCCCGCGAGATGCCCGATCATCAGCGCCGTCGCGAGCGAGCTCTCGACCTGCAGCGGCCGCTCGAGGTGATACCGCACGAGGTGCTCGAGCCCCGCCGCGCCGTGCGTGACCAGAGGAACGAACGGCGTGAACGCTGCGACCGAGAATGCGAGTCCGCACCAGGCGATCGCGCGAGCGCGACCGGCGAGGACGAGGACGAGCGGCAGCAGGATGGCGGGCACGATCTTGAGGGCGAAGCCCGCGCCGACGAGCATCGCGGCGGCGGGCCACGAGCGAACCGCGACCGCCGCGAACATCCCCGCCAGCACGAGCGCGACCGTCGCGTCGTACCGGTTCGCGCTGATCGCGCCGTTCGCCGCGACGGCAGCGGCGAAGGCGACCGCCACCCACTGCGCGCGCCGGCCTGGCCACAGGTGCGCGCCTGCCACCGCGGTGAGGAGCGCCGCCACCGCGAGGACCGTGAACATCTGCACGTTGAAGAAGAGCCGGTATCCGACGAGGTCGTCGGTGTGGCCGGGCCAGGCGAACCAGGGCACGGCGAGCGGCGGATACTCGAGCAGGAAATCGACATAAGGCCGGCGGCCGCGCGCCATCTCGCCCGCGTACTGGAAGTAGAGCCCCACGTCGGAGTTGTCGTGGAACCCGTACCAGATCCCCGAGTACCCGAGCACGTACACGAGAAGCGCGATGACGATCGCGTAAAGCCCGAGCGCCGTGGCGACGACGCGCAGCGGGCGAGCGGCTCCCGGCTGCACCCCCGACGACGCCTCGCCCGCGCCGACTGTCACCGCATCGCCTCCACGCGCGTCCAGGACGAACCATCGAGGCGCAACAGGAAGCTTCATGGGCCCGACGGCGCTGGCAACCACACGGGCAGGTCGGGGTCTCGACGTCGATGAGGGGCGCCTGCGGGCTCCCTCGAAAGAAGAAGGGCTCCCGGGTTCAGCACCGGGAGCCCTCGAGAGTGATTGTCGTCGACGCACTGCACCGGGACGTGCGCAAAGGCGTCGTTCAGGGTGCCAGCGCCGCGAACCGGCGTAGACGGTCGAGCCGCTCACGGCGAGGGCGTTCACCCTGGAGTCGGCGTTCGGATTCCAGCTGCCGAGCGCGCCGCTGGTGTCGATGGCGGTAGTTGCGGGCCACGCCGCCAATCTTGGCGAAGGCGCGGGACAAGAGGATCCACCGCCGGGTCACGTCTCGACCCCGCTCCTCGCGAGCTCCGCCGCCGCAAAGTCAACGAAGGCGCGCACTTTGGGGAGGACGTTTCGGGACTGGAGCGAGAGCGCGTGGATGGGGAGCTCCTCACATGCGGCATCGCCGAGGACCTCGACGAGCTGCCCGGACGCCTGCCCCCGGGCCATCATGAAGTCGCAGACCCACGCGAGCCCGGCGCCGCCGACCGCGAGGTCGATCAGCGCCTCGGCGCTGTTCACGACGATCCGCCGGCTCGGGGACAGCTCGCGCACCTTCGTCCCGTCCCGCAGCCGCCAGGCGATCACACGGCCGTGCAAGGAAAGCGCGAGCCGGTCGTGGCGTGAGAGGGCCTCCACCGTTCGTGGCGTGCCCCTGCGGCGCAGGTAGCCGGGCGCGCCGCAGACGCGCATCCGGGTCCGCCCGAGCCGCCGCGAGATGAGCCCCGAGTCCTCGAGCGCGCCGAGGCGCAGCGCGACGTCGATTCCTTCAGACACGAGATCGCTCGGGTGGTCGCGAAGTGAGAGCTCGACCTGAAGCTCGGGGTAGCGGGAGGCGAATCGCGCGAGGGCGGGCACGATCACGTGGCGTCCCAGGATCGAGGGGGCCTCCACCCGCAGCAGCCCGGCGGGACGGTCGCGCAGGCGCGACATCGCATCCTGCGCTTCCTTGAGTTCGCGTAGCGCACCCCGGGAGCGCTCGAAGAAGGCCCGCCCGTCCTCGGAGAGCCGGACCGCCCGCGTCGTCCGGTTGAAGAGGCGCACGCCGATCTCCTCCTCGAGCTGGGCCACCCGCCGGCTCAGGGCCGATGGGCTGAGCCGCAGCCGCTCGGCGGCGAGCGTGAAGCTGCCGAGCTCCGCGGCCTCCACGAACGCTTCGATGTTCCCGAGCCGATCCATCGCGCCTCCCGTTCGCCTCGTTGATGCGCTTCACGCATGAGTGTTGTGCGCGGATGTATCTAGCGTGCACTACACGCACAACCTAGTTCATCTGCATGCCCGTCGCGGCGCGCATCCCGCGCGAGCGCACACGGGAGAGAGAGGCAACACGCACCATGCTCGACTCCGCTGCTCCGAACCCGCACGCGAGAGCGCTCCTGCTCGGCGCGCTCGCGACGCTCGGTCTCACCGCCGCCCACCATGCCTACGGCGGGATCCGGTATGACACGCCCTGGCGTCTCCACGGGGCCGTCGTGGCCGTCGGGATGAGCCCCGCCCTGCTCGCCCTCTACTTCACGTACCGGCGGCGCCCGAGCTCTCCGGCCGGCCGCGCCGCAGGCTGGGCCCTCGCTGGGGCCGTCCTGGCGTTCCCCGTGCTCGTCATCGGCGCCTTCGAGGGCGTGTACAACCACCTCGCCAAGGACGCGCTGTTCCTGGCGGGCGCCCCCCGGGGCTTGCTGCTGCACATGTTCCCGCCTCCGACTGCACATGTTCCCGCCTCCGAAGTACGAGCTGCCGAATGACGCGTGGTTCGAGATCTCCGGAGTGCTGCAGGTGTTCCCGGCCGCGTTCGCCGGTCTGGCGTCGCTCCGGTTCGCGCGGGCGCTACGCGCCGGCCGCAGGAGGATCCATCCCCTTGGGTACGGCGTGGCCGACGAAGGTGGCACGACGTCATGATCGCCTATCCGTTCATCGTCTTCGTCCACGTCATCGGCGCGGTCGGCATCTTCGCGACGATCGCGATCGAGACCGTCTCGCTCGGAAGGCTCCAGCGGGCGGCGACGCCCGCGGACGCCCGCGTCTGGATGAGCGTGCTCGCGATCCCCGGGCGCCTCGGTCCCATCTCCATGTCCGCAACGCTCGCGTCCGGGATCTGGATGATGGCCGTGGGCTGGGGGCCTCAGCCCTGGCTCGTCAGCGCCTTCGTCGGGCTCGTCGGGATGGCCGTGGCCAGCGTCGTCTCGCTCCGGCGCACGAGGCGGCTGCGCGCAGCGCTCGCGGCCGAGCCACCGTCAGAGCTCCCGCTCCGGTCCGGCCACGCGCTGACCGCGTCGCTCCGGCTCCGCATCGCCCTCGGCGTCGGGATCCTGGGTCTCATGACGGTCAAGCCCGGTGCCGCTGGTTCCTGGCCGATCCTGGTCGCGGCGGCTGCGGCCGGGCTGATCGCCAGCATCGGCCCCCTCGCGGCGCGCCGCTCGCGGCCGTGCGCGACGACTACGGCCTGAGGACGTCGAGCCGGGCCGCGAGCGCGCCTCGCGAGGCTCGCGGTCACCGGCCCGCGCGGAGCCGCGTTTCAGCTCCGTTCACCCCGCTTAGCGCGACGCGATGCAGACCCCGATGCAATCGGCCGCCGAGCTCAAGCCGACCGCGAGTCGGTTATACCGGCGCGGGGGCGCGGGCCTCGATTCTCGGAAGCTGAAGGTCACGGCGGAATCCTTCGTGACATCGCGGACAACGCGAGGCTCGCGAGATCCTGGGCAAGGCCTTCGCGGGAGCCGGAAAGACGAAGGGCTCCCGGGTTGCCCTGGAAGCCCTCGTCACACCATCGGAAACTGGAGCGGGAAACCGGATTCGAACCGGCGACCCTCAGCTTGGGAATTTGACTGGGCGGCGCGGGAGGCAGGGAAGCACGCGGAACTCGCTGGGCCGCAGACTGGTTCAGTCCCGCCGAATCCCGTCCGGCTGGGCAAGACCTTGCCCAAACCTTGCCCGCGTGACGCGCGTCCCGTGCCGGCTCCCGCCGTCCTGAGCTGGCTCGGGGGAGAACGCTCACGGCCGCCTGCCCCGCCTGGCGACGCGTCAGAGGCACCGCAGTCGCGCCAGGGACCTTCGCGCGTTCATGGAGGACGATGGGCTGCCCGGGAGTGCGGCAGCGCGCGCGAACGCGGCGCACGCCGCATCTGGCGACCCCGACCGCTCCTCCGCGATGCCGAGCACCTCGTAGATCGCAGCGTTCACGGCTCCCGTTGCCGCCGCTCTCCGCAGCGACTCCAGCGCTCGCGCGACCTCGCCACGACGCAGGAACATCTTCCCGAGCGACAGATGAGCGGACGCCGCTACGGTGCTCGACGGGCTCGACGGGCTCGACGGGCTCGACGGGCTCGACGCGAGCGCCGCCAGCGCGGCCTGCTGGCACTCGTCATCGTTCCGCTGGGCGAAGGCGATCGTCGCGAGCGCCGCCAGGCCGGCGGGGTCCCCGGGGTTCATGACGAGCGTGCGTTCGACCTCGGCCCGAGCTTGATCGAACCGTCCGACGCTCATCAGTGTGGTGACGATGACTTCGAGCAGTGCGTCGCGCGACACGGTGTGATCTGGCGTGAGCTCGCGCGCGTTCCGAAAGCTCTCGAGCGCATCTGCAGGCCGGTTCGCCTGAAGCAACGCATAGCCGAGGTCGAGGTGGACGCGCGCCTTCTGCGGCGCCTTTCGTGCGGCATCGGTCCAGAGCGCGACGGGAGAGGCCCAGACCGCGCTCCTGGCGGCGGTCGCGATGGCGAGGGTGAGGACAATCGCGGCGGTGACCGCTGCGCCGACCTGTGCGGCGCGGCCGCGCGCGATCCGCTGGACGCCACACGCCGCGAACGCGACGGCGCCGAGGATGACCCCGAGTGCAGCCAGGTACGTCCGATGCTCCGCCAGCGGATCCCGGAGCGGTACCACGCTCGACGTCGGGACGAGCACGAGGACGAAGAACAGCAGGCCGAAGCTCGCCGTGCGCGCTGCCGCGGCGAGATCGCCCTTCACCTCCCGGAGCCGGATCGCGACGATGGCCGAACCGACCACTAGCATCGCGAGAAGGGCCGCACCGGCAATCGCCGCCGCGCCGATCCCGCTCACGGGGAAGTACCAGTCTACGCACTGCCCCGCGGGCCATACGAGCAGTCGCAAGTACGTCGGGATCACACGGAACTGCGTGGCTGCATACTGAAGCGGAGCGACGCCCGGCAGATCGAGACCTGCCTGCGACGTGGGCCCGAGCCCGGCGAACGTCCAAATGACGGTCGCAACCGAGAGCGCCAGGAGCGGGAGCGCCACCCAGAGTCGCCGCCGGACCCGAAGCGCTGCCGGAACTGCGGCATCGGTCGCCCCCGGCAGCACCGTCACGTGGAGGAGCCAGGCCAGCGGAAGGGTCACGAGGATCGGTTTCGTCGCCAGGCCGACCGCGTGCAGCGCGACGGCCGCTGCGAGAAGCCACCGCCGCCTCGCGGGTCGCGTCTCGTCGTCGCGCAGAAGCAGCATGAGAAGCGCGGCGAGGTAGAGCCCCGAGGCAAGTGACTCGGCGCGCTGGGTGATGTACGCGACCGCCTCCGTCTGGAGCGGATGGAGCGCGAACATCCCGGCGCTCGCGAGGGCCGGACCATCGACCGGGTCGACGCCTGCGCGGCGCAGCGTCACCCGCACGAACGCCCACGCGAGCAAGACCACGCACAGATGAACGACGATGTTGGTGAGGTGCCAGCCGCGCGTGTCGAGCCCGACGGCCAGGTAGTTGAGCGCGAACGTGAACGTCGCGACCGGTCGACCCGGCGCGAGCCACGGGCCGACACCGCCGCCGAAGGGGTCGGTGACGAGCCGGTCAGAGAGCAGCGAGTGGTCGTCGAACTGGAAGTCGCCATCGACCGCCGGCAGGTACGAGGCCACGCTCGCGCCGAGGATCAGGCCAAGGATGACAACCGTCTTCCGCACGGAGCGGATCGTTTCCGAGCGCAGAGAGGAATGTCAACACGCGCCGAGTTACCCGCGGCGGACGTGTGCATGCGACCGGTCACGAGCGGGGCCGGCTCGCGCCGATCGCTGGGCCGCAAGCTGGTTCAGTCCCGCTGAATCCCGTTCGGCTGGGCAAGACCTTGCCCGAAGCTTGCCCGGAAGCGCCGGGTCACGATGGAGGACGGGGATCGCTTCGCTACCGTTCGGCGACAGCGCGTCCGCTGAGCTTCAGCCCCTTGATGCGTTCGAAGTGCTTCCGGTTGCGGGTGAGCAGGATCCCGTCGGCTGCGATGCACGCCGCGGCGATCATGTAGTCGGCCATGCCGATCGGTTGCCCTTCGCTCTCGATCTGCTGGCGGATCTCCGCTGCGATGCGGGCCTCCTCCGGACCGAGCGGGAGGACGGTCATGGCCTCGAGAAGGATGTCGACGGCTCTCTTCTGGCGTGCAGTCCGCGCGCCCGAGCGGATCTCGAACGCGGTGATCGCGGTCGTTGCGAACGACCTCGTCGCGAGCTCGATGGCGACTCGGCGCGCCCCTTCCCCGCGACCGCGCAAGAAATCGATGAGGACGTCGGAGTCGGCGACGATCATCGCCAAGCCCCACGGAGCTTGCGGACGGATGCTTCGAGCGCGTCAGCCTCGTCGTCGCTGAAGCTTCCTGCCAGCTCGAGCGCTTGCGCGACTACCTCCTTCTTGGCGCGATGCT
>WNGB01002383.1_pt1 | contig 31425 bp, 22 predicted proteins | sample 5400681 | NCBI WGS metagenome assembly WNGB01 (sample SAMN13153367, study PRJNA577476) | soil metagenome | isolation source: 115 cm soil or saprolite under grassland replicate 2 | place: USA:California | collected 2016-06-15
CGCCTCCCCCCCGGCCAGATCCTCACCGCCAAATGGCCGGTCCTGCATTACGGCAACGTCCCCACGGTGGACACCACCACGTGGACGTTCACCGTATCCGGGTTAGTCGACCGGCCGTTCACGATCTCCTACGACGCGCTGCTCGCCCTGCCGCGGAAAACCGTCGTTTGCGATATGCACTGCGTCACGACCTGGAGCCGCCTCGACAACACCTTCGAAGGCGTCTCGGTCCAGCTGCTCCTGGAGCGCGCGGGCGTGAAGCCCGAGGCCAGGTTCTGTCTCGTGTTCGCCGAGCAGGGGTTCACGACGAATCTGCCGCTCGCCGATCTCGATCGGCCCGAGAACCTCATCGCGCTGAAATGGGGAGGCGAGTGGCTGACACCGGAGCACGGCTGGCCGGCGCGGCTGCTCGTGCCGCACCTTTACCTATGGAAGAGCGCGAAGTGGATGCGGGGGCTCGAGTTGCTGGAGGAAGATATGCCCGGTTTCTGGGAACAGAACGGGTATCACATGCGCGGGGACCCGTGGACGGAGGAGCGCTACGGCGGCCGGGGCCTCACGCAGCATGAGATCAACAAGTTTCGGAACCTGAGCAAGCGATAGGAGTCAGGCGTCAGGAGCTGGGGGGGCCCTGACTCCCGAGTCCTAGCTCCTGGCTCCTCCCAGCAGCTCGTAGAACCGCCGGAACACGGCAATGCCGTCCCACAGCTGCTGCAAGTCGAGCTTCTCGTCGGGGGCGTGGAGGCGGTCGTCCGGCAGTCCGATCCCGGTCAACAGCACGGGCGCGCCACCGTTGCTCAACGCCGGGACCACCGGGATCGAGCCCCCCGCCCGCGCGGGAACGGTGCCCCGCCCCACGACCTCCGAGAACGCCCGATCGAGGAGCCGGAACGCCGGCTGGTCCACGTCGATCTGCGCCGGCTCGGCACCGTGGAGGAACCGCACGGTAGCCGTTACGTACTTGGGCGCGAGCCGCCGAACGGCTGCCGCGAGCTGTTTCTGCACGGTCTGGAGTTTTTGATCGGGGACGAGCCGCAGACTCACCTTGGCGGTCGCCTCAGCGGGGATGACGGTCTTAGCTCCCTCCCCAGTGAATCCCCCCACAATACCGTGGATTTCGAAGGTGGGCAGGGCCCAGAGCCGCTCCAGCACGGAGTACCGCTTGAGACCCGTCAGTCCCTTGGCCTGCACCCGCTTCTTGAGGAAGTCCCGCTCCTTGAACGGCAGCTTCTTCCATGCGGCCAGCTCCGCCTTGGCGGGAGGCCGCACGGCAGCGTACAGGCCGGGAATGTTGATGCGCCCCTCGGGGCCCTTGAGGCGGCCGAGCAGACGGCACAGCTCCTCGTGGGCGTTGGGAGCGGCGCCGCCATATTCGCCCGAGTGGAGGTCGGACTTGGCGGTGCGGACGGTGATTTCGGCGTAGCACAAACCCCGCAGCGTCGTGTAGACGGACGGCCGCCCCGGCGCGACGTACGACATGTCCGCGACGAGCACGGCGTCGGCCTTGGTGCGGTGCGGCTCGCGCTTCAGGAGGTCGAACAGGACCTTGGACCCGAACTCTTCTTCGCCTTCGACGAGAAAGCGGAAGTTCACCGGAGGCCGGGACGCGGGGCTCGACTCGATGGCTTTGAGGAGGCAGAAGACCTGGCCCTTGTCGTCCGCGGCACCGCGCGCGTAGAGCTTGCCGTCGCGCACCGCCGGCTCGAACGGCGGCGTGGTCCATTCGGCGAGCGGATCGGGCGGCTGGACGTCGTAGTGGCCGTAAATCAGCAACGTGGGGGCGCCGGGCACATCGGGCCCGACGCCCCACACGACGGGATGTGTCTCGCTGCCGAGGAGCTCGACTTCGCGGCACCCGAGACGCCGCAGCTCGGCGGCGACCCACGCGGCGGCGGCGCGACAATCATCGTTGTGGACCGGCAGCGTGGAGACGGAAGGAATTCGCAGAAAGTCGCTCAACTCGCGCAGCAGCCGGTCTCGATCCATGGGCCGCAATGTAGATGGCTAGCCACCGAGTCGGCAGGGGGTAGATTCCTGTGCCATGCGCACCACCGCGTCCTACGATCTCTTTCCCGACGCACCGAGCGAGCGGGCGATGGTCCGGGCGCGTTGGCTGGTGCGGGAAGGCCGCACCGCCGACGCGGAGTCGGCCTATCGCGCGCTGCTGTCGTCGCACCCCGATCTCAAAGTTTGCTGGGCGGAGTACTTCGAGTTGCTGCGGGCCGGCGGGCGCACCGCTGAGGCGCTGCAGCTCGCCGAGCGGGCGGGCGCGCAGTTCGGGGAGACGGGCTTCTCCCTCACGCTGCGTGGCGCCGCCCTGATCGAGCTCGGTCGCTACCCGGACGCGCTCGCCGCCCTGGAGCGGGCCGTGGAGGCCGACCCCGATCTGGCGCTCGTCTGGCACGAGCTGGGGTGGGCGGCCTACCGGCTGGGGGACAAGAACCGGGCGCTCCTGGCGTTGGACCGCGCCTTCGCGCTCGAGCCGCACACCGAAACACTCAAGTTGCGTGGGCGCGTCCTGCGCGACGCGGGCCGGTACCAGGCGGCGGAAGTCGCCTTCGAGGGCGCCGCGCAGGCCGCCGAGCACGCCGAGCAGCGGGCGGACGCCGAGCGAGAGATCGGCGTCACGCGTCGGTACGGGTTCTACGCGCCGCGCAAACCCGAAGACCTCGGGCCGGCAGAGCGGTGGTTCGCCGACACGGGCAGCGTCGTGCTGGCGCCCGACCCCGGCCCCGTCGCGCCGGGCGACGAGACGCTGGTCGCGACGTTCGCCGAGGTCGCCCAGGACTCCGGCTGGCGCTTCGGGCAGGTGATCGCGTTCGGCCCACCGCCGCCCGCCTGGAGCGACCTCGCCGACCGCGTCGGCGCCCCGTTGGTGGGACCGGCGGCGTTCGATCCCGCCGCATGTCCCCTCGTCGTGGCCGAGCGGCCCTTGCCCGCCGACCGGGGCTGGGTGCAGCTCGCCGCCGCGGTGCCGGCACAGGGCGCGGGGCTCGTCCTGGTGATGGAGCATCCGGCGGAGGCCGCCGGCGCGATCACGGCGGACGTGATCGGCGTGCTGACGGACGGGGGCGAGCGGCGCCTGCGGGCCCCGAACCCGGCCCACGCCCTGTCGGAAGCGCAGCACCCCGGGGCTCGGCTCGCCGGCCGCCGGTTGCGGCCCGCTTGACCCTCGCCCAGGAGACCCCCCAGCAGCCGCGCTCCCCGATGTCGGGGAAAGCCATCGCGCACAGCCACTTCGACCGGGCGTCCAACCTGATCAACCTCGAGAGCTACATGCGCCGGATTCTCCTCGCGCCGTTCCGCGAGGTGACGGTCGAGGTGCCCGTCCGGATGGACGACGGCCGGATCGAGGTGTTCACGGGATATCGGATCCAGCACAACGGCGCCCGCGGCCCGTGCAAAGGAGGGATCCGCTATCACCCCGAGGCGGACCACGACGAGGTGTTGGGCCTCGCGACGATCATGACATGGAAGACGGCGCTGATGGACATTCCCTTCGGCGGCGCGAAGGGGGGCGTGACCGTCGATCCGAAGAAACTCTCCAAGCTGGAGCTGGAGCGGCTGACGCGCCGGTTCACCCAGCGCATCGCCATCGTGCTCGGCCCCTACCGCGACATCCCCGCCCCGGACGTCAACACCAATGCCCAGGTGATGGCGTGGATCCTGGACGAATACTCGAGCCGCCAGGGCTACACGCCGGCCGTCGTCACCGGGAAGCCCGTGTCGCTCGGCGGCTCGCTCGGTCGCGAGGAAGCGACGGGGCGCGGCGTGATGTACGTGATGCAAGAGTACGCGCGGGACTTCGGCATTCCGTTCAAGGGAAGCCGCGTGGTGATCCAGGGGTTCGGCAACGTGGGTGGACACCTGGCGCGGCTGCTCGACGGCGAAGCGGGCGCGAAGATCGTGGCGGTGAGCGATGTGGAGGGCGGCATTTACAACGACCAGGGCCTCGACATTGCGGGCCTGCTCGCCCACGCGGAGCAGCGCCGCCCCGTGTCGGAGTGGAAGGGCGGCAAGCGGATCACCAACGACGAGCTGTGGACGGTGCCGTGCGACTGGCTGGTCCCGGCCGCGCTGGGAGGCGTCATCACCAAGGAAGCGAACGCGCACACCGTCAACTGCAAAGTCGTCGTGGAAGGGGCGAACGAGCCCACCACGCCCACCGCCGATTTGATCCTGGAAGAGCGTGGGATCGCCGTCATTCCCGACTTTCTCGCCAACGCCGGGGGCGTGACGGTGAGCTACTACGAGTGGGCCCAGAACCTCCAGCAGTACCGCTGGACCCATGAGCAGGTGAACAAGGAGCTGAAGGCGACGATCACCAAGGCCTATGCGGCGGTGCGGGATCTGGCGAAGGACAAAGGCGCGACGTTCCGCACGGCCGCCTACGCGATCGCGTTACAGCGTGTCGCGGAAGCGGAGCGGCTACGGGGGAACTAGGCCCTACTCCACCTTGATGCCGGGCCGCGAGTACAGCGCCCGGTAAGGATCCCGGTCCGGCTGCGTGAAGACGCGGATCTGGATCGCCCGGATGGTCTCGGCGATGTCCGCGTTGTTCTGCAGGTAAATCTCGTCGAAGAGATTGAGGTCCATCCGGTACAGCCGCTGCGCGATGATCACCGCGTTGTTGAGCGGCGTCTGCGCGAACCACCGCCAGTCGTAGGTCTCGAGCGACTGCCCCACCGGCCCCGTGAGCTGCCCCCGCGCCCACGCGAACAGGGTGGTGCGCGCGCGCTCCAGCCGGTCACCGCTCAGCGGATCGGCATAGGCCGAATCCAGCCGGCGGGCGAGCTCAGCGTAAAACACGTCCAGCGTGCGCTCGTCGCGCCAGCGCGCGGCGGCGCGGCGCGCGTCGACGCTGTCGCCCCGCGACCGGAAGAAGGCCTCGGCTCCTCGATACCCGACGAAGCTCGCGAAGCTCTCGTTGAAGGGCGTCTGACTCTTCACGTACAAGGTGTTGTGCGCCACCTCGTGCAGCACCGTCGCGACCAGCTCCATCGTGTCGCGGCTCATCGCCGTGGAAAACAGCGGGTCGCTGAAGTACCCCAGCGTCGAGAACGCGCCGGCCGGCCGCAGATACACGTCGAACCCCTGCGCCTCGAGCTCCGCGCCCGCCCGGCGCGCCCGCGCGGCATTGAAGAAGCCCTTGTACGGCACGACGCCCACGATTGGATACGTCCAGGTGACTTCGCGCAGCTTGTCGCGCCGGCTCGCCGACAGCACGAGCAGCAGGGTGTCGCGCCCCACGTCCACGTATGTGGTGTAGGTTTGCCCCACTGCGAGTCCCAGGGAATCGGCGCCATAGGCCCGGGCGGCGAGCACGAGCCGCAACCGCTGGCGCAGCGCGGGGGGCGCGGTGGAGTCGGCGATGACCTTCGCCATGGAGCGGCGCCTCAGCAGGATGCGCGCCTCCTCGGCCCCGGCCCGCGCCAGGTAGCGGGCGTCGGCGCTCACGAGCAGCAGCAACAGCACTATGCTCGCACCGCTGCCGAGCACGATCACGGCGACGCGCCGCAACAGACGGCCCCAGGCCGGGCGCGCGCGCTCGGTCAGGGCGTCCACCGGACCCCCACCCGATGCGTTCCACCGCCCAGCGCATCGTATCCCTGGAAGGCGTAGTCCAGCTGGAGGCGGCCCAACACCACTCCGCCGCCAAACGTGAAGCGTGAGGCGTCCGTTACCGCGGGGCGCGTCGCGTACCCCGCGCGCCCCACGAACCCGACGCCGCCCGCCACCAGGCCGCCCTCCACGCCCTGGATCAGAACCGCCGCCCGGCCGCGCGGCCACTGCGCTTCGAGTGTGGTGAGCAGGCGGAAGACCCCTTGGGGATCCGTATAGTTGAGGGTGAACCCGGCGCGGGTGCGGCGGGGCAAGCGCGCGTCGGCGGCTCCGCCTCCTTGTGGCCCGAGGTCGCCCCCCAGGTTCTGTACGCTCACCCCGAACGCCATGATGTCGAAGACGGCGATCGCCATGCCGACGTCCCCCGCCCAGGCATCAGCGGGTCCCGATCCGAACTCCTGGCGGTCGTACTTTCCCGAGACGCCGAAGGCGAGGAATCCGCGCCGGTACACGAACGAGGACACGGCCAGCACGTCGTAGGGATGGAACGTGGCGCCCGTGGCTATCCCGGTCCGCCCGCCGGTGGCGGGATCGGGGACGATCTCGGGTTCCACGCCGTAGTCGAGCGCCTGCGTGCCGAAACCCCAGGTGAACCGGCCCACGCGCAGCGCCACCGCGGCAGCCGACACCGCCGTGCCCGCGAGGTAGGGCTCGTAGGAGCCCTCGATGGAGAGGTGGTGGACCGCGGCCAGGCCGGCGGGGTTCGCGAACACGGCGCCGGCATCGCCCAGCAGCGCCGCGCCGGCCCCGCCGAGGGCCGCGGAGCGGGTGGAACCGGGGAGGGCCGCGACGACGCTGCCTTCGCTCTGGGCAGACACGCGGAATGGCGGAAGGGCGGTCAGAACCGCCGTGACCATCCAGACCGCCCGGTTCATCGGATCCGGATGACGTCCAAGCGGGGGACGGCGCTCGCCGGAATCGCCGCTCCACCCTCGCTGTCGAAGAGCGGGGTGAATCCAGCCGTGCTGAACAGCAGTGTGAAACCCAACCCACCCGGCTCCTGAAGGACCCGGTGGTAAACGCCCGAGCCCGCCCGTAGCAGGCCCGTCAGGCCCACACCCCGCCCCGCGCTCGACGTCGGCGTCAGGGGAAACACCTTCGGGAAAGTCCCCGCGTCTTGCGCATGGAGCGAAGCATACGTGGTGCGGAACGCCCAGGAGTCGTACGTGAGCGCGCTGGCAGGCGTGAATCCGGGCAGATCCGACACCCAGTTCGCGAGCGCCCATCGCGTCACGATGCTGGCGAACGGATCGCCGGTGACATTCTCGATGTTCGCCGCCCCCGTCTTGTCGGTCTCGAGCAGCCGGCGCGTCAACCGGTTCCAGTCGGTGACCGTCGTCCCTCCCGCGTAGCGGTCCACAAGGTAACGCACAAACAGCCAGGCCGCGCCGCGCTCGGCGAGGCTCCCGATCCCTTCCGTGGGCAGCAGGAAATGGTTCCCCGGGGCGTCGAGATACTGGTAGGCGTTGTACACGTCGCCAATGGTGAACCGGCCAAATTCCGGCGACCCGGACGGGTAGGTCCGCCCACCCAATTCCTCCGCGTAGTGGGAGAATCCCTCGTTCAGCCACAGAACCTCGCCCTCCCCGCCCCGGGCGAGCACGTGCTGGCCGTAGCTGATCATGTGCTGGAACTCATGGATGAACGTCACCGGCACGATGTTCTTCACGGCCTGCACGGTGTGGGTGCAGCTCACCGTGGCCGCCGGATCCGCGACGAGGGAGTAGAACACCTCGCCCTTATTGGAGCGCGAGTCGTTGCGGAAGGCGGGATCCAGGTCGGCGCCGAAGAAGAACCCCGCCACGAACCCCGTCGACCCGCACTGCTGCTTGCTGACGAGCTTGTTCACGACCGGCGTCATCAGGACGAGCACCACCTTGTTCGTATCGATGTCCGACTCCGGCCCGAACGCCGCGGTGTCGGTCGCATGGAGCCGCGTGTCGAACAGCGTTGCCAGGCTGTCCAGTCCGGCGTCGGTCACGCCCCCGGCGGGGGCGGCGGTGTCCACGTAGATCGCCACCGTGCTATCGAGGGCGCGCACCGTCGCCGTGACACGGTCGAACCGCGAGCAGTCGACCTTCGCGCACACCATGAACTGGCGGGTGCTCCCGATCGTCGGGCGTCCCGCCGGTGCCGCAGGCGACCGCGCGGGGCCTCCTTCCAGGGGCGCGAGCTGCGGACTCAGCCCGCGCCACCGCGACTCGTCGCCGAGCCGCAGGAACAAGTGAAAGCGTTCGGCGGGCGCGAGCTCGGCCAGGGCAAGGGAGGGTGCCGCAGCGCGGGGAGGGGTGAGGGAAGCCGCGAGCGCCGCCGCGCGCATCGTGTCGCCGAGCAGCTGAAAGCTCGAGATTATCCCCGGCTCGCCGGCCGCGAGCTGCGGGACGACCAGGTACTCCGCCGTGTCGACGCCGGCGTTGGCCGGAAAGATCACGCATCCCGAGACGGGCCCCGGATCGAGCGCCGCGTACTCGCCGACGCCGAGACTCTCCGGCGTCCCCGCCGCGGTGCAAGGAGGGAGCTTCGGACCGGAGCCGCTCTCGCTACACGCCGCCGCTCCCAGGAGCAAGGGCAGGGTCAGGCGCAGGAACCGGCTCCGTAACATGTTCTCCCTCCGAGAGTTCGCCCGCGAGTCGCAGGCCGCGCCGGAAATAGATCGGCCCGACGATCTCGTGCACTCCGACCATCGCTACGACCATCGCCTCGAGTGATACCCCCCACTCGGGAAACGCCCGCCGCGCGACCGCGGCGAGGCCGAGCGCGACGCCCGCCTGAGAGATAAACCCCAGCCAGCCGTGACGCGCCAATGCCGGCATCACGGCGGGCGACCGGCCCGCCCACGTGGTGCCGAAGCGCAGCGCTACGGCTCGCAGGCCGACGAGCAGCGCGACCCAAGGCCACAGCTCCGCCAGGACATCCACGCGGAGCGCTGCGCCCGCGAGCGCAAAGAATACCACGTAGACGGGCAGCGCGCCTCGTTTCATCTCGCCCCGGAGCCGTTGGCCTTCAATCGGGAAAAAGTTCTCGATCACGAACCCCGCGGTCAGCGCGACCAGGATGGTCTCGAGGTCCAGGAGTCGCGCGACTTGGGCCGCGAAGAACGCCACGGCCACGAGGAACAGCGGCGTGTCGCGCCGCACCATTTTGAGGTACTCAGCAACGGCATACCCCAGCGCGGCTCCCGCCGCGAGCGATCCGGGGACGCGTACGAACGTCGTCCAGGCGACCGCAGCGTCCAATGACCCCGCGCTCGCCAGCGCGCGACTGTTCGCCAGGACGAGCGCGAACAGCACGAGCACGGCGACGTCTTTCGCGACGGTGACGCCCAACACCGAACGCGCAAACGGGCCGCGCGCGTCGAGCTCGTCGATCAGCGCCATCGTCACCGCCGGCGACGAGGCAGCCGCCAGGGTTCCGAGCACGAGCGCGACCGCCAGAGAGTCGCCGGCGGGCTGGTGCACGGTGAGCGGGAACCAGGCGTGCACCGAGAAGACAACCGCCGCGACGATCGCGAACGGGAACACGATAGTGCCGACGGCCAGGCGGGCGAGCGCGACGCGGTCGTGACGCAGCCGCTCGAGGGTCAGCTCCGAGCCGGCGGCGAAGGCGACGAGGGCGACCGCTCCGTCCGCGATGAAGCCGAGGGCCTGGACCTCGTCGCTGCGCACGAGGCCGAGCCACGCGGGCCCCACCACCAACCCCGTCATGAGAAACCCGGTGAGACGCGGCAACCGGACCCGCCTGGCAAACTCGCCGCCCATGTGGGCGGCGAGGAGGAGGAAGCCGAGCGCGAGCGTCGCGCGCGCCTCGAGCGGGCCCGCGCGGGTGAGCGCGTGAAACAGGGCCATGAGCCCGAGCAGGAACGCCAGCGCCACCGACCACATGCGGTGGCAAAAATACGGCGCCGCTTCGGGTTTTGACAATGCGCCGGGCCGCCGGTATTTTCATCAAGTGTCGTTCGTTCACCTCCACACCCACAGCGAGTACTCTCTCCTCGACGGCGCGAACCGGATCCCCGAATTGCTCGACCGGATCCAGGCGCTGGGCATGGATTCCCTGGCCATCACCGACCACGGCAACCTGCACGGGGCCTGGTCCTTCTACGAAGAAGCGAAGGCGCGGAAGGTCCGGCCGATCCTCGGCTTCGAGGCCTACCTGGCGTTCGGCAGCCGCCACGCCCGCGAGCGGCCATCCGACGCCCCCGCCGTCTACTCGCACCTCGTGCTGCTCGCCAAGAACCGCACCGGCTACCACAACCTGATCAAGCTCTCCTCCATCGGTTTTCTGGAGGGCTACTACCGGCGGCCGCGAATCGACAAGGACGTGCTGGCGCAGCACCACGAGGGACTCGTGGCGCTCGCCGCGTGCTTGTCGGGAGAAATCTCGCTCTACCTGCGGCAGGGGAACTACGAGGCGGCGAAGGCGAGCGCGGCGTGGTTCGCCCGGACTCTTGGACCCGACGCCTTCTGGCTCGAGGTGCAGGACCACGGCATCGCCGACGAGAAGGTCGTCAGTGCGGGGATGTTCCGGCTGGCCGCGGAGCTCGGCTTGCCGGTCGTGGCCACGAACGACGCGCATTACCTGCGACGGGATGACGCCGAGGCCCATGACGTGCTCCTGGCGATCGGCACCGGCAAGGACCTCGACGATCCCAAGCGGTTCCGGTTCTTTGGCCAGGAGAGCTACGTCAAGTCGGAGCAGGAGATGCGCCCGCTCTTCGCGGACCACCCCGAGGTGTTCGCCGAGACGGCCCGTGTGGCGGAGCTGTGCGAGTTCGACTTCGAGAAGCGGTACTTCCTCCCGCAATACCCCCGCCCGGCGGAGTTCCCGACGGACCAGGCGCTGCTCGTGCACCTAGCGCGACAGGGCGCGCGGGAGCGCTATGGCGATCCTCTTCCCGCCGCCGTCGAGCAGCGCCTGCAGTACGAGCTCGACGTCATCGCGACGACCGGCTACGCAGGCTACTTCCTGATCGTGTACGACCTGATCAAGGCGGCTCGCGACCGCGGCATTCCCGTCGGGCCGGGCCGCGGCTCCTCGGCCGGCTCGCTCGTGGCCTACGCTTTGCGCATCACCAACGTGGACCCCCTGCGCTTCGACCTGGTGTTCGAGCGGTTCCTGAACCCCGAACGCATCTCGATGCCCGACATCGATCTCGACTTCTGCTTCGAGCGGCGGGGGGAGGTGCTCGAATACGTGCGAGAGCGCTACGGGCGCGAGTCGGTGGGCCAGATCATCACCTTCGGGACGCTCAAGGCCCGCGCGGCGTTCCGCGACGTCGCCCGCACGCTGCGGGTCGAGATGGGCGACGTGGAGCGCATCACCAAGCTGATCCCTTCCGGGCCGGCGTTCGCGATGACGCTGGCCGAGGCCGCCAAGCGGGTCCCGGAGGTCAAGGCCGCCGCCGCACAGGACGACCGCGTGCGCAAGGTGCTGGAGCTCGGCGCGCGTATCGAGGGACTGGCGCGCCACGCCTCCGTCCACGCCGCGGGCGTCGTGATCGCGCCAGGGCCGCTCGCCGAATACGTCCCCGTCTGCTTGGGGCCGCAAGACAGCGGCGCGATCATCACGCAGTACGACATGGTGGCGCTCGAGAAGGTCGGGATGTTGAAGATCGACCTGCTCGGCCTCAAGACGCTCACCGTGCTGCACGACGCGGCGCACATGGTCGCCGAGCGCCACGGGGTGACGGTGGACCTCGATCGGCCCGACCTCGAGGACCCGAAGGTGTACGCCCTGCTCCGCTCCGGCCGGACGGCGGGCGTCTTCCAGTTCGAATCTCCGCTCGCCACCGATTGCCTGCGCAACATGAAGTGCGACCGGTTCGACGATCTCGTCGCGACGAACGCGCTGATGCGGCCCGGTCCGCTCGACACGGGGATGCACCTCGTGTTCATCAACCGGAAGCTGGGCCGCGAGAAGGTGCGCTACCCGCACCCCGCCCTGGAAGAGATCCTGGCGTCGACGTACGGCGTGATCACCTACCAGGAGCAGGTGATGCGGATCGCGAACGTCTTGGCCGGCTACTCGCTGGCCGAAGCCGACGTGCTCCGCAAGGCGGTCGGCAAGAAGATCCAGGAGTTGATCCAGGCGGAGCTGATGAACTTCGTGCAGCGCGCGGTGGCCCGCGGCCACGACGCCCGAGTGGTCGAGGACATCGCCGCGCAGATCGAGACGTTCGGCCGCTACGGCTTCCCCAAGGCGCACGCGGTCGCCTACTCGATCCTGTCTTATCAGACCGCCTGGTTCAAAGTGCACTACCCGGCCGAGTTCATGGCCGCGCTGCTGTCGTCGGAAATCGGCAACCCCGACAGTGTCGTGAAGTACATCAACGAGGCGCGCGAGCTGGGGCTCGACGTGCTTGCGCCCGACGTGAACGAGTCGGGCTTCAAGTTCACGGTGGTCGGCGACCAGCGCATCCGCTTCGGGCTGGGCGCCGTCAAGAACGTGGGCGAGGGCGCCATCGCGTCGATCATCGCCGGCCGCGCCGCGACGCCGTATCGCTCGCTCGTCGAGCTGTGCGACCGCATCGATCTGCGGCTCTGCAACAAGCGCGTGATCGAATCCCTGATCGACGCCGGCGCGGGCGACTCGCTGGGCGGCCACCGCGCGCAGCTCGTGGCGTCGCTCGATCACGCCTTCGCCGAGGCCCAGGCGCGCCAGCTGGAACGGACGTCGGGGCAGCACGCGTTGTTCGGGGACGACGCTCCCGTCCCCCGTCCGCCGTCCTCGCTCCCCGATGTCCCGCCCTTGTCCGAGCATGAGCGCCTCGCCCGCGAGAAGGCGGTGCTGGGGTTCTTCATCTCCGGCCACCCCCTCGCCAAGTACCGCACGGAGGTGGAGCTTTTCGGGACCCGCACGACCGCCACCCTCGGCGCGTGGACCGAGCAGAAGGTGACCATCGCCGCGGTGGCGACGGTGGTGAAGCGGCAGGCATCAAAGAAGACGGGCGCGGAATACGCGCGCCTCACGTTGGAGGATTTCCACGGCACGGCGGAGGCGTTGGTGTTCCCGGAGGCATGGGCGAAGCTCAACGCCGTGATCCAGCCCGATGGCGCCCTGCTCTTCACGGGCGGCTACAGCGCCCGCGACCGGGCGGAGGAGCAAGCACCGTTCATCGTGGAGGCGGCGCGGCCGCTCGACGATCTGCGGCCGAGCGGGGCGATTGGCATCGCGCTGCGATGGGCGGGCGCGGGGACTCCCCCCGATCCCGAGACTGCGCGCGCCGTCGCGGCCCTGTGCGCCGCGCACCCCGGGCCCATGCCCCTGCTGGTGGAGTGGAGCGACGGGAACGGGGAGACGACCACCGCGCGCCTGCGCAGCCGCTCGCTGCGCGTGGACGCGGCCGACGATCTCGTGGCGGCGCTCCGGGACCTGCTCGGCGCCGACCGGGTCCACCTGGTGCGAGCGTAGGGTAGCCGCATGGCGACGCACACGCTCGACTTCGAGCGCCCCCTGCTCGAGCTGGAGCGCCAAATCGAAGAGCTGAAGCGCGTCGCCGGCGACAAGGTGGACGTGACGAAGGAGCTGCGCCCGCTGGAGCAGAAGCTCGCGGCCCTGCGGACCGAGATCTACAAGAGCCTCACGCCGATGCAGCGCGTGCAGGTGGCCCGCCACCCCAAGCGGCCCTATCCGCTCGACTACCTGAACACGGTGTTCACCGACTTCGTCGAGTTGCACGGCGATCGTCTGTTTCGCGACGACCCCGCGATCGTCGGGGGCTGGGCGCGCCTGGACGGCACGAGTGTGATGGCCATCGGGCACCAGAAAGGGCGCGACACGAAGGAGAACCTGCGCCGCAACTTCGGTATGGCTCACCCCGAGGGGTACCGCAAAGCGATGCGCCTGATGCACCTCGCGGAGAAATTCGACGCTCCGGTCATCACGCTCGTGGACACGCCGGGCGCGTACCCCGGACTCGGTGCGGAGGAACGGGGCCAGGCGGAGGCGATCGCGCGGAACCTGATCGAGATGGCCTCGCTCAAGACGCCGATCATCACGGCCGTGATCGGCGAGGGCGGCTCGGGCGGCGCGCTCGCCGTCGGGCTCGCCGACCGCGTGGTGATGTTGGAGAACTCGGTGTACTCGGTGATCTCCCCCGAGGGGTGCGCCGCCATCCTGTGGAAGGACGCGAGTCAGCGCGAACGGGCGGCGGAGGCGCTCAAGATCACCGCGCAGGACCTGCTCGACCTGGGCGTGATCGACGAGATCATCCCGGAGCCGCCGGGCGGCGCCCACGCCGACCCGGAGGCGGCGGCCGCGGCGCTGGGCGACGCCCTCAAGCGCCACCTGCGCCAGCTCCGGAAGAGCAAAATCGACAAGCTCCTCAAGCGGCGCGAGGAGAAGTACCTTTCCATGGGTGCGCTGACCGAGAAATGAGTTGACATCCGTCGTCGAAGTCCGGTTCAAAGGGAACCGTAAGGCATACTACACCTGGCCGTCCGCTGACTCTCCGCCCCTGCGCCTCGACGAGGCTGTGATCGTGGAGGCGGAGCGGGGGCAGGACCTCGGCTGGGTATCCGCGTCCGGGGAAAACGCGCTAAAAAAGTGCGGCCGCTGCCACGGCTGCGCACTCGGCGAGGACCCCGCGCCCAAGGCCGACCGCCGGGTCGTGCGACGCGCCACCGAGGGCGATGTCCGCGCCGCGGCGGAGCTGCGGCGCACCGAGGAGGACGTGCGCCGCGCGGTGCGAGACCGGGTGCGGGAGCACGCGCTCCCCATGAAGGTCTCCGACACCGAGTGGCAATGGGATCGCCGGAAGCTCACGGTCTACTTCACTGCCGAGCAGCGCGTCGACTTCCGGACGCTGGTCCGGGACCTGGCCGGGCTGTATCGCACGCGCATCGAGCTGCGGCAGATCGGCGCCCGCGACGAGGCCAAACGGTTGGACGGCATCGGGCGGTGCGGGCGCCAACTGTGCATCGCGAGCTGGCTCCCCGAGGGCCGGCCGGTGAGCCTGTCGCTGGCCAAGGCCCAGGGCCTGTCGCTCAACCCCACGCAAATTTCCGGACCGTGCGGCCGGCTGCTCTGCTGCCTGCACTACGAACACGATTTCTACGTGCAGCAGCGCCAGCGCTTTCCCAAAGAAGGGAAAGTGGTACGTACGCCGGCGGGCGCCGAGCGCGTGGTCGCGGTCGACATCTTCCGAGAGCGCGTCACGCTCCGCGCCGAAGGAGGGGGCGGCACCCGCACCGTGCCGCTGGATGAGCTGAAGGTCGAGCCTGCCTAGTGGCCAAGTTTTACATCACGACGGCAATCGACTACTCGAACGGCGACCCGCACCTGGGGCACGCCCTCGAGAAAGTGGGCGCGGACTGCATCGCACGCTATCGGCGCCTGGGCGGCGACGCCGTCCACTTCTTGATGGGGATGGACGAGCACAGCCAGTCGGTGATTCAGGCGGCCGAGCGCGCCGGCGTGACGCCGCAGGTCTGGGTGGATCGGATGGCGGGCACCTTCGCCGGGTATTGGCGCCGCCTGCAGTGCAGCCACGACGACTGGATCCGGACAACCGAGCCCCGCCACGTCCGTGGCGTGATCGCCCTGCTGGAGCGCATCCAGCAGCGCCGGCCCGACGATCTGTTCGTGGCGGACTACGAGGGCCTGTACTGCACCGGGTGCGAGGAGTTCAAGCAGGGGGCGCAGATCGTGAACGGCCGCTGCATCGAGCACCCCACGCTCGAGCTCGTCCCCACGAAGGAACGCAACCACTTCTTCCGGTTGAGCGCGTACGGCGCGCGGCTGCTGGAGCTGATCGGGTCCGGCGCGCTGCGGGTTGAGCCCTCGATCCGCCGCAACGAGGTCGTGCGGCTGCTCGAGGCCGGGCTGCAGGACGTTTCGATCTCGCGCCAGCGCCTGCCGTGGGGGATTCCCTTCCCCGGCGACGGCGAGCAGACCGTATACGTGTGGTTCGACGCCCTCATCAACTATCTGTCGGCCACCGGATTCCCCGGCGACGGATACGAGCAGTTGTGGCCCGCCGACCTGCACGTGATCGGCAAGAACATCACGCGCTTCCACTGCGTCATCTGGCCGGCGATGCTCCTGGCCGCGGACGTCCCGCTGCCGCGCGCGGTGTGGGCGCACGGCTACGTGCTGTGGGAAGGCACGAAGATGAGCAAGACCGCCGGCACGGCGGTGACCCTGGAGACCGCGATCGAGCGGCACGGCACCGACGCGCTGCGCTACTTTCTGCTGCGCGAAGTGGGCTTCGAGGGGGACGGCAACTTCACGTGGGAGCGGTTCGACGCGCGCTACACCGCGGACCTCGCCGACACGCTCGGCAACCTCGTCTCTCGCACGCTGGCGATGGTGCAGCGCTACCGCGCCGGAACCGTTCCAGCGGGGGGCGAGACCCCCCTCGACCACGCGGCGCAGGAGACGCTCGAGGCCTACGCGGGAGCGATGGACGCGCTCGCGCTGAACGAAGGCGCTGCGCAGCTGATCAACCTGGCCGCGCGCGCCAACCGCTACGTCGAGGAGACCGCGCCCTGGAACCTCGTCAAGCAGGGGAAGGCCGCGGAGCTCGATGTGGTGCTCGCGACCCTCGTCCGCGCCGTGGCGCGGCTCGCGGTCCTGGCCGGCCCGTTCATGCCTGCCAAGGCCGATGCGGTGTGGACGGCGCTCGGCGCCCCGGGGCCGCTCGGCCGGGTGGGGCTGGCCAACCTCGCGAACCTGAGGGTTGAGGGCCAGGAGGTGACGAAGCCTCCCCCCCTGTTCCCCAAGCCCGAGGTGGGTTAACGGGTTGCCCGAGGAGGCGTGACGTGGCGCACACCGGCCCGAGTGTTGACGTCGCAGTGTTACGAAGCGTATTTTTGCACCCCCTATGCGAAAGCCCGCAGAGCGTCGCTGGACGGTGATGGTGGTGCCGCACGGCTCGGGAGCATCCCGGGCCGTGGAGGTGTCCCAGACCGTCGTCAAGACCCTGGTCGGGATCGGGAGCGTGGTCGCGCTCCTGTTCCTCGTGCTCGGGGGCGCGGCGCTCTCGCGTGGCGTCGGCATCACGCGCAGCCGCGCGCTGGAGCGGGAGAACCGGCTGCTCGCCGGCGAGATCCAGCGTCTGCGCGACCGGCTGGTGGGACTGCGTGACACCCTCAACGTGTTCAGCGAGCGCGAGCAGGCGCTGCGGTTGCTCGCCGGTCTGTCGCCCACCGATCCGGGCGTGCAGCAGGCGGGGATCGGCGGACCGGCGGGTCAGTGGTCCGAGCGCGACAGCCTGGCCGCGGCCGGCGTCAATGGCGCGCAGGCGCTCGCCGCGCGCGTCGACATGGATCAACTCACTCGACGCGCCAACATTCTGACGCGATCGATCAGCGAAGCGTATGACTCGTTGTCGAGTCACCAGGCGCGCTTCGCGGCTCTGCCCTCCATCATGCCGACCAAGGGGTGGCTCTCCAGCGCCTTCATGCGGGAGCGGGTGCACCCGATCCTGCACCTCGCGCGGCCGCACGAAGGGATCGACGTGTCGGCGCCGATGAACGCCGAGATCGAGGCGCCGGCGTCGGGCGTGGTGACCGAGGTGAAGTGGGTGGACGGCTACGGCAACATGCTGACGGTCGACCACGGCTACGGGTTGGTGACCCGGTACGCGCACTGCTCGAAGATTCTCGTGGTACGCGGCCAGCGGGTGAAGCGCGGCCAGACGATCGCGCGCGTCGGCTCCACCGGGTTGTCCACCGGGCCGCACCTCCACTACGAGGTGTGGGTGAACGGGAAGCCCGTGGACCCCATCAAGTACGTGCTGCCCGACGCGATCGTCGACTAACGACTGGCGCCAAGACGGTAAGGCGGCAAGACGACAAGAACGCCACGAGAGCGACCGGCCCTCGTGGCGTTCTTGTCGTCTTGTCGTCTTGTCGTCTTACCGTCTTCCTATGGGTTCCGGTCCAGGCAGCCCGTGAAGTTCTCGTTGTTCAGCTCCTCGGACGGCATCGACATCATGGTCGCCGTGCCGTAGGCCCCGCCCTTGAAGAAGATTCCGCCGGGGTAGACGCTATCCGGCGCGAACCCGTACTGCCGGACCATGCGTCGCATGTCCCCCAGCCGGTGGCCGGTGTCGAACATCCAGAACGCACGCTCCCGGAAATGCGTCCGCTGCCGGGACGTGCTATTGGCGAAGGTATCCGAGATCGCGGTGAGCTTCGCTCCGCGAGTGAAACCTGACTGCGCCACCGGATAGAGAGTGGTGTCTTGCCTCGCGGTATTGATGGCCGTGAGCCACCCGGGGTTGCCGGCCTGGAGGAGTGCTTCCGCTTCAATCAGCCGTGCTTCAACACCGGTCGCGATCGATACCGAACTGGTGGTACCCCAGATCCCCTGTCGCGTGACGAACAGCGGATAGGCGCTGTCGAAGATCAGATCGGTGCTGGGGTCAGTGCCGGTCTTGTTCGGCAGCCGCGGGTCGTTGGCGGAGATGAAGTCGAGGCCGACCCCGCCCTCGCGATCGACCATGGTGTAGCGTTTCGCGTTGTTGTTGAGCGCGAACGTCTGGTTCGTGTTGGCGTTGACGGAGTGCGTGATCTGGTACGTGAACGAATTCGGCACGCCGGCCACGGCCGCCGCGGCCGCCGCGTATTGGCCGCGATCGAGCAGCGCCCGCCCCTTGATGACCTTCGCAAAGTTGCGGATGCGGTTGCTGTCCCGCCCCGCGATGTTGGCGAGCGCCGAGTCGGCATTCTCGATCGCGAGCGCGAACACGGAATCGTTGGTGAGCGGCTGACCATAGACGATTTCGGTCCCCACCAGGGTGCTCAGGGGCGTGCCGTTGCAGTAGTTCTCCCCGATCAAGACTTCGACGTAGCCCGCGATCGCAAACATGCGTCCCACGAGGTACACTGAGTCGGGGACGTATTGGCGCAGCGCCGGGATCGCGGCTTGACCTTCGCGCCGGGCTCGGTTCAGCCGGCGGTACGGGTCGGCATTGAAGGTGTTGGTGGGGTCCCAGATCCGCTGGTCCTGGTTGTTGCGCTGGACGAAGGTGTCGCCGGAGCGCCACTCGTCGGTGACCAGGCCCGAGAACACGAAAAAGGCATCCGGGCCTTGCACGCCGTTCAAGGCCTGAGCGAGCCGCAGCACCACGCCATTCTTCAGCGCGAGCGCCCCCGAGGCCGAATTGGCTTCGAGGATGATGTCCGGGTCGGTGACGCTCAGAACGTCGGTCCCGCAGGCTCCCAGCGACCCGACCGTCGCGAGGGCGACGACCGCGAGGGTCCGACCCAGCCACGGGGTAGTGATGTGTGGAGTCATGTGTCGGTGCCCCCTAGAACCCGAGGTTGACGCGCAGCGTCCAGTACGTGGGCGGCGGCTGCGTCTGGAAGTCGCTCTGGATCCCCGTCGCGCCCGAGAAGTAGTTGCTCTCGGGGTCGATGCCCGAGTAATTCGTAGACAGGAATAGGTTCCGGGCCGCCAGGGTGACGCTGGCGCGATTCACGTGCGCCCCGTGCGCCCAGGCATCGGGCAGCTGGTAGGTGGCCGAGAACTCCCGGAACCGGATGAAGTCGGCCTTCTCGATGAACCCGTACTGCGTGCGCGCGGCGGTCTCGCGCAGCGCCACCGACCGCGCCTGCTTCCACAGGGGCGCGTTCGGATCGATCTCGCCGTCGCAGTTGAGCCGCGACTCGCAGCGGATCCGCTCCGTCCCGTTCAGCTGATAGCGGCCACCCTTGTGATCGAACGATCCGGTGATCCGCAGCTTCCGGTTGAACAGGTCGAAGCCGCTGACCACCGTGATCTCCCGCGTCGGGTTACTCGGCCCGATGTATACCGCGCTGTCCCCCACCACAATCTCGCCGGCGGTGATGACGCCGTTACCGTCGACATCGCTGTACGTGTAGGGTTGCTGGAACCACGCGTTGATCGGGAACCCCACCTGCTGCCGCGTGGTGGTCCCGATGATCGTCGGGACCCCGAGAGCCTCGATCTTGTTGTGGTTGAACGAGCTATTGAGCGTCAGGTCCCAGGCGAACGACGGTCGATTGAACACCGTCGCGAGGAGCAACAGCTCCACACCGCTGTTGCGCACCGACCCCAGATTCTCGAACCGCGAGGCCGTCGCTCCGACCGACGGTCCGATCGGCCGGGCGATCAGGGCGTCCTTGGTCAGCTTGTCGTAGTACGTGAACTCGACGTGGAACCGGCTCTCGAACAGCGTCGATTCGAACCCGAGCTCGAGCTCCCGCGCGCGCTCGGGTTTCAATGTTTCGTTGCCAATGGCGGCGAACACGATCGCGCCCCGGTCCGCGCCATCCACGCTGGCCGTGGACGGCGAGTAGAACGGAATCGCGTCCGTCGAGCCGGGCTGCGTGCCCGACGCCCCCAGGGCCCCGCGCAGCCGCAGATCCGACAGCCAGCTGACGGACGGGAAGAAGCCCTCCTCCGAGATCACCCAGGAGAGGCCGAACTTCGGGTAATAGACGGCGCTGAAGTCCTTCCCGAACGCGCTGTTATCGTCGCCGCGCAGCGCGGCCGTGGCGTACAGCCGATCCTTGTAGGTGAACTGCTCTTCGACGAACGCACCGAGCGTCTTGGACAACGTCGTCGCTTCGTCCGCCTGGAGGATCGAGCCCGCCGACACCGTCGTGGCCCCCGGGGGCAGCTCGTACCCGCCGAACGCACCGTTGCGGTCGAACACGCTCTGGAAGTACTGCACGCCGGCGGTCGTCTTGCCCCGCAGGGTCGGCGTCAGGTTATAGGTCGCCGCCGCATTCGCGTCCAGCGTGTAGTTGAAGAACTTGGTGCGGTTGTCCTGCTTGTAGCCGAGCGTCGCGGCGCCCAGGCTCCCCGCGAACGTCGTGCATTCGTCGCGGCGGCAGAGGTCGGTGTCCACGCGCCCCGCGTAGTCGACGCCGCCCGACAGGCGGCTCGACAGCCACGAGCGGGGACGCCAGTTGGCCGTCACGCTCCCGATGAAGCGGTTGATGTCCTGCTGCACCGTCTCCGAGAAGAATTGATCGGGCGTGAACAGCCGGTAACCGAAGCGGCCGTTGTTTTTGTTCCCCGGCCCGCCGAACGCGTTGGACAAAAGGCCCGTCGTGTTGTTGTCGGTCTGCGGCAGGCGCTGGCTGCTCGAGATGTAGCCGGTGCTGACCGCGACATCCAGGTTGGGATTCAGCGTCGCCTGGAGATTCGCGCGCACGCTCGCCCGGCGCAGCGCGTTGGGCCGGTACTGCTCGTACGGCACTTCGCTGATCTGGCGCGCCGTGACGACGCGGCCCCACGCGAACGACGGCATGCGCAGGAGCCCGATCTCCTTCTCGTATTCACCCGAGACGAAGTACCGCGCGACGTCGGTGCCGCCCGAGACCTGCAGTCCGGTCTGCCCGCGCCAGCCCGTGCCGTTGGGACTCGCGTCCTTGTCCGCGAACAGGTTGAATTGGGACACGCTGTCCTGCACGCAGCGGAGCGGATCGCCCGCCGCCCGCACCGTGTTCGTGAGGAAGCACTGGATCCCGTTCCTGGGCTGCGAGCTCGAATCGGGATTCGTCGTGCGCGGGTTGGTGTACCAACCGCGGTACGCGATCGGGTACTGATTGTTGTCGTTGATGACGCCCAGCTCGTTGTACAGACTCCACGTGGGCGTCCCGGCGCGCCCGCGCTTCGTCTTGATCACGATCACGCCGTTCGCCGCGTCGGTGCCGTACAGCGTCGACGCCGACGGCCCCTTCACGACGTCGTACGACTCGATCTCCTCGGGGTTGATGTCGTTCACCCGGCTCGGGTTGGTGCCGCCGATCCCGATGCTCGACGAGTTGTTGTCCGAGGTCATCCGGATACCGTCGATGTAATAGATCGGTTCGTTGCTGAGCGACAGGCTGTTGGTACCGCGGATCCGGACCCGCGCGCCGCCGCCGGTCAGGGGGCTGGGCAGCACTTCCACGCCCGGCACCCGCGCGCCGAGCAGATCGTTCATGTTTGCCACCGGACCGTTCTGCACGACCGTGGGGGCGTCAACGGTGCTGACCGCGTTGGCAACCTCCCGTTTCGCCTGCTCCCCCGTGGCCGTGACGACGACCTCGTCGAGCGAGAACGGTTGCAGTTTGAGCGCCACGTCCTGCGCGACGATCTCACCGGCCGTGATCGTGACGCTGGGCGTCGCGGCCCCGTAACCGATCGCGCTCACCCGGAGCGTCACCGTCCCCACGGGAATGCGGCCGAGCGAGTAGTGCCCCTCGGCGTTGGTCTGCGTCGTCAGACTCGTCCCAACCACGCCGATCCGGGCACCGACGAGCGGTTGACCCGTGGCCTGGTCGGTGACGCGCCCTGCCACCGTGCCCTGTTGCGCCGGCGCAGCGGCCGGCAGGGCGAGCGACGCCAGCAGCCCGGCACCGGCGAATAGGGGACGCACATTGATCAAGGTCATGGCTCTAACCCTCCTGCAACGGACAAGAGCGGTGTCGCAACACGAGGTGCGCGATGTGCAGCACGCGCGCCCCCGACCCGAAGGCCCGGGGACCGCGATACCTAACGCAGGAGGCGCTGGGAGCTACATCGCGCGTGCGCGGAGAGAGAGGTCCGGCAGAGTGTAGCGGTGACGTCGACTTGCGAGCGAACGAATGCTGAAAACATGGACGGCCTCTGGGTGTCGGTTACCTCGCCATCGTACGCTTTGTCGTGGGGGTCCGCAAGACCCCGGACTGGGTTACTTTTCGCGCGAATCCTCACCTCGCCGAGGCGCCGACATGTCCGGATTTCGTCCGCTGGCCGTCCTGCTGCTCGCGGTCGCCACCACCGGGGGGGGGAGGGGTGGTGGTGGTGACGCCCTCACGCCCCGCGCCAAGGGGTCGCCCAACGCCCCCGTCACGGTCTACGAGATGGCGGACTTTCAATGTCCCGCCTGCCGCGGGTTCGCCCTGACCGTCCTCCCGACCCTCGAGCGCGAGTTCGTCGCCACGAGCAAGGTCCGCTGGGTGTTCATCAACCTGCCCCTCCCCAGCGTGCATCGGAACGCGATCCCGGCCGCGGAAGCGGCCATGTGCGCGGCGCGCCAGGGGCGGTTCTGGCAGATGCACGACCTGCTATTCGAGCACCAAACGGAGTGGGCGGGGCTGGCCGAGGCCGCGCCGGCCCTGGTGGCATTGGGCGTCCGCGCCGGCGCCGACCGCGCCACCCTGAGCGCCTGCGTCGCGACCCGGGCCACGCGGTCCGAGGTGGAGGAAGACGCACGTCTCTCCGCGCGCGCGGGAGCGCGGGCCACCCCTTCCTTCTATATCGAGGGCGGTCTCCTGGAGGGAGCTCCCCGCACACCAGAGCCGTTCCGCGTGCTGCTCGACTCGATCTATCGGGCCAAGTCTAGGCGCGGTCCTTGACAGCCCCGGTGCCGACCGGCACCATCATTTCATATGGCCTCCGTTGCTCAACGGCTGCCCTTCCTGCTGCTGCTCTGGCCGATCACGCCGGCCGCCCAGGAGGTGGGCACGGTCGTGGGTATCGTCACGGCCGCCGACGCGACTCCGTTGGTGCAGGCTCGCATCAGTCTGATCGGCACCGGCCGCGTGGTGTTGACCGGTGACGATGGCCGGTTCTCCGTCGCACGGCTCCGCCGCGGCACGCAGATCCTCCAGGTCGACCTGATCGGGTATCAAACCGTGCTGCGCCCCGTCTTGATCAAGGCGGAGGACACCTTGCACGTGGAGATCGTCCTGCAAACCGAGGCGGTCGCGCTGGCCGCCGTGGAGGTCGGGGCCGACCCCGCGATTCCCCCGCATTTGCGCGGGTTCTACGAGCGAAAAGGGCGTGGCGGCGGGTTTTTCTTGACGCGCGCGGAGATCGAACGGATGCAGCCGCGGCTCTTCACCGACCTGCTGCGGGACGTGCCCGGCGTGCGCCTCCAACCGGTGCGAGGCCCGTCGGGCGACAGCTATCAGGCGCAAACGGGACGCGGCACGATCCCATTGGGGTCCCGCTCCTGCCCGATGCTGTACTACATGGACGGCGTCCCGTTCCCGGTGACGGGCGACATCGGGATCAACAACCTCATCCAACCAGAAGATATCGCGGCGCTCGAGGTGTACAGCGGCACCTCGCGCGTCCCGTTGGAGTTCCATTCGAGCAACGCCCACTGCGGCGTGATCGTCATCTGGACCTACGCGGCGGACCGCCGTCGGCGCGACTCGCCATGATCGTTTCCCAAACGCCAACAGGGGAAGCCGAGGCTTCCCCTGTGGCGCTGTCCAGACGGTTTAGAAGTTCGGGTTGTTGTCGATTTCGGTGATCGGCAACGGGAAGCAGACGTTGTTGCCGACGGGAGCAAAGCCCGGCTTCCAGTAGACGGACCCCGCGACCGGCACTCCGATGATGTTCGCGGGGTGACGCCGGAAGTCGCCCAGCCGTTTCCCCTCGAGGTAGAAGTCGAAGCCCTTCTGGGTGAAGAACTCCGTCAACACCGAGTTCGAATCGGTAGCGCCGCCGTATGCCGCCTGGCCGTTCGCGGTGCGCCGGGCGGCGATCAACGACAACTGCGCCGCCGTCCCCTGCGCCTCGGCCACGATGTAGTCCGCCTCGAGCTTCGAGGCCAGCCGCACCGGCGAGGTATAGTCCGGGTACTTTTGCTGAATCGCGTACGCGATGCCCCGGTCGGTGGAATAGGCGGCGTCCTGCGGGGCGAAGTCCCCCGTCGCCGCCGTGACCCGCCACGGCACCCGCGGCTCGGCGTTCTGCACCTGGGTCGGCGGCAGCTGCGCGCCGATCCGCCAGATAGGCGCCACCGCGATCGAGCCGCGGTCCCGGACGTAGAACCACATCCGGTTCGCCAGCCGGAATCGTTGGGCGAGGTCGTCCACGTAATTGAGGTTGTAGTTGAATCCCGCCGGCACGGCATTGGCCGCCGCGATGGCCTGGGGCAGCCGCCCCGCCTGGAGCTCCGCCCGCGCGACGCCCACTCGCGCGGCGCGGGCGAGGATGAGGCCTTCGCCTTTTGCCGAGTCGCCCTGCGCAACGGCGAGTGTGAAGCGCGCGACCGCCGAGTCCAACATGTCAGCCGTGTTCAGCGCCGGCCCGGCCAGCACCGTGCCCTGGCAGAACTGTTCCGCCATGAACACGTACGAGAAGCCGAGGAAGAGATTCACCCGAGCGTAGTTGATGTTGGAGGCGGGATTCGGGAGCGTGGCGTTGAGCACTTTGTACGCCGCAGCGACCGTCTGGGACAGGGGGGACCAGACGTCGCCGTCGAGACTGCCGTTCTGAATCACGACGCTGCGCCGCCCGAACTCGTTCCGGGTCGGGAAGGTTTCGGACACGTCGGTTTCGCCCACGAACCACGACGAGTACACGATCAAGTGTCCGTAGGCGGAGGCGAAGTTCTCTTGTGCCGACCTCGCCAGGAGATCCGCATTGGCGACAGGATCCAGCAGGTCGTTGTCGATCACGGTCGGATTGTCCACCGCGAGCCACTTGTCGCAGCCGCCGAGGAAGAGAGCCGCGGCCGCCACGGCGGTCCCGGCAAATCGCTTGAGATTCCGCATCGGTCAGGCTCCTTTCAGAACGTCAGGTTGACGCGGACGATCCCCCGCCGCACCGGCGGCTGGGTGAAGAAGTCGTCGCGGTTGAAGGCGGCCCCCGCATTCGAGACCACCTCGGGGTCGTAGCCCTGATAGTTGGTCCAGAGACCGAGGTTCTGCCCGGACAGGGTGACCGACGCAGCCTGCGCGCGGAACGCCCGGGCCACGGCCGCCGGCATCGTGTACGTCACCGAGACCTCCCGGAGACGGATGAAGTCGCCGTTCTGGATATACGCCTCCTGGACGTCGTTCACCGTCTTGGCGACGCCGGTCGGCGTCACGAACGCCGGCTGGAGCGGGTTCGGGTTGCCGTAGCGGCGCAACCGCTCGTGGCGGCTCAGGATGAGCGTGTCCAGGCGCAGGTTGCTGCGGACGAGCTGCGTTTCCCGGAAGAAATCCGAGAAGTCCCGGACTTTGTGGCCGCGCTTGGTGTCGATCGACCCGTAGATCCGGAAGTTGCGGAACAGCGTGAGGTTGGTCGAGAGGTTCGCTTCGAACGTCGGCAGGACGTTGCCGATGAACTCGCGCTCCTCGCTGACCGTGACCACGCCGGTCGCATCGTTGATGTTGAGGATTTTGTTGGCGACCCAGGCGCCGAGCTGCATCCCCGCCTCGACGCGGTTGAGGGTGCCGAAGGGCGCGATAGCGCCCATGTCGGTGACTTCATTGTGCAGCGTGTTGGCGCCGAGCCGGATGTCCCAGGACAGCTTGGGGGTCTGGATGGGCAGCGCCGTCACCGCGATCTCGAACCCGCGATTGACCATCGAGCCGATGTTCACGAACCGATTCTGCGTGTATCCGAGCGACGGGGGCAGCGGCTGCTGCAAGATCAAGTCCTTGCTGACCTTGTTGAAGTAGGTCACCTCGAAGCCGAGGCGGTCGTTGAATACTCCGGCGTCGATCCCGCCCTCGAACTCCTCGCCTCGCTCGAACCGCAGCCCCGGGTTGCCGGGGTTTTGTAGCACGGCGCCGGGGGAGACGATCGCGCCGTCGTAGTAGGGCACGGACGCCAGCGTCGTCAGAGCCGCCCCCGGCCCCGGAATCCGGCCGGTCGAGCCCCACGCCGCGCGGAGGCGCAGCGTGTTCAGGAAATCGAATCTCCAGAACGGCTCCTCGCTCGCGACCCACGACACGCCGACCTTGGGCAGGGTCACCCACTTAGCATCCTTCCCGAAGGACGACGCGTTGTCGAACCGCAAGCCGAACTGTCCAACGAGCCGGTTGTTCAGGGCCACCTGCCACTGGCCGATGAAGCCGATGCCCCGCTGCAGGGTCCAGTCCTGGCCGCCGGAGCGTAGCGCCGCGCCGCTCACGACGTTGTTGGAGTTAACGACCAGACCCTCGCCTGTCCCGAACACGAGCTCTTCACGCGTGTCGATGAGCTGGAACCCGAACGACAGGTTGGACACCACCCTCGGCGTCAGCTCGGTCTTCACGTTTCCGAGATAGTCGACGGTGTACCGCTCGATCCCCCGCCGCGCTTCCTGGATCTGTCCTGTGTTGATGGCGTAGGACCCCCGCGCGTTTTTCGGCAGGAAGCGCCGGTCCTCTTCCCGCACCCAATCGAACCCGGCCGTGAACCGGTTGGTGAGCCAGGGCTTGGGGTTCCAGTTGGCCGTCAGGGTCCCGATGGCCCGGTGGGTCTGGCGTTCGTTCTCGATCAACTTCATCGCGGCGACGTCGCGCTGCGTGCCGAACCAGCCGTTCTGGCCGCTGCCGTTCGTGGTCCGCGTGACCGGCGAGCCCAGCTGGGCATTGCCCATCCAACCGAAGATGTTGTTGTCGTTGTCCGGCAGGTCGGTCCGCGAGAGCGTCACGCCGACGCCGGCGTCGAGGGTCAGATTGGACCCGGGGAACCAGTTGAAGTTGAGCCGGCCGGATTTCCGCTCGAACCCGTTGTTCGGCAGGACGCCGTCCTCGGTCTCGTTGTTCAGCGACGTGTAGTAGCCATAGTTCGCGCCGCCGCCCCGCCCGCTCCAGCCGATCCCGACCGTTTGTCCGGCCCGGAACGCGTTTTCGCGCAGCAGGGGGTTATCGCTCACGAGCGTGTTTACCGGTTTCTGGTAGCACAGCAGGCGGGTGCTGTCCGCCACGTTGGTGGCGCTGCAGCGGCCGTAGTTCGTCAGCGGGGTGAAGTTGCGGTCGATCGTGTTGTACTCCACGCTGACGTTCTGACTGAAGCGGTTGGCGCCCGGGCGCCCCCGCTTCGTGATGATCTGGATCACCCCGGTGGACGCGTCGGCGCCGTACAGCGTCGCCGCCGCCGGCCCCTTCACCAGCTCGATGGATTCGATTTCGTCGGGATTGAGGTCGTTCAGCCGCTCATAGTTCTGGCCGCCCGTGAACCACTGCGCGGCGCCGCCGGACGCGACCCGGATCCCGTCGATGTACAGCAGCGGCTCATTGCTGAGCGAGATCGACGACGCGCCACGCACACGGATCTGGTTCGACGTCCCCGACGTCCCCGCCGCGTTCGTCACCGAGACACCCGGCACCCGCGACTGCAGCGCTTGCGCCACCGTCGTGACCGGGGCCGCCTCCATGAGCTTCGCGACGTCCACGTTCGAGACCGTCCCCGCCTGCGCGCGCCGTTGCTGGTCGCCCGCAGTGCCGGTGACGACCACTTCCTCGAGCGTGACGACCGAAGCCGCGAGCGCGAAGTCGCTCGTGGCCTCCTGGCCGGCGCTGAGCGTCACCTGGGACTCGGCCCGGCGGTACCCGATCAGATGCACCTGAATGGTGACCTGGCCGGGCCGGATACCCGTGATCCGGTAGGTGCCGCGGGCGTCGGTCGCGGCCTGCAGGTTCGTGCCCACGATCCTGATCCGGGCGTCCGAGATCGGTGCGCCCGAAGCGACGTCCGTCACCGTGCCGCGCACGACGGCCACATCCTGGGCCGCCGCGAGCCGGGGCACGAACGACGCCGCCCCGACCACTACGATGGCCATCCATCGCCTAACGTGAGTGAGCATCATCGTTCCCCTCCTTGGGGTTCCTCAGCAACCTGCATGCAGTGGTGACAAAGGACGAGAGCGCCGAGCGGACGCGGCGCGCGGGGCATTCCCAGACGCTCATCACCTCCCCGGCGAACCTCACCGGAGGGAGCTAAGCGCGTTGGAGCTCCGGACGCCGCCCGCTACATCGCGAGGTGGCGGGAGGGGCGGCGAGATGGGAAGGAAACCGTCGAACGAGAGCTGGGCTCATGCCAACACTCCTTCTATCGAGGGAACTGAGCGCATCGTACGCCCAAACCCCGGGGCTCGCAAGACCCGCAACCTGGCCCCGCCCACCGGCCCCCGGTAGTATTCGGCTCACACCGCTCAGGAGGCCGCAGTCATGCCCCTCTTCCGTCCGCTCATGGTCGCAGTCCTGCTGTCCGGTGCCTGCATGCTCGAACCGGACGCCCTCCTGCCCCCCGTGCCACCCGGCCATGCGCTGGCCTACGTGAGCGGGGGCGTCTTCAACAACGGCGACATCTTCGTGCTCAGCGGCGACGGCTCGAGCGACCAGAACGTCACGCAGAGCGCGGCGTTCGACTTCTGGCCCGCGTGGTCGCCCGACGGCACCCAGCTGGCGTTCGAATCCGACCGCGACGAGGTGATTGCGACCGAGATCTACGTGCTCACGCTGGCGACGGGCCAGCTCGGGCGTCTCACCACGGACAGCGGGTTCGCAGACGCGCAGCCGGCCTGGTCGCCGTTGGGCGATCGGATCGCCTTCGTCTCGAACCGCGACAGCGCGGGGTTCGACATCTACCTGATGTCCCCGACCGGCGGGAGCGTGCGGCGGCTCACGACGGACTCGGGCGACAGCGTGCACCCGGCATGGTCGCCGGCGGGCGACCGGATCGCGTTCGCGTCCGACAGCGGGGGGGGAGGGCGCATCGACATCTACGTCATGGACACGCTGGGCGGGAACGTCGTGAATCTCACCCACGACGCCGCGACCGACCTGGCCCCGGCGTGGTCGCCCGACGGCCAGAAGATCGCGTTCCATTCCGACCGCGACTCGGTCGGGTTCGCGGTGTGGGTGATGGACGCCGACGGGACGAACGCGGTACGCGTCAGTCCCAGCTCCCCGGGGTGCGAACTGGCGGACTGGACCCCTGACGGGCTGCGCCTGGCGTTCGACTGTGACCGCGACATCTGGGTCGCGAACGCGGATGGGTCGGGCCTGACCCGGATCACCCGGACCACCAGCCAGCAACGCATCGAGTTGATGCCGCGCTGGAAACCCGTGCCGTGAGTCGCGCGCCCTATCCGTGCTTCAGCGCACGGATATGAAGCCGGGACAGTGCCTACGGGTGCAGCGTGATCGCAACCCCGACATTCGCGCCCGCGGGCTGCGACTCCGCACCGAGTTGGAACACGAAGTATCGCGTGACCCGCATCAGCGCGCCGCCCAGCGCGTTGATCCGGGTCCCCGATCCGCTGGGGTCCGAGATCCAATAGAATCCGAAGTTGCCGCGGGTCTGCGAGGCGTCGAAGTACTGGCGGTAATGCGTCTCCTTCGAATAACCCAGGCCGCCGTACACCGCCAGCTCTTGGGTGACGGCATATACCAGCGCCCCGTTGACGGTCACCCAGTCACTCTTCTCCTCGTACAGCATGTCGCCATAAGTGACCTCCGCATCATTCACGGTGACGCCCGGGAGGTAGTACAGATCGTCTCCCGGCGACTTGGTCGTGAGCTTGATGTCCGCGTACACGCCGGCGCCGCCGAACAGCTTGGGCGTGATCCCCAGCGCCGAAAACCCCACGAACGTGGTGGGGATGTTGGCGACGTACCCGAGCCCGAGGTGAGAGGAGGTCCGCAGCCCAGCCACGCGGGGGCGGCCCGCCTGCGCCCGCAGGACCGTGACCGGCAGCGACAGGCCGGCGAGGGTCAAGACCAATGCGATCAGCGCACGTACATGTGTGACCACGGTGTACCTCCCGCAGAGATTCGTGGGTCCCAGTCTACCGGCCCCGGCGCATGGTCACAAGGCGGCCGCGGCCCAGGCTTGCGGGGCCGCGCGGGGAATCGTAAGCTAAGGCTCGAGGGGAATCATGCGCGCGCTAGCCGCCGGGATCGCCTTTGCGTTGTGCGGAGTCACACCGTCCCTCGCCCAGGTCGTGCTCGAGGGAGACGTGCTGGACGACGTCTCCGCGCAGCGCCTCCCCAGTGCCCGCGTGCTGCTGCTCAACCGCTACAACAAGACCGTCGCTTACGCCGTCACGGACGCCGCCGGCCACTTTCGCTTCAGCCAGCGCGGCCGTTCCTGTGGTGGATGCAGGATCACGCGTACGCGGCGTTGGAAGTCCGCCTCGCCCCGAACGTCGTGCTGCTCGCGCCGCTCGAGATCGTCGCGCTCTCGCCGCCGATCGTGAGCCCAATCTTGGAGAATGTCGAGTTCCGGCGCACGCGGGGGTTCGGCATCCAGATCACACGGCAACAGATCGAGCAGCGCCAACCTGCGCACGTCTCGGACATGTTGGTGGAGCTGCCCGGCGTATTCGCCACGCGCACCGGCTCGGGGGTGAGCGGCCGGACCATTTCCATGAACCGAGCGCTGCCGGGCATCGGCGGCGGTCCGTGCCCCGTGCAGCTGTTTCTCGACGGCATGCTCGCGACGCGCGACCGCCCGGGCGGCGATGTGCAGGTGGACGAGCTCGTGTCCCCCCTCGACGTGCAGGTGATCGAGGTCTTCCGGGGGTTGGGCAGCATTCCCCCCGAATTCCTCACCCCCGAGTCGCGGTGTGGGGTGATCGCCATCTGGACGAAACGCTACACGGAGTCGCGGCCCTGACGTGGCGCGCCGCCCTTTTACTGCTGGCCGCCGGGGCGGCTGGCTGCGTCGACTTGGGCGCGAACGACCGTGCGACCACCATCTGGGAGACGCAGCTCACGCCCGACCTGGCATACCCGGGCGTCTCCGGACAAGCTGCCGCCGTCTCGGATGCCGGTGGCACGGCCATCGGGATCGGCATCGAGGGCGCGGCGCCGGGGGCGCAGCATGCGTGGGGCTTGGGGCTCGGCAGGTGCGCGACGCCGGGTCAGCAGATCGGCTCCAGCGCGACCTATCCCGTCCTGGCGGTGAGTGACTCGGGCACCGCGGCGGTCGAGACGCATCTGGGTGCGAGGCTCGCCGCCGGTGGCGCGTACCACGTGGAGGTGCGCTTGAGCGCGTCGGATGCGTCGCCCGTGGCGTGCGGCGACCTGGTCGCGCGTTAGTCCGGCGGGGGCGGGCTCATGTGCACGACGATCGCGCCCTGGACGTGGCGGCCGCCGAGGCCCGGGAGCGTGGCCTTGGCCGTAGAGCCATCCAGGTACC
>WNGB01003557.1_pt2 | contig 31423 bp, 24 predicted proteins | sample 5400681 | NCBI WGS metagenome assembly WNGB01 (sample SAMN13153367, study PRJNA577476) | soil metagenome | isolation source: 115 cm soil or saprolite under grassland replicate 2 | place: USA:California | collected 2016-06-15
ATCAGCCGGTGAATCGCCGATCGCCCAGAGCGCGGCGGCCGTCAGAGCCGCGAAATCCAGGCCAGCCATGATCCCGCCGCGCCAGCTAAAGAGCAAACCGGGCAAGACCAAACTGCTATATGCGTAGAAGATAAATGGGCTGTTCCACCCGCCGCTGACCATGAGCACCGCAACCGCATACAACACGTCGATGCCCATCACCCAAAAACTATGTTGTGCAATACGGGTATAGCGCTGCGCGTACATCGTGGCAAGGATATTAAGCATGCCGGTCACAACCAGCAGTGGAAGATAGCCGACCAGGCGGTTCTGTACCAACAGCAACACTGCCGTCGCGCACCACGACAGCCACCGGTAGCTAAAAAAAATGACGTGGTCAGCAAGCCACGGTGTCGAGCGATTCCCGCTCACATCTCACCTCGGCGGTTTCCTGTACCTGGCGGCCGGGCCAGGCTCCCGATCGCTGGGGCAATCGGCAATTTCGCACGATTAAGCCTTCTCAATGCGGAAATACCCCGATCGCCGATTATCAATAACGCCAGCGTAGAAAGCGATTATAGTGTAGCAGAAAGCCAGGCCAACGGCAAGGCAATTTGGGTGGTTTTTCGTATCATCCGATCAGTAATCCTTCAACCGATCGTCGATCCGCTGCTTGCGCTCGGCGGCCGCCTTGGCTTCAGCTTCTTCCTGTGCCTGCGTACGTGCGGCCTGCTCCTCGCGACCCTCCGGCGTAATCGCCATGCGCGCACCGACATCTTCAAGCCCATCGGCGGCAGCATGCTTGACGACATCGAACTGTTTACGGCCGATCTCCGCGCCATGGAGCAGGCTGCCCCATAGGCCGACCAGCAGATCGATCAGCAGGATACCCAGCACATTGAAGAGCGCCTGGTACGGCGACCAGGCCAGCTCTGAGTAGGCCGAGGTTAGGTATGATCGGAACAGCGGCGATGTGACTAATTGGAAGATCAATGCGATCAGATAGGCCAGAATGAACACGCGCGGCTTCAAACCCCAATAGGTGAGCGAAATCACGCGCGGCACACGCGGCACGAAATAGCGCACGATCACATTGATCAGCGCGAAACCGAAGCCGATAAACAGATTCATGATCGCATGATTCAGCAGTTCGTTCATGTTCGCTCAGGCGGTGTTCGCCTGCCTCCTAGTGCAATTGCAAATTGTAGATTGCGGATTATGCATCAGGGATCGGGTATTAGGTATTGGGGATTGGGAGTCCGACTCCTCACCCCCAATCCTCAACCCCCAGTCCCCAATCAATTCGCTGTGGGATGTACAAATCCCTGGATCATGTACGGAAAAGTCGCCGTCAGGTAGCGCTGCTTGGACTCGCTGTAGCGGCCCCACTCGGCCTCGACGATCCGGCGATGATGATGGGCCATCAGCCGATAATCGTAGCGCACGAAGCGCGCCAGCAGATGGCCGACCACATCCGGCTCGCGCGCCGGCGTAGCGAGCGCCCAGCGCGCCGCGACTGATAGATCGGCCGGATCGAGCGTGCCGCCCGAGGTCACCTGCTTCTGCTCGGCATCCAGCTCCCAGTAGAGCTGCGGCAAAGCAGCCTGCGCGGCCTTGTTGGCGGCCAGCTGGCGTCGCCGCGCGGCGCCGTCGGCGGCCGGCGCGCTCTCGCCGCTGGCTAGCAGCGCGTCGATCTCCAGTTCGCCCAGGCGCTTGGGCAGCAGCATCGTGGCGTTGTTGTGGTGCAAAAAGCCTTCCTGGCACAGCACATCGATCACGCGCGGCTCATCCAGCTCCAGCGGCATGACGGCCATGCCCCGGCCGGCTTTGCTCGGCCGCGTGGCGATCAGCAGCGTGGGGCGCCCGCTGCCGGCCGCCGGCCGCAGCACATATGCCGAGCCATCCACATCGCCCCACAGCGAGCCGACCGCCAGCCGGATACCAGGCGGCAGCGGGCGCCGGCGCGGGTCGCCCACATCGTGTACAAGTGTCAACATCTGATCGATGTAGCCATCGTCGAGCAGGCGCACCTTCTCGCCCAGGCCGTGGCCAAGCTCCAGCAGCTGGCGCGTATGCGCCAGCGTGGCGCGCGGCGTATCGACACGCGCCAGCGCGGCCTGGATGCCCAGCAAGTCGGCGGCGGCGCGGCAGAAGGTGATCCCAGGGTCGAGCTCAACCACCACCGGCTCGTACTCAACCAGATTCAGCAGCGACGGCCGCGCCTGAAGGTAAACCTGTTCGATCAGCGCGGCCTCGTAGGAAAAGCGCCGGTAGATCGGCGGCGCGGCTGACTGATCGGGCGAAAGAATGATCGCGCAGCGCAGCGCCGCGTCGCCCAGGTAATCGTCGCCCAGCTGCGCCGCCAGCTGCGGGCTCCAGCCCAGCCGGTCGATGCTGAACTCTTGAAGCGGGCAATCCAGCTTCGCCACATGCTTGAGCGCCAGCGCGTAGCGCTCGGTTAGCAGGCCCGTGACCGGGAACAGTGGGCCGTGCCAGGGTAGTTTGCTCACGATTTCATCCCTAACCTAGATCAGAATACCAGAGCGCATGAGTCTTATGGCAGTTGCATCAAAGCCTTGACTTGCTCTTGCAGTTGAGTCAGATGAGAGCTGCTCAGTCGACCCAACTTCCTTTTCCGTTATGGCACATTCTAGCACGCGGCATCAAGATCGTCGCTATTCGGCCTTTGTGCGTTTCGCGACCAGATCGCGCGCATCGAGCTGCGCCTCCAGCTCGGCCGCAAGTTGCTCGGCGCGCTGCACTCGCGCGTCGTCGGTGTAGCGCTGCTCGGAGCTGAAGTAGCGCTCCAGCTCGGCCGCGATCATCTCGCCAGTGATCGGCCGATAGAGGCCGCGCGCTAGCGCGACTTTCTCGTCGTAGCTTTTTTGCAAGAAGATCGCTGGGCTGACGAACCATTCCTCGGGCACATCGAAATCGGCGCTCTCGGATAGCAGCTTTTGCGTGACGCTCTCGATCGGCCGCCCGGTGAAGCGCGGATCTTTACGCTTGAACTCGGCGCATAGCTCGCCAAGCTCGCGCCAGCTCATGTTTCTGGGGGCTGGGGACTCGGGACTGGAGACTAGGGATCTGGCTCGCCCCAACAAACTCCCAATCCCCAACTCCTGACCCCCAACCCCCGCGCCTTGGGCCTGCTGAGCGCTCGGGAGCTCGCCGGCCACCTTGACCAGGCCATTCTTGATCTGGTGCGCCAGCTTGATCCCGATCAGCGCGGCGTAGTCGTCCCAATCCTCGGGGCCGCCGATCGCCTCGCGGTGATGGAAGCGCTGGCGCAACGCCGAGTCGGTGGCTGTTGGCTCGTTGGTGGCGGCGTAGGTCTGCGCGTTGCCGCTATTGACGGTGAATGCGCCATCCAGGAACTGCATGGTGATGTTCAGCACGTCTTTGTCCGATCCGCCCATGCCCGGGTCGCCGCGCGAGAGCAGCAGCAGGTCGATATCATCGAAGAAGATCAGCGTCAGCGCGCTTTTGTCGCGCGCCAGCGCCAGCTTCTCAGTCAGCAGCTTGGCGGTCTTGCCGTAATATTCATCCTTGATGCCTGGGTCGATCGACACAAAGCGCGCCGGCAGGCCGACCTGTTCGCCGCGCATGTTCATGCGGGTCATGGCCATGCGGAACAGCGAGCTTTTGCCGGTGCCGGGGAAGCCATCGAACAGCACCGTGCTGGGCAGGCCACCCAGCTCCAGGATCGGGTTGAAGCCGCGCGCGGCATCGTACAACGCCAGCCGATCGATATAGCGAATCAGCGCGCGCTTGGCGGCGGTGTTGCCGACAATTTGCTCGGGCAACACCGGCGTAAACTCGACCTTGGCGGCCTCCTGCTGGGCAGAAAAGGTGAAGCCGCGCAGCTCCAGATCGCCGATCCGGAATGGCGCGCCCTCGACCTGCGCCAGCAGCGCGGCCGAATGCGACTCGGCCGCCGCTATAACCTGGTCGCGCGCGGCGATGAAGTAGTCGCGCGTCAGGTTCACCAGATCGGCGCCGTTCTCGACGATCGGGCTGCCATCGGCGGCCTGCGTCATCGCCTTCAGATAGAACGACAGCAGCCCCTTGAGATCGTCATCCGGCCCCAGGCCGACCTTGAAGAACGCGCCCTCGGGCTTGGGGAACGATGCCAGGCGCTCGCCATCTTCGTCGCCGCTCAGGCCAAGCTCGGGCGCAGGCAGCTCGTGGGCGATCAGCGCGCCCATCCCGAACAGCGCAAAGCTGCCCAGGAAGGTGGCCTGGCGCGGATCGATCTTGGCGCTCAGCTCCTCGTACAGCTCATAGTACAGGCACAGCCCGCGCCGCAGCGCGTGAAGCACCCGGTTGGCCGGCTCGCTCAGCAAATAGCCGCCGACGCCCGGCAGCTTGCGCAGCTCGCCCAGCAGATCGTACGAGACGCCGCGCATCGGCACGTTCTGCATGCGAAACTCGGCGTCGTCGCGGTGCGCGTCGAGGTCGGCATCGGAAATTGGATGGACGTTGTCGCGAGTTGGCACGGTTGGACTCCAATGTTACGGCGTAGCTATCTTGGCAGCAAGGCTCGGATAGACGCGCCGAAAATCTTTCTCGTTAAGTGTCAGCACCTGATCGACGTTCACCGCCGCAGCAGCATGCAGAATCAATGCATCATACGTTGCACCACCGATAATACCCAAATCAGCAAGATGATCTACCAGTGTTGCATAATCTTGATTGGAGAGCGCTACTACTTCACAGACATCGAGAACATTATGCTTAATCAACTGCTGGGCGATTGCAGATGTAATACGTGGCTGAACAGGCAGTCGAGTAAGAATGGCATAAAGTTCTGCCACAGAATGAGCCGCCACAACGCCCTGATCGGTGCCATCTTTGATCTTCTGCAATCGAAGCAAAGCCAACAGATGCGACGGGTGCGAAGCTACCATCGCGGCCACTAAGACAGAGGTATCGAAGAAGACTCTCACATGCGTCCTCGTTGCGTAGGATCGAGTGCTTGCCGCTCACGTTCCTGGCGAACGACATCAGTTACGTCATCTAATGACTCAACCGAGGCCACAAGCACCCCGCCTTTATCGATCAGCAGCGCTGACTCAGGCTGGATATGAAGAGCTATGCGTCCGCTCCGATCTTCTTCGACAATAAGCGTCATGCCAGGCGTTAGCCCAAGCCGCTGACGAAGATCGGGTGATATCAAGATGCGGTTCAATTCATCCAGCTCGACTTCAATCACATCACTCATCACTTGTCACTCCTCACTCGTCGCTAACACACCAGATCTCCCTGCTTCGAAACCCCATACACCGCGCACGGCTGCCCATCCTCGTCGGCATCGCCCAGCAGCTGCTTGATCGCCAGCGGCAGCAGCAGCACGCGGTAGAACACCGAGGGGCCTGCCTCCATCGGCGTGCGACCGAACAGCACATCGACGGTGCTGCGCTTGGCCATGTTGGTGGTCGCGGCGCGCTCGATCGTTGCGCGCAGCATCCACGGCTCGGCGCCGTTGGCTGCCGCGAAGGCGCGCTGAACCAGCTCGTCGTTCTCGGTCCAGCAGTGGTGGTATGGCCCGATCGTCACGCGCTCGATCGCGCGCGGCATGATCCAGGGCGCCTCGTTGATCAGCCCGATCATCTCGGGTAGCGTGTGCCGCCCGCCGGCCAGGTCATCTACAAGCGCGCGCAGCTCGCCGATCCCGCCAGTGACGTGCCAGGCCCCATGCTCCTCGAAATGCAGCGTGACGCACTCGAACAGGTTGAGGCTGTGGATCACGCCGGTCCAGCTGATCGCATACAGCCGCTCGCTCTTCTTCTCGCTCAGGCGCAGCGGCTCCTGCTGGTGGAAATCGGCGACCACCGGCGTGGCGGACAGGCGCTCCATATAGGCGCGCTGGAGCCACAGAATCTGCTGCTTAATCGGTCGCTGGCCGGCGTAGATCGCATCGGTGGCTTGGGCCAGCAGCTGCTCGCGCGCCGGGATCTGGCGCAGCTGCTCCTCGGCGCGCTCGCGATCCTCTCGCAGCGTCCAGAAGTCCTTGAAGGTCGGCATGCCCGATTCGGTCGGATCGATCGTCAGCGGCAGCGGCTCGATATCCAGCAGCTGGCGGCCGTGCTTGAGCGCCATCACCAGGATGGTCGCGCGGGTCTCGCGCAGGAACGCCTGGGCGGCCTTGGCGGCGGCGATGCTCAGCCGGCCCTCCTTCTGCTCTTGGCCTAGCGCGTCGGCCAGCCAGCCAAGCCGCTCGCCGAGCGCGTCGCAGTAGGGCACGACCGCCTCATCCGGCAGCATGCGCGAATTCTGCCCGACGCCGATCGACTGAAGTGGGTGGCGATTAATCGTCATTGTGCTCTAACAACGTTTCTGTCGTGCGTATCCGAGCATGATCTACGTGCAGAATATGCCGAGGTTTCACAATCTGGCCGCGTGGCGAATCTGAAGAGAAGCGCGCGTCGTGGCGAGCCGCTTCTTCCGTAGTATACCAGCGGCGTCAACTGGAGCGCTGTCAGCGGCCGTAACTGTTCATAATTCCCGAGATTGGACGTGGACCCACACGGACATTCCCGTACATCCATGCCATCGTCGTCGAACAGGACCTAAAGATCGTGGGCGGCAGCTCTGGTATAATGCCCGCGTAGCTCATTAATGTACATAGGCCAGCCGCATGCGCAATCGGCATCCATCCCAGCGGATCGCGCCGCTGCTCCTGCTGATCATCCTCTGCTCGGCGTTGCCCGCCCGGCGCGGCCACGCTGCCCCGAGCGTGACCGACCTCACGCTCGGCACATCCGGCGCCGGCCGGCCGATCACGGCGGTGAAGATCGGCGCTGGCCCACGCAAGTTCGCGCTGGTGGGCGATACTCACGGCGGGCCGGAGGCCAACACCTACCAGCTGGCCTCGCGCCTAGCCGATTACTTCCGCGCGCACCCCGAAGAGGTTCCGCCGGCGGTGCGGCTGTATATCATCCCCACGCTCAACCCGGATGGCCTGGCCGGCAACACGCGCTTCAACGCCGCCGGGATCGATCTGAACCGCAATATGAACACTAACCGCGACGCCTGCCCCGAGAACGACTGGAACATCCACGTCCAGGGCGCGCGCGGGATCGAGTCCGACACCGGCGGGCCGTACCCCGAGTCCGAGCCGGAGAGCCGGCTGATCCGCGATTTCCTGCTCGACGCAGCCGCGGTGATTTTCTACCATTCAGCTGGCGGCGATGTCTTCCCCGCTTTCTGCGAGCACGCGCCCTCGATTGCGCTGGCGCAAGCCTACGCAGCTGGCACGGGATACCGCTACGATCGCTACTGGCAGAACTATAACATCACCGGCGGCATGCATGATTGGGCCGGCAGCCTGGGCATCGCGGCGATCACGCCCGAGCTAATCAACGGGATCGACGTAGATTACGAGCAGAACCTGGCCGGCATCCAGGCGATCCTGCGGCAGCCAGCGGATTTCATGCCGCTGCCCGAGGATCATCAGGAGCAGGGCATCACAGTGCCGGCGCTGCTCTGGCGCTACTGGCAGGCCCATGGCGGCCTGGAGCAGTTCGGCCCACCGCTGGCGCCGGCCGGGCGCGCCAATGGGACAATGCGCCAGTTCTTCGCGCGCGCGGTGCTGGAGCTGCACCCCGACCAGGCCGACACGCCCTACCTGGTGCAGCCCGCGCCACTGGGGCGCGCCATCGCCGCCGGGCGCGCCATCGCCCCGGCCGCTGAGCAGCCGAACATGCGCTTCTTCCCCGCCACGAGCCACACGCTGCGCGATGCCTTCGCAGCATACTGGGAGCAGCGCGACGGCATGCTGCTGTTTGGTCTGCCGATCTCGGAAGAGTTCGACGCACCGGCCGCCGATGGCGTGCGCCGGACGATGCAACTGTTCGAGCGCGCGGTGCTGGCCTACTACCCCGAGGATGACAGCGTGCGCCCAGAGCCGCTTGGCTGGGCTGCGCTGGTACGCGACCGCCTCCAAACCACAACTGCGGCACAGCAGATCCGCTGATCGAGCACCCGATATGCGTTCCGACTTTGGTGGACGAAGGACGGAGGACGGCAGACGAATGATCGCCATCCTCCGTCCTTCGTCTTCCGTCAACCTCGCATCAGTCGACGCGCGCTGTCAAGCACCCGAGTGTGTGGCCCAGCGCGCTCAAGCTATCGAGTTTGGCAAACTGATGGTATAGAATCTGCGTATATCCATCCGCGAGTTGTCATATCAACTCACGTTCATAGGAATGGGACGGAAAGTAGTCGTCAGGAGGTCGCTATGTACGCTATACTGATCCTATTGGCCGGAGTAGGCACCGCCTACCTGGCTAGCCGCATCACGAGCCGCGCGACGTTCCGGCTGGCGGATCTGCTGATTGGCGTCGTCGGCGGGCTTGTCGGGCTAAGCGTCGCACAATATTTTGGCACGACGGGTTCCGGCTGGAATCTCGGCCTGCCGCTGCTGGTCGCCTGCGGGCTGACACTCGGCCTTAGCGGCATCAGAACGGTCCGTGCTTGATTGTAGATTGCAGATCGCCTGCTTTCTGCCTATCCGAAACACCGCCCCTTCGATACGGCCGCAGCCGTATCGAAGGGTGCGCGCCTAACCCTTATTCGGACAGGTTCTTACCGCCGCCTGCCCTAGTGCGCTTTCCGCGCGGGTGTTAGGTGTTGGGTGTCAGGCGGGCGGCGTTGCGAAGCCCAACACCCAACACCCAAGACCTAAAACCTTGCTTGGAACTGCACTAGTGCAATTCCAAGCGACCCGTTCGTGCGTCACGCGTACCCTGATCGCATTAGAATAGGCCAGCACTCATCTGCAATTGCACTAGAGTGGTAAAATAGTGGCACGTCACCTCTGATCGCCTGGGCGCACGCGATGACTGAGCCGGCACAGCCCGCTTCCCCGATCTGCAAGCACTGCGGACGCCTCCTGCGCACCGCCGAGGAGCGCGAGCGGGCGTACTGTTCACGCTGCTCGCCGCCGGCCGCGCCACCAGCCGACGAGGATGAGCGATTCTGCTGCGCTAGCGACCCGCCATGCCCCAGCTGCCCGTATGTGATTGGGTGGAACTAATATGAGCGAAGCAACCCGATTCCTCGTCCAGGAGGTTCACAACTTCGGCGGCTTCTTCGGCGGCGATACTGTGACCCTGACGGCGACGCCATTCGACGGTGCGGCCACGCCCACCGGCGAGGAGCAGACTCTCACGATCGACCAGCAAGCGCTGGCGAACGTGCGCGACCGCCACAGCATCAGCGCGGGCATGTTGCTGGAGCTGTCGCGCACCGGCGAGCGCGTAGATCGCGCCGAGCTGCTGGGCGCCGCGACACACGCCCAGCTGCGCGCGGCGCTTGGCGCGCCGGCCGCAACAGGCCCACTGGCTGGGCCGCTGATTCTGAGCTACGCGTGCCACACGTGCAATCTGTGGGTGGCCGGCGCGCCCGATCAGGGACGCTGCACACTGTGCGGGTCAATACTTCAGGACGTAGGGACTTTCGACTAAATAACAGGACTTACGCGGTGGCTCAGATGTAATCTTTCGCAGCGGTACGTTATCTTCTTTTTGTGTTTCGTTTTTGCGCTCTGCGAGCGCAAAAACGAAACACAGATACCATGGCAAGTACCATGCTGCCGTACATCCTGAGCTTGCCCGCCCTGAGGCTCCCCTGAGCCGGTCGAAGGGCGTGTCGAAGGGTCGAAGGGCAGGCTAAAAGACGTTTGCGTGCGGCACCGCGTACGTCCTGTAAATATAAGGAGCAACAATGACGACACCAGCAGACAGGCCCCGAATCGGATTTGTAGGACTGGGCGTGATGGGGCGGCCGATGGCGGCCAACCTGGTTCGCGCCGGCTACGCGTGTACGGTCTACGACATCAACCCGGCGGCGATGGCGCGGCTGGCCGGCCTGGGCGCGCGCCCGGCCGAGACGGTGGCGGAGGTGGCCGAGGTCAGCGATATCTTTATCACCATGGTGGTGAACGACGCGCAGATGCGTGCGATTTTATTCGAGCCAGGCAACGCCGCCCAGGCATTCGGCCCCGGCGCAACGGTGATTGGCATGAGCACGATGAGCCGCGCGTTCGTGCAGGATGCGGCGGCGCGCTTGGAGCAGCTGGGAGTCGCGTATCTCGACGCGCCGGTGAGCGGCGGCGAGGTTGGCGCGACAGCGGGTGAGCTGAGCATCATGGCTGGCGGCCCCGACGCGGTGTTCGAGCGCTGTCGGGCCGCGCTGGAGGTGATCGGCGCGAATATCTACCACGTCGGCCAGCGCGTGGGCGACGGCCAGGCGGTCAAGATGATCAACCAGCTGATGGTCAGCGTCCACAACGCGGTGGCGGCCGAGGCACTGACCTTCGGCGCGCGGCTGGGGCTCGATCAGGCGCTGCTGCTGGAGATCATCGGCCACAGCGCCGGCAACAGCTGGATCTTTTCCAACCGCGGCCCGCGCATGGTCGAGCGGGCATTTACGCCACCAAAGAGCGCGCTACATATTCTGGTGAAGGATATTGGGTTCGTGATCGACACGGCGAACAGCCTGGGCCACCCGCTGCTGCTGGGCAGCGCCGCGCATCAGCTCTACAAGATCGCCGCCGCACAGGGGCTGAATGACCTGGATGATTCGATTCTGATCGAGCTGGCCGAGCGGCTGGCCGGCATGCGCCGGGATACCGCTTCTGAATAGGCGATTGCAGCCGGTCCCCACTCATCGATCACAGCCGTACTTTCCTTCTTTTTGCACGTCGGTGGTTGGTGCGGCCCGCTGGGCTGCACCAACCACCGACGTACATATTGCTGCCGCAGGCTAACACCTTCGGGGAAGAGGTCAACAGCCTTGCTTGAGATAAGGGCAGCGCAATACAATTACGGCTCGCGCAGCAGCTCGAACACCAGCGCCACCGGCACGCTCAGCGCGGCGGGATCGAAGCGCACGCCGGTTGGGATATCGGCAGGGTCGAGGTAGGGCTCCTGCACATTGACGATCCGTAGGCCCAGCGTGGCGCAGACGCGCTGCCAATCGCTGTACAGGTGCGGCGTGTGGCGCACGGCATAGCGCTGCCCGCCGGCCGAAAACTCGCGCCGCCAGCCCAGCGCGTGCCCGATCGGGTGGAAATCGCTGCATAGGATCGTGCCGCCCGGCCGCGTCACCCGGCGCAGCTCGGCCAGCGCTGCGTCCAGCCGCTCGACATGCCCGATCGTCAGCCCGCATACCGTGAGGTTTGCCCAGCGATCTCGTACTGGAATTGCTTCAATGCTCGCTCGAATCAGTTCTAAGTTTTGAGTTATGAGTTTTGAGTTGCGAGCATGCGCTAACTCAGAACTCATAACTTTGAACTCAAAACTCGCAGCGCGGGCCAGCATCGCGGCCGATAGATCGACGCCCAGCACGCGCCGCGCGCCGCGCCGCAGCACGTGGAGCAGGTAGCGCCCGCTGCCGCAGCCGACGTCCAGCACCGCGCGCCCGCGCAGGTGGCCTGGCAGCAGCGCCAGCATCGCGCGCTCCTCGGCCAGCATCAGCGGGTTGTGCGCGTGCGGCGGGTAGCTCGCGGCCCATAGCGCGTAGGCGGCGGCAGGGGCCAGGGTTGGTATATCAGTCATAATGGTCTGAGGACTGAGGACTGAGGACTGAGGACTGAGGGCTGGCATCAAATGCGGCCCTCAGCCCTCAGTCCTCGTTCCTCAGTCCTCGTTACTATGTCAAGTCCTGGCTCCAGCGCGATCGAATCCGGCCGCGCCAGCGCGCGCGATAACAGCTTCGCCCGGCCATCCAGCAGCGCCGGCACCGCTTCGATATGACACGCGGCGAACCAATCGGCGAAGCCTCGGTCGGCGATCATCGGCGCGCCGCCGCGAATAACCGCGCAAATGTCTTTTCTTTTTATGTCAATCAAGCATTGGTAAGGATCGCCGCCTGTGTCGCGCAGGATCAGCAGATCCGCGCGCTGGCCGGCGTCGAGGCCACCGACTTCGGGCAACCGCAGTATACCACGCGCCGCCGAAGACACCAGTCGCAGCAGCTCGCGCGGCGTCAGCTCGCTGTGCGCGGCCGCCACCTGCAGCTCGTCCAGCAAGTCGCGCGCGCCACTCAGCCGCGAGTCACTGCCAAGCGCGAGCCGGCCGGCATCGAACAGCCGGCGCGGGTCGAGCGTGCGGCCGAGCATCGACAGATTGCTGCTAGGGCACCAGATCACCGCCGCATGGCGCGCGATCACCCGCTCGATATCTGCCGCAGTCAAGCCCGCGCCATGGACGAGCACGGTATTATCGGCTAGGCATCCCAGATGGTCGAGCCACGACAGCTCAGCGGCGGATATCGCGTCGGTGCCCTCGGCCAGGTGGATGATCCAGGGCTGGTGCGCGGGCGTGGCGGCAAAGCTTTCGACGACCGGCGGACCGTAGCGCGGCAGGGGATGGGGGATGGGGGATGGGGGTTGGGAGAGTCCAACCCCCATCTCCCATCCCCCATCCCCCATCCCCAACGAATGGCTCCAGCCGAAATCGCGCAGCAGCCGCACCGGAAAGGATGGCTCGTCGAGGGCAGCATGCCAAGGGTCGTGGTGCGCCACAGTGGTTGCGCCAGCGAGCAGGTTCTTGAGGCCGCCCTGCCTGTAGCGCAGCGGCTTGGCAACAGCGATGGCGGCGGCAACATCCGAGTTGGCGAAGTAGGCTTGAAATGCTGTGATCCAGGCGTAGCTGTTTGGGAAGGGTTCTTCCTGCGGCAAGCGCGGGATATTGTTCAAATGCAGATGATCGTGCGCGTTGATCAAGCCAGGGAAGATCAGGTGATCGCGCAGATCGATCGCCCAGGCATCTGCCGGCGGTTCCGCCGTGATCCACCCGCCCGAAAGATGTAGCGGCGAACGCTCGATCCGATCGGGCAGGACGAGTGTTGCATTGCGGATGGTCGTGCCTGCAGCAGGCATGAACTTCCTTTTGTTCTTCGTTTTTTCGCTCTGCGAGCGAAAAAACGAAGAACCGCCTAAAATAAGCGGAAGAGTGCCGGATGAGTCCGATGTGCCGCAATCGGCTCAGAAAGAAGCGCCCAGGCGCCCCATGGTCATGCGTCATCAGCCTCCCGCAACGATAAGGTGCAAACACACTTGCGGCAGATCGCATCGCGCTGTGGATCGAGCCCTTGTCGCCAGGCGATCGCCTCGGGCGCATTCAGGATCGCATCCAGGCTGCCGGACTGGTAGATGTTGCCGAGCGGCGGCTGAAAGAAGCATGGCCGCACCGTACCGTCGGATTCTATAACGCTCGAAACCCAGGGGGCGTTACACGTATTCGGGAAGAAATCACCCTGGCCGAGCAGCGCGGCGTAGTATAGGCTCAACCGGCGGCGGAGCTTCAGCGGCGACTCGGCGATGTAGCCGCGCGCGAAATCGGCCGCGAACTCCTGCTCCAGCGCGTCGATCTCGGCGGCCAGCAGCGGCAGATCCTCGGGCTCCAGCGCCACGCTCGTAGCGCGCTGCTCGTCCCATCCGCCCGGCCGGTTGAACGCCTCACTGCTGACATCGGCCGCCAGAAAGCTGATCCGATCCAGCCCCAGATCGTGCGCGGCCGCCACTGTGGCGCGCAAATAGCCAAAGTTGGCGCGCTGGACGGTGCAGCGCGCGCTGACAGCCACGCGTGGGCCAGCGGCTTTGACCGTCGCTACACCCTCGGCCAGCTTCTCATACGCGCGTGGAATATTGCGAATGTGATTATGGATCTCGCGCGGGCCGTCGAGGCTGACGACCACATCATCGCAGCGCCGCACCAGTTCGGTGGCGTGGCGGCGCAGCAGCAGGCCGGTGCTGAGGATTGTGATGCCAATTCCGGCCGAGCGCAGGTGATCGCACAGCTCCCACAGATGCGAGTGCAGCAGCGCCTCGCCGCCGCTGAGCAGTACCCGGCGCACGCCCAGGCGCTGCCATTCGGCCAGCCAGCCGGCCACATCGGCGGCCGCCAGCTCATCGCGGGTCGTCGCGCGCCAGATATCGCACATCAGGCAGCGGCAGTTGCAGCGGCTGTGTGGAAACAGGATCAGAATCGGCAGCTGTGTAATTGGATCACGCCGTGGCAATGGCGGCGGGAGCGTGGTATTGGGCGGCGCGGGCATGGGCTGGGGGTGCAGAATTGTCATGGGTGTCTCTCACTGTGACAAGGTGACAAGATGACAAGGTGACAAGATGACTTGACAGAACCGCCACTCGTCACTCGTCACTTATCACTGCCGGTGCTACTCGGGATCGACCCCGAGCGCGCGCAGCTGCGCGGCCAATCGTTCAGCACGATCCCGAGCCTGTTCGGCCTGCTGCCGGGCCTGTTCAGCCTGCGCGACCAACTCCAGATAGCTGGCGAACTTGCGGCCATCTGGGTAGTAAAGTTCCAGCTCACCCTCTTTGAGATCGAATCGCACGCCCATACGTGGGCTGACCCAGCCGGCCATTACGTCTATCTCGATCAGATCGCGATCGGCTATGCGTGCCCAACCGCTGAGATCCCCCCGGTCGGGATCGTAGATGTAGTACTCTTCAACCTGATACCGATCATAGAACTGGAACTTCTTAATCATTTCCGCCAGGCGATTTCCGGGCGAAAGTACCTCGAACACCACCTGCGGCGCAATTCCTTCCTCGCGCCACTGCTGATACGATCCTCGGTCGCCCTTCGGCCGACCAAAGACAACCATCGCATCAGGCGCCATACGGATGTTCGGCTTGCCTTCGACCGGATACCAGAGCAAATCGCCGGCGACAAAGACGTTCGGGTCATCTTTGAACAGCGCGTCGAGGCCGCCCTCGATCGTCACAATCCAGCGAAACTGCCTGGTGTTATCGGCCATTGGCTGACCATCGCTTTCGGGATAGACGATCTTCGGTTGAACGGTTTGCTCGATGATGCCCATGACAGTCCTCGCTGGTGTATCTATAGCATTCCACGTGTCTTCTTGCCCACAAATTATACTCGATCGCGCCCTCATTCGCCGGTTCGCGCCGCTATGAGCAGCGCGAATGTGCTCGGCTCGCGCTTGCGCGCCAGGCGCGCGCGCCAGGGCCGCAGCGCCCAGCGCCAGCCATACCAGGGGCGAATGATCTGCCAGCGCAGGCCCAGGCCGCGGCCCAGATCGCGCAACATAGCCCAGGTCAGGTAGCCGACATTCGGCAGCGCATCCGAGCGGGTGCCGTGGTCGCGCGCGAAGGCAGCCTGCCGCTCGGCGATCATCTGGCGACCGCTGGCTTCATGCCGGTAGATCGGCGAATCCAGCACCACGATCCGGCCACCCGGCCGCAGCACGCGCAGCGCCTCGGACAGCGTGGCACGATACCCGATACTATAGTGCAGGCTGGCGTTGTAGATCACCAGATCGGCCTGGCGATCGGCCAGCGGCAGGTGATCGAACTCGGCCTGCACACACGGCCAATCGCCGCCGTAGCGCCGCGCCGCGCCCAGGCCATCGCGCGGGTCGAGGTTCAGATCGATCGCGCAGGGATAGTGCCCTAGCCCGGCCAGCCGATTGCTCAGCCAGCCGACCCCCGCGCCCAGATCGAGCACGCGCAGGCCACTGTTCCGATGAGACGAAGGACGAAGGACGAAGGGCCAACCGCCACCCAGACGCGTTTCGTCTTCGGTCGTTCGTCGTTGGTCGGGCAAGCGGCGGCGATCATTATGACTATGCCCATTCGGCTCCAGCACATGTCGCCGCAAGCTCGCGAAGCTGATCGCGCGCATGCGCCACTGCCAGGCTAGCGGGTCGGCCGGGTCGACATCGGGCAGGCGCTGGAGGCGCGCCAGGTCGTCGTAGCCATAGCCCTCGGCATCGCGAATAGCCATGTAATCGCGCAGAAACGGCGCGAAGACGGCCGCGCGATCGGGCGGCAGGCAGCGCCAGATGCCATCCAGGCAGCGAAACGATGCAGCATCGATCGGGCAGCGCCACGCATCCGATCCGATCGCCTCCAGGTCGGCACGACAGATCGGGCAGGCGAAGCGAAAAACGCCCGCCGCGCCTGCATCAAGATGCGACGCCAGCATCGCCAAGCCCTCGCTCGCGCAGTCGATTTGGATCCAGCCCCTGGCCGCGCAATGCCAGCGCGATCGTCTGACGCAGCGCCACCGGCACGATCCGGCTGCCCAGATCGTAGTGCTGGCCCAGCCGCCCATCGGTAAACGTCATTCCGGCAAAGACCTGCGGCTGCGCATAGCGCGGGATGATGTGCATGTGAACGTGCGCATCGAGGTTCATCAGAAAAGCGTAGTTGAAATGATCGGGCTGGAATGCGCCGAGCAGCGCGGTCTTGACATCGCCGAGCAGGCGCCACAGCTCGGCCTGCTCGGCCGGCGTGAGAGCTGTCACGTCGGTCGCATGGCGGCGCAGCACCAGCATGACCTTGCCCAGGTAGTTCTGGTTGTGGTTGACCACCACATGCCAGTGCTCCCAGGTTCCGACCAGATCGCGCGGGTCGATATGAAAGTTGTCGCAGCCGGAGCATAGGATGAGCTTCATATATCGTCTCCGCTCACTTTGATCGTTAGGTACCTTCACGCCTGGTCATAACCATCAAAAAGTGATCGCCCATATCGCGCAACAGCGGCAGCGCGCCCAGCCGATCGTCGAGCCAGCCGAGCGCGTTGCACAGCGGCCGGGCGCGCTGATACAGCCCGATCAGGTAAGGCGGCGGCAGAAACAGGCTGAGCGCCTGGTAGCCCGACAGCACGAAATCGGGCGCGAAGGCGCGGTAGAATTCGCGCGGCGTGTAGTAGAATGCCCAGATCGTGTGCTTGTTCATATGCACCGGCACGGCCCCCCGCGTGCCGCGCACTCTGGCGCGCGCCGGCCGGCCGCGCAGCACGTAGTAGCCAAACTCCCACGGGCAGATCCGCCCGATCACCGAGAACACCAGCTTGCCGCCCGGCCGCAGCAGCGCCGCGCACGATCGCGCCACCGCTTCCAGATCCGGCGCGCAGTTCAGCGGCCCAAAGTTCGAGTAGATGCCGTCGAACTGTTCGCCGCGCAGCCGATCAAGCTCCTGTAGGCCAATATGTGCCGCCGTCACGCTGTCGCTCAGGCCTGCGCCGGCGGCACGATCGCGTGTGCGCTCGACCATCTGCGGCGACCAGTCGGTCGCCAGCACCGCATAGCCGCGCCGCGCCAGCTCAATCGCGTCGATGCCGGTGCCGCAGCCCAGATCCAGCAGCCGCGCGCCTGGCGGGCAGGCTTCCGTCAGCGCTCGCCAGACCGTCTCGCGCATGCGCTGGATCAGCGCATTGTTGCCCTTCGGCCCGTCGTAATCGGCCGCGACGCTGTCGAAGGCGCGCTGGGTGTCGAGCAGCTGCGCGTCGAAGACAGACGAAGGACGAAGGACGAAGGACGAAGGATGATCACTCTCCGCTTCGCTCACAACCGAAATCGAGCCTTTGGTCGTTGGTCGTTGGTCGTTGGTCATTCGTCAATTCCACTCCTTGCTCAAATCCGGCGCCGCAGCCTGCCCGTGCTGGCGCACCAGCAGCGTCGGCGCGGCGTTGCGCTCGCTCAGCTCCATGCGCCCAAGCTCGAACCAGGCCGCGTTTAGCTGGTCAAGCTCCGCCAGGAGATTGGGGACTGGGGACTGGGGGCTGGGAGACGACGACTGATCCCCAATCGCCAATCGCCGATCCCTAGTCGCCAGTCGCCGACGCAGATCCAGATCATTATGCAATAATCGATGCAGCTTGCGATAGAACGGCGACTTGTAGGTGCCCTGAAACAGCATCGCCAGGTCGTCGCTGTCCGACCAGTTGGTCTGCGTGCCAAGCTGCTCGCGCACCATGGCGTGAAAGCGCGTGCCGGGCAGCGGGTAGCTGACGCTCACGCCGATCGAGTCGGGCAGCGTATCGCGCACCAGCTGCACGGTGGCCATGATGTCGTCGAATGTCTCGCCGGGGTAGCCGAACTGAATGAAGAAGCCGGCCTTGATGCCGGCCGCGCCCAGCCGCGCGCGCGCAACCGCGATCTGCTCGACCTGGGTGCCCTTCTCCATCGCGTCCAAAACGCGCTGGCTGCCGCTCTCGGCGCCCATCCAGACCTCAGCGCAGCCGGCCTGCTTGAGGCCAGCCACCGCCTCCTCGGTCATCAGATCGACCCGCGACTGGATCATAAAGGGGATCGCCGCATCGCGCGCGGCTACCTCGCGCCCAAACTCGGCCACCCAGCGCGGCCGCAGGCCGAATATGTCGTCGGCGAACCAGATGTGATCGGGCCGCAGCATGTGCTTGACCAGCGCCAGCTCATCGGCCACGCTCGCGGGCGAGCGCATGGCGTAGCGCTGGCCCCAGATCGGCTTGGCGCACCAGTTGCAGTGGAATGGGCAGCCGCGCGTGCTGACCATATTCAGGCTGAAATAGCCATGCGCCCTGGTCCAGGCCGCGCGATAGGGCTCGACATCCAGCAGATCCCAGGCCGGCAGCGGGAACACATCTGGGTGGCGCTCGGGCGCGCGCTTGGGCGTGGAGAAGATGCCGCGGGGCGCGCTGGGGTCGGGCAGGGCCAGGCCGGGAATTAGGGACTGGTGACTAGGGACTGGGGATTGGGAACCGCCACAATCTCCTAATCCCCAATACCCAATACCCAGTCGCCCGCTCCTCAGCGCATCAAGCAATTCAATCAAGGTGTGATCGGCCTCGCCAACCAGCGCGATCTGCACACCATGTGGGAAGTACAGATCGGGATGATCGCTCACATCCGGCCCGGCCGCCAGCACGATCGCGCCGCGCGCGCGCGCCAGCTCGCTCATGTGGCAGGCCGCCGCGCGCATGCGGCTCAGGCACATCTTGCTGAGAAAGTTGAAGCTGTCTTCATACAGCGCCACAACCCGCGGCCGGTGCTGATCGAGCGCGCGCGCGAACTCGTCTTCGCCATCGGCCAGCATCGCGTCGAACAGCGCCACCGAATAGCCGCGCGCGCGCAGGGCGCTGGCGGCGTATAGCGTGGCCAGCGGCGCATAGGGCCGCATCTTTTGCAGCTGCTTTGAGTCGTATTTCAGAAAGTAGGAGTGCGCGAGTAGTACATCAATCATAGCCATATCCACAATCTATTGCAAATTGCAAATTGTAAATTATTGAGGCAATTCGCAATTTGCAATTTACAATTTAAAACCCCGAGGTTTCTGGCCGCTGGTAGCGCATCAGCCGCTGCATCGTGCGCAGCTCGACCGGCCAGCGATAGAAACGCCGTTGGTAGCGCCAGCCGCTCAGCGTATGCAGCAGCGGCTTCCAGATGCCGCGATGCAGCCGCCGGTCGGTGGTGGTCGGGTAATAGGCGTTCAGCACAGTCTCGAAATCGCGCATCAGCGTGCGGTCATCCACTGAGAACCAGGGAATATCGGCGGTGCGGCGCAGCTGCACGCGCTCCCAGTGCGGGTCGATCCACTCGTCGAGCGTCTGCGGGAAGCGGAAGCCGCTGTCGAGCGCGCCCTGCCACATCTCGCCGGCCAGCGGCACCGGGTCGTAGCGATACATGATGATCTCGACATACGGGTTGACCGCCTTGACCTTGCGGATGAACTCGATCCCGCGCAGCACATCGGCGCGCGAGTCGGGCGGGTTGCCCAGGATGAAGCTGAACTCGGGCACGATGTCATACTTGAGCGCGTGCGCGGCCATCTCCAGCGTCTTCTCGGCGGTCAGGCTGCCGCCCTTGTTCATCAGCTGCAGCGTATGGTCGTCGCCGCTCTCGGCGCCCATGAACACCATCTTTAGGCCGCTGTCGCGCATCAGCGCCCAGGTGCGCGGGCTGAACTTCAGCATGGTGTCGATCCGGCCCTCGCCCCACCAGCTGATCTTCAGCCCGCGCCGCAGCAGATCCTCGCAGAAGGCCATCACGCGCTTCTCGCTCACGAAGAAGTTGTTGTCGTGAAACTCCATGGCGTTGATCTGCCAGTTATCCACGAAATACTGCATCAGCTCGCCCAGCCGCTCAGCCTTCTCGGCCAGCCAGCGCCCTTCAGCCAAATTAACCACCGCGCAAAAGTTGCAGAAGAACGGGCAGCCGAAGCTGCTGTGGTGGCTGAGCGTGCGCGTGCCCAGGTGAGTCTTCGAGACATAGCGGTCGACCGGCACCTTGCCATACGGAAACCAGGGCTGCTCGTTCGGGTCGCGCGGCATGCGCTTCGGCGTCTGGATGACCTTGCCATCACGCTCGAACGCCAGCCCGGCCACGCTCGCCGGGTCGCCGCCGGCCTCCAGCGTATCGAGCAGCTCCAGCAGCGTGTCCTCGCCCGCGCTAATAACTATGTAGTCGATCGTCGGATCTTTGCTACAGGTATTGACGTGATTGGTCGGGAAGTAGCCGCCAACGACCACGATCAGGTCGGGGCAGGCCGCCTTGATGCGCTTGATATCGGGCACGGCCTGCTGGAGCTGCGGGCCGGGCATGATCGTCACGCCCAGGTAGCGCACGCCGTCGCGGCGCACCTGCTCGATAATCTCGGCCGCGCGGTCGCGCTCCTGGTCGAGGTTGCCATCCACGATCTCATATGCGTAGCGGCCATCCAGCATCCCGCCCAGCTGAAGCAGCGAGTGCGGCAGGCGCTGGTAGCCCGGCAGCGCGACTTTGGGATTGTAGAGCAGGATGACTGGTTTCTGGTTCTGGCTGATCATCGCAATTCCTCATCATTCCCGTTTACGATCGGTAGTGTGCGGCGAAGCCGCACACTACCGATCGTAAAGAAAGATTCTTGGAGGGACTGCGTCCCTCCAAACCTCCCGCTTGCATACGTCCTAATCGTCTATTGGTAGGACTGCGTCCCTCCAAACCTCCCGCTTGCATACGTCCTAATCGTCTATTGGTGCGACAATCGGCGCCGCTGCCCGCGCGCGCGCACGCTCGGCCAGCGCGCGCACGAAGAAATCAAGCGCCTCGACCCGCAGGGCCAGGCTCAGCGCCAGGTAGCACAGCGCGCCCAGGCCACCGGCGATGGCGATACGCGCCAGCGCGCCGCTGCGGCCCAGCATGGCCGGTGGGATCAGGCCGGCCAGCGTAAGTATCACGATCGCCATCACCGCGCCGGCCAGCAATGTTTTGCCGAGCGCCTCGACCAGCCGCGCACGGCGCAGCGGCAGCTCGCGCCGCAGTAGTATGGCCAGCAGCAGCATATGGCCGATCCACTGCGCCGAGTTAGCCAGCACCAAGCCCAGGAAGCCCAGGCGCGTCGACCACAGCAGCGCCAGCACGGTTAGCAGGTACACGCCGATCGCAGCACCTTGCGCCAGGCTGGGGATCAGCGTGTTCTGACGCGCGTAGAACGCAAAGATCAACAGCTGCGCGATCGCGATCGCCGGCAGGCCGGGCAGGTAGCACCACAGCGCCTGCGCCGTGGCATACGTGTCCGCGGCACCGAATGCGCCGCGCTCGAACAGCACCGCCGTGATCGGCCCGGCCAGCGTCGCCAGCCCGACCGTGGCGGGCGTGACCAGCAGCAGCAGCACCTTGATGCCCATCGCCAGCGTCTGGCGAAATGCCAGGTCGTCGGCCGCCGCGCGCTGGCGCGATAGGGTCGGCAGCACCGCCAGTGCGATCGCCGCAGCCACCAGGCCGAGCGGGAGCTGGATCAGCGTGGTGGCGTACTGCATAGTCGCCAGCGCGGCCGGAAACCCCGAGGCCAGCCAGCGATCGATGATCGTGCCGGCGATCAGAAACATGATCCCCAGCGCCACCGGCGCGTACAGGCGCGCGATCCGGCGCATTACCGGATGGCGCAGGTTCAGCGTTGGCCGATAGTGCAGGCCGCGGAGCCCCAGCGCCTGGATCGCCACCTGCCCAAGCGCGCCGATCGCCGCGCCGACCGCCAGGCTGGCCACCCCTAGCCGGCGCTGAAACAGCACCGCCCCCACGATCACGCCGGCGTTGAAGATCGCGCCGATACTGGCTGGCAGCAGAAACTTGCGCTGCGCGTGCAATGTCGCGGTCGCCAGGCCCGCAACGCCCATCAGCAGCACTGCCGGCAGCAGCAGGCGGATCAGCAGCACCGTCTGCTCGTACACAGCGGGCCGCGATGATTGCACCAGCAGCCGACCGAGCAGCGGCGCCTGCCAGGCCAACAGCGCGATCAGGGCCAGCAAGATCAGCAGCACGCATGTGGCCGCGCCCGAGACGATGCGCGCGAACTCGCGCCGGTCGCCCTCGGCGTACTCGCTGAACACCGGCACGAACACCGCGCTGACTGCGCCGGCGATCAACACATCGTAGATCGTATTCGGCACAATCCACGCCGCGGCGTAAGCATCCACCGCCGCGCCGCGGCCGAAGAACAGCGCGATCACCGTCACGCGGCCCAGGCCGAGCAGCCGGCTGGCGATATTGCCGGCCGCGATCAGCAGCGCCGCGAGCGCGATGCCGCGCGCAGAAGAAAGGGCCGTTCCGCTCCGCTGATGCAACATCATATTCGATAAAAAGTAACGATCAGCCGGAGCGCGGCCAGCGCAAACAGCGCTCCAAAAGCGACACCAAGAATTAGCGCGCCCGTGCGCCAGCGCGCCGGCAGCAGCGTGCGCCAGCCAAGCGCCAGCAGCAGCGCGATCGGCGCCAGCGCCGGGAAGCAGTAGCGCCCCTGCTGGATCGCCTGGCTGCGCGGCTGGGTGTAGGCGTAGAGTAATGGAAACAGCGTCTCGGCCACGACGATCAGAAGTAGGAGCACGATCGCTCGGCGCTGCCACGCCACGCCACGCGTCGATGCCAGCCAGCCGATCGTTCCGAGCAGCCCGCCCAGGCAGATCAGCGCTAGCGCGCCCTCCCAGGGCGTTCCACCCACCAACGGCAGCGACATCCAGCCAAATTGGCCCCAGAAGCTGACGAAGAAGATGCGCGGCAGCTCCCAGCCCAACGGCGGCGATTCGCTCAGCCGGTCGCTGCGCCAGACCCAGGCCAGCTCGCGCCAGTGCAGATAGCGGCGCACTCGCTCAAGCGTCGAGCCAGCGCGCAATGCCGGCTCGGTCACAGCGCTGTTCGACAGAATATTGAACCCGCGCCGCCGATCGCTTTCGGCGATCAGCTGGTCGGCATAGATCGTGCCCTTGTCCGAGCGAAGCTCGACGTGCAGGAACGGGCAGTACAGCGGCACAAACGTCGCAACCTGCACTACCCGCCCGTGCTGGCCGGTATCAAACGGGATCTCGGTCTTTGCCCAGCCGAAATTGATCGCGATGAAGCCGCGCCCCAAACCCTGTGCCGCCCACACGTGCGCGCTGAAATGCAGCGTCTGATTTTGCGCCCACTCGGCCGTGACATCGGGCAGATCCTGGAGGGTGACCATCCCTGGCGGCAGCTCCAGCGCGGCCTGTTGCGAGCCAGGCGCGTGCAGCACACGTGGCGATGGTGTGCCAGTGGCCGGGATCAGCCAATCGGCGGCCAGCGCGTCGGCACGGCTGAGCGCGACGGTCGCCCACGCGCCCGCGCCAAGCGCCAGCAGCGCCAGCGCGCTGGTCGCCAACCGCGCCGGCAGGCCGGGCGGCGCGCGCACGATTTGCGCGAACAGCCAGCCAAGCGCCAGCAGCGCCAGCAGAAGCACCTCGGGCAGCAGCGTCCGTTTGGTTACCGCGCCCGCCAGCAGCAGCGCCAGCAGCGCGGCGGCCCGGCGCAGGCTGACACCACAGCGTAGCAGCCGAATTACCAGCCAGCAGACCGCCGCCCCGATCAAGTTGGCCAGGCTGTCGTTGCCGGCCCCCGCGCCGATAAACACGAACATGGGCTGGAGCGCCATGCCCAGCGCCACCACCAGCGCGAAGCCGCGCGCGCGCGGCAGCAGTTCGCGCGCGGCGGCATAGGCGCACAGCACGGTGGCGGTTGTGATCAGCACGCCGAGCAGCCGCAGCGCCAGCAGCTGCTGTTCGATCGCGCTGCCGCCCAGCAGCTTGAGCGGCAGCGCCGCGAGGACGAAGTACAGCGGCGGGTCGCTGCCAACCTGGCGCGGCATAAAGAAGCTGGCGCGCGCGTCCTCTAGGTTGTTTGGCGACGTGGGTGGTGGGTGGCCGATCAGGTATTCGAAAAAGTGCCAGCGCATCAGCGAGTCGGCGATCCGCCGTTCCAGAGCCAGATCACGATCGGCGCTGGTCGGCACGCGGCCAAGCTGGCCGACCAGCGCGGCGTACTCGAACACGGTCGGCTCGTCGGGCGTCTGCCAGGGCGGCAGCAGCGCAATGTAGAGCAGGCCGTGCAGCAGCGTCAGCGCGGCCAGCAGCAGCGGCAGCCGCCAGGCCTGCGCTCGCGCTGCCACCGCCGGATGGTGCAGCAGCCATGGGCCGGCCCGGGCGCCTAGCTGGCGTGTGGTCATTTTCACGACGCGATCGCCTCCTGGTAGATCGCCAGGGTGCTTCGTGCCGCGCGATCCCAGGAGAACGCTGCGGCGCGCAGCAACCCGCGCACGCGCAGATCCGCGCGCAGCGCGGCGTCGGTCAGCAGCTGCTCAAGCGCATCGGTGAGCGCGCGCTGCGCGGTCGAGATCAGCACCGGCGTGCCGCACGCCATCGCTTCGATCACCGGCAGGCCAAAGCCCTCGGAGAGCGATGGGAAGGCAAATGCGTCGGCAGCGCTATACAGCGCCGGCAGATCGGCGGTCGGCACGTAGCCGGCCAGGCGCAGCGCATCACCACAATCTAGTTGCGCGATCGTATCATAGATTTCGGCATCCTGCCAGCCGCGCCCACCAACCAGCACCAGCTGATGCGGGATGACGCCGCGCCGCCAGAGCGCATGCCAGGCGCGAATGAGCCGCACCAGGTTTTTGCGCGGTTCCAGCGTGCCAACATACAGCAGATACGGTCGATCGAGCTGGTAGCGCGCGCGCACGCGCGCCTGCTCGGCCGCCGGCGCGCTGCGGAAGATCGCGGCAGCCGCCTCGGGCACCACCACCACCCGCTCGGGCGGTACACGCAGCAAGCGCACGATGTCGGCGCGTGCGTGCTCCGAGACGGTGATAATCCGCGCGGCGCGGCGGGCGATCAGCGGGATCAGCGGGCGCACGATCAGCCGCTTGCGCCAGGGATGATACTGTGGCAGCAGACTCAGGGTCATATCATGGATCGTGACGACATAGCGGCATGGGCTGCGCAGCGGCGCGATCGAGTTTGGATAATGGCACAGGTCGGGCTTAGCCGCGCGCAGCTGCCCCGGCAGAACCGTCTGCATCCAGAGCAGGCGGCTGGGGAAATCCTGGATCATAGGCAGCGCGCGCGCAGAGGGCGCGACATCCTGCACGGCATCCTGGCGGTTGGCCATGAGCAGAAAATCGTGCTCGCCCGCCACCGCCAGCATATGCGCCAACAGCTGGCGCGTATAGTTGCCAACGCCGGTACACATCCCAACCAGTGATGTGACATCGTAGCCGATTCGCGGCATAGCTGGTCTCCGTTCTGAGCCGCCAGCGGCGTTCGATCCAACTGGCTTGCACAAGGCGCCTTTAGTCTGCGGCAGCATGGTACTTTACGTTTTTGTATGTTCTTTTTTCACCCTGCGGGGTGAAAAAAGAACATACAAGGTGCGAAAAAATCCACCGATCTACTGAATCTGTTCCAGCTGATCATCGGAACCGCCGCCGATCGTGGCGAGGCTGCCCAGCGCGCCGATCAGCGCCCAGAGCAGCAGATTGGTCGCACTATATTCGAGAAACATATCCAGCACGCCGTGGATCAGAAAGGTCAGCAGTGCCGCCGCGCAGCCCAGCGCCATCCATATGCATATGTCGCCAACAACATTCGTTGTATGTTCTGCTGACGACCGACGACCGACCAAAGACGATGCGTCGGTCATCGGTGGTCGGCCATCACTCATCGGTCGTCGGTTGTCCACCAGCACGCGCGCCGCGCGCCAGAGCGCCAACGCGATCAGCAGCAGGAATGCGGCTAAACCGGCGACCCCAGTGCCGACCAGCAGCTCCAGATACAGGCTGTTGGTATGCACGCGATCGTCCCAGATCGATAGTCCCAGCGCCGGCCCATACATATGCCGGAAAACGTCCGGCCCGATCCCCAGAAGGGGGTGCGCGCGCCAGATCCGCAGTGCCGCGCCCCAGAGCAGGCTGCGCTCGGGCGGGGCCGGCCGCACGATTATCTGCTGCGGCATATTGGCGGGCTCAGCGCTCGGCGCGGGCCAGCTGGCTGCCGGCGGGCCGGCGACCGTGACAGCGATCTCGGCCATTGGATTGCCACGCTCGCTGAACCAGCCACCTTGCTCAATCACCATATCCCAGGCTAGAATATAATCGCCGGGCTTGTCGGGCGCCTGAACATCGGCGTTGATCTGTAGCACGTCACCAGGCGCGATCGGCTGCGGCAGCAGCGTGCGCCGCCCATTGTAGCGCACAACCAGGCGGGTGTGCGGGTCGAGCCAATGATACGAGAGCGCGACCGGCCGCAGCCCCGCCGAGCGCCAGGTGACCAGCCCGCGATTCTGGATCGTGACCGGCGTCGTGAGCAGTACGTTCGGGGCCATGCCTGGTAGATGAGCGACTGAATAATTGGCGCGGTACCAATCGGCCACGTCGGGGGCCGCGATTCGCACGCGGAAAGTAGGGCTGAATAGCAGCATCCCCGCCGTCAACGCCAGCAGCGCCATGCCGAGCCGCGCAACCCGCCAGGCCGATTGGGCGGCCGCGCCCGCTGGTGTACCCGCAGTAGCGAATCCCCGACGCCCAAGCAGGGTTGCGCCAAGCATGATTACCAGAGTGGCCGCGACAGTGGTCAGTAGCGCCGCGCGGCTGTAGGTCAGCAGCGTCGCAGCGTAAAGCAGCAGCGCCGCGCCGCAAAGCATCCACCGCGCCGGCCGGCTGGCCGCCAGGCCAACCGCCGCCAGGCAGATTGGCAGCGTCGCCTCGTAGAACATCGCGGCAATGTTGGCGTAGCCAAAGGTTGCGCTGAGCCGCAGCAGCCCGCCAGCCATGGTCGGCTGATCTTTGAAGATCGCCAGCAGCGCCAGCACCAGCGGCGACTCGCTGATCTCCAGTAGGCCAAGCGTCGCGCTGATCGCCGCGCCCACGATCAAGGCCAGCCCGAGCCGCCGCGCGATCGGCCAGCCGCCGATCGCAAGCTGATCGGCCAGACACACTGCCAGCAGCGCCGCCTGGATCTGGCGCGCGGTGAACTTCAGCGCGGCTCCACGCCATTCCGGCGCAGCGGCGGCGCTGAAGAAGAAGATCGCCAGCAGCGCGATCGCCGGCAGCAGGAGACTTCGCGGCAGGCGCGGCCGGCGTCGTTCGATCGTTAGACCCGCCACCCACAGCGCCAGAACCGCGAGAACCAGTATTTCTATATTTGTGAAGGTCAGGCCGGCCAGCGGCACGCCCGTGTACAGCTCGAACGGCAGGCCCGCCAAAACCAGCGCCAGGCCCCAGCCGACGCATGCCGTGATGGTTTGGCCCTGCGCTGAAGTGGCCGTTGGCGAGTCAAGCAGTACTGCCAGGGTAACCTCCGTAGGCCGATTGCGGGTGTGCAGTGCTTTTAGTACAGCGGATCGCATACTCGACCCGCGTTTGATGGAAGACGGAGGACGGCCGCATGCGTCTTCCGTCCTCCGTCTTCCGTCCAGAAAGAGCGGATCGCATGGATGATTGTCTGTACTTAGGGTATACGAATAGAAATAGGGCGATCGATCACTATTCCGGCCGCACATCGGCGCCACCCGGCGGCGCGGCCGGGCTGAGGCGCGATCTGCCGAGCGCGCGCCGCACACCCCATCCCAGAATCTCGCCAGCATAGCGCAGGTATGCGATCGGCAGCAGCGCCGGCCGCGCGAGATTCGGATACCAATGGCCAAGCTCGCCGGGATTAGGCAGGAGCATATGGCGCAGCGCCCGCGCCTGCTCATAGCCGGGGCGAAACCAGCGCAGCTTTTCGGCCGGCGTAGTTGGCGCTGGATTGCAGAACGAAAGCTGATCGAGGCTGGTCGAATCAAGCTGCTGGAGCAGCGCCTGCGGCACACCCGACCGTAACGCGCGCAGAACCGCCGCGGGCACAGCCGGATAGTAGCGGCTTGTCAGCATCAGCACCGGGTAGACCAGGCGCTGCTCGCCGCGCCGTTGCGCGCCCGCGACGATGCGATCCCAATCAGCCTGATCGATTTTGTTGGCGACGAGTGCGATATCCGCGAGGTGTAGGAGCCGCAGCCGCCGCGCGAGCGCATCGCTGCTGGCGTGAATCGCCAGGTGGTGCATCAGCGCCGCCGGCCCCAGCACGCGCGCCTCTGCGCCTTGCAATCGGCCGGACACACTGTCGGCCCAGGCTTCTTCAGTCAGATCATACTTGATGCCCCAGAAGTACTCGGCCAGCCGGGTATGCAGATCCAGGCTGCGCGGGTTGTCGGGATGCTCGCCGGTAAATGACACCACGGGGCCATGCGATTCTGGGCGTGCCAGCAGCACATGTTTCTGGCTGCGGGCGAGCGGCTGGTAACGCAGGCGCGCCAGCAGGCGCAGCATACGCTGCTCGTCCGCCGGCCGCACCAGCAGATCCAGGTCGTTCATCGGGCGCAGACCCGGCTCAGTATAGTACAGCGTCGCCAGCAGGCTGCCTTTCAGCGGTATAGCCGCGATCTGCTCCTGCTCGCACGCGCGCAGGATCTCGGCCAGATCTTGAAGCAGCAGCGCCACGCGCTCGCCGCTGAGGCGGCGCTGCTCGGCCAGGTAGCTGCGCAAGGTCGGGTGCAGCGCGGCGGCGTCTGGCCAGCGCGCCGCCGCGCGATCCAGCAGCGGGCCGATGCCATGCACCTGCACTGCCCAGCGCGCCGCCTCCCAGTCGGTCTCGTCCCAGCCGGCCACCAGCGGCGCGAGCGGCCGATGACACGGCTCGGTCAGCCAGCCGATCACGATCGCGCTGATGCGCGGCAGGTTTGGCGAGCGGTGGGCTGGTGTGGGCATGGCACCTCCGTGAGGGGCTATGGGTTACAGGTTACGGGTTAAGATCATTGATTCCATTGCTCACGCTGCATGCCATGAATCTAACCCCTAACCCCTAACCCTTAACCTGCTCATAGATCGCCTCGAACTGCGTCGCCGTCCAATCGGCGTCGTGGGCGCGCGCCCAGGCTTGCGCGGCCCGGCCGAGCTGTTCGCGGCGGGCAGGATCGCGCAGCAGCGCCAGCGCGCCGGCCGCCAGCGCGGCGGCATCGCCCACCGGCACAGCCCAGGCTGCCGCAGGCGCCAGCTCGGCTACCACACCGACGATTGTGCCCACCGTCGGCAGGCCCGCCGCCGCCGCCTCGCCCACGACTACCGCCTGGCTTTCGTGGCGCGATGCGAGCAGATGCAGATGCGCCGCGCGGTACAGCGGCGCGGCCGCCTGACTCGGCCGGAAGCCGTGAAACGTGACGTGTTGCGCCAGCCCAAGCTCGCCGCATAGCCGCTGCATGGCCCCGCCCAGCGTATCCTCGCCGACCCAATCGAGCTGAACACCAGGTTCCTGATCGACAATCAGGCGCAGCGTCCGCAGCAGCGTCGGCGGATCCTTCACGCGATTAATGCTCGCAACGTGCAGCAATCGCCACGGCGGGCCGGCCGGGCGCTCGACCGGCGCGACGAAGCTGGGCATATCCACACCCAGTGGCACGATCTGCACGCCGTAGCGCCCATGCAACGGCCGCGCTGCATAGTGGCTACCGGCTGTCACCGCGCGCGCCAGCCGCAGCGCCAGGCCAGCCTGGGCGCGACCGCGCCAGGTCCCGCGCCCGCCGTAGCTTATCTCTGGCAGCCAGATCAGCTCGCCGCCGCCAATGCTCAGCACCGCCGGGACACCGAGCTTGCGCCCGGCCAGGCCTGCCAGAACCCCGCTGGCCCCGGCCCAAAAGCCGTGGATCACATCCGGCCGGCCGATCGACGCCAGCGTGCGCAGCAATGGCCGCCACAGCCGCAGCGCGCGCGTTCCAGGCAGGCCCGCAGCCACCTGCCCCAGCACATGGACCTGTGCGCCGGCCAGTGGGTAGCTGGCCGGTGCATCCGCCCCATCCATCACGCAGACATGCACCTCGTTGTGGCGCGCCAGGCGCTCGGTGAGCCACAGCAGCGCAGGTATCACCCGCTCGCTGCCGCTACGGTCAAAGCCGCCCGGCACGACGAGGACGATCTTCACGTTCTTCCACCTGCGTAAGACTTTACGATGTTTCGCATTGGGGATCGCCGTTTTCATCGTAGTGGCACGATATATCTTGCCTCTACGATGAATACTAAAGCAATGCATGATCTCTGCCCAGCGAAACCTTACCTTTATAGGACTTACGCAAACCACGGATTTTTACCCTGTGTAGGTTCTTTTTTCGCCCGGCGGGGCGAAAAAAGAACCTACAAAAGAAGAAAAGTACCATGCTGCCGTACATCCTGAGCCTGCCAGCCCTGAGCGTGTCGAAGGGTCGAAGGGCATGCTAGAGTAGCTTTTGCGTACGTCCTACTTTATAGAAACTACGTAACGAAAGGGTCAGCTACATTCGTGCCTTTGGAAGGTGTACTTGCATGGCGAGTGGTCGAGACATTATAGCGTATAAGAGCCTATCCGAATAACAGGTTGGCCAGTACCCTTCGATACGCGCTGCGCGCTACTCAGGATGCGAAAAACTGCATCCTGAGTAGCGCGCAGCGCGTATCGAAGGGGCGGTTTTTCGGGTAGGTCTAAGTGAGCATGGCGGTTGCCACAGCGATTACCGAGGATAAGAGCGGGTCTTCTCGCTCGGTGATCGCTGTGGTCGCGGTGGCAGATGATCCCCGTCGGCAGTTTATGTCACGGCCGTCCCCAGCCGCTGTGGCTAATCGGCCAGCGCTACGCGCGCGATCGCCAGAAAGTCGCGCATCCATCGGGTGAGCGATTCCAACGCTGCGTCACGCGCCCGCGTGGCTTCCTGCGCCGCGCCCTTGGTAGTTTGCTGCGCTACTAGCCCGGCCTCAACCGTCGTGACATCCTGCTGCGCGCTTGTGAGCTGTTCCCGCGCCGCACCATACGCGGCCATGCTGGCGAGGAGCGCCGGGTCGGCCAGGAGGTTGGTGTAAAAGTGCTGGGCCTGGATCAGCCAGCCGGCGCGGGTGCGCTTGCGCGACGCGGCCAGATCGAGCGCCCGCGCCGCGCTGCGGTTGTCGCGCAACACCACGCGCGCCACGGCAACATGGTGGCTGTAGGTGGCCTGGGCCTGGCTTTGCGCTGCCATACGCGTGTCGGTTGCGGCGAGTTGTGCGCTGTAGCTGACGCGCTGCTGCTGGTGCAGCGCCAGTGCCTGGTCGCGCAGCGCGCGGCCTTGGAGCATCCGTGTGGCCGGGTAGCCGTGCGCAGCCATGCGTGATTGAAGCTGCGCATCGCCGAGGACGCTGTCGATCGCCACCTGTGCCGCGACCAGCCGCGCGTCGATGCTGGCGTTAGCCGCGAAACCGCCCAGGTTCTGGTGCGACTTCCCGGCGGAGGGCTGCGAAGTAGTTGCGGAGGGCTGCGAAGTAGTTGCGGAGGGCTGCGAAGTAGTTGCGGAGGGCTGCGAAGTAGTTGCGGACGGCTGCATGCTG
>WNGB01008455.1_pt1 | contig 31418 bp, 26 predicted proteins | sample 5400681 | NCBI WGS metagenome assembly WNGB01 (sample SAMN13153367, study PRJNA577476) | soil metagenome | isolation source: 115 cm soil or saprolite under grassland replicate 2 | place: USA:California | collected 2016-06-15
CACCGGCTGGCCGGGCTGGAGCAGGTGGACGAGGTGGTCGTGCTGGACGCCGGCCGGGTGGTCGAACGGGGCAGCCACCGCGAGCTGGTGCGGGCCGGTGGCCGACCAACTGCGCCAGCACTTCCGGCTGCTGCTGGTCGACAACCGCGGCTGCGGGCGGAGCGCCGCCCCTGCGCGCACGTTCACGGTCGCGGACATGGCGCGGGACGTGGTGGCGACGCTGGACGCGGCCCGCATCCGTAGGGCACATGTCGCCGGCGCCAGCCTCGGCGGGATGGTGGCGCAGGAGGTGGCGATCGGTCACCCGGACCGGGTGGACCGGCTGGTGCTGGCCTGCACGACACCGGGCTGGCCGTACTCCTACCCGATGCCGCCCGCGTCGGCCCGGCTGATGGCCGCGACCCGCGGCCTGTCCCCGGACGTCGCGGCCCGGCGGCACGTCGAGAACGCGCTCGCCGCGGACACCGTGGCCCGCCGCCCCGAACTGGTGGACCGCCTCCTGGCCCACCAGCACGCCCGCCCGAACGATCCCATCGGCTTCGCCGCCCTCGCCGGCGCCGGCGCGCGGTTCACCGGCCACCTGCGGCAGCAGGAGATCCGGGCCCGCACGCTGGTCCTGCACGGCGATGCCGACACCGTGGTCGACCCGCGCAACGCCGCGCTGCTCGCCGCCCGGATCCCGGACGCCACGCTGGTCATGCTGCCCGGCCTGGGGCACCTGTTCTTCTGGGAGGACCCGGCCGCGTTCGTCGACGCTGTCGTCGCGTTCCTGACCGAACCCGGCGGGCCGCCTCAGGACGGCTCCGCGGCCCGCTCCAGGTCCCAGAGCGCACGGTAGCGGCCACCCGCCCGCACCAGCTCGTGGTGGCCGCCGCCTCAGGACGGCTCCGCGGCCCGCTCCAGGTCCCAGAGCGCACGGTAGCGGCCACCGGCCCGCACCAGCTCGCGGTGGCTGCCCCGTTCGACCACCCGGCCGGCGTCCAGCACGACCACCTCGTCCACCTGCTCCAGCCCGGCCAGCCGGTGCGTGATGAGCAGCGTGGTGCGCCCGGCGCTGGCGTCGAGCAGGTCCCGGGTCAGCGCGTCCGCGGTCGGTGGGTCGAGGTTCGCCGCCGGCTCGTCCAGCACCAGCACCGGGAAGCCGGCCAGCAGCACCCGGGCCAGGGCCAGCCGCTGCCGCTGCCCGGCCGACATCAGCGTGCCGCGCTCCCCGACGAAGGTGTCCAGCCCGGCCGGCAGCCCGTCCACCCAGTCCAGCAGCCTGGCGTCGCGCAGGGCCGCCCGCAGCGCCGGCTCGTCCGCGCCCGGCCTGGCCAGCCGGAGGTTCTCGCGGACCGTCGAGTCGAAGACGTGCGCGTCCTGTGCGCAGAGTCCGACCACCCGGCGGACGTCGTCCCCGGACAGCCGGCGGACATCCACCCCGCCGAGCTCGTACGTCCCCCCGGTCAGGTCGACGAAGCGGAGCAGGACGGCGGCCAGCGTGGTCTTCCCAGCTCCGCTGGCGCCGACCACCGCCACCCGCCGCCCGGCGGTCAGGTCGAGGTCCACGCCGTCCACCGCCGCCGGCCGGTCCGGCTCGTCGCCCGGCTCGTCGGCCGGCGCGTCCACCGCCGCCGGCCAATCCGGCTCCTCGCCCGGCTCCTCGGCCGGCTCGTCGCCCGGCTCGTCGCCCGGCTCGTCGGCCGGCTCGTCGCCGGGTTCGTCGCCCGGCCAGCGCGCCCGCACGCCGCGCAGCCGGACCGTCCACTCCGGACCGTCGGGAAGCGGGCCGGGGGTGGCCGGCTCCGGCACGGGCGGCGGGGTGTCCAGCACCTCGAGCACCCGGTCGCCGCTGCGCCGGACCCGGGTCAGCGCCGCCAGCGCCGTCGGCAGCAGTTGCACGGTCTCGAACGCGGCCAGCGGGAGGAGGACGACGACGGCCAGCGTGACCCCGTCCAGCGCGCCGGACCGGACCGCCGGCACCGCGACCGCGAGCGAGCCCCAGACGGCCAGCCCGCCGCAGAGCGCGGCGAGGCCGGCGGCCAGCCCGGTGGCGGACGCGGAGGTCCTGGCCAGCCGGGTCAGTTCGGCGTCCCGCGCCTGGATTCCGGCGAGCCGGTCCGCCGCCGCCCCGTACGCGACCAGGTCCGGTTGGGCGCGCAGCAACTCCACCACGCCGCTCGCGAGCTCCGCCCGGGCGCCGGCCAGCCGGCGGTCCGCCCGCCGACCCGCCCACGCGCTGACCGCCGGCACCGCGAGCGCCGCGGTCAGCAGCGCCGCCAGCAGGACGGCTCCGGCGGCCGGCAGCAGCACGGCGACCAGCCCGGCGGACAGGGCGCCGGCGCAGGCCGCCACCGCGGCCGGGTGCACCACCCGCAGCGGCAGGTCCTGGATCGTGTCGACGTCGGCGACCAGCCGGGTCAGCAGGTCGCCGCGCCGGAACGCAGGCAGGCCGGCCGGTGCCAGCGGCTCCAGGTGCCGGTACACCCGGACCCGGATCCGGGCCAGCAGCCGGAACGCGACGTCGTGCGAGACCAGGCGTTCGGCGTACCGGAAGCCGGCCCGGCCGATCGCGAACGCCCGCACCGCGACGATCGCCGCCGTCAGGGTGAACAGCTCCGGCCGCAGCGCCGCCGCCGAGATGAGCCAGGCGGCGGCGGCCATCAGGCCCACCCCGCTGCCCACGGCAAGGACCCCGAGCCCGATGCCGGCCGCGAACCGGCCCCGGTCCGGCGCCGCCAGCGCACCCAACCGGCGCACCGCCCGCCGCCCGTGCCGTGGGCTCTCGCGCCCGTTCACGGCGGCGCCGCCGCGGGTGCGCGCAGTGCCGCCGGCTTGCCGCTCGTGCCGTGAGGCCCCGCGCCCGCTCATGGGGGCGACGCCGCGGGTGCGCGCAGTGCCGGGGCCGGCTCGCCGACGCGCACGACCCGGTCGGCGGCGGCCGCCAGCCCCGGCCGGTGGACGACCAGCAGTACGCACCGCCCCGGCGCCAGTTGCCGCAGGCCGGCCAGCACCCGCGCCTCGCTCCCGCCGTCCAGATGCGACGTCGGTTCGTCCAGCAGCAGCAGGCCGGCGCCGCGGCCGGCCCGCAGGAACGCCCGGGCCAGCGAGACCCGCTGCCGCTGCCCGGCGGACAGCCCGGCACCGTCCTCGCCCAGGACGAGCCGCGGGTCGATGTCGTCGCCGGCGGCGAGCACCAGCGCCAGGCGTACCTCGTCATCGGTCGCCCCGGCGGCACCGAGGCGGACGTTGTCGGCCACCGTCCCGGCGAGCAGGGCGGGCCGCTGCGGCGCCCAGGCCACCTGCGCCCGCCAGCGCTCCGGGTCGGCACGGGCCAGATCGACCCCGCCGACCCGGACGGCTCCGCCGGACGGCTCCCGGAAGCCGAGCAGCACGGCCAGCAACGTCGACTTGCCGACCCCGCTCGGCCCGACCAACGCCACGATCTCGCCCGGAACGAGCTCCACCGACGTCGGCGGCAGCATCGGCGACCCCTGGTCGTCGCAGGCCGCGACCTCCCGCGCCACCAGCCCGAGCGCCCGCACCGGCGGCACCGGGTCCCGGCCCACCGGCGGGGACGGGGCGTCCAGCACGCTCAGCACCCGTTCCGCGGCGGCGATCCCCTCGGCCGCGGCGTGGTGGTTGGCGCCGACCTGACGCAGCGGCAGGTAGGCCTCCGGCGCGAGCAGCAGGACCAGCAGCGCCGGCTCCAGGCCGATGGTGCCGCCGACCAGTCGTAGCCCTATCTGGACGGCGACCAGCGCGACGGACAGGCTCGCGGCGAGTTCGAGGGTGAACGAGGAGAGGAACGAGATCCGCAGCACCCGCATCGACGCGGTCCGGTAGTCGTCGGTGACCGCCGCCAGCGACCGCTGCTGGGCACCCGCCCGGCCGAAGACCCGCAGCGTCGCGAGCCCGTCCACGATGTCCAGGAAGTGCCGGGACAGGCGCTCCAGGGTCCGCCACTGCCGGCGGGCGCGGTGCTCGGTGGCCAGCCCGACCAGGCCCAGGAAGACCGGGATGACGGGCAGCGTGAGCAGGATGACGAGTCCGGACAGCCGGTCGGCCGCTGCGACGCGGGCGACGACCAGCGGCGGCACGACGCAGGTGAGCACGAGCTGCGGCAGGTAGCGGGCGAAGTACGGGTCGAGCGCGTCGATGCCGCGGGTGGAGAGTTGGGCGAGGTCAGCGGTGCGCCGGCCGGCCAGCCACGCCGGGCCGAGCTCGGTGACCCGGCGCAGCAGCGCCATCCGCAGCTGGGACTTCACCGACGCCGACGCGCGGGCCGCCACCACCTCCTGGGCGTGCGCCAGCAGCGCGCGGGCCACCACCAGGGCGGCCAGGGTGGCGAGCTGGCCGCGGATCTCGGCGGGTCCGGCGCCACCGAGGAAGCCGGAGCTGATTGCGGCGGCGAGCACCCCCGCCTGGGCGATCACGGTGCCGGCGGTGGCGAGGCCGAGGAGGACGGAGGCCGCCAGGAACGGTCGGCTGGCCCGGCCGTGCCGCAGCAGCCGCGGGTCGAGGGGCTTCACGCCGATCCGGTCATCAGGCTGCCGATCCGGTCATCGGAGTTACTGCCCGACGGTGCTGCTCGCGCCGTGCGGCTGCTGGCTCGGGATGTTGCCCCGGCCGATCCGCTTGCGGAAGACCCAGTAGCTCCAGCCTTGGTAGAGCAGCACGAACGGGACGACGAGCAGGGCGACCCAGGACATCGCGGCCAGCGTGCGGGGGGTCGAACTGGCGTTCTGCACCGTCAGGCTGAGCGCCGGATCGTTGCTGGCCGGCAGCACATCGGGGAACAGCGCCACGAAGAGCGCGGCGAACAGCAGGACGATCGCCGCGCCGGTCAGCGTGAACGCCCAGCCCTCGCGCTCCCGCTGGTTCGCCACCAGGCAGACCAGCAGTGCCGCCACGGCGAGCGCGGATATCAGCGTGGCCCAGCCGTCGTGCTGGTCCACGGCGGTCCACAGCAGGAATGCGGCGGTCAGGACCGCGGCGACGGCGCCCGCCCGACCGGCGACGCCCCGGGCCTCGTGCCGGATCGCCCCGACCGTCTTGAGCGCGACGAAGACCGCCCCGTGGGTCACGAACAGGGCGGTGGTCACCAGCCCGCCGAGCAGCGCGTACGGGTTGAGCAGGGTGAGCAGGGTGCCGGTGAAGTTGCCGTCGGCGTCGAGCGGGACGCCGCGGACGATGTTGGCGAAGGCCACCCCCCACAGCAGCGCGGGGACGAACGAGCCGACGACGATGCCCGCGTCCCAGCGCCGGCGCCAGCGGACGTCGTCCACCTTCCCCCGGTACTCGAAGGCCACCCCGCGGACGATCAGCGCCAGCAGCATCACCAGCAGCGCCAGGTAGAACCCGCTGAACAGGCTGGCGTACCAGTAGGGGAAGGCGGCGAACATGGCGGCGCCGGCGACGATCACCCAGGTCTCGTTGGCGTCCCAGACCGGGCCGATGGTGTTGATCAGCACCCGGCGGCCGGTGTCGTCCCGGCCGAGCACGGGCAGCAGCATGCCGACCCCGAAGTCGAAGCCCTCCAGCAGGAAGTAGCCGGCGAACAGGTAGCCGATGAAGAGGAACCAGAACTCCGCAAGGGACATGCCCGCTCCCCGTTACCTGGTCAGTAGGCGAACGCCAGCGCCTGGGCCGCATCGTCGGGCGGCTCGGCACCGACGTCGTGCTCCCCGGGCTCCTCGACCTCCGGCGGCCCCGCTATCGCATACCGGCGGATCAGGCCGATCTCGATGACCGCGAGGACGAGGTAGAGTGCGCTGAACCCGCCTAGGGACAGCGCCACCTGCCACGCCGGCACCTGCGGCGAGACGCCGTCGCGGGTGAACATCCGGCCGAAGACCACCCAGGGCTGGCGGCCCATCTCGGTGAAGAGCCAGCCGAAGGAGTTGGCGATCAGCGGGAACGGCAGCGTCCACAGCGCCGCCCGCCAGAACCACTTCGACGTCGGCACCCGCCGCCGGAGCAGCCAGAGACCGAGCAGCGCCAGCGCGCTGGTCAGCATGCCGAAGCCGATCATGAACCGGAAGCCCCAGTACGTGACCGGGATGACCGGCCGGTAGTCGCCGGGGCCGTACCGCTTCTCGTACTCGGCCTGGATGTCGTTGATGCCCTCGACCCTGGCCTGGAAGTTGCCCTCCGCCAGGAACGACAGCAGGCCGGGCACCCGGACCGACCAGACCTCCTCCCGGCCGCTCAGCGAACCGATCGTGAAGATCGAGAAGGAGGCCGGCTGCCTGCTGTCGTAGATCGCCTCGGCGGCCGCCATCTTCATCGGCTGCTGGTCGGTCATGATCTTCGCCTGGGTGTCGCCGGTGAGCGCCACCCCGCCGCCGGCGAGCAGCGCGACGATCATGCCCAGCTTGAGCGACCCCCGCATGACGTCCACGTGCTGCCGGCGGGCGAGGTGCCAGGCGCTGACCCCGATGACGAACGCCGCCGCCGTGACGAAGGACGCGGTGATCACGTGCGGGAAGGCCGCCAGCGTCGTCGAGTTCGTCAGCACTGCCCACAGGCTGGTCAGCTCGGCCCGGCCGCGATCGGGGTTGATCTGGTAGCCGACCGGGTGCTGCATCCAGGAGTTGGCGGCGAGGATGAAGTACGCGGAGAGGTTGGTGCCGATCGCCGTCGCCCAGATGCAGCCGAGGTGCGCCAGCCGGGGCAGCCGTTCCCACCCGAAGATCCACAGGCCGAGGAACGTGGCCTCCAGGAAGAACGCGAGGAGCGCCTCGATCGCCAGCGGGGCACCGAACACGTCGCCCACGAAGCGGGAGTAGTCGCTCCAGTTCATGCCGAACTGGAACTCCTGCACGATGCCGGTGACCACGCCTATGGCGAAGTTGATGAGGAAGAGCTTTCCCCAGAACTTCGTCATCTGCAGGTACCTGGGCTTGCCGGTGCGGTACCACGCGGTCTGCATCAGGGCGACGAGCACCGACAGCCCGATCGTCAGCGGGACGAACAGGAAGTGGTAGATCGTCACGATGCCGAACTGCCACCGGGCGAGGTCGAGGGCGTCCATGGCTAGCAGGACACCTCCTCACCGGGGCTCCGCATGCGCCAACCCTCGGCTGGTGGGCAACCGCAGGCAAGGAGCCCTTCCGGTCAGCGGGAGTCTACGACAGCCCGTGGGCGGACCAACCGGTGGGTGGACCAGCGCGGCTACGTGGCCGAGACGGGGCGGACGCCGCGGTCGGTCCGCTGGGCGTCGGTCAGCCCGAGCAGGGGCGCGGCGTTGTCCCACAGGATCGCCCGGGTGGCGCGCGGGTCGAGGCCGAGGTTGCCGACCGTCTCGATCGGGCTGCGGTCGCCGAGCTCGAACGGGTGGTCGGTGCCGAGCAGCACGTGCCCGACGCCGACATCCTCGACCAGCCGGCGGAGCAGCGCCGTGGAGAACACCGCCGTGTCGTAGTAGAGCCGCTCGGTGAAGTGGCTCGGCGGCACCGCGGTCGTCCGGGCCACCGACTTGCGCTCCCAGCCCATGTCCAGCCGACCGCGCAGGGACGGCAGGCAGCCGCCGCCGTGGGCCAGGCACAGCCTCAGGTCGAACCGCTCCAGCACCCGCCCGAAGACCAGGCGGGCCACCGCCAGCGCGGTCTCCATCGGGTAGCCGACCAGTTGCGGCAGCCAGAACTCGCGCTGCCGGTGCGCGTCCGGCACGCCGCTGGGGTGCAGGAAGACGAACACGTCGCGCTCCGCCAGCAACGACCACAGGTCGTCGTTCACCGGGTCGTCCAGCTCCCGGCCGCCACCGCGGCTGCCGATCGCGATGCCGGCCAGAGCGAGGTCGTCCAGGCAGCGACGGGCTTCCTCGGCCGCGCCCGGCCAGCCCAGCGGGACCGAGCCGAGCCCGACCAGGCGGTCCGCGCCGTCGGCGACGTAGGTGGCCAGTTCGTCGTTGCCCTGCGCCACGATCCCGCTCACGAAGCCGCCGTCGTCCGCGGTCGAGCAGAACAGGAACGGTGGCAACGAGACCGCATGGCAACGCACCCCGAATGCGTCCATCTCGGACAGTCGCACCGCCACGTCGTACTGGGACCGGGCCAGTGGGAGCGGCGTGTCCGGACCCACCCCGCTGACCCGGGGGTCCAGCAGCACGACCTCCTCGGCCGCCCCGGCCAGGTCGGCGAGACCCCGGTCGGCCAACCGTTGCAGCAGGGGTAGCGGCATCGCGTGCGCGTGCACGTCCACCGCGGCGCCGGCCGGGGCGATCACGACGACCGCCCCCCGGCCGGTTCGGTGCGGTCTGCGGCGGATGCGGTCGGGTGTGCCCACATCGAGACCTCCATGGAAGCGATAACGCCACTGTGAACCCGCCCGCGACGGCGGAACCGCTCCTTTTACTGGGTGGAAGACCGCCGTCCCACCGTATGGCGGCGTGCCGGGCCTGTGTCAGGCTCGCGGAAAAGGTCCACGCGAACCAGGGGGCGGCCTGCTGAGGGAGTGATCGATGCCGTGAGTCTGTACCAGCTCCACCGGTGCGTCTACGACTGGGTCCGGGCCGGCGAGGTCGCCGGTGGGGATGCCGCCGCGGCCAGTGGGCGCTCGTCGTTCGACAGCGGCCAGTACGAGTTGACCGACGAAGAGCGCACCGCGTTCGAGTCCAAGGACGTCGCGGCGCTGTACCGGCTCGGGCTGCACGCCGTCCTGCTCAACCGGTTCTGCCGGGCCGCCGGCTACTCCCGGGACGACTACCGCAAGCTGCTCGAGCCCTTCGCGACGCCGGAGGAGAGGAAGGGCCGATGGCAGAAATAGTGCTGGCGTACTGCGCCTCGCACGCGCCGATGATGTCGGCCGCCCGGCAGGCGGCGCCGAAGGAGCAGGGCGACAACTTCTTCGGCGCGCTGGACCGGCTCCGTGAGGAGGCCGTCGAGCGGGGCGTACAGGCCTGCGTGGTGCTCTCGAACGAGCACTTCACGAACTTCTTCCTGGAGAACTTCCCGCAGACCTGCATCGGCGTCGGCGAGAAGAACTGGGGGCCGACCGAGGAATGGCTGCCGATCGACAAGGTGTGGATCCCGGGCCATCCCGGGCTGGCCGACCACATCGCCAGGCACACCCTGGCCTCCGGCTTCGACCCGGCGTTCTCGCATCAGCTCGAGCTCGACCACGGGATCATGACGGTCTACTACGAGCTCGACCACGACATGAAGCTGCCGCTGGTGCCGATCGTGCAGAACTGCGCCGTCCCGCCGTTGATGCCGGTGCGGCGGGCGTATGAGTTCGGTAAGGCGCTCGGCGACGCGGTCCGGTCCTACGAGGGGCTGGCGAGGGTGGCGGTGATCGGCGCCGGCGGGCTGTCGCACTGGATCGGCACCCCACGGGTAGGCGACATCGATGAGGAGTTCGACCGCTGGTTCCTGGAGCGGCTGGAACGCGGCGAGCTCGACCAGGTGCTGGACCTGCCGGACAGCGAGATCGAGCTCGCCGGCAACGGCAGCCACGAGATCCGCAGTTGGCTCGCCGTCGCCGGCGCGGTCGCGCCGCTGAGACCGCACACGCTCGCCTACGAGCCCATCTATCCCTGGATCACCGGCATGGCGGTCGCCGAGTTCGGCACCCGCTGACCGCGGCTCCTGGCAATGGCCGCCGTCCAGAACGTCGAGAAGCGGGGACACCCCGCGTTCGCCGCGGCCGCCTTCCGGGCGGCCACCGGCGACGTCGTGAGCGGCGTGGTGGTGCCCCGACAACCCGTTACTGCCAAGGAGGAATCGCGATGACGAGCACCCCGGACTACACACCCGACCTCGAGGCCGCCGCGCAGCGCGTCCGTGAGGTGAGCGAGAAGCTGCTCGAGACCAGCAAGAAGAACGGGCTGGCCTGGGTGGAGACCTACGAGCGGATCCTCAACAGCATGCTCGCGCTGGAGGAGCAGGCGGCCCGCGGCTCGCAGGTCGACTGGATCAGCACGCTGGCCACGACGCACGCCGACTTCGTCCGCGAGGTGTCCCAGGCCTATCTCGGCACCATCCGCAAGCAGCTCAGCTGACCACCGGCGGCGGGCACCGGCCGGCCGGTGACGGCCGTGCCCGCTGCCCGCTGAACGGAAGCTGATCTTGCTATCGGATCGAGGCTGCGTGAGGCTCGTCGGGGCCACCGGATGGGGAGGTCTGCATGACCGGTCGCCGGCATCAGGTCGTCGTGATCGGCGGCGGCTTCGGCGGGGTCAACGCGACGCAGGCGCTCGCCCGTGCCGACGTCGACGTGACCATCGTGGACCGGACCAACCACCACCTGTTCCAGCCGCTGCTGTACCAGGTCGCGACCGGCATCCTGCCGGAGGGCCTGATCGCGCCGGCGCTGCGCAGCGTCATCAAGAAGCAGGCGAACGCGCGGGCGCTGCTGGCCGAGGTGAAGCACCTGGACCTGGACCGGCGGGTGGTCACCGCGGTCGCTCCGGACGGCCGGTCGTTGGAGCTGCCCTACGACACCCTGGTGGTCGCCGGCGGAGCGACGCACGCCTACTTCGGGCGGGACGAGTGGGCGGAGTTCGCGCCCGGGATGAAGACCCTGGACGATGCCCGGCACCTGCGCAGCCACATCCTCAGCGCGTTCGAGATGGGCGAGCTGGCCACCGACCCGGCCGAGCGGGCCCGCTACCTGACCTTCGTCGTGGTCGGCGCCGGCCCGACCGGGGTGGAGCTGGTCGGCCAGGTGGCCGAGCTGGCGCACAAGGTGCTGCCCAGGGACTACCGCTCGATCGACACCACCGAGGCGAGGATCCTGCTGGTCGAGGCGGCACCGGCGGTGCTCGGCCCGTTCCACCCGAAGCTGCAGCGCTACACCCGGCAGCGGCTGGAGAAGATGGGTGTCGAGGTGCGGCTGAACACCATGGCGGTGGCCCTGGACCACGACGGCCTCACGGTCAAGGGTCCGGACGGCGAGGAGCGCATCCCCGCCCGCACCAAGATCTGGGCGGCGGGCGTGCAGGCCTCGCCGCTGGCCCGGATGCTGGCCGAGGCGACCGGGGCCGAGACCGACCGAGCCGGCCGGGTGGCGGTGCTTCCCGACTGCACGCTGCCCGGCCACCCGGAGGTCTACGCGGTCGGCGACATGGTGTCGCTGAACGAGTTGCCGGGGGTGGCGCAGCCGGCGATCCAGGAGGGCAAGTACGTCGGCAAGGTCATCCGGGCGCGGCTGGAGGGCGACACGGACGTCAAGCCCTTCAGGTACTTCGACAAGGGCAGCATGGCCACCATCGGCCACCTGCACGCGGTCGCCGACTCCCGTGGCCTGAGGTTCACCGGGCTGCTCGGCTACACGATGTGGGGCCTCATCCACGTGCTCTACCTCGTCGGCTGGGGCAACCGGCTGGGCACCCTCTACACCTGGGCCAGGGCGCTGACCTTCACCAAGGGCCGGGCACACCGGATCATCACCATGGAACAGGCGCAGTACGAGCTCACCCACGACGAGGTGGCCGGCGACGATCGGCAGGAGGTCGGCCGCATCGACGTGTCGCACGGCATTGACCCGGGCACATCCCGCTGACCGGAAGGTTTCTTGATCTCCAGCAGCGGCTGGCGCATGGTCGGGCGGAACGCGGTCGGCACTCGACGAGAGCGAACGCGGGCTGCTGCCCCGGCGACGGGGAGTCTCCGCTGCCGAGATCGTCGCGCTGTGCTGACGCATCGACACGGAGGAGAACCGCCATGTCGGACACCGTTCCAGCCGCAGCCCTTGGTGCGCGCAGATGAGGGCCGTGACTCTGACCTCCCCGGGACAGGTGCAGATCGTCGAGGACTGGCCCGAGCCGGAGTGCGGGCCGGACGAGGTGATCGTCCAGATCCGCGGGGTGGGCCTCTGCGGCTCCGACCTGTCCGTGTTCGACGGCAAGCGCGAGGTGCCGCACATGCCGTGGGTGTTCGGCCACGAGGGTGGCGGCGACATCGTCGAGGTCGGATCGGCGGTAACCGACCGCCGGGTGGGCCAGCGGGTCGTCATCGAGCCGAACTACTGCGACCTGACCTGCGAGGAGTGCCGGGCCGGGCACACCTCGGCCTGCCTCAACCGGGTGGTGCTCGCCATCAACACCCCCGGCATCCTGGCCGAGCGGGTCGCCGCACCGGCCGAGTTCACCTGGCCGATCTCCATCGACTGGCCGGATGTCGCGCTGGCCTGCTTCGAGCCGCTGTGTGTGGCGGACACGGCGGTGCGGCGGGCCGACGTGCCCGCCGGAGCGGAGTGCCTGGTGATCGGGGCCGGCTCGCAGGGCCAGTTGGTCTGCCAGTCGCTGCTCGCCGGCGGCGCGGTGCCGTACGTCATGGAGCCGCACCCCGGGCGGATGGAGCTGGCGCTGAAGTTCGGCGCCAGGCGCGCGGAGGAGCGGGGCGAGCAGCGTTATCCGTTCGTCTTCGAGACCGCGGGTGTGCCGGCGGTGTGGGACACGGCCTTCAACGCCACCGGCACGTTCGGCAGGCTCGTGGTCGTCGGCATGAGCCCGAAGCCGGTCCAGATCAACACCATGGACCTGGTGATGCGCAAGATCACGATTGTCGGCCAGCACATCTACGACCACCCGCAGGACTTCGCCGCCACCCTGGAGTCCGTCGACGCGGGACGGCTGGCGCCGGAGCAGACCGTGCAGGCCAGCTTCCCGGTCGAGGAGGCAGCGTCCGCACTCGCCGCGGCCCGCGAGGTGCCGGGCAAGACCTGGATCGACTTCTCGAACTGGCTGGACCGGTGACCGGGCCGGGCAATGTCCGCTGAGCGGAAGCGGCTGTTGCCAACTCCTCGGCGCGGGAGCGACGTTGTCACCGCACCGCCCGCCGGGCGCGTGCCGACGCAACGGGGGCGATCGCGTCAGACACCGCCATGGCGAGGATGCCTGTCGCGTATCGGCGCGCCGGCCGCGGCGGAGCTCCACGGGTGAGGGAGGAACGCATGCTGCAGGATGAGATCAACGAGCCGCCCGGCTCACACGAGCCGACCGAGTACCACAAGACGCCGAAGAAGGCGGCGGCAAGCGGCTGGATCGGGAGCGCGCTGGAGTACTACGACTTCTTCATCTACGCGCAGGCCGCCGCGCTGATCTTCCCGGACATCTTCTTCCCCAAGGGCAACCCGACGGTCGCGATCGTCGCGTCGCTGGCCACCTTCGGCGTGGGCTACGTCGCGCGGCCGATCGGCGCGTTCGTCCTGGGCCACTGGGGCGACACGCACGGCCGCAAGAACGTGCTGGTCCTGGCCATGCTGCTGATGGGCGCGTCGACGTTCTGCGTCGCGCTGCTGCCCACCTACCCGTCGGTCGGGATCCTGGCCCCGATCCTGCTGGTGGCTTTGCGGATCATCCAGGGCTTCGCGGTGGGCGGCGAGCTGTCCGGCGCGAGCGCCATGATCGTGGAGCACGCGCCCTTCGGTAGGCGCGGCTACTTCGCGAGCTTCACGCTGCAGGGCACCCAGGCCGGGCAGATCCTCGCGGCCGCCGTCTTCCTCCCGCTGTCCGCGTGGATGCCCGACGCGGCGTTCGAGTCGTGGGGCTGGCGGATCCCGTTCATGCTCAGCGTCTTCGTGGTGCTCGCCGGCTACATCATCCGGCGCCGCGTCGATGAGACCCCCGCGTTCCAGGAGGAGGAGGCGCACGGCGAGATCCCGCCGGCACCGATCGTTCAGGCCGTCCGCGAGAACGGCCCGGACATGCTGCGCGTGGTCTGCATGGCCCTGATGAACGTCGTCCCCGTGACGACCACGGTCTTCGGCGCGGCGTACGCCACCCAGAAGGGCTACGGAATCGGTTTCAGCAAGACGACGTACCTCTGGATCCCGGTGCTGGGCAACATCCTCGCGGTCCTGCTGATCCCCTACATCGGCAAGCTGTCCGACCGGATCGGACGCCGCCCCCCGATCATCTTCGGCGCGCTCACCTCCGGTCTGGCGTCGTACGGCTACCTGTACTTCATCAGCCAGAAGAACGTCGCGCTGACGATCGTCATGTCGCTGGTCATGTGGGGCACCCTGTACCAGTTCTACAACGCGGTGTTCCCGTCCTTCTACCAGGAGCTGTTCCCGACCCGCACGCGGGTCACCGGGTTCGCCGTCTCCCAGAACATCGGCACCATGATCACCGCATTCCTCCCGACCCTGTTCGCGATCGTGGCTCCCACCTCGAGGGCGTCGACCGTGCCCGTCGTGGTCGGCAGCATCACGCTCGGGATCGCGATCATCGCGGCGATCTCCGCCTGGTCGGCCCGGGAGACGCACCGCATCCACCTCAACGACCTCGGCGACAAGGACGCCGTTCCGGTGCCGTACGAGGAGTACGAACGGGCCCGAGCCGGAGTCTGACCGGGAGGCCAGGAAGCCGGCGGAAAGGATCCGTGGTCGCGTCGCGGAGTCGGCTGATGCCCCCGGCGTTCGTACCCTGACCGTCATGCGCGGTGACGGGTCACGGTCCGGGGGCATCGCCGCTACTGAACAGCTTCGACGGAGTGAGGCGGAATGACGTCAGTACTGGTCCTCAACGGCCCCAACCTCAACCTGCTCGGCACCCGCAAGCCCGAGGTCTACGGCACCACGACGCTCGCCGACGTGGAGAAGCTCTGCCGGGAGGAGGCCGGCAAGCTCGGCCTGGACCTGGTCTTCCGGCAGTCGAACCACGAGGGCCAGCTGATCGACTGGATCCACGAGACCGGAGGGCCAGCTGATCGACTGGATCCACGAGACCGGAGCGGAGGTCAAGGCCGGGACCTGCATCGGAGCGGTCCTCAACCCGGGCGCCTTCACGCACACGTCGGTCGCCCTGCACGACGCCATCGAGGGCGCCAGCCTGCCGGTGATCGAACTGCACATCTCCAACGTGCACAGGCGCGAGGAGTTCCGGCACCACTCCTACATCTCACCGGTCGCCCGCGGCATCATCGTGGGCTTCGGCGTACACGGCTACGTGCTTGCCATCAACGGCCTCTACCAGGTGTCCCAGGCCGTGATCGGGCGGCGGCACGTCGAGGAGATACAGAAGAGCCGGTCGGCCGAGCTGGCGGCCATCGTGGACCCGGCGCCGGCGAGCGCGGAGCTGGCCAACGCCGCCGGGGTCGCCGTGTTCGGGTCGCTGGCGGACCTGTTCGCCGCGCAGCGCCCGGACGGGGTCATCCTCGCCACGCCGAACAGGATGCACGTGCAGGGCGGCCTGGAGTGCGTCGGGGCCGGCGTTCCGGTGCTGGTCGAGAAACCGATCGGCGACACCCTCGAGGGGGCCGCCACCCTGGTCGAGGCGGCGGAGGCGGACGGGGTGCCGCTGCTCACCGGGCACCACCGGCAGCACAGCCCGATCATGGCCAGGGCCCGTGAGGTCGTCCAGAGCGGCGTGCTCGGGCCGATCGTCGCGGTGATGGGCAGCGCGGTGTTCCACAAGCCCGACGACTACTTCGACGTGGGCGGCGGGTGGCGGCGCCAGCCGGGTGGCGGCCCGATCCTGCTCAACCTCACCCACGAGGTCAACAACCTGATGTCGCTGGTCGGCGACATCGTCAGTGTCCAGGCCATGGCGTCGAACGCCACCCGCGGCTTCCCGGTCGAGGACACCGCCGCCATGGTGTTCCGGTTCGCCAACGGCGCGCTCGGGACGTTCATGCTGTCGGACACCGCCGCCTCGGCGCGCAGTTGGGAGCAGACGTCGCAGGAGAACAAGGACTACGCGACCTACGAGGACGAGGACGCCTACGTCATCGTCGGCACCACCGGCTCGCTGGCCATCCCGACGATGCGGCTGAAGACGTTCCCCGGCAAGCGGTCGTGGTACGAGCCGTTCGACACCTCGACCCTCGACATCGACCGCACCGACCCGCTCGCCAACCAGGTGGAGCACTTCGCCGCCGTCATCCGCGGCGAGGCGGAGCCCGTCGTCAGCGGGCGGGACGGACTCAACACGCTCCGGGTCACCGACGCGGTCACCGAGGCCGCGAGGACCGGCCGGATCGTCGACACCGGACTCGGCTCCTCGACCTGACCGGAACCCGCTCGAACCCGCTCGGGCGCGGGAGCCGTACGGCCGGACGAAGGGACGCAACAGATGCAACTCGCGGCAAGCGTCGGCCTCATCGTGATCGGCCTGGTGCTCGGCCTCTTCACCCGCGGCGGCGCGGACATGCGGCTGTACGGCTGGATCCTGGTGGGGGTCGGCGTGCTCGGCCTGGTGGCCCGCTCGTGGATCGCCCGGCTGCGCGCCGAGGAGTCCCGGCGGCGCGGCTTGTAGGGCCGGCCGGTGACCCAGGCATGGCGGCCCTGCACGCCGACCAGCCGCTGGTCCTCAGCTCCTACTGCCTGGGCACGCAGGCGCCGTTCGAGCAGCGGGTGTCCGTCGCCGCGGACGCCGGATTCGCCGGTATCGGTCTGCGTGCCGAGAACTACTGGGACGCTCGGCAAGCCGGTCTCGACGACCAGGCGATGAAGGACATCCTCGACCGCCACGGCATGGCGATCCAGGAGGTGGAGTACCTCACGGACTGGGGGACCGAAGGGGACCGCACCGACGCGCAGCGGACGAAAGAGGACACGATCTTCCACCTGGCCCGCACCTTCGGCGTGGCCCACGTCAACGCGGGTCTGTTCCAGCACCTGCCGGAGGACGCCATCGCCGAGGCCTACGCGGCCCTGTGCCAGCGGGCCGACGAGCTCACCGTGGCGCTTGAGTTCCTGCCGTTCGGAGGCGTGCCGAACCTGCGGTCGGCGTGGAACGCGGTCCGCTCGGCGGACCAGGCCAACGGTGGCCTGCTCATCGACTTCTGGCACTGGCGCCGGTCCGGGACGAGCCTGGAGGACCTGGAGGCGGTGCCGGCCGACAAGATCGTGTCGGTGCAGATCGACGACGTGCGCGAGCACCCCATGGACCCGCTCCGCCCGGAGACGCTGCACTGGCGGCTGCCACCCGGCCGCGGGTTCGGCGAGATCACCGAGCTCATCGACGCGCTGCGCGCCAAGCGGGTCCAACCCAACATCGTGGCCGTCGAGGTGATGAACGACGACCTGATCGCCAGCGGCCTGGAGACCACCGCACGCACCCTCATGCAGGCGTCCCGGGAGGTGCTGGCCAGGTAGCGCTGGCGGCCAGCGTCGCGGGTCCGACCTCCGGACCCGCGCACGATCATCCACTGGCCAACAGATCCCGGGTTCGACATTTCCGAAGACCCGACGACTTCAACTTGGGCGGACGGCGGCGTCGAGGGCGCCGAGCACGCCGAGTTGGGCGAGGATGACGGTCCCCGACGGGTAGCAGTCGAAGCGCTTGATCTTGCCGTCCTCCAGCTCGAACACGTCACAGCAGGGCGCGTCCATGCGGTTGCCGGTCGGTTCGAGGACTCCGCCGGCCACGCTGAGCGGGCCGTCGTGGGTGCCCTGTAGCGCGAGCTGGACGATGACGATGTCCCCGTTCACGTAGAGCCGGTAGAGCTCGCGGTGCATGTCGGAGAACGCCCGCCCGTAGTTCTCCAGGGGGAAGGCCCGGTCCCGGCCGCGGTAGGTGACGCCGATCGACTCGTCGGTGAACGTCCCGTCCGGGGTGAAGGCCGCCAGCCAGCCCTCGCTGTCCTTGTCTTCGGCGGTCTGGTACGCCTTGCGGATGATCTGGTCGTTGTCCATGGTCTGTTGCTCCTTTCCGGTGAGGAACGGGGCGCGTAACCGCGCCGGTGGACGCGCTCGGCCAGCATGATCATGGTGGTCGAAGGTGGCGTGGGTGCCGTCGCGGAACGGCTGGTAGCCGGAGTGGCCGCAGCGGCACAGAGCAATCTGGTCCCGGGCCGGCGACGGGGTCGTCACCGGATTCCGGTGATCCGGGCGATGGGAAGGTGCCGGGTCAGCTCGTCGCGGGCCGCGTTGTCGAGCCGGACGTCGGCCGCGCCCAGGTTCTCGGTGAGGTGGGCGCGGGTGCGGGTGCCGGGGATGAGCAGGATGTTCGGGGCGAGGTCCAGCAGCCAGGCGAGCGCGACCTGCGCCGCCGTCGCGTCCAGCCGCACGGCCAGCGCGGCGAGTACGGGGTCGGTGAGCAGCCGGTGCCGTACCTGGCCGGGCCAGCCCAGCGGGCAGAACGGCACGAACGCGATGTTGCGGGCCCGGCACTCGGTGAGGACGTCCAGCGACTGCTGGTCGGCCAGGTTGAACAGGTTCTGCACGCAGACGATCTCCGTCTGGGTGGCCGCTCGCACCAGGTGCTGCCGGGCGACGTTGCTGATACCGATACCGTCGATCAGCCCTTCGTCGCGGGCCTGGACCAGCGCCGCGAGCTGGGCGTCGAACCGCCTGCCCGGGGTCTCGGACGGGTCCATCACGCGCAGGTTCACGGCCGCCAGCCGGCCGGCGCCGAGCGTGGCGAGGTTGTCCTCGATGCCCTGCCGCAGCTCGTTCGGTTCGTCGAACCGCAGCAGCGCGCCACCTGTGTCGCGGCGGGCGGCCACCTTGCTCACGATCGCCAGGCCGTCTGGATAGGGGTACAGCGCCTCGCGGATCAGCTCGTTCACCGTGCCCGCCCCGTAGTACTGCGCGGTGTCGATGTGGTCCACCCCGGCCGCGACGGCCGCGCGTAGCACCTGCAGCGCCTCGTCGCGGTCTCGTGGCGGCCCGAAGACCCCGTCGCCGGCGAGCTGCATCGCGCCGTACCCGGCCCGGCGTACGCGCCACGGGCCGAGTGCGAAGGACCCGCCGAGTTCCTGTCCCTGCCTGGTCACGCCGGCTCCTGTCGGTAGGGCCGCGAGCGGGCCCGCTTCGGCTCCCGTCACGGGTGGATCTGCGAGCCGATGCCGAGGTCGAGGCGGATCGATTCGAGGATGATGAACGCGGTGGTGGCCGTGTAGACGTCGGCGGCGGCGAGGACGCCGGTGTACTTGGCGATGACCGGCGCGGCGGCGTAGTCGACCTGCGCGGCCTGGTACGTCTTGACCGCGGCCCAGACGTTGTTGCCGTACCTGGTGAAGAACGGGGTCGGGTCGACCGTCGCCAGGGCCTTCTTGACGCCGTCGATGAGGTCGGTCACGTACTGCTGGTAGACGACCATGTCGTCACGGGTGCCGAGCCGGCCCATGTGGCCGCCGATGTAGTGCTTCCACGGGTAAGCCAGGGCCTTGCCCGGGACGGCGATGGTGCCGGGAACGTCCTCGCTGATGTTGAAGTTGGCGAACGGCACCCAGCCGGGCAGGTTGACGTCGACCAGCATGAGCGTGTCGTGGTCCGGGAAGGGGTGTGGTTGGTGCCGTGCCACGCCAGGTCGATCCGCTCCCCCCCGACAAGCAGCCTGTGGTGGGTCTGGAACGTGAGGTCGGGCACGGGCCTGGCCGGGTCGTTGTCCCGGGCCAGCAGCCGCTTGGTCTCGATGTGGCCGACCCGGACCACGTTGCGGCCGAACAGCGCCGAGGCGCCGAGGTGGTCGGCGTGGTGGTGCGAGTAGACGATGTGGGTCACCTTGTTGGACACGCCGTTGGCCGACGCGATCTCGTCGATGGCGCGCTGCAGGTTGTGCCCGATGGAGGGGGGCGCGTCGAACAGCACCACCCCCTCTTTGGTGGTCAGGAAAGCCGCCTGGTAGCTGCCGTCGGTGACCCAGTACAGGTTCTTCTGCACCCGCCCGACGAAGTAGCCCTGCGCGTTGACGGCCGGGCCCAGCGCGGACGGCGGTATCGGCGCGTAATCCGGCAGCGTGTCGGCGGATGCCGGTTCGGCGAAGGCTTCTCCGACCAGGGTGGCGATCGTGGGGACGGCCGCGAGCGCCGCGCCACGTGCAAGGAACGAGCGGCGGTTCGTGGCTGAGGTGGATGGCATGGTCGTCCTTTCCAGACGTACGAGGAGAAGCCGATGACGCTCAGGCGCCGTAGGCCGGCACGACCGCGCCGCTGACCGGCGCGGCGGCGTCACTGACGAGGTAGGCGATGATGTCGGCGACCGCCTGCGGTGCGACCGCGTGCGCCAGCAGGTCGGCAGGCAGGTACGGCCGTGTCTTGGCCGTGTCGAGCAGTTGCGGTGCGACGGCGTTCACCCGGATCCCGAGCGGGCGCAGCTCCAGGTCGAGCACGCGGATGAGGTGGACCAGAGCCGCCTTGCTGACGCTGTAGGTGGCCACGCCAGCGGTCGGCTCCAGCCCCGGGCGGGCGGCCACGTGCACGACCGCGCCCGAACCACGTTCCCGCATGTACGGCGCCACGGCCTGGGTCAGCCACAGCGCGGTGCCCGCGTTGACGTCGAACATGAGCCGCAGGTCCTCGGGCGTCGCGGCGAGCGCCTCGCCCGGGTGATACGTGCCGATGGTGTTGACCAGCACCTCGGGCCGACCGACCTCGGCGGCGATCTGTTCGACGAGGCTCCTGGCCACGGCCGGGTCGGTCGGGTCGCCCGCCGCATGGCGGATGCCGTCGGGCAGCTCCTTCAGCGCCTCCTCATTGCGGTCGACACCGACCACCGTGAACCCGGCGGTTGCCAGCTTCTGCGCCGTCGCACGGCCCAGCTCGCCGCCCGCGCCGACCACGATCGCCACACGCTCGCTCATACCACCACCTCCGTCGCAGCGCCGAACTCGGGCCACGTCGTTGCACCGATCTGGACCTGTTCAGGTTCACTGCCGGGACAGCGAGCGGTCGTCGCCGGATTCCGGTGATTTACGGAGAGTTACGCTGACCGGGTGCCTGGAGGAGATGGCGCGATGACCGACATCTCGGCCGCGGGGGGCAGCGCGGCGGGCGCGGCCCGGAGCGGGCTGATCGACCGTCACGACCTGGTCGCCACGCTGGATCGAGCGGCCGGGAAGCGGGTGACGATCATTTCGGCGCCCGCCGGCAGCGGGAAGACGTCGCTGCTGCATGCGTGGGCCGACCGGCCGGGCCGGGACCGCCGGATCGCCTTCATGTCCGTACAGCCGGGCCAGCACGATGCGCAGCTGTTCTGGCTTGCCCTGCTGGGCGCGGTCCACGCCGCGACCGGCGGCGCCGAGCCTCCGCCAGCGGCGCCCGGGTTCAACGGCCAGGCCATGGTGGATAAGGTGCTGTCCGAACTCGCCGCGTCCGGCGGTCCCTTCGTCCTGATCATCGACGACCTGCACGAGCTCAGCTCCGCCGAGGCCGACGAGCAGCTCACGGCGCTGCTGACGAGCCTGCCCCCGGGCGTCCACGCGGTCGTGGCCACCCGCCGCGACCCGCCGCTGCGCCTGCACCGGCTGCGGCTTGCCGGGGAGCTGGCCGAGATCCGCGCCGCGCAGCTGCGCTTCACCGAGGACGAGACCCACGCGCTCCTGACCGCCGCCGGGATCACGCTGCCCGACCCGGTGGTTGCCACGCTGCACCACCGGACCGAAGGCTGGGCGGCCGGGCTGCGGCTGGCCGCCCTGTCCCTCGCCGGGCACCCCCACCCCGAACGGTTCGTCGCCGAGTTCTCCGGCAGCGACCGTACGGTCGCCGAGTACCTGATGGCCGAGATGCTGGACCGGCAGCCACCGCAGGTACAGCGCCTGCTGCTGCGCACCTCCGTGCTGGACCGGGTCAACGGCGAACTGGCCGACCTGCTCACCGGCGCCACCGGATCGGAACGGATCCTGCTGGACCTGGAGGACGCCAACGCGTTCGTCGTGTCGCTCGACCCCGGCCGCACCTGGTTCCGCTACCACCACATGTTCAGCGGCCTGCTCCGGCTGGAGCTACGCCGCACCCTCCCCGGCGACATCCCGGAACTGCACCGGCTCGCCGCGCGGTGGTTCGCCGACCACGCCCAGGCCGCCGACGCCATCCTTCACCTGCAGGCGGCCGGCGACTGGACCGAGGCGGCCCGGCTGCTCACCGACCACGCACTCAGCCTCACCCTCGACGGCCAGGCCGGAACCGTGGCGGCTCTGCTGCGCTCCTTCCCGGCCCGGACCAGCGAGGACTTCCCGGGGCTGGCCCTGGTGCACGCGATCGCCGACCTCGACCAGCTCCGCCTCAACCAGGCGGACGCGCACCTGGACGTGGCCAGGGCGTACGCCGCCACGACACCGCCCGACCGGCAGTACCGGCTGCGGATGGCCATCGCGTCGCTGGACCTGCTGTCGGCGCGGCTGCGCGGACACTTCGACGGCGTGTTCGAACAGGTGGGCGCGCTGCCCCCGCCGCCCGCCGGCCAGTCCAACGCCGACGTGGCCCTCGGCAGCGACCTGCGCGCTGTCGCGCTCCTCAACCTCGGCGTCACCGAGGCGTGGTCGCTGCGGCTGGCCGACAGCGAACGGTACCTGCTGGAAGGCGCCACCCTCGCCCGCAACATAGGCCGGCCGTACCTGGAGGTGGCCTGCCTCGCCCACCTGGGGTTCGCCGCTACCGTGCACTCCTTCGCCCTGGCCCGGTGGCACTGCGAGGACGCCATAGCACGGGCGGCCCGACACGGCTGGGGCGCCGAACCGGTGATCGCCCCCGCACAGGCGACGCTCGCCGGGATCCTCATCTGGACGGGCGAGTTCGACCACGGCGAACAGTGGCTGGACCGCGCCAGGCGCGCCATCCAGGCCGGGAGTGAGCCGGGCATCCAGCTGCTCATCCACCTGATCTCCGCGCTCCTCCCGGCCGCACGCGGCCAGTACCGCGAGGCGCTGGCCGAGCTCGTCGCCGCCGGACAGGTGCAAGCGCTCATGGTCGGGGAGCACGCGCTCACCTCACGAGTCACCGCCTGGACGATCGCCACCCAGGCCCGCCTCGGGAACGTCGAGCAGGCGCGGGCCACCCTCGCCGCCCTGAACGACCGGCTGGCCACCACCCGCGAGATCCGCAACGCCGCCGCGGTGATCCGCCTCGCCGAACAGGACCCCGCCGGGGCCCGCCGCGAACTCCGGGCCGTCCTCGACGACAGCGCCCCCACCAACCCCTACCTCACCCTGGTCGAGGCCCAACTGCTGGACGCGCTCGCCTGCCGGAACCTGGGCGACGAGCGCGCGGCGCGGAAAGCCGTGGAGCGAGCGCTGCACCTGGCCGAACCGGACCGGCTGATCCTGCCGTTCGCGATGACCGGCGCGTGGCGGCTGCTCACAGCCCTGCCGCCGCAGGAAACGTCGCACGCCGCGCTGGTCGCCGACATCCTCGACACGGTCCACGGCGGCGACCCCGGCCACGCCGCCGCTCCCGCACCGGCCGAACAGCTCAGCCCGAGCGAACTGCGCGTGCTGCGCTACCTGCCGACCAACCTCACCCGGCCCGAGATCGCCGGGCAGCTGTCGGTCTCGCTGAACACCGTCAACACCCACATCCGCCGGATCTACACCAAGCTCGGCGCCACCGACCGGTCCTCGGCCGTACAGCGCGGTCGCGAACTGCGGCTGCTGTCAACCGGCCGCGCCTGAGCGCACCACGATCATCGGTTTCTGACGTGCGTTCGGTGTCTTTGGCGGCCCGACTTCGCCAGCGCCACGAGGCTCGGCGACGCGGACATCATCGCGCGGGCGTTGTCGACGGTGGCCTGGATCTTGCTACGGTTGCGGATGATCGAGGCGTCCTGTACCAGCCGGTCGACGTCCCGCTCGGTCATCGCGGCGACCTTGGCGACGTCGAAGCCCCGGAATGCCGTCCGGAACGCGTCCCGCTTGCCGAACACGATCGACCAGCTCAGCCCCACCTCGAACACGCCCAGGGTTAGCGCCTCGAACATCGCCGACTCGTCGTAGGTGCGCGTGCCCCAGACCTCGTCGTGGTAACGGCCGGAGGCGGTATCGCCGGCGCCGACCCAGGCGCAGCGTGGCTTTCCGTCGTACCCGATGATCACGTCGGTGCTCATCCGGCCCTCCAGCGTCCCGCTCACGACCCTACCGACAAGCGTCAAGGTCGTGCCCGCGTGCACGGTGTGGTTGGGCGGCGTCCGCCCAGCAGGCACGTGATGGCGCCGAGGTCCCGTGTGCGATCCGCGGTTGGGGCCGCTGCGGTGTTGGGGTCGGTCAGTTCCCCGGCGCTGGTCGTGATTGCAGTTCGGCGATCTGGGCGCGGGCGGCGAGGACGAGATCCTCGTTGGTGTTCGCGTGGCCGGCAAGGCCCCAGCCGCCGGGGATCGCCTCGGTGAGCAGCACCCACGTGCGCTTGGTCAGGGTCGGGTCTCCGGCCGCCGTGGCGACGATCCGAGTCAGTTGCTCGACGACCGCGAGTTGCTTGTCCCGATCCAGCGCGCCGGTGTTGGTGAGCACCTGGATGCGCACGTACGAGTGCTCACCGTCGATGTTGGACAGGCTGTCGGCGGGTAGCTCGTGGACGAACGCGGCGGTGTTCTGCCGGAACATCGGAATGTCCGGTACCTGCTCGATGCTCATGACCGCGGTGGCTAGGTCGACGGCGAGTTGGTGCCGGTCGGCGAACGTGCCGGCCACCGCGTACACGTCAATCATCGGCACGACGAACTCCTTCCGCAGCGGTGCGGATGAACTGGGCGACCTCGTCCGGGTGGGAGACCATCGCGACGTGGCTCGCCGCGACTTCAATGGTGGTGGCGCCCATGCGGCCGGCGAACAGCCGTTCGGCGTCGGGTGGGATGGCCTGGTCCTGCGTGGCGACCAGGTACCAGGTCGGCAGCGACCTCCAGGCCGGTACGCCCATCACGTCGGTGAAGGTGGAGCCGGCGAGGGGCTGCTGCACGGCGTGCATCACCCTGGCGCGAACCGGGTCGATGTCGGCGGCGAAGTGGTTGACGAAGTCGTCCTCGGACAGCCAGCCGAAGCCCTGCTTGTCGGTGAACAGGTGCTCCAGCGCGGGTGGCGTGGGTCCTTGGGACAGCAGGACGCCCAGGGATTCCCCCTCGTCCAGGCCGAAGGCGGCGATATAGACCAGGCCGACCGTGTTCGGCGCGTCGGTGCCGAGGGCGGTGACGATCTGGCCGCCGTAGGAGTGTCCGGCCACGGTCGTCGGGCCGTCCTGCAGGTCCAGTACCTGCCGCAGCCGCGCCACGTCGTCGGCCAATGATGTCAGCGGGAACTGCGGGGCGGTCACGTGGTACCCGTCGGCCTGCAGGCGTTCGATGACGCCGCTCCAGCAGGAGCCGTCGGCCCACGCGCCGTGCACGAGGACGATATTCGGTCGAGCGTCCACGTCGGTGCTTCCTTCCCTGCGGAACGGCGGTCGCTTGATCCCATGCTCGCCAGCGGAGCGGGGGCGGGGTATCCGCATGTTGACTGCACCGCCGCCTGCACCCGCTCAGCGCGTGTCGAGGAAGTCGAGGAGCGCCCGGTTGACCTGGTCAGCGTGGGTCCAGATGATCGCGTGCGGGCCGTCGGGTACCACGACGTGCCGGGCGCGGTTGAGCAGGCCGGGCAGTCGGTTGCCGGTGGCCTCGGGCGGCATGATCCGGTCATCGTCGCCCTGCACGACGAGGACCGGGACGGTGATCCGGGCGAGGTCGGCGCGGAAGTCCTCCAGCCAGGCCGCGGCGCCGCCGCGCACGGCCGCCGCGGATGCGCCGATCGCGACGTGGAAGCTGTTCTGCCAGGCCTGGTCGCTGACCTGGGTACCGCCGAGCAGGTCGATGTTGTAGGACCGGTCCAGGTAGGTCTTCGTCGCGGCGGGCCGGTCGGCGATGACCTCGCGCAGGAACTCGTCGAGGACGGCGGGGTCGATCCCGTCGGGGTTGTCGTCGGTCCGTGGCAGGAAGGGCGGCAGCGGCGCCAGCAGGACCGCCGCCCGTACCCGCGTCTGGCCGTAGGTTCCGAGGTACCGGGTCACCTCCCCGGTACCGCCGCAGAACCCGACCAGCACCGCCCCGCGCAGGTCGAGGGTGTCGAGCAGCGCGGCGAGGTCGGCGGCGAGGGTGTCGTAGTCGTAGCCCACGCTCGGGCGGCTGGAGGCGCCGAAGCCGCGCCGGTCGTAGGTGATGACCCGGTGCCCGGCCGCGAGCAGCGCGGTTTCCTGTTTCTCCCACGAGCGCCCGTCCAGCAGGTACCCGTGCACGAGCACCACGGGAGCGCCCTGCCCGTGGTCCTCGTAGTAGATCTGGATGGCGGCGGAGTTCTCCGAGCCCACGACCAACTCCACGCCGTCACTGTGCGCTTGTGGACCCGGCGCCGGGCATCCGTAAGCTGACTGCAGTTGGGGCGGCGCGAAGGGTTGACGTGGCAACCGCCGACATCGGGCTGATCGGCCGGGACAGCGAGCTGTCTCGGCTGTCACGCCTCGTGGACCCTCCGCCGACCACAAGCCAGGTCCAGGTACTACTGGGCGAACCCGGCATGGGCAAGACCGTCCTACTGGCCGAGGTGACACGGCGCGCCGGACCGGCCGGCGTGCGGGTGCTGGCTGTCACCGGCCGGGAGTCCGAACGCGATCTGGCCTTCGCCGGGCTGCATCAGCTGCTGCGGCCGGTACTCGACCGCGTTCCGACGCTGCCCGACCGGCAGGCGCAGGCGCTGCTGAGCGCGTTCGCGCTGTCCCCGGATTCGGTACCAGCCGACGCGCTGCTGACCGGGATCGCCGTGCTGACACTGCTGTCCGCCGTGGCCGAGGACGGCCCGGTGCTCGTAGCGGTCGACGACGCCCAATGGCTGGACCGCGCGTCGCTGGACACGCTCGCCTTCGCCGCGCGGCGCCTGGAGTCTGAGCCGCTGGTGCTGCTGCTCGCCGCCCGGGGTACGGCCGCCCCGCCCGGGTTCACCAGGGATTTCCCGGAACTGATCCTGTCGCCGTTGAGTACGCCGGAGGCCGGGCGGCTACTCGACGAGCAGCCGTATCCGCCGCACGGCCGAGCGCGCGAGCAGGTACTCGCGCAAGCCACCGGCAATCCGCTGGCGCTGATCGAGCTGTCGAAGGTGATCGCCGCCGACCCAGCCGCCGGCCGACGCTGGACCGCCGAGCCGCTCCCGCTGACCGACCGGCTCACCACCGTCATGGCCGCCCAGTTCAGCGTCCTTCCCCCCTCCGCGCGGACGGCGCTGCTGCTCGCCGCGGTCGCCGACAGCCCCGATGTGGCGGCGCGGGTACCCGGACTCGACGCCGATACCCTGGCACCGGCCGAACAGGCCGGCCTGATCCGCGTGGACGGATCGGGCCCGCAGTTCAGGCATCCCCTCGTGCGGGCCGCCGTCTACCACGCCGTCCCGTTCGCCGAGCGCGCCGCGGCACACCTGCGCATCGCGGAGGCGCTGCGCGACCAGCCGGACCGGCATGCCTGGCACCTCGCCGCGGCGGCACTGGAACCGGACGAGCGGGTGGCCGCGCTGCTGGAGGAGACGGCCGCGCAGGCGCAGCGGCGCGGAGGCGCCGCCGCGGCGGCCCGTGCCCTCGAACGGGCCGCCGAACTCAGCCCCACCGAACGGGATCAGGCCCGCCGGCTGCTGGCCGCCGCCGGGCTCGCGCAGACCGCCGGCCAGGCGGACTGGGTCCAGGATCTGGCCGCCCGGGTCCTCACGCTGACCACCGACCCACAGCTGCGCATCGCCGCCCGACAACGCATCGGCTGGGCACTGGTCTGGTCGAACCAGCACGCCGCCGCGCTCACCACGCTGCTGCCGGTCGCCGAGGAGGCGTCGTCCCAGCTGCCCGTACTCTCGTGGAACGCGATCGGGCTCGCCGCAACCGTCGCCTACCAGTCCGGCGCACCCGCCGACCGGGCAGCGGTGCTGCGAACCCTGAACCGGATGCACGCGCCGGGCGTGCCGCCCCCCGACTGGCCGGCCGGACACGTCGACGAGCAACGGGTGTGGGTCCGGGCGTGCACCGAGCCGTTGACCGCCCAGGCGGAAACCGTCGCCTACCTGCACCGGATCGCCGAACGGACGCTCACCGACCCGGCCACGGTCGGCGCCGCGGCCTGGCTACTCGACGAGACCGAGCTGGCGGTCCAACTGCTGCGCGAAGCGCTCAGCCGGCTACGCGCCCCCGGAATGCGCGGCGGCAGCGGCGGGGCCCTGTCCGCGCTGCAATGGGCATGCGTCGACAGCGGCCGATGGGACGAAGCGCTCGCCGCCGCCCAGGCGGCACGAGACGCCGCCGCCGCATACCGGATGGAAACCGTCGCAGCATCCGCCGACCTGTGCACGGCCTCGGTGCACGCCCTGCGCGGCGACCGCGAGCAGGTACGGCCGCTACTGGCCAGCGCCCTGACCCACGCCGACGCGATGGAGTACCGCTCGGCCGCCGCGCGGGCCCGCCACACCGCCGGAATGGCGGCACTCGCCGAGGGCAGGTTCGTGGCGGCGTACGCGCAGCTGCGACACCTGTTCAGCGACGACGGCGAGCCGCTGCACCACCGCGTGTCCTACCTCGGCGTCGCCGACCTCGCCGCCGCCGCGGTACGGGCCGAACGTGAGCTGGAAGCGCGGACGCTGATCGACCGGGTACTGGGCCCGATGGACCCGGCTCCCGGCCCACGGCTGCACCAGCTCGCCGCACGCGCCCGCGGGCTGCTCGCCAAACCTCCGCAAGCCCAAGCCCACTTCGACAAGGGCCTGTCCGAGCCCGCGGGGGACCAGTGGCCGTTCGAACGGGCCCAGCTACGGCTGGACTACGGGGAATGGCTACGCCGTCAGCGACGCATCAACGACGCCAAACCCGTCCTCGCGGCGGCCCTGGAGACCTTCCGCCATCTCGGCGCCGTGCCGTGGACCCGGCGCGCCGAAGCGGAACTGCGCGCGTGCGGGGTAGCCGAGTCGGCCCCACCGGCCGCACGCGACGCCCTCGCCGAACTCACCGCACAGCAGCGCGAGATCGTCCTCCTCGCCGGCCGTGGCCTGACCAACGCAGAGATCGCCGACCGTCTCTTCCTGTCTCCCCGGACCGTCGCCTCTCACCTGTACCGCTCCTACCCGAAACTCGGCATCGCCGGGCGCCACCAACTCCGCGACCTCACCGCACCGGCGCCGCAGCGCTGATCCTCGCAGGCTGGCACTGTCGATGTACCGGCTGGTACCCCGGCGTGCCCGACACCGTGCGGCGCCGTGACCGAATCTAGTAACTGCTCGGCCTGCGGCCACCTGTGACCGCCCTCCTGCCGTCCCTACCTTCTGTACAGGCAGCTCACCAGCGCAGCCCGCGACGAGCGAGTTCCGCACATGCCACGACCCCCATTCACCTGAGCGTCTGTGCGAGGTAAATGATGAGTATTGGGTACCTGCCCTGGAATCAGCCGGCGAACACGGCGGACCGGGTCTGCCTGCGCGACGGTGCGGTCGAGCTCACGTACGCCGATTTCGCGCGCCGGGTCGATGCGGTCGCCGAGCAGTTCGCCGCATCGGGGGTCGGCCGCGGGGATGTCGTCGCGGTGATGTTGCCCAACCGGGTGGAGTTGCTGCTGGGACTGGTGGCCGCGTGGCGACTTGGTGCGGCCGCGACCCCGATCAACCCGGTCTTCACCGCGAACGAGGCCGGTTACCAGATCCGGGACTCGCAGGCGGTGCTGCTGCTCACCTCGGCGGTGGACGCGGACTACGGGGTGCCCGTGGTGCTTGCGGACGACCTGCGCACCGAACCCGCCGGCACGCTGCCCGAGCCCGCGGTGGGCGTTGACGACCTGGCCCTGCTGATCTACACCAGCGGCTCGACCGGCCGGCCGAAGGGCGTGATGCTCGACCATTCGAACCTGGTAGCGATGGCCGCGTCGATCGTCGAGGCGATGAAGATCGGGCCGGCCGACAACTGCCTGCTGGTGCTGCCGCTGTTCCATGTCAACGCGATCTGCGTGAGCTGCCTGGCGCCCATGCTTGCCGGCGCGCAGGTCACGATCCTCGCCAGGTTCGCCCCGGACACCTTCCTCGACGCGGTGGCGCGCCACCGGCCGACGTTCTTCTCGGCGGTGCCGACCATCTACGCGCGGCTGGCGGAGTTGCCCGACGACGTCCGGCCGGACACGTCGTCGGTGCGGTTCGCGGTGTGCGGCGCGGCGCCGGTGTCCAAGGAGCTGCTGCGGCGCACCGAGTCGCGGTTCGGCTTCCCCGTCATCGAGGGGTACGGCCTGACCGAGGGCACCTGCGCGACGACGGTCAACCCGGTCGACGGCGTGCGCAAGCCGGGCACCGTCGGCGTGGCCCTGCCCGGGCAGCGGGTGGCGGCGATGGGCCCCGACGGGTCGCTGCTGCCGGTCGGGGAGGCCGGCGAGGTGGTCATCCAGGGAGCCAACGTGATGCGTGGCTACCTCAACCGCCCGGAGGCGACCGCGGAGACCCTGGCTGGCGGCTGGCTGCATACCGGGGACGTCGGTTTCCTCGACGAGGACGGCTACCTCACCCTGGTCGACCGGATCAAGGACATGATCATCCGGGGTGGGGAGAACGTGTACCCCAAGGAGATCGAGTCGGTGCTCGCCGGCGACGCCGCCGTTCTCGAAGCCGCCGTCATCGGCGCGCCGCATCCGGTGTACGGCGAGGTCGAGGTCCCGGTGGCATACGTGGTCACCTACCCGAACGCCTCGGTCACGCCGGAGGACCTGCTCGAGCGGTGCCGGCGCAGTCTCACCAAGATCAAGCTCCCGGTCGCGATACACGTTGTCGAGCAGTTGCCGAAGAACGCGGTCGGCAAGATCGACAAGCCGGCCCTGCGGAAATCGCTGAACGCGCAGAGCGCATAGCGGCCGCCCACTCCGCCGTCGAACATCCCGCCGATCAAGGAGCCGACAATGGGATTCACCAAGCCTAACTTCCCCCCGGTCGAGCCGGCGGAGTTTCTGCAGAAGCCGCTGATGGAGCGAATGAAACTGCTCGCCCTGAACTGGGTCGAGAACGGGTACGGCGCGCCGACGATGGTGCACACGATCTATATCGCGAAGCTGCTGTTCTTCTACGTGCTCGGGGGCGTCGCGGTGGCGACGTGGACGTCCGGCCTCCCGGCGTTCTGGCACGTCGCCGACTGGTGGAACCAGCCGATCGTGTACGAGAAGGCCATCCTGTGGACGGTGCTGCTGGAGGCGGTCGGGGTGGCCGGGTCGTGGGGACCGCTGGCCGGCAAGACCAAGCCGATGACCGGCGGCATCCGGTTCTGGGCCAGGCCCGGCACCATCCGGCTGCGACCGTGGCGGCGGGTCCCGTTCACCGCGGGCGACCGGCGCACCCGGATCGACGTCGTGCTCTACCTGGCCCTGCTGGTGAGCGTGGCGGTGCCCCTGGTGCTGCCGGGGGTGCACAGCGACTCGCTGTCCGCGGCGGTGCCGGGCAACACCTCCGGGCTGGTGAACCCCGCCCTGCTGATCGCCCCGATGGTGCTGCTCGTCCTGGCCGGGCTGCGCGACAAGGTGGTCTTCCTGGCCGCCCGCGGCGAGCAGTACCTGCCCGCGCTGTTCTTCTTCACCGTGCTGCCGTTCGTCGACATGATTATTGCGCTCAAGCTGCTGATCGTGGTCGTCTGGGTGGGGGCCGGCTTCTCCAAGTTCGGCCTGCACTTCTCCAACGTCGTCCCGCCGATGGTGAGCAACAGCCCCGCCATCCCGTTCAAGTGGATCAAGCGGGCGCACTACCGCGACTACCCGAACGACATCCGCCCGTCGCACGTCGCGAGCCTGATGGCACACGTCGGCGGCACCTTCGTCGAGGTCGCGACGCCGCT
>WNGB01011055.1_pt1 | contig 31408 bp, 32 predicted proteins | sample 5400681 | NCBI WGS metagenome assembly WNGB01 (sample SAMN13153367, study PRJNA577476) | soil metagenome | isolation source: 115 cm soil or saprolite under grassland replicate 2 | place: USA:California | collected 2016-06-15
GAATACTTGAATTAGGCGATCAACGCGATTACCCACCATGGGACACCGCCGCGAAGTCATCAATCATTGAGAGCTTATGAAAACAAAAGAGATCATCAAAACAGCCAACGAACTAGCCAGGCCGTTCCGTATCAGCAAAGGCAAAAACTTCCGTCTCAAAGACGTCAATCCAAACGACACCCTTGATTTCACCAAGGAGGCAGACAAACCGAGAGCGAAAGAAGCGCTGGCGATGGGCGTGATGGCCCTGGCCGAGTTGCAGGATAAACTATACGCCCAGGACAAGTGGGCGGTGCTCCTGATCTTTCAAGCAATGGACGCGGCTGGCAAGGATGGCGCCATCAAGCACGTCCTCTCGGGCGTAAATCCGCAGGGCTGCCAGGTCTATTCGTTCAAATCACCCTCGTCTGATGATCTGGATCACGATTATCTCTGGCGCTGCATGAAATGCCTGCCGAACCGGGGTGAGATCGGAATTTTTAACCGCAGTTATTATGAAGAAGTGCTCGTCGTCAGGGTGCATCCGGAATTTCTGGCAAGACAAAAGTTGCCGCCAAAACTCGTGGGCAAGAATATTTGGGAAGAGCGATTCGAAGATATCCGCAATTTCGAGCAATATCTGTCGAGGAATGGTGTCGTGGTGCGGAAATTCTTTCTCCACGTTTCAAAGAAAGAACAGAAACGACGCTTTCTGGAGCGAATCAACGATCCGCAGAAAAATTGGAAGTTTTCTTCTAACGACGCTGCTGAGCGCGATTATTGGGACGATTACAAACCGCAACGAAAGACGCGCCATGGTATGTCGTGCCGGCGGACAACAAATGGTTTACGCGTGTCGTAGTCGCCTTGGCGGTGATTGAAACGCTCGCCTCACTTGATCTGGCGTATCCCAAAGTGGATGAAGGAAAACTCAAGGAACTCGCTACAGCTAAAAAGAAGTTGTTGAGCAAGTAGCCTTCGACGCTTTGTATCGGCTTTCGTTCGTGCATTTGATCACTGGGTTACGGATCCGGGCAGCTTTGTGCGACTAAAATAGCGTTCCTTTGGTCGCTCCTTTTCTGTCAAAGGCCCTTTGGAACTTCCACTCTGGCCGTGTGGGTCGTGCTGCAAAGTAAGGCGAATTTGATGCTCGCTTTTTTGGTACGACCAAAGTCCAATAGGCATTGAGGCTGAGTGTGAGAATTTGGCCGGTCAGATAGCTGGCCGGGACAAATTCTTTGCCTTTGACTGACAACAACTGACTGCGATGGACTTTTTGAGCTATTTTGCACTCGCCATCCTCATCTTCGTCGTCTTGACCCTCGCCTACGGGATGATCGCGATTCATGACATCCCTTATCACATGGCCAAGGCGCGGAATCACCCTCACCAGGATGCCATTCACGCGGGCGGATGGATCAGTCTCTTCACCCTTCATGCAATCTGGCCCTTTCTCTGGATTTGGGCCACCGCATATCACCCGGTGCATGGCTATGCCGGAAGGCCCCGGGAAAAAACCGATCAAGCCGATCCACAGGCATCCGACGCAACCTCACGGGTCGCCGCGCTGGAAAAGAAAATTGCGGCTCTCGAAGCGAACGCATCCAAATCCAGCGGTCCGCAACCCAAATAAGCTTCGATCATGGATTTGCTTCTCATTCTTACCTATGCCGCATTCGCCTACGCCGCATTTCGTTTGTTCAAGATCCCGGTCAACGGCTTCACTTTGCTCACGGCCGCGCTGGGCGGCATCTTCCTGATCGGGGCACTGCTGCTGGGCATGAACTACAATCACCCCTTCACCAGTCAGGCGCGGTTCTACTTTAACACCACACCGATCGTTCCCGGCGTCAGCGGGGTTGTGACAGAGGTGCCGGTCAAAGCGAACACCCTCGTGAAAACCGGGGACGTCCTCTTTCGTATTGATCCCGCGCCCTTCGAAAACGCGGTGAAGGCCAAGGAGGCGGCACTCGCCGCTGCCATTCAGACGACCCATCAGTTGCGGGCCACGGCGGATGCGGCTCAGAAAAAATTGGAGTCCTCTCTGGCCGACCGTGACTCAGCGAAGGATGTCTTCGAACGCTCGAAAAAGCTGCTCGAAACCGGCGCCATTGCCCAAGTTCAATTCGAGCGCGCCAAAAACACTTTCAATGCCGCCGAAGCGACCGCGCAAAGTGCCAAGTCCGAAGCCGACCGCGCGCTGCTGGAGGCGGAAGCCGTCGTCCAGGGGGTCAATACCGACGTCGCCCGTCTGCAGGCTGAACTCGACACGGCGAAGTTCAACCTCGAACAGTCCGTCGTGCGCGCGCCGACTGATGGCATGGTCCAGCAGAATTTTTTACGTCCCGGCATGTATGCGGCTTCCATGCCGCTACGGCCGGTGATGATTTTTTTGCACAATGAAAAACCGAAATTCGCGGCCGCCTTTCTGCAAAACAGCGCCCAGCGGATCGACGAGGGCTCGGAAGCCGAATTCATCTTGCCCGCCGTGCCGGGTCGATTCTTCAAAGGCAAGATCGTCATGGGCGGCGCCTACATCCCTCAAGGCCAACTCCAACCCAGTGGCAACCTTGTGGATCCGGAACAAATCAAGGGCGAGGGACGCATCCTCGTCGTGATCGAGCCCGAAGAGGATCTCTCAAAATACCTGGTTGTGCCGGGCAGCACCGCCCAGGTGGCGGTTTACACGCACCACATGCACCACCTGGCCATCATGCGAAAGGTGCTCCTTCGAATGAAGTCATGGACGAACTTCATTTTCGGCGACGGCCATTGACCGCTGAACGGAGTCCAGCGAACGGCTGACCCGGCTCGCATGCGCCCGAAACTCCTCATCGCCTGCCGAGCATTTGTTATTCTAATCATCACCTTAATCAGACTTGCTCAGGCCGAACAGTTCATGAGGCACACCATCATGGGAGGATCAGCTAATGCGGACGATCACCAATAACTATCGCGACGCGCAGATTTTGAATCTGGGTTCCGGCGGCGAAAGCGGTCCTTATCTGGTGACTCAAACGGGCGTTTCCCCAAACGATCCATTCGCAAGGGAGCGGATGTTTGTGCTTCATCCGGATGGCCGCTGGGTTGATTTCAACGCATACGTTTGTCAAGACAAGCCGGAAGCTATGGACGAGATTGTTTTTTCCACCACGACGGAAGTCATGGAGACATTCGGCAAATTAATGGGCCGGCCTCAGGTTCTCGACCTGCCTGTCGATGATGCGGGACTCAAGGCTTGGATAGAACGTCAGAAAAGCGGAAATCCACTGGAAGCGGCTCGCGAGTGGGCGGTAGGATATCGAGAACGTCGCCGTAAAAAGCGTCGTGGCTAAGTGAGTCTACACCATGGGCAAGGAGATTGCCGCTACGAAAGAGACTGCTGAAAATTTAGAACAACATGGGGTCTGAGTTACAGCCTGCGGCTCGCCGCGCATGGGATAACATGTTTCCAGTTCTCACGTGGTTGCGCGCCTATCAACCTAAGTGGTTGCGCGCGGATTTAATCGCGGGTGTTACTCTCGCTGCCTATCTCATGCCCGCCGGGCTCGCGGATGCTTCGCTTGCTAATCTGCCGGCCGAAGCTGGTCTCTACGCGTGCCTCTTCTCTGGGCTTGTTTTTTGGTTGTTTTGCAGTTCGCGGCACACAGCTATCACGGTTACGTCCGCCATTTCAGTACTCGTGGGAGCATCGCTCGGCGATCTCGCAGGAGGCGACCCCTCACGATTCTGGGCTCTGGCGTCGTGCACGGCGTTGATTGTCGGCGGACTGGGCTTCATCGCGTGGCTGGCCAAGGCAGGCGTGATCGTAAACTTCATCTCCGAAAGCGTCCTGGTCGGGTTCAAATGCGGTATTGCGTTGTTTATAGCCAGCACACAGTTGCCGAAGCTCTTCGGCTTCAAAGGATCGCACGGCGATTTTTGGGAGCGCTCGGGTTATTTCTTTTCGCACCTGCGCGAAACAAATATGGCGTCGCTCATACTCGGTCTCGCCGCACTCGCGGCGTTACTGCTAGGCAAGCGATTTCTCAAGAACAAACCGGTCGCCCTGTTCGTCGTCATCGCGAGCATTGTCGGTGCTGCGAGTATGGATCTCGGCAGCCTGGGAGTGAAACTGCTGGGCCAGGTGCCGCAGGGGCTGCCGCCATTCGGACTCCCAGCGGTTCATGTTTCCGACCTCAATGACCTGCTGCCCCTGGCGCTGGGTTGTTTTCTTCTTGGTATGGTGGAGACCGCGGCCCTTGGTCGCATGTTCGCGGCGAAGCATGGCTATCGTTTCGACGCGAACCAGGAACTGCTCGGCATTGCCAGCGCAAACGTTATGGCCGGGCTGGGTCACGGCTTTCCGGTTAGTGGCGGGATGTCACAATCGCTCGTGAACGAAAGCGGTGGAGCGCGCACCCCGTTGTCGGGATTCATCGCTTCCTTACTGATGCTGCTAATCGTGTTATTTCTGTCCGGCGCATTGCGCTATCTCCCGCAGCCTGTCCTCGCAGCCATTGTGCTCATGGCGGTATTGGGTCTTTTCAATGTAGCAGCGCTCAGACATTTCTGGCGAGTGGACCGCGCGGAGTTCGTAGTGGCAATCGCTGCGCTGCTGGGCGTGCTCGGGTCTGGTCTGTTACGCGGGGTTCTTATCGGCGCAATCATTTCGGTGGTCCAACTTTTGCGCCGTGCTTCCCGGCCGCATGTGGCTTTCCTGGGACGCATCCCCGGAACACGACGCTTCTCTGATATGGCGCGCCATCCGGACAACGAATCCGTCCCTGGCGCGCTCCTTGTCCGCGTCGAATCCAGCCTGCTTTACTTCAACGCTGAGCACGTGCGCGACACGGTCGCAGCCCGACTTCGCGCCGAGAGTGCCGCGCCAAAGATTGTGGTTTTGGACCTTTCGGCGTCACCGCATATGGACATTCAAGCGTGCGGCGTCGTTATGAACATGGCTGACGACATCAAGACAGCTGGCGCGCACCTGCAAATTGTCGAGGCCCGTTCCTCCGTACGCGACCGGCTGCGCGCGGAGGGAATCGAGGAGCATGTTAGCCAGGTGAACCGCTTTACTTCGGTCGCAGACGCTGTTGAAGATTTTCAAAAAACCGCGACCAAATAACGAACAATTAACCGATGATCACGAAGTTTCTAATGGCCTCGTGCCTGGTTGCGACCACTGTAATAATTCACGCCACCGGCCTAGGCATGGCGTTAAGCCACGTGTTGCATTCCAACGAGGACCCGGACAGACGATTCTGGCCAATTACATGGCTTCTAATTCGCGTCGCGTGGTTGCTGATCATAATTCACCTCTTTGAAATCGCCGTGTGGGCGATGTTTTTCTGGTGGCAAAACTGTCTGCCCGATGCTCGATCCTCGTTTTATTTTTCCGGTGTTACCTACGCCACGATCGGTTACGGGGATCTCGTGCTGCCGAAAGAGTGGCAACTGTTCGGCCCGCTTGAGGGATTGACCGGTATTCTGATGTGCGGGCTCTCAACGGCATTTTTCTTCGTTATCGTGAGCAAAAAAATTCTTGAACTGCATGGACGGTAAGGAGGCAAATCTAACCACATGAAAAGGCGATCTGAACCGGCGGGTTTGCCAAACCGAGAACCACAGGGAAAAAAGAAATGGGTCGAGCCCGTCACGGCCTTGCTTATGGCGCTCGCGACACTCAGTACGGCATGGTGCGCGTACCAATCAGCCGCTTTCACTCGAAAGAGTAATCGGCTGATGAATGAATTTAACTCTTTGGAGCGCCGTGCGGGTCTGCAGACAATGCAAGGGATGCAGCAGGCGACGATTCACACCGCCATGTTCATGCAACTGCTAGCGGCGCAGCAGGCCGGCAACGAGAACCTCGTGAAGTTTTATGCCGAACGTTTCCCACCCGACGTGCGCAAGGCTTACGACGCATGGCTGGCGCAAAAGCCATTTGAAAATCCCAGGGCCGATCCGCACCCTTTCGTGCCGAACCTCTACGAAGTACGCGGAACACGCGAGGCCGCCGAGGCCAACGCTAAGGCAGCAAGTAGCCTGCACTCAGCGCGCAACGCCGGCAATGTTTCCGGTCAATACCTCGCGAACACTGTTTTGTTTGCCGCAGTGCTTTTCTTCGCCAGTGCCTCGGGAAAATTCGAGCAGCGCAGGGTGCGCGTCATCGCATTCGCTTTTGCTGTGGCGGTTTTTGCGTTTGCGGTAATGCGGACGGTAATGCTTCCGCGATGAGATGCCGTAAATATCGCTGCGTAACATTCTGTTTCGTCAGGTATCAGGCTTCCGTCGCTGCCGAGGAAGAAAGTATGAGAGCGCAAATCCGACGAGAGTCGCGACAAAAGTGAAAAAACAATAGGCGCCGCAGATCTGATGAGAAGGTAAGGGGAATAGCTTTGGTAACGGCAACCCCTGTTCGAGCAATTCCGCGCGCGCCGTCAAATGACGGCGCACTCAGATTTATTTGCTAGGCAACTCCGTTATTTGAGTTGCATGTCAACGCCGCCACCAGTCGCATTGACAGCAACGCCGCTTTGCGTGGCGGAAACGCGGACTATCACACCGGCCTGATTTGACATGATGGTGCCAGTTCGGCCAGCGCCGAGAGTCACGCCCCGCGTTCCCGCGGCACCTACATTATAATGACCATTGAAATCTTGAAGATGCTTCAGGTTGAAAACTTCACCATTAGCGGAAGAGCTGGTCATCCCGACTTTGCCTATCGACAGTCCTTTTACTTTAACCGGATAGTCTTTGCCTTTGTAGGTGAGCGTGCCTGACCCCCAGCTCATACCAATTCCAAGAGCGAACGAACCCCCGCTGAGCCGCAACGTTGCGTCTGGCTTAGAGTGATGAGTAGCCGCCTGTGTAAATCCCGTCATCACGCCCAGGATTAATAGTGAAACTGCAATTTTCTTAACATTGTTCATAGTTGTATTTCCTTTGGTTAGTCTCGCCGCACGATAAGAATTTCTCTCAGGCGGTTTCGATTTAAGGAGGGTCGTATACCCGAAGTCGCAATGGTTAGTCAAAACATTTGTTCAAGGACATCGATTGTTGAATGCGTGAAGTAATCGTTCGGTGCTAATTGTGGCCGCTGTCTTTCAATCATGCAGTATCTGCTGATTTGCTGACCCGTAGCTTACATCGTGCGCTGTAGTCCTAAGGTCTTATAGACACAACCCCAGAGGTCGACAACATTTCTCGGGTGTTTATCGACGACTTAGTTGAACGTTCTTACGGACGAAGGCGCGATATCGACGTCGAGGGCAAAGTAGAGCATCGGGGGAGATTTGGGAGAATAGGCGAAACAGAAAGAGCCAATCCAAACACAATGAAATCAGAAAGCGCAATCAAGAATTTGCCAGTCATATTTTTGCTGATTGCTACGTCGAGCTTGCTACCGGTGCCTTTGGCATCGCAGCAGATTGATCGCACGACATTGTCGGTACCGGAGCCTAAGCCGCCAATCATCACGGAACTTGACGCTCGTAATGCAAAGCCACCCCCGCGATTTAAGGTGAAAGCGCCGAAAGGGGCGCCGAACGTGGTCGTGGTTCTGCTCGACGATATCGGCTTCGGACAACCAAGCGCATTTGGTGGTCCGTGCAAAATGCCAACGCTCGACAAGCTGGCGGCAACTGGCCTGCGCTATAACGATTTTCATACCACTGCACTTTGTTCGCCTACTCGCACCGCGCTGCTAACAGGACGCAATCATCACGTCAACAACGCGGGCGCCATCATGGAACTCGCCACCGCTTTTCCGGGCAATACAGGTATTCGTCCGCAGAGCGTCGCACCATTGGCAGAGATGTTGCGACTCAACGGGTATAGCACCGCTGCCTTTGGCAAGTATCACGAAACACCGCCGTGGGAAGTTTCGGTTTCCGGACCGCTCGATCGTTGGCCGACTCATTCCGGTTTCGATAAATTTTATGGTTTTATCGGTGGCGAGACTAACCAATGGGCTCCGGCCATTTTTGATGGAACCGTGCGAGTAGAGCCGCCGCACGAGCCCGGCTATCATTTTACTGTTGATATGACGAACCAGGCGATCGCCTGGATGCAGGCGCAGCACTCATTGACACCGGACAAACCTTTCTTTGTCTACTTCTCCACCGGCGCGCTGCATGCGCCACATCACGTGCCGAAGGAGTACATTGATCGTTACAGGGGTCAATTTGATGCTGGGTGGGACGCTCTGCGCGAACAGACCTTCGCGAAACAAAAGAAGATGGGAGTCATCCCGGCGAATGCCGAGCTAACCACGCGGCCGAAGGAAATTCCTTCCTGGGATTCCCAGACGTCTGACCAGAAAAAACTTGAGACCCGTCAGATGGAGACCTTCGCCGGTTTTGCCGAGCACACTGACGAACAAGTAGGACGCCTGGTCGATGCTCTGCAGAAAATGAATGTGCTGGATAACACCTTGCTTATTTACATCGTCGGCGACAACGGAGCGAGCGCGGAGGGCGGACCGGAAGGCGCTTACAACGAAATGATGGCTCTTAACGGCATCATTAACACCGCGGAGATTAATATGCCTCATCTGGATAACTGGGGCGACCCAACGACCTTTCCACATTATGCCATCGGCTGGGCATGGGCTGGCGATACGCCATTTCAATGGACCAAGCAGATCGCTTCGCATTACGGCGGCACTACAAACGGAGTCGTGGTCCATTGGCCTGCGCGAGTAAAGGCGAAGGGAGAAGTCCGCTCGCAGTTCACTCATGTTACTGATATTGCGCCTACTGTATTGGAAGCAGTCGGGTTGCCGTTTCCCACGAGCGTGAACGGAACGGTACAAAGGCCTTTCGATGGCACATCGATGCTTTATACCTTTGAGGATCCTAAAGCAAAGGAGACTCATACTACTCATCTCCAAGGATACCTGGGAGCTTTACCACGTAGCCGAGGACTTCAGCCAGGCACACGATCTCGCCGCGCAAAATCCCGCGAAGCTAAAAGAGCTTCAAGACCTCTTCACGAAAGAGGCGATTAAGAATCATGTGCTTCCTATCGATGACCGCAGATCAGAGCGCTTTGATGCGTCGGTTGCCGGGCGACCCGACCTGATGGGCAATCGGACCTCGCTGACGGTTTATCCGGGGATGACTGGCATGGCGGAAAACGCATTCATCAACGTAAAGAACCGCTCCTATACCATCACGGCGCCGGTAGAATTGAAGGATGCAAATACCAATGGTGTGATCATTGCTCAGGCCGGCGCGTTCGGGGGGTGGGCGCTTTACATGAAGGATGGAAAGGTCCACCACGAATACAATTACTTTGGAGTAGAACGAACCAACATCGGTGGGCAAACAGCTCTTTCGCCAGGCAGGCACGAGATCAAGTATGAGTTCATGGTGGATGCGCCCAAACCAGGCTCGGGAGGCAAGTGCGCGCTTTACGTGGACGGGCAACAAGTGGCGACAGGGCGGATTCCTAAAACCCAGCCTTATGCGTTTTCAGCGGATGAAGGCGCCGATGTAGGCGTGGACAACGAAACGATAGTATCCAACGATTACAAGCCGGGCGAGAACAAGTTCACCGGCAAGATCGTAAACGTGACTATCGATACGAAGCCTTCAAACTTGAGCGCAACTGATAAGAAAGCAGTGGAAGATGCCGAAGAAATAGCAGCGACAATCGAAGACTGATCCGCATGTGGCCACGTCGCTTTTTCTCTCCTACGCCGGACGGCCGCCCGTGAAATCCGCCATTCTTACCTTGGCTCACTACAGTAAACTGCACGAGATGCTGACCCGCGGTTCTTCGATCAATGTTCGCATCTTCGAAGAGCGTGAAGCAGCCGCAAAATGGCTTGGCGTGCCAGTTGAATTACTGATCACTAGTCCTATCGGTAGCTAATAATGAATCCAGCTTCTACAAAAGAAGACCACCAGCAAAGCGAAGAGCAACTGTGCTTGCTCCAGACGATCTCGATGGAGGTTGCGGCAGCCAGCGATCTGGCGGCTGCATTGGAAGTCGTGCTTCGTGAAGTTTGCGAGAAGACCGGCTGGGTGATTGGCCACGCCTGGGTGCCAAACTCGGATGCAACTGCTCTTGATCTGGTCGTAGGATGGTATTGGGGCGATGGCGAACTGAAACCCTTTAAAGCTGCCTCCGAAGCTTCTCACTTTAAACCGGGCATCGGACTTCCCGGGCGCGTGTGGCAGTCAAAACAGCCTGTCTGGGTTGAGGACATCATCAACGATCCTAACTTTCCGCGATCAGCTGCGGCGCGATCGGCTCGTCTGAAAACGGGCGTGGCAATTCCCATTTTATCGCGCCGCAAAGTCATCGCTGTTCTCGAGTTTTTCATGCGGGAATCACGGAGCCAGAATGAGCAGTTAGTTAACGTGATTGTGGCCGTCGCCGCGCAATTGGGCCTGATGATGGAGCGAAAACGGGCTGCGGAACAACTCTCAGATACGAACGAAATTCTCCAGTCCATTTTGTCGAATATGGGCGACGCAGTTATCGTTGCCGATAAGGGCGGCCACTTTCTCGTCTTTAATCCGGCAGCCGAGCGCATGTTCGGGAAAGGTGCAATGCAAATGCCATTTGCCGAATGGTCGCAACGTTACGGACTTTATCTCGCTGACAAGATCACCCCGTTTCCGCACGATCAATTGCCCCTGGCGCGTTCGATCCGTGGCGAGGAGGTGGACAATGTCGAGATGTTCGTGCGACATGAAAGGGCGCCACACGGGCTCTGGACGGAAATTACAGGTCGCCCTCTGCGTGGCGCTAACGGCGATGTGTTAGGTGGTATCATCGTTTGCCGCGACATCACCCAAGTCAAAGAGGAGGAATTTTTTCGCGCCGGGCAAAGCGGCGTACTCGAGATGATCGCCGCCGATGCGCCGCTGGCGGATGTTCTGACCAGCCTTGTTCTTCTCATGGAAGGCCAGGCTGAGGGACTGCGTTGCTCCATTCTTCTCTTGAACCACGATGGTAAACATGTTCGTCACGGCGCGGCGCCAAACTTGCCTGAAGCTTATGTGAAGGCGGTAAATGGTGCGCCGATCGGACCGCGCAATGGTTCGTGTGGCACCGCGATGTACAGGCGGCGACCAGTAGTGGTGACCGACGTGATGACAGATCCGCTTTGGGCCGATTATCGAGAGTTGGCAAAGATTTGCGGACTCCGCGCCTGTTGGTCGACTCCGATTCTCTCTGCGCAAGGTGATGTGTTGGGTTCGTTTGCGATGTACCGCGAAGAAAATCGCGGACCGCTGCCGGACGAGACCCGGCTGACCCAAATCGCCACGCATATTGCCGGGATTGCCATCGAGCGCCAACGACAGCAGGAGATTTTGCGCGAGCGCGAAGCACGCATCAATCTCGCCGCTGAGTCGGCTGATCTTGCTTTTTGGATCCTGTATCCGGAACAGAACACCGCCTGGATGAGTGAAAAAGGCCGGCTGATCTACGGCTTCGATTCGAACCTGCCGCTGACCTGCGATCTACTTCTTTCCCGTGTCCATCCCGACGAGCGAGCGGATGTCAAAGCGGCTTATGATCGTGCGTGCGCTCTTTCCGGGACGTTCGAAAGCGAGCACCGTCTTCGTTTGCCGTATGGAAAAACGCGGTGGGTAATCATGCGCGGGCGCTGTTTGAAGGATGAGGAAGGAAATCTTTTGGAGACGATCGGAGTGACTTTGGACGTTAGCGCACAGAAGCAGGCCGATCTTCAACTACAAGTTCAACGCGAGGAGATGGCGCATCGAAACCGTGTCTCTCTGATGGGCGAAATGACCGCATCCTTCGCCCACGAACTAAATCAACCGCTTACCGCTATTGCGAATAACGCCTCAGCTGCGCGGCGCTTCCTCGAGCGCGGAAACATCGACCCGGCGCTCTTACAGCAGTTGCTGCAGGACATGGTGGCCGACAGTCAACGCGCCGGCGAAGTCATCCGCGGAATTCGAAGCCTCGTGCGCAAGGAGGCGAGCGTGCACACTCTGTTAGACCTAAATTCTGTTATTACAGAGACTGTGCGCCTCGTTAGCACGGACGTGTTGAGCCGGGAAAGCGTGGTCACGACCGAGTTGGATCCTCAACTTCCTCAAGTAAAGGCCACCTTGGTTCAGATCCAGCAGGTTCTGCTCAATCTGATCATTAATGCGCTCGACGCCATGGAAGGGCTGCCGCCGGCCGAACGCCGCATCATTATTAGTACTCGCTCGGACAAGGACGATGTTGTCGAAGTGAGTGTGCGTGATTTTGGAACGGGATTGCCAAAGGACCAGCCGGACAAAGTCTTCGATCACTTCTTTTCCACTAAACAAAAAGGAATGGGGATGGGCTTGACCATTGTTCGATCGATTATCGAAGCACACGGCGGTACCATCGTAGCAGAAAACGCTTCCGACCGCGGCGCGCGTATGATTGTTCGCCTGCCGGCGATACGCGGGCAAACGCAAACGATCGCGGCTGCATGAGCAATCCCATCGACGTGGAAGAGAAGGAGGTGTGTTTGGTCGACGACGACCCTTCCGTTCTCAAATCGATGCATTACTTGCTGGCATCCGAAGGAATCAAGGTTCGCACGTTTAGCAATGCTGAAGATTTTCTAGCACATGCCAGTACTCACCGTGTGCCAGTGGTGGTGACTGACATCTGGATGGATCAGGTGACTGGATTGGAAGTGCTTGCCCGTCTTTGCGCTATTTCCCCGAAGACTCGTGTCATTGTCATTACCGCGCGAGAAGACCTGGCCGCACGCGCCACCGCGATGGCCATCGGACCGGTCGCCTTTTTCATGAAACCGTTTAACGACGAAAAATTCATCGCGGCGGTTCGCGATGCTCTAAGTAAAAGCGGGAAATAAGAAACTGCTGAACGAGAGACGCGATTTAGGAACTCCGGACACGATGCGTCAAAGCCGACGCCGGTGGAAATGCAATCGCAACCGCTGCGACGGAGCCGATTGTTGCGGTTCAGTTAAAAGACTTCCCCACCGAAACTTAAGACTTCTTCTGATACGCCCAAGTTTGGTATAACGGAACGTGAGCCAAATTTGGCGATAAAGGAAGGAGTGGAATGGCTCTCGCAGGAAACTTGCGGCCAGCTAATCGGAGAGGCGATGATTCTCCCTTCGACCGCGGCAATTCAGCCAATGGTCAGATAACGCAATGAGCTGGGTCACTATCATTTGGTCAATGGGCGCTGGAGCGTGCCTGACGCTGGCGGTAATTCACTTTGTCGTCTGGTGGAAGGATCGAAGTGTGCGAGCCAATCTTGTTTTTTCAGTGATGGCAACCGCCGTGGCGGTCTTTTCGGCGCTCGAGTTGGCGATGATGCGCGCGGAAACGCCAGAGCAATTCGGTATCGTCGTACGCTGGATTCATGTCCCGGTTTGGGTCATCGTCGTATCGCTCGTCGTTTTCGTGCGTCTCTACCTAAAGGCGGGACGACGATGGCTCGCGTGGACGGTCGTCGGCGCGAGGACATTATCGCTGATTCTCAATTTCGTTTTCTCGCCCAATATCAATTTTCGGCAGATCACTGCTCTCCGGCACGTCTCGTTCCTGGGAGAACCAGTTTCGGTCCCGGCGGGCGTGCCGAATCCCTGGATGCTAGTCGCCCAGTTGAGCTTGCTGTTGCTCGTGATTTTTGTGATGGATGCCACAATAGTCGTATGGCGGCGGGGAGACCGGCGGCAGGCACTCATGGTAGGGGGCAGCATTCTGTTGTTCACTATCGCAGGAACGGTCGAGGGAATAACAATAACATGGGGAATCATCTCCATGCCGCTGACAGCGAGCTTATTTTATCAAGGCCTTGTCGTGGTGATGGCCTATGAGTTGAGCTACAATGTGCTACACGCCGCGGGACTCACGCGCCGGTTAGAGGCCAGCGAGGCGGGCTTGCACGAAAGCGAAGAACGTTTCCGAATCGTGGCCAACGCGGCGCCGGTCCTTATCTGGATGGCAGGTGTGGACAAACTCTGCAATTTCTTTAACAAACCGTGGCTGAAGTTTACGGGCCGTAGCTTGGAACAGGAACTGGGGAATGGCTGGGCCGAAGGCGTACATCCAGACGATCTACAAAAATGTCTCAAGATTTACACGGAGGCATTTGATGCGCGCAAAGCGTTTGTGATGCAATACCGACTGAGACGTTATGATGGCGAATATCGTTGGGTTTCGGACCAGGGGGTTGGGCGGCATGACGCGCAGGGAAACTTCGCCGGCTACATTGGTTCGTGCGTGGATGTTACAGAGCTGGTAAACAAAGACGCGGCGTTGCGGGAAAGTGAAGAGCGCATGCGTCTCGCTGCGGACGCAGTTAATCTGGGGATTTGGGAATGGGATCTGAGTAAAGATGAGATCTGGGCTACCAATGCTCGACGGGCCTTATTGGGGTGGCCGGCTGCAGGAAGAATCGGGTTCGAAGCTTTCATTTCTCGCGTGCATGCCGACGATCGCGATCGCGTTCGACAAACAATCGACGACGCAATCCATAAGGGTAAAGATTATGATTCCGAGTATCGGCTCGTTTTGCCAGATGGAATTGTACGTTGGATGGCGACTCGCGGAAGTGTGCACTTGGATATTAATGGCAAACCAGCGCGGCTTTTGGGAGTCAGCATCGATATCACCGCCCGAAAACAGGCGGAACTGGAAGCACAGCAACGGCGCGACGAGCTCGGTCATCTCAGTCGCGTGGCTGTGATGGGTGAAATGGCGACCTCCATTGCCCACGAACTGAATCAGCCGCTTTCGGGAATCATCAGCAACGCCAGCGCTGGACGACGCTTTATCGATCGCGGCGATGTCGATCTTAGCGAACTTCGCGACTTATTAGGTGATATTATCGCAGATGGAAGCCGCGCCGGTGAAGTGATCCGGAGCATCCAAGGCATGGTTAAGAAAGGCTCGCGAGCCTCGCAGCAGGTGAATTTGAACGATCTTGTGGGGAAAGTGCTGCATATGGTAAAACCGAATGCTATGCTTCAGTCCTGCGAATTGAGTACTTCGCTGGACCCAGATCTGCCAGCGGTTGACGGCGATCCGGTTCAACTACAACAGGTCCTGCTTAATCTCGTGATTAATGCCTTCGATGCCATGCACGACACGCCAGTAACCAATCGCAAAGTAGTAATCGCGACCGAGCGAAATGTTGATGGCGCAATTCGCACGAGTGTGCGCGATTACGGCGTTGGTATTTCCGAGGAGGCGCGCGAGCGACTCTTCGATCACTTCTTCACTACAAAGCGAGACGGATTAGGAATGGGCCTCGCAATCGTGCGTTCGATTGTGGAATCACACGGCGGTACCGTTACAGGCGAAAATTCCCAAGGCGCGGGCGCGGAGTTTTCTTTTACTCTTCCGGCGAGCGCGAAAACTTCAGCTGCATGAAAATCCCTCCAAACAGCCTGGTCTTCGCGATCGACGACGACGCGTCGGTGCGGAAGGGTCTTACTCGATTACTACGCTCCGCAGGGTGCCGAAGCGAAATTTTTGAATCTGCGTCTGATTTTCTCAAACGCGAACAACACGCTGGACCCGCGTGCGTGATTGTCGATGTTCGGATGCCGGGTTTAAACGGTATGGATCTGCAGGAAACTTTGATTCAGCGCCGTCGGGAAGAACAGCTTGTTTTTATTACTGGCTATGGCGACATCTCGATGTGCGCTCAGGCGATGAAGGCCGGCGCTGTCGATTTTCTTCCAAAGCCCTTTCGTGCTGATGACTTGCTTGGGTGTGTTGAGCGCGCCCTGATTCGGTCAGCCGAACAACGTCGGCGCAGTCTAGAAGAGAATGAAGCTCGGACCCTTCTTGGTCTGTTGACGCCTCGCGAGCTCGAAGTGATGCAGTTGGTCGTTACCGGCATGTTGAACAAACAGATTGCCGGAGAACTTGGCACCGCGGAAAAGACCGTAAAAGTTCATCGCGGCCGAGCGATGCGGAAGCTGAATGTTACTTCCGTTGCGGAGCTAGTGAGGTTAACGGAAAAAGCGTGCCTCGAACCCGGGGCTAACGTCTAAGACTAAGGTCTTATAGCCTTGGTCACAGCGGCTGCTGTATTGTTAGGCCTTGCGAAATACCAATGCCTTTGTCGTTTGCCTGCTCGACGATGACCCCTCGGTGCTGAAGGGGCTGAGCCGCCTTTTCTCCTCGGCTGATCTGGACGCGGCAACGTTTAGCGATCCCGAGGAGTTCTTGCGTTATGCGAAGATTCATCGCCCGACCGTTGCCCTGGTTGACGTTTGTATGCCCCAAATGAGCGGCTTGGAAGTTCAATCCGAGCTGCGGAAAATTTCTCCGTCGACCCGCGTCATCATCTTTACCGGAAAGGACGATCCACTGGTTCGTTCCACCGCCTTGAACGGAGGGGCTTCGGCCTTTCTGACCAAACCCTTTGACGACGAAGAACTCCTGACAGCTGTACGGCTCGCGCTCGCTTCCGTGACATGAAAATCTCGTTTCCAAAATACGGCCCGGGCGAATTGCTAACGCGGAAACGGGGTGCGACACGCATCATTTCATTTGTCGTGATCGCTTTTTTTGCTGGTATCTGCGGAAGTTACCTCCTTGGAAATAAATTCTGGTTGTTGACGATCGCGCTGATCGGCATTGCGAGCATCTTGCTTTGCCTTGCAGGAGCCGCGGGCGTCTTCCTCAACTATAGTAGGGTCGATAGAGCAGCCAACGCCAACAGCGCACCCAGCGCCAACATCAGGCAAAACGTGCCGCGAATCACTTCGCAATGGGATTATCGGGCCAAAAAACCGATTCGGGCGCACGCGGGTACCGACATCCCAAGCGCAGAAACTTCCGAGGTCCTGAGTTCGGACTCTTTCGGAATAAATGATAATGTCTGGTTGAATGACGACTCACCTGAGTGCGCGACTCACAATTTTATTAACGATCCACTCGAGGCTGAAGAGCCGATAACTAAAGCGTTCTCCCAAACCACTGACACCGTTTGCACTGCGCCCACTGCCGATGATGAGTCCGTTTCGAAGTACGACTAAAGTCCTATAGACGAGGGAATGATCGACGCTGAAGATGGCTTCTGATCACGAAAAAACCTAAGATATAAATTCGCTAAACCACACTTCATCACTTATAGACTGTATTGCTTATGAAAAAGTTCTTTATTCTACCGTTACTTCTGTTCGGATTTGCAACCGTTTCGTTGCAGGCCGGACAGGAGGTCTACAAGCAGGTCGCCCCGCCGCCGCCACCAATGTATGGACTCGGCTTTTATGGCGCGATCGACGCGGGCGCAAACATCTATCAAAACCGCGGTGGCACCCGGACTTTTACGGATGACAATCCGAATTCGCCTTTCTTCGGAGATAGTCTCGAAGTTAACCCAAAAAATGACGTCGGCTTCTTTGGCGGCGTCAAACTCGGTTACGTCTTTGGCACCGGTGTAGTTCGCCCAGCGGTTGAAGGCGACTTCTTTTATAACGGCTTTCGGGGTGGCGCCAACTTCACCCTGAGGGATTCCTTTGACAACATTGTGGCGCAGCGAAACGTGACCACTTGGATCAATACGGGCGCGTTTATGGCGAACTTCATCTTGCGATTCGCACCTGGAAACCAAAGATTCCAGCCGTACGTCGGCGCGGGCGTCGGCGTTTACTATGCCGAATCTGCGGGGACCGAGGTCGTAGATCCCGTAACTGGTAGAGTCCCTATCAACACTGGCGGAGGGCGAAGTCATGCTGACCTGGCGTGGCAGATTATTGCCGGCTCAGATTACTATTGGACCCCGAAGTTCAGCACCTTTATTGAATACAAGTTCCTCCAGTATACGAGTACCCAAATCGATACCAACCAGGATCGTGAACTGAACCAGCAGTTACTCGGCGCTGGTGTCCGGCTCCACTTCTAAACGCAACAGCGAATTTCTCGGATTGGTTAAGTCGATCGGCCTCCTTTCATCGGGAGGCCGATTTTTTTAAGAATCGCGTATCGTCAGCGCAATCCTGTTATCGCCCCAACGTCCTATAGACGCATCGCAGTAGGTTCAACAAAAATTGGGTTCAGATCAACGTCAACCAACCGATTACAAACAATGAGACTAATAAAACACATTCTCCCGGGCCTGGTGCTCGCAGGTATCACATTACTTACCACTAGCACGGCATCCGCGAACTTGGTGAGCGATTCTCGCCATGCGTTACAACAACTCCTGGCGCAGAATCCGGCGGCTGCCAGAGCCAAATCGAAAGCAATCGCCGTTCTTGTTTTTCCGGATGTTGTGAAAGCCGGGTTCATCCTTGGCGCGCAAGAAGGCCAGGGAATCCTTTTCCTGCGTAACCGGCCAAGCGGTCGATACCGAACGGTGGCCGGCTCCTATGGCTTGCAGGCTGGTGTACAAAGATACGGTTACGCACTCTTTTTGATAAACCAAAAGGCGGTGGACTGGGTAAACAACACGCGTGGCTGGGAGATAGGAACTGGTCCAAGCGTTGTCATCGTAGACGAAGGAATGGCCCGTAGTTTCACTACTGACACCCTGCATAGCGGCATCTACGCTTTCACCTTCGATCAGCAAGGTCTGATGGCCGGCCTTGGTCTTCAGGGCTCAAAGATCATGAGAATTGAATAATGACTGATTAATTTTCTCGGATTTCGAAGTTGGTGACGATAAAATCGGCCAAATGAGAACAAGATTGTCTATCTTTGGAGGGGCAGTGTTCGCGACGGCCGTGCTCTCGGCACAAGTCCTTTTCGCCGGACCTGAGCCTTACACAACTTCTAAGGAAGCCGCGCCGCCATCCATTACGGAGAGCGAACCGTGGCATTTTACAATTGCGGCTCCTGGTTGGATGGCGGGCTTGGACGGCACGATCGGAGTCCGCGGAGTCAACGCAGATATCGACGTTGGGTTCGACGAAATTCTGCAACATCTCGACATGATTTTCGCGATGCGGGCAGAGGCGCAGAAAGGTCCGTTCGGAATATACGGTGAGGTGATTTACATCGGCCTTTCCGACAACGCACAGATAAACGGGTTGATCAACAACATTCACGAACAAGTAGACGAAACTTTGGTTGACGGTGCCTTGAGCTGGCGACTCATCAACCAGCCGCGCGGATCGCTCGATCTGGCCGCGGGCACACATTACACGAATATATACGAACGACTCGAACTACATTCCGACCCGGCCGCGATTCAGCAAGCGAGCCAACGATTTGTTAACAACATCGCTGCCGATTTGCGTAGCCGGTTGGATCAGGACATTTCCAACAGCGAATTTCTTGAAGCGCTCAAGAGCACCATCAAGGCAGATATTATCAACCGGATAGGCGACGCGTTAGACCGCCACCAAAATAGGCCAGACATTCCGATCGGTCCGTTGGGCGGGCGCATACGTGAAGAGATTGCTCAACGAGTTGAGCAATTTATCGAGCTAAAAAAAGCTGAGCTCCGGGCACGCGTAGATGCACTTGTGGAAAGGGGGGTCGCGCGCCGGGACGCTGTCCAAAGAGTAGTTAATTCGGCAAAGGCGCGGATCGCGAATCAGCTCGCAGTTCGCCTGAATAAAAGCCTGAGTCAAACTTTATCACGAGATGATTATTGGTTCGATCCCTATGTCGGACTGCGTGGCCGGTACAATTTTAACAAGGTCTTTTATACCGCCGTGCGCGGGGAGATCGGAGGAGGCGTCGCCTCCGACTTAATGTGGGAGGTCGAAGGGGTAATTGGTATCAATCTCACCCGTTCCATCTTCACTGAGATCGGCTATCGGGCGCTCGCCGTTGACTACGAGAACGACGGCCTTCTTTTCGACACCGTCATGCATGGCCCGCAAATCACCACTGGAATTACCTTCTGAAGCTTCGTGAAACGGCTGCGATATCCAGCGGGTTAACGGTATCCAGCAACAGAGCCTTTTCAATAACTCGCTCTGATTCTGCCACGGCAGCCGGCGTACCTAACGAGCAACAATGAACTCCGCAATCACAGCCGCAATCGTGTTCGCATGCCTTTTCGGAGCCGGCTTATTGGGAGTGCGCGTGCGTGCCATTCTTCCCGAAAATCACTTGAACCCGGATACGAAGGACGCTGTAAAGGTTGGGATGGGATTAGTCGCGACGATGGCAGCCCTGGTCCTTGGACTGCTGGTCGCCTCAACGAAGGGTGCGTACGACAACCAGAAGAACGAGGTGACGCAGATGGCAGCCAAGATCGTTTTCCTCGATCGAGTGCTGGCAAATTACGGTTCTGAGACCGCGGAGACGCGTGACCTTCTCCGTCGCTCAGTTGGGAGCGCGATCAGTCGCATGTGGCCGGATAGGAAAATTTCTCAACCGGCGCAACTGGACCCGAGCGCAACCTCGGGCGAGGCATTCTTTAACTCAATCCAGCAGCTCTCACCCCAGAACGACGCGCAGCGCTCTCTCAAGTCTCAGGCCGTGCAGGTCACCACCGATGTTGGGCAAATGCGCTGGTTGCTGTTCGAGCAAACGGAAACATCGATATCCCTTGCCATGCTGATCGTTCTCATCGCGTGGCTGGCGATCATCTTCACGAGCGTAGGCCTGTTTGCACCACCAAACGCCACCGTCATTGTTGCGCTCATGTTGTCGGCACTGTCGGTGGCGGGAGCGATCTTCCTGATCCTGGAATTGGATATGCCGTTCGACGGTGTGATCCAGATCTCCCCCACGCCCATGCGCAACGCGTTAAATCATCTCGGCCACTGACACGAAGATGATTGAGTTAGCTAATAAAGCGCGCCGGTTCTTGATAACCGACCTTCCGGCGTACACTCTGCCACGCGGATGTGTTGGACTAAGGTCTTATAGACAGGAGGCGCTGCAGACTCCGAGCGTTCGTACGCAAATTCTCTAGTGCCGATAAAACAACCCCAAACAACCACAAACCACAAGGGACCAAGAAAATGAAACTGATAGTGTCATTCAAGATGATCAGTGCTGCAGCGCTATTAGCGCTGACAATTGGTTGCGCCAGCACACAGACGAGCACGCAGAACAGAGAGAGCATGCTTGTGGCCTCCGGCTTTAAGGTGATCACGCCTAAGACGCCAGCGCAGCAACAAAAACTTCAAAACCTTCCGCCGGGCAAGGTAACCATGATCCAGAAAGGTAAGAAGACGTATTATATTTTTTGGAAACGGCCGACATGTACCAGGATTCAGAGATGGAGTGGAGCGCGTGGGGCGGATGGGATACAGGCTTTGGATCCTTTGGACCGATGGGCGGACCGGGACCGTATTAATATAGTCTAAGGCTGGCCGTCATCGATTAATCGCTGAACCCAGCTGACTGCCGTGCGTAAGCTGCAGATATCCGTTTATCTGCCGTACGTTTGGGTGGCTTCTTTGATTGTTTGTTGGCGAATTGCCTTTAGCTTTTGGTACTGTTCCTGCGAAAGAATCGCCTTCATCTGAGGATCAGTTTGCTGATGAATGGCTCTGAGCTGTTGCGCTTTCTGCATCCTCGTCAATGAGTTGTCGTTTTTGATCGCTTCCACCTTCGGTGCTTCCTCCCGAAGAATGGGTAGGATTTTGATTTTTTGCTGTGGCGTAAGGTCAAGCTGCTGGGATATCGCCTCAACTTTTGACATTCCGCCCGACTTTTGTGCGTACGATGTCGATGCTAACACGAGGACACTGGAGCATAGAGCTGCCGTGACAAGATAAATACGCTTTTTCATGTTTTTGTTCTCCTTATTTCTTTGGCCTCCACCGTGACGAAAAGCGGAAACGAGTCAAGCCGAATCGGCGTCCAAGCGCGAGGGGCATAGCCGCGAAGTCCTACAGGCATATCACCGCCTGCACGACAAAATGGCAGTCACATAAGGATCAGCCGCCGACTTTGTCGATTTCCCTGGCGTTTTCGCGGCGTCGAAACGTATTGCCCTAAAGTCCTATAGCATTTCCTCGTCGGCCTGACAAAATGCATGACTCAACACTAAGAAATCACCCTATAAAAACTAATCAAAAGCAATGAAAACCAACTTTATCAATTCCGCCGTTACCGGTATCACAATCCTCCTCATCGCTGGATGCGCATCAATGACTCAGGCCCCGAGTACGCCACCCTCGGCCACTGTGAGAATTCGAGAGTGGTCTGCCGCCTATTACGGTTCGGCAGCAGCCGGAAAAGGTACTCTTAATTATAACGGCGGGCGGCATCATTTCACCATCTCTGGTGTCGGCGTTGGTGGTGCGGGCGGCCAAAAGATCTCTGCCACTGGCAAGGTCTACAATCTAAATAACCTCTCCAACTTCTCAGGAACTTACCATGGCATTAGCCGCGGACTCACTCTGATCGAGGGAAAGATGCATGCGAAACTGACGAACGGGAATGGTGTGGTCATGTATCTCGCCGGCGAGACCGAAGGTTTGGCCTCCTCCATGGGAGCGCAGGCGTTTGAGGTCAACCTAACGGATTGATCGAACCAAACGATAAGTTAGCTACGAGCTAGAGTAGCGTTTAGGTCTCTTTACTTCGCCCTCGGCGGCAAGTGGAACGGCCCACTTCTGTGGCGGGCAGTCGTGTTGCATGCAGTTTTGAGGTCACTCTCGCCTGGAGCTGGTTCAAGCCACAAGAGGACTGAGCAACGTATTAACTGTCGATCGTTTGTGGCTTACCGCTATTTTTGTGCATAGGCCTAAAGTCCTATAGGGAAATCCGCTAAGGCATGGCAACATTCCGCTTACTCGGATGAATTCGATGAGCAACAACGAACCAGATTAAGACCTATGAAATCAGCAAAACAGATTCTCATTGGCGGGATGCTCGCTACCGCCGTCATCGTGGTTGCGCCTTCCGCTTGGCCCCAGCAAATCAACGGCACACCCGGTTCGCCCGACGCCACTCAAGTTATCAACGGAAATCAAATCCCAGCGCCGCCGTTGCCGTTCGGCGGCGTGATCAAGGAAAGCGTCAAGGATTCCAAGCCCTACTGGCCGCCGCCCGTTGTGGCGCCCAAGGGCGCACCCAACATCCTGCTCATCATGACGGATGACCAGGGCTACGGCATTTCGAGCACGTTCGGGGGCGTCATTCCGACGCCCTCGCTGGATCGCGTCGCCAAGGCGGGTTTGCGCTACACGCAGTTTCATTCCACCGCGCTCTGCTCGCCCACGCGCGCTGCGCTTATCACCGGGCGCAACCATCATTCGGTTGGCTCCGGTGTTGTCGGCGAGCTGGCCACCGGGTATCCGGGCTACGATTCTATCATCGGGCTGGAGCGCGCCACCATCGGCGAAATCCTGAAGGAGAACGGCTATGCCACGTCATGGTTCGGCAAGGAGCACAACACGCCCAGCTTTCAATACAGCATCGCCGGGCCCTACGACCAATGGCCTTCGGGCATGGGCTTTGAGTATTTCTACGGGTTCATGGGCGGCGAGACCGATCAGTGGACGCCTTATCTGTTCAAAGATCACACGCAGATTTTTCCGTGGACTGGCCGAAAAGATTACAACCTCACGACAGACATGGCGGACGAGGCTGTGAAGTATTTGCACAGCATGAACGCGGTCGCCCCCGACAAACCGTTTTTCCTTTATTACGTGCCCGGTGGCACACATTCACCGCACCAGCCGACCAAGGAATGGATTGACAAGATCCACGCAATGCACCTGTTCGACGGAGGCTGGGAAAAATTGCGCGACACGATTTTCGCTAACCAGAAGAAGCTCGGCGTCATTCCGCCGGATACCCAGCTTACTCCATGGCCGGATGGTCAGGCCGCGCTTGGCGGTGCGAAGTTGCCTCGGTGGGACTCGCTTTCGTTCATCCAAAAGAAACTTTACATCCGCCAGGCTGAGGTCTTCGCCGCCTACGCCGCCTACACCGATTATGAAATTGGTCGCGTGATCCAGGAAGCTCAGGATCAAGGTAAGCTCGACAACACGCTTATCATCTACATCTGCGGCGACAACGGCACCAGCCCCGAAGGCACTCTGGAGGGCACCTACAACACGTTGACCGCCTACAATGGCATCTTGAAACTCCCGGAGGCGTTGCAGATGTTGCATTATGAAGATTGGGGTTCGGACAAGACTTATCCGCACATGGCGGTGGGGTGGACTTGGGCGTTTGATACCCCATTCAAATGGACCAAGCAGGTGGCTTCACATTTCGGCGGGACGCGGCAGGGCATGGCCATTTCGTGGCCCGGTCATATCACGGATTTGGGCGGTATCCGCACGCAGTTTCACCATGTCATTGACATCGTGCCGACGCTCCTTGAAGCCACCGGCATCAAGGCGCCCGAGCTGGTCAACGGCATCCCGCAGAAACCGATCGAGGGGGTGAGCATGGCCTACACATTCGACAAGGCCAACGCGGATGCGGCGTCGAAGCATGAGACGCAGTATTTCGAGATGGTCGGCAACCGTGCGATTTATCACGACGGTTGGGTGGCTGCCACGACACCGCCCGTCGCGCCCTGGCTCCTGGGAGCCACGATGCCCGCGCTGGGCGACTACCACTGGGAACTCTATAACATCGCCAAGGATTATTCCGAGAACAACGACCTTGCGTCGCAACAGCCGGACAAATTGAAGGAAATGCAGGCGTTGTTCCTGACCGAGGCGGCGAAATACCAAGTCTTCCCGCTGGACAACTCCGGCTTTGTGCGCGTCCTGGCACCCAAGCCGAGCGCGACCGCCGGAAAAACCGAGTTCACCTACACGGGTGTGAATGCCGGTATTCCGTACGGTAGCGCACCCGGCATTTTGGACAAGGACTACACCATCACCGCCGAGATCACCGTTCCCAAAGGCGGCGCGGAAGGAATGATCGTGACACTCGGCGGTCGCTTCGGGGGTTACGCGATGTTACTGCAAAAGGGCAAGCCGGTCTTCACGTACAACTTGCTTGATATGGAGCGATTCCGTTGGGAGGGCGGCTTGGGGTTAGCGCGCGACGTATTAGGTAAGGCGCTCGCGCCGGGCAAGCATACGCTGGTGTTCGACTTCAAATATGACGGCCCCGGCCCCGGCAAGGGCGGCACTGGCGTGCTCACTGTGGATGGCAAGGAATTAGCCAAGAAGACGATCGCGCACACAATTCCGTTGCTCATGACCGTCGACGAAACCTTCGACGTCGGCTTGGACACCGGCACGGGCGTGGACGACAGCTATAAGCTACCGTTCCGCTTCACCGGCACGATCAACAAGCTGACCTTCAAGCTAGGTCCGTCGCAGATGTCGGCGGCGGATAAGAAGGCAGCTGAGGAAGCATATGCGAAAGTTAACGACTAACCTTTCATCCATAACCAATCCGCGAGGCAGGCGGTGAGAAGTGGCCGCCTACCTTTCGCTCTTAACATGATGAAACGCTTTCTCACACTGACCTCCATCATCGAAGCGGCCACGGGATTGGCTTTAATCGCCGTGCCCGCTATTGTCGTTCGGCTGCTGCTCGGTGCCGAAATTTCCGGCGCGAGCATACCCCTCGGTCGCGTCGCGGGAGCCGCGTTGCTCGCGCTCGGTGTCGCCTGCTGGCTGGCGCGCGGTGACACGCAAAGCCGCGCTACGAGAGGATTGGTCGTTGCGATGCTGATGTATAACCTTGTCGCCACCTCTGTCCTCGCTTTCGCCGGTATCGCCTTGGGGCTGCACGGAGTTGCGTTGTGGCCTGCGGTGGTTCTCCACGCGGCGATGGCAGTCTGGTGTGTCGCCTGCCTGCGACGCGGTCCCCAGAATGAGGCAATGGACAGTAACCAAATGAGTAACTCCTGATGGAAGAAAGCTATCAGAACAACCGGGTGAGCGAGTAATGAGCGGGTCACTTAGCAACCACACCTTGCCTATGAAGAAGAACTTAGCCAGGTCCTTTGTTGCGGCCTTGGTTTTCATTCCCATCGCCTTGTTAGCTCAGAGTCTTGCTCCAACACCTCCTTCTGCTGGCCAGGCCGAACTTTCCAAAGTCGAAGAATGGGTAACTTCTCAAGGCGCTGTAGAATCGATAGCCCCAGAGCTGGCGGCCATACTCGGCGTTGGCAGTGATCGTCTTCCAGTAAGACTAAAGTCGTTTCGCACGACGGACGGTATTAGTCTCGCGTTTGCTGTCAGCACCAACCCAAGACAAAAGGGCATCGTGCTCTCTGCGCTCAAAACAATAGCAGACAAGACGAAAATTTATTCCGTGGGCACTGCCTGGCTTACGAACAGATCAGGAACTCTTCGCCGAACGATAGGAGTAGATGCTTCGGGCGCCAGAGTTCTTCCAGACAGCTCCCGTGCAACAGAATTCAAAAACATCAAGGCCTTCTTTGTTAAGAAACTTGAGGCTACCGCTCCCACTCATCCTTGAACAGGGTCTGGTCTTCATGACCGACAACGGCAACACCATGATCACTCAGGACGAATTGGGCAACACCTATGACCGGACTGGCGGCCCGTACAGCAACTTCAAACCATAGCTTAGGTTTCTTGGAAGTCGGGGAAGCGGCCGGCGAATTCAGTCAGCAAACGCGCTACGGTTGCATCCGTGCTAACTGAGCATCCGCGGTGCGCTTCGCCACGCGGACGTATTGGACCAAGGTCCTACAGGCAGAGCCCGCGAAATCTGCGAGAATTCCAATCTTTGGACGAGAAGAACCTGAAACAATACAAACAAACTATGAAAACCTACCGTAACTTGAGCATACTTATCGCGTTTGCCGGCGTGTTCACTCTTTGCGTTCTTCACATAAGCAGAGCCGAGGAAAAAAAGAAAGCTGATGAAACGAAAGTTCAACTGATGTTCGTGCAGACTGCCGAAGATCTAAACGCCGACGGCAAGACTCTGCGGCTTGTCAATGTCGGCCAACAGACGCTCTATTTCTCGGATCGTCCGGTACGGATCGCTGGGCATCTCACGATGCCGGCCTATATGGATGAATGGAAAGCGGGCGCAGGCCCGGACGATTTCGCCAGCGATCCGCCCAACGCGACGCTCTCGGTCTATGAGCCGGGGAGCCACGAAAACAAGATGGTCGTGGTCGAGATCAGCCATCCGGTCATTGAGGGGAAGGACATGGTCTACACTTACAAGTTGATCGAGGGGACGATGCCCAGAGCCGGTGGTGCGACTGCGCTGTTTATCGATTGGGTCGGTGCGGGCGGTGGTGTTGGTCCCGGTTTTCACGGGGTAGGGGCCGGCGCCCGCGGGGTTGGCCTGCGGCGGTAGTAACCAAGGTTGGTTCCTCGCTACCATCGAATTGAAGCAAGGAGACAAGACAACGATATCCGCCCTCATTAAGTTTGCGACTGGATCGGTTCCTCGTGTTTTCGGCGCACCTATCAACTCGCTTCGCCGTCTGCAGATCTCCCTCGCGTTTCTGTGCGTTGCTACAGCCGTTTTGGGTCAGGAGCCGGTGAATCCGCTCAAGCCGCTGGATCTTGCGAGTCCGCGGGCCACGTTGCAGACATTCCTCGAGTCCGGGGATGCGGTGGGCGCGTACCTGGCCCAGGACTACCTGCCATCTCCTTCACGCACCAAATTCGATCACCTTTTCTTGCTGGCGAAACCGGTCCTGGAATGCCTCAACCTGGCCGAGGTCGCGCCGACGGCTCGCAGAAAGGCGGGCTTCTCGGCGGCGGGCGCATTGTACGAAACATTGAGCCGAATTCAGCTTCCGCCGTTTGACCAGATTCCCAACGCGTCCCAGTTGAAGGCGCTCTCCAGCAGCGATGCCGAGCGTTGGGTGATTCCGAACACGGAAATTGTCATCGAGCGCATGAAAAGTGGACCACATAACGGCGAGTTCCTCTTCAGCGCTGGGACCGTCTCCCGGGCGGAAGAATTTTACGAGCGCGTGCACGGATTGGCTTACACGCGCCCCGTTCCTCTTGAGCATTTCAGGGAAATCACCATGAACGGTGGAGGATGGATGATTCCGTTTGCGTGGGTCAAAGCGCTTCCTTCATGGCTTCGTCTCCCTGTTGCAGAGCAAGCGGTGTGGAAGTGGATCGTCTTGTTCCTGATTCTAGGCTGTTGTGGAGTCTTGTTGCGACCGGTTTCTCGCCTGTCCCGCCGGCGCAGCAGCGATCATCCGGTTCTCTCTGCGTTGGCGCGATTGGCGCTGCCATTGTTCTTTCTTGTAGCCACGCCCGTGGTGACCTACTTCGCTCTTGCGCAAATCAATATGATTGGTCCAATGGCCAGCCGGATCCAGCTCGTGGCAACAGCCATTATGTTTCTGGCCGGCGCGTGGATTGTCTGGCGCATCGCGCCCGTGCTCGCCGAAGCGATCATCGCCACACCCAAAATTAATACCGAGAGCATTGACGCGTATCTCATTCGCATCTGCATGCGATTATTGGGAATCATTGCCGCAGCTGCATTGCTGGCCGTAGGTGCCCAACGCTTGGGCTTGCCGGTATATGGGATCCTAGCAGGTCTAGGCGTCGGCGGGCTGGCCATTGCTCTGGCCGCTCAGCCGACCATGGAAAATCTGATTGGCGGTCTGAGTCTGTTCGCGGATAAACCCATTCGGGTCGGCGACGTCTGCCGCTACGGCAGTGAGGAGGGAACGGTCGAGGCCATCGGCATTCGCTCGACGCGGATTCGGGGAGGGGATCGCACGCTCACAACCATGCCCAACGGCGTGCTCTCCAAGATGCCGCTGGTGAGTCTGTCCCAACGCGACCGAATGTTAATCCGGTCCGTCATCGGCCTTCGCTATGAGACCAGTCCGGAGCAACTGCGCTATTTGCTGGTCAAGATTCGAGAGGTGCTTCGGCGTCATCCGAAAATTCACCCCGAGCTTGTTCGTGTTCGTTTTGTCGGTTTCGGCGCTTCGTCCCTGGATGTTGAATTGTTTGCCTATGTAAAAACAACGAAAGGGCCGGAATTTCTTAGCGTTCGCGAAGAGATATTGCTACAGGTCATGGACATCGTGAATGAGAGCGGGACCGGATTCGCCTTTCCCTCGCAGACCCTCTATTTCGGACGCGATAGCGGATTGGATCCGAAGAAGACCGAAAAGGCCGAAGCGCAAGTGCGCCAATGGAGTGAGGAAGGCTGCCGGCCAATTACAAACTCTTCGGCGGAGCAAACGCCTGAGATCACAATTGATCCGCCGCCGGGTCCCAAAACGGGTTAATCAGTCGACCGAAGGCGAGACACGTTGTGAGATTAAAACCAAATCCTGGTCAGTGAATGGCTGGGGACACCGCCGAAACGAACCTGGCAAATCAATCAAACCAGTAACAGCTGGCTACGAAGAACCTAACTAGCGATGAGAATAATGAGCTAGCCGCCTCAGGGAGCAGGCACCACGCGATAGTAAACGCCGTTTGCGCCGTACGCCGCGCTGAACCAGGTATTCCCACACAGGTAGTAGGTCGTGCCTTGGACGGTGGGTGTAATGCAACCGGCCGGGAGCGTCGCAACCATCTGTCCCATGGAATAGTTGCCTGGTGTCGCAACCACGGTTGTCGCGGTCGTGGCGGGTTGACTCGTCGTCGCTGTGGTTGTGCCGGCGTTGTAAGCGTTGGCTGACGCGGCCGCAGCATTGGCGTTAGCGTTAGCCGCGGCTGCATTAGCATTGACCGCGTTTGCATTTGCTGAAGCGACAGCCGCACCAGTAACAGCGGCCGTTGTGACAGCGGCGGCAGTCGCCCAACCGTTGCAGTTGGCGCATGTTGATCCGTAGTAGTTGACCGTGGCAGGCGGATGATAACCATAATAAGCGGTTGGCGGATGATAGGCAGTGCCGTAGCCATAGGCGCCGGTGTGGTACGCGCCCTGGCCGTACGCGGCAGACGTAGTGCCGCCGTAAGTGTTCGTATGAGTCGCGCCTTCTCCATATTGAGCCGACGTCTTGCCGCCGTAGGTATTTGTGTGCGTCGCCCCTTCTCCGTATTCACCCGAAGTTTTGCCGCCATACGCGTTCGTGTGAGTCGTGCCCCCGCCTTCATTATGTGACGTGCTGGTGCCGTAGGCGCTATCGTGGGTCGTGCCTTGGCCGGCGGTGTGCGAGCTGCTGCCACCGTAGGCGTTGCTGTGGCTCGTCGATCCATAGCTGTGGGACGTGCTGCCACCATAGCGGTTGCTGCTTGAGAAATTGCCTCTACTGCCGCTATAACTGCCGCCACGCCCGAAAGCAAAGGCAATTTCGGATGGAAGCAGGATGACTATAACACTTACGAACCCGACTATGATTTGTTTCATGATATTTCCCTTTCTAGCTTCTTCTAGTTCTACTGTTTTTTAGGTGGCTTGCCTTTTGCCGTGGGCTCAGCACCGGGTGAGGCCTCCGGATGTGGATGCGCAAACGGCATAGGGTTCGCGCTGCCAGCTTTCGCTGAGGTAAATGTGTCGGGTGGAACAGCCGCATCAAGTTGCCAATCGGAGAGTAACAAAGTATGGCGGAGTCGCTCCGGATCGTCGAGGTAAATGGCGTGGAGCAAGCGAGGTAGTTTGTCTTCGGCTCCAATCCATGCCTGAATGAACACGCCGTGGTCGATATACGCGACCATATCAGTCGTCGTTCCGCCGACCACTTTGGACTGGCCGATGTAGTAGGCGAGGTTCATGCCTTCTGACATCTCCTTGTAAGGATCGGCGACAATCCAGTCGGCAAACGGGAAATAGATCGCCGCGGAGTGGTAGGCCTGCTCCAACGCTGCGTCGATGGTCGGCGGGGCGTCCGCAACAGCCACCAGATTTTCAGCCGGTGCGTAGGCCATCATTTTTTTTCCGTCATAATAAAACTCCGAGGCCGGACCATCGCCTGGCATGATCACCCGAAGCTTGTCCGGTCGCTCAAGAGTAACTTCGGACTTTGTGGTGAAAGCGAGTGGGTGACCTTGACGGCTCGGACTCTCGTAAAAATGCACCGCATTGAATTTCATTGTTCGTGCCGCGGCGAGCCGGTTGCTTGCAGCTTTAAGAATGTCGAGTGCCTTTGGCTCGAGCGAAGGCGTGGCTTCAGGTGCAGGACTTGCCTCGGCCGCGGTGGTCTTGGCCTTTTTCTTCGCTGGCTTACTCTGTGCATTTGGGATCGCCAGAAGCGCGGCTGACACGATCAGCAGCGCCCAGCGAAGCGATTTAATTCGCGTCGTCATGGCTGGCGATGATTAACAGAATGGAACGCGGCACCGATCATGGAATCATGCCGCATTCGAACATTTTGTTGGCGATGGGAGCGGCGACCTTGTTGATAAAAGCCGAGCGCATTTGGGGATCTGATTTCAACATCTGGAGAGCTTCCTGTTCCATCTGCGGTTTCGGAGCCTTGTCTTTCTGGGCTCTCTCCTGCCACAACTGCTCACAGGTAGATGTCTGGTACTTCTGGATGACCTTGTCGGCAATCTTGTCCATGATCGGGTATTGTTGAGCGTTTACGGCCGCGACAAGCAGAGCGATCGCTAGCGTAAACAAGGATGCAAATGCAGCTTTTTTAACCATAAGGCAGTTTTGCTACACTAACATACGACTGTCTATGGGACCTTAGGCCTATAGGAGAGTCTGGGGCTCTCGGGTGA
>WNGB01003901.1_pt1 | contig 31407 bp, 32 predicted proteins | sample 5400681 | NCBI WGS metagenome assembly WNGB01 (sample SAMN13153367, study PRJNA577476) | soil metagenome | isolation source: 115 cm soil or saprolite under grassland replicate 2 | place: USA:California | collected 2016-06-15
AGTGTCCCGCCCAATTTAATCTCATTGACAAGTTGTTCAAGCATAATTACATCCCTAGAAGTCTTGCAAGGTGATAAACGCCACTACCCGCAGCGACTGAGATTACCGTAAACAAGCCAATATTAAATAGGGTCCAGCGCCACGAATTCGTTTCTTGGCGGATTACGGCAACAGTCGCCATACAGGGGATAAAGAGCATTGTGACAACTAGGAAGGACAAAGCCGAAGCGGATGAGAATGTAGTTGTAAGAGTTTGGGCTAAGCCAATATTGGGGCTGCTGCCGAAAAGGACTCCCAGGGTGGCGATCGCATTTTCTTTTGCTGGGAAGCTGGTAATCAAAGCGACAGTTAATCGCCAATCCATTCCCATTAAGTGACCTACAGGTTCGATCAACTTACCTAGCTGCGCCAAGTAGCTATTGTTTAAATTGCCACCAGGGAGTACTGACAGTGCCCAGACGACTAATGACATGGCAAGAATATTCGTGCCTGCTTTTTTTAGGAACGATAGGGAACGCTGCCATACCAAGAGACCAACGGTACGTCCATTAGGCAAATGATAGAGCGGCATTTCCATGATGAATGCTGAGCGTTGTCCTTTGAAGATAATTTTGTTAAGCAGAGAACCGCTCAATACAAGAACAGTCATGGAGAGAAGAATCAGGGACCAGGAGACGAGCAATGCCTTTGACCCGAAGAAGGCTGGAGCTAAAAAGGCCACGACGGCCATACGAGCTGTACAAGGCACTAAGGGCGCGATCAAAATGGTTAACAGACGAGCTGGCCACGAATCAATGACCCGGGTTCCCATGATAGCAGGAACGTTGCAACCGAAGCCAAGGAACAAAGGCAAAAACGATTTGCCGTGTAAGCCCATCATGTGCATTAGATTATCCATCACGAAGGCTGCTCGAGCCATATAGCCGATATCTTCCAGTAATGCGAAAACTGCAAAGAAAATAGCCATAATTGGAAGAAATGTGATGACCGCACCCACCCCACCGATAACTCCATCTACGATTATGCCTCTTAGCCAGAACGGTGCGTTGATCAGCGCTGCATTTGCCAGACTTGAGAGTCTCGATATTATCTGTAAATCCAGCCAACCTTGAATTGGTGAACCTATAGTGAACGTCAACCAGAAAACTATTGCAAGAATACCTGCCAAAATGGCCAAGCCCCAAATTGGATGAGTTGCCCAGTGATCAAGTTGTTGTGTCCAGGAAATCTGTCCCATTTTAGGTCGTACGACGGCTGCTCGAACCATGCGCCCGATCCACTCGTAACGCCCGGAGGCCACTGCTAGAAGCGCATCATCATGCTGCCGCAATAAAAGATAGACAGCTTCCCATTTTTCTGCTGGCAACACGTTTTGCATGGTTTGCGTGATTTCAATGTCGCCTTCCAATAGCTTGAGCGCTACCCAGTCGGTGGGGTAAGGATCAGGAACATGCCCGGCGATATAGTGAGAGATTTCAGCTAATGCCTGACGGTGGTCAGCACGGATTTCCGGGAGATGTGGTATTGCATTGCGCTCTCCGCTTAGCGCTCCCTGCACAACATCTAGCAAATTTTGTATCCCAGTGGCACGTGTGGCAGTAACCGGTATCACAGGTATGCCCAAGGCAGCTTCCAACACTTCGGGTTCAACGTGCACACCTTCCTGCGTGGCCACATCCATCATATTTAGAGCGACCACTATAGGAGTTGGTAGTGCAACCAACTCAGCCACCAGATAGAGGCTGCGTTCTAGATTGGCCGCATTGACAACCGCGACTACAAGGTCTGGCTGTTCACGTAAGATGAACTCACGAGCAATGACTTCTTCTGGCGAATTAGCAGTGAGGCTATACGTCCCAGGCAAGTCCACAATTCCATACTCGCGCTCTTCAAAAACAAAATTCCCCTCACGGCGTTCGACGGTTTTGCCCGGCCAGTTGCCTACATGCTGGTTCAAGCCGGTGAGTAGATTGAATAATGTAGATTTACCTACATTTGGTTGACCAGCCAGCGCGATCAATGGCAGCTTTTCGCGGGCAACAAATTGACGCGGAGTAGCAGTAACCGTGGAATGACAATCGCTCACGCTGTGCTCCGCTCAACGAATATCTGGGCGGCCTCACCACGCCCAAGAGCTACGCGAGTCCCGCGTACGATCACGATCAGCGGCCCTCGACCATAGTTGTGGTTCATATCTACCACCGCTCCGGGCGTAAATCCAAGCGAGGCCAGACGGTTTGTGACCGCACGTTCAACGGCAAAAGACCTTACTGTCGCATGCTCGCCTACAACAAGCTCTGCCAGAGGAGTTTGGTTGATCTTTGAAGGCATGGATTTCTCCGCTTTACAATTATTGATATATAATGTCCTGAGCTTAGGACCTTAATTAGTATATGCTAATTCTGTTGATTAATATATGAAAAAATCAGGGATTTTCTAATGACGAATGTCACTAATTCAGAAGAGCAAAAAAAACCAAACACTTCGACAAGCTCAGTGCGGCGGCTTAGCACGACGATCGAAGATTATCTCTCTATGATTTATGTTTTGGAGCGCGATAATGAACCTATAGTAGGGGTGCAGTTGGCAGAATTATTGGGTGTGACCCCTCCTACGGTGACAAATACGCTCAAGCGCATGACCCGCGATGGCTTAATCAGCATGGACGAAAGAGGGACACATTTAACGGAAGCAGGCTGGGGGTCAGCGCGAACCGTAATGCGCCGACATATGCTGATGGAATGGATGATGTTTCACACACTTCCCTGGTCCAAGTTGCATCAAGAGGCACATAACCTTGAACATGCAATTTCAGAGGAAGCAGAGATAGCTCTCTTTGAAGAGTTGGGTCGACCGAAAACCTGTCCGCATGGCAACCCGTTACCAGGTGAAGAAGAGGCGGTGAGGGGCTGGGTTCCACTCACAGAAGTTTCGCCAGAGGAAAAGGTAGTCATCCGCCGAATTCATGAACTGGCGGAGCAAAATCCGGACTTGATGGCTTTTTTAGAAGGTAAAGGTATTACACCCGGCGCGCTGGCAACAGTCACAGAAGTGTTGACATTCAACCAGACCATTACCCTCGAAATTAAAGATGAAGCCGTGACTTTAGGCTTTGCCTCCGCGAAATATATATTTGTAGAGCGCCGAGCATAAATCAATGATCTGTTTATTTACGACAAAATTTCTGCAGCCGCCGCTGACATCAAGCCTGCACCGCGCCAAAGTGCTTCTTCGTCAAAGTCGAATTTGGGATGATGGTGACCGTAATCTAACCCGCGTGATGAATTATTTGAACCCACAAAGAAATAGCAGCCGGGGATTTTCTCGAGCATAAAGGCCATATCTTCACCACCCATAGTGACTAAATTATCCATGCTATGATTTGCCTCAGGTAATATACGCCGGGCGACATCTTGAACACGTGCACTCACATTTTCATCGTTCACCGTTGCTGGCGAAAGTTTTTTCACTTCTACATTCACTTTACAACTCATTGCCTCACCAACATTTTTGGCAATATCCTCAAAGCGCTTTACTACCTTTTCGCGTACCTCGGAGTTAAACGTACGAATAGTTCCCTCCAGTTCTACATCTTTTGGTATGACATTAAAGGCAGAACCACCATGTACCATTGTGACACTAACTACCGCGGCTTCTAGCGGGCTGACATTACGGGATGTGATACTCTGTAAGGCTGTAATCATCTGTGACGCTGCGACGATTGGATCTACTGTCAGATTTGGAATCGCGGCATGACCACCTTTACCCGTCACACGGACTTTGAATTGTTCCACCCCCGCCATCACAGGACCTGCGGCTACATTAACCCAGCCGAGAGGATTTACATTCCAGAGGTGCATGGATAATGCATAATCGGGTTTAGGGTTATCCAGCACTCCATCACGGATCATCATCTGTGCGCCGCCGACCTTTTCACCGCACAAACCCTCCTCAGCAGGTTGAAAGACAAATTTAACTGTGCCAGCTAGCTCATGGCGATGGGCGTGCAGTATCTTTGCAACGGTCAACCCAATGGCAGTGTGACCGTCGTGCCCGCAAGCATGCATGACGCCAGAATTTTGGGAGGCATATTCCGCGCCGGTTTCCTCAAGAATGGGGAGCGCGTCCATGTCAAAGCGGATGAGCAGAGTGGGTCCGGGCTTAGCGCCTTCGAGCAACCCGACGACGCCAGTCTTGCCAACACCCTTGGTGACGTCTAGACCAAGCGTTTCAAGTTCTTTCGCTACAATGCCACCTGTGCGAATCTCTCTAAATCCAAGTTCAGGATGTACGTGGAAATCGCGGCGTAGGGATTGGGTGTATGAAAAGAGTTCTTTTGCTTCTGTGAGAAAATCGGTCATGGAATATACCTTTCTAAGTTCTCGATCAAAAAATTTTTATAACTTGCCTATGCTCCTTCAGGGGCTTAGCCCCTGATGGAGCATCACAATTATCACCTTGTACCACCATGAGCAGGAAATATACGAGTGATTTTATGTTCGTAAATTTTATCCCAGCTAGCATGAGTTATGTGGTCTTCTTCAGGAACCATGAAGCGAGGATGTAAGTCGCCCGTAAAAGCAAAGCCTTCATCTAAAATTAAAGTGATACTGTCATCGGTATGACCAGGCGTGGAGATGATTTCAGCGCTCATTTCAAGTTTAGCGAGGAAAGACCGACTTTCATTGAATTTCAAGTCGAGATTGTCGTTTTGTTTTATTTCGACATAGGGGAATTTTTTCGCTTTGAATAGTTCTGCCAACGGCGCAATGTACGCAGGCTGGCTTTCAAGCAGGATGAGTTTCACGCCGAGGTTCTTGAGGTCTTGGGTCAGACCAGCATGATCTGGATGAAAGTGGGTGACGAGGAGATATTTGATCTCGTTGAGAGATATCCCTTTGCGCTTAAGTTCTACCGATAGTTTCGGGAGTGTGCCAGGCCAACCACAGTCAACTAACAGCTTTCCTCCCTTGATATCCAATGCGTAATAATTGGTCGAGTAGTAGCCAACGTTGACGATGTTCGTCACTGTTTAAACGTCATTGCAAGGAGGCGTTCTTTGCCGACGAAGCAATCTCCCCTTGTGCTTGCGCTTCGACTGCGGCGCGGCGAACGCGCCTCCGCTCAGCGCGAAGGTTATCCATATTTCACCACGCGGAATTTTTCTTCATAGCGCGGGTTTTCCTCCGTACTATCTTCGGTGCGGCGGGACCTCATACGCTCAAGCAATGAGTCAACATCTTGCACCTGCGACTTATGTTCAAGGATAGCCTTAAGTTTGATATCCCATGTCTCAGTTACGTCGATGGTTGTGTTTGGTTGGCTGGTCAAAGTTACCCAGACTTCTTTTGGCATGTGAGGTTGATAGCCTTCCTTCAGAAGTTCAGGGAAGAAGAAAGGATTCCCCGCTGCAGGGAAGACCGCGTCGAGGACAGCCTGTCCGCAGGCGCGATGATCAGGGTGGTTAATTCCATATGTGGCGAACAGAGTTTGTGGATCACAAGTGACCATAACGTCCGGCTTGAGCTTGCGGATTAAGCGGACAATGTCACAGCGAAGTTTTATGTCTGGGACGAGGTAGCCATCTAGAAGGTCCAGAAAATGAATGTCTTTGACTCCGATTACGGATGCCGCGGCTTCCTGTTCTTTATATCTGGTGGCGCACAACGCGTCGGGTGTGACGTCATCAGGAGTTTTCGCATGCCAACCTTTATCTCCGCAAGTGAGTAGCTGGTAAGTAATACGATGTCCGGCGCGTGCCCATCGGGCGAGGGTGGCGCCACAAAAAAATTCGGGATCATCTGGATGTGCTAAGATGACCACGATATTTTGGGGAGATTGCCAATTTTCAGGTTGGAGAGACATTGATGATTTTAAATTGGATTCTTCCGGGACTTGCCACAAGTACAACCGCCGCCTTCATGACGGTCACATGGCGCTTGGGATTTTCGCCGTAAGGCTTCAAGTTCATCCCACGGTTGAAGTTCTTCACGGTCGAAGGTGATTACTTGGGTACGTTCTTCAGTTTCAATCAACACAAGCACTTTATTCGTTAGTGGGATTACATCAATGACTTTTCCTTCACCTTTTGGTGTGACCACACGCTTATTGCGTTTGGGAAGTTGCTTGCGGGCCTCGACGTATTGTTCATATTCGTAGATAAGACAACAACGAAGACGTCCACACATCCCTGTAATCTCGTCGGGTGTAAGTGAGATACCCTGTTCTTTTGCCATCTTGATTGAGATGGGGGAGAAGTCTGTAAGGAATTTGGAGCAGCAACGGGTCTCAAGCCCACAGGCTCCCATGCCGCCTATGATTTTGGCAACATCACGTGGGCCAATCTGGCGCATCTCGATTTGCGAAGTGGGGTATAACTTTTGCATGTCCTTTTTAAGGGACTTCAAATCCACCTTCTCTTCACTATCCGTGCTAAACATGAAAGCCAGACGTGAGCCATCATAGTTGTATTCAGCGGCAATAATTTTGACTTCAGTAAGCGCAAGTTCTGCAGCGCGAGCGCGGCAATTGATCATGGCTTCGGTCTGTTTTGCTTGCCAGGATTGCTGCAGGAGCAAGTCGCGCGGGGTGGCGCGGCGTTCGACAGTCTTCCAGCCACCTTCGGGTTGTGCTGGCGTCTCGGCAAAGACCTGCGCGACCTCACCGAGGTGCCTGCCGCGTGATGTATCCACTATGATATGGTCGCCAACACCGAGGTTGGGCACGGCAGCAGAGTCAAAGTGATAGATTTTTCCGATTTTGGTGAAACGGACACCGATAATTGTAGGTTGCATGAAAATAATTATACCGTATGAGATAATAAAAATCATACCCAGAGCGAATTCATAAACCGCTGCCTATCCTTCCATTTTCTGAGAACAGGTCCGAGGAGTGGGATACCAAAGGTCCATGGTACGGTGATTACTGTCATGACCGTCCAGTATTTCCAGTATAGTTTCAGTGGTCCATTCAACCCCCAATGCCATGAATCCAGTACCCAGCGCCAGAGGATGTAGTAACTCAATAGGCTTAATTCGGCTGTAATACTAAATAAAAAAGTACGCCAGTAGTTGCTTGAAGTCAAACGCAGGGCGGCGAATGGAATAAGCCACATTGGATACCAGATGCGGAAGGTCGATCCAAGTAAAAGCTGGCTAAAGTAAGCGAGGAATCCCGCTTCGATGAGTGTCATTTTGCCTTGTGCTATTCTTATCAAGAGATACATGTAATAAAGGATAAATGTACCCTGGGCTACATTGCGTATCACTAAGCTGACGATTGACTCATGACGATAGATTTCACGAGCAATCACGCGGATCATATAGGCGGGGGTATAGCCTGCCCGGCCAAACATCGCATGTTGTGCACCAGCGAAAACATCAGGGAAAGGACCGGTAATCCGGTAGGCAATCCCGGCTGTAAAGATGAAGATTGCTGCAATACCTAATCCACGTATGATCCGAGCACGCCAATTCGGCGCTGCAACTAATACAGCCAGCCCAAATAATGGGATGAGGATTAAGCCAGTGATCTTGACGAGTGTCGCAAGCGTCAGGGCGAGCGTTGCCCAGGCCCATTGATTACGCTGCCATAGCACGAGGCCCAGAGTCATCAATGCAAGCATGAGCATATCGTTATGCCCATTGCCAATCGCTTCCATCAAGACCAGTGGATTGAGTGCGAAGAAAGTCATTGCGGTCAGCCCGGTAACCTCATAATTTGGCGCATCCTGGCGGGAGCACCAACCGATTAATACTGCCATGCCGATATAGGAAATCAGGGAAATCACTTTCATGGCGATGATGCCACTCGCTATATTGAGAATACCGAGGCGCGTCGGAATCTGTGCGATTAATTCCCACACTGGTCCATAGGGGGAAGGCTCTTTGTTATATTCTCCGGCGAGAGCAATGTACGGATCCTGTGGAAAGTTGACAGGCAAGGCAGTCATTGGGCTGCCACCATAGAGCGCCCATAAGCGCGACCGCACTACATACAGTGCTACATCCAGTGCGGTGATTGGATAAAGTCCTATTAGGATTACGCCACACAATACCCCGATGCCAAGAACCCATACGTGCAGTGACTTCGCTGCCTCAGGATCTTCCTTCGAGAGTATGTGAACGATCTTCAACACGCGCCAGAACGAATAGAACAGCAAGCCGAGTCCTAAAATATAAAATGGAGCAAACCATTTCCTTCCATCACGCAACATGATCTCGATGTCGAGCGCACGACCGGGGTGATTAATTGTGGGAATGAGCGGAAAGAAGATCACATAGACCGCGTAAATGGCTATCATTACCGCACCCCAGCGGATTATCTTCGTGCGTGCGACTTTATAGGGAGAGGCAACTGTTTGAGATTGGGCAACGGAAATGGTGTTCATAGAAACTATTAGCTCTTTAGTATAACGATTTACAACCATAATACAACACATTAGAATTAGTTGCTTAAAATTGATTATGATTCAATCGAACAAAGCATGAAATTGAAAAATAAGCCGACCAATGGTCGTTCTGTTTAAAGAACCTCCACATCTTGCCTGTAATTCTGCATAAATTCTCCACATTTGCCAGGTATCCTGCGCATGAAACTAAAGTGCAAAAGGAGTACCAAAATGAAAATATCTAAATCAGCGTGGATCATTGGCGGCATCGTGGCGCTTATAGCAGTAATCATTGCTGTACGCGCTTTTCAAAACGTGAATGCCTCCCCAAATGTGCAATATGCTAAAGTAAGCGCGGTCGATGTAGCTGACGTAGTGGAAGCAACAGGTTCGCTCGAAGCGCGGCCGTTTGCAAGTTTGGATTGGAAGACTGGTGGCATTGTAGAAGAAGTAAAAGTCAAACCTGGTGACAAGGTTATGGCAGGGGATATATTGCTGACTCTTCAACCGTCCAGCACATCTGCGAATATTGCCTCGGCTCAAGCGGACCTGATCACTGCTCAAAAAAACCTGGAAGATTTAGTGAGTTCTGACACCGACCGCGCGCAGGCAATCATTGACTTGAAGGATGCTCAGGAAGCTTATGATGATGCCTATCGCTATCGCCAGTATCTGGAAAATGAAGATAGGATTCCTCAAACAGAAACCAGGAAGTATCTTCAGCAAACACCCAGAGGTTATACCTACATAACCAAGACCAAAACATTTAAAGGTCCGGCTACTCAGGATATGATCATTGAAGCAGATAATAATCTTGCCTTGAAAAAAGCTGACTTAGAGGACGCGCAGCGAACTTATGATCGCTTGAAGGATGGTCCAAATCCCGATGATGTTACGGCGGCACAAGCAAAAGTAGACGCGGCTCAGGCTACAGTCAATTCGATGAGTATTGTCGCGCCGTTTGATGGGGAAATATTATGGGTCGAGAACCAACCGGGAGATGTAGTCAATGCTGGTGATGTTTCAGTCAACCTGGCAGATGCAAGTCACCTTTACGTTGAGGTGCAAGTGGATGAATCAGACATTGCGAATGTCAAATTGGGGGATCAGGTTCAGGTCAAGATGGATGCGTTACCGGTGGTATTGACAGGTAAAGTAACGGCAATTAATCCGGTTGGCGAGGAAATCTCAGGGCTTGTGAAATATACAGTCCTAATTGCTCTGGACGAAACCGAAGAACAGGTCTTGCTCGGTGCAACTGCGGATGTGACCATTCAAGTTAGCGACACCACGAGCGCACTGGCTGTCCCCTTGAGTGCGATCCAAAATGATTCGCAAGGTGAGTTTGTAACGGTCGTAAATGCCGATGGAACGACGCACCGCGTGGATGTGATGAGCGGCGCGATCGTAGATGAGCGCGTGGTGGTGGAAGGCAACCTACAGGAGGGCGACCAACTATTGGTTGTGCAGAATTCCAACGTGCGCATGCCTGGCCCGTTCGGCGGCGGAAAATAGGTGTGACATGATCGTTGCAGAAAATCTTTCCAAAGTTTTTCAGATGGGTGAGAACGAAGTGCGCGCGCTCGATGACACAACTTTCAGTATCAACAAAGGCGAGATGGTTGCTATTATGGGGCCTTCGGGTTCAGGTAAGACCACTTTGATGTCTATCATTGGTTGCCTGGATGTGCCCACTTCTGGAAATTACATGCTCGATGGCGAGCCTGTCGAAAGCTTGAGCGAAAATGAGATTGCTCAGGTGCGTGGTAAAAAGATCGGTTTCGTATTCCAGCAGTTCAATTTGCTTGCACGGACGAGCGCGCTGGAAAATGTGATGCTGCCACAGTTGTATACAAGCGCGACAGCAAAAGAACGGACGGAGCGCGCGAAGAAGGCATTGGAACGCGTGGGGCTGGGTGAGCGCATAGACCATCATCCTAATGAGCTTTCAGGTGGTCAGCAACAACGCGTGGCAATTGCACGCGCCCTGGTTAATGAGCCGTCCATTATTCTTGCAGATGAGCCGACCGGCGCGCTCGATAGCAAAACGGGCGTGGAAATTATGTCCCTTTTCCAGAGTCTCCACCGCGATAATGGACAGACTGTCATCGTTGTGACTCACGACGCCTACGTGGCTCGGCATACCGACCGGATCATCCGTCTCTCAGACGGGCGTATCGTATCGGATGAGAAGAATCCGGATCCGATTAAAGCTGGTGCGCCGAGGGATGAAGAACGCTAACCCCCATCCCTGACCCTTCTCCCAAAAAGGGGAAGGGAGATTCCTCTCCCAGGATGGGAGCTCCACAGGGGTACTCCGCGAGGGTCAGGGTGAGGTTGAAAGGATAATTATTATGTTACTTTCTGAAAATTTTTTACTTGCTTTGCGTGCCTTGAGAGCCAACACACTGCGCTCGGCGCTGACCATGCTGGGTATTGTCATTGGTGTAGCAACCGTTGTAGCCCTGCTCGCTATTGGTAATGGTGCAACAGCTAGCATCACCAGTGATATCGAGGGCATCGGCTCGAATCTGATTACCGTCATGCCGGGCCGCCAGATGACGAACATGCGCAATGCGACACAGACTCAGACGAGTCATCTTTACTATAGCGATTATGAGACTCTGCAAAAACGCGTTCTTTCCAATGTATCCGGCATCTCACCTGCGTTTTCGTCTTCCTACAAAGTCAAATATGAAAGCGAGAGTTTCCAGGTCAGTGTAACAGGTGTAATGGAAGATTACTTCGCCATCCGTTCGTATCAAATTGGGAACGGACGTGACATCACCGATAGTGACAATCATGCGCTTTCTCGTGTGGCCGTTATCGGTTCACAGACGGCGGAAGACTTGTTCGGCAACCTTAACCCGGTTGGCAAGGACATTTCCATCAATGGTGTGAAGTTTCAGGTTGTGGGTGTTTTGCAGGCTAAAGGCTCAACTGGTTTTGATAATCCTGACGACGTGGTGTTGATACCGCTCGAAACCGGGTATTCCAAGTTGTTCGGTACGTCTGCTATTGTGGATGGCAAACAGACGGTAAGCGTGATTTTGCTCTCAGCCAATTCGTCCGACGCGGTGGACACGGTTATTGGTCAGGCTGAATATCTCCTGCGCCGCGAACATGATATCGCTGCCAACGAGGAAGCGGACTTCAACATCACCAGCCAGGCCGATTTCCTGAGCACGGTAGGCACTATCACACAAACACTGACCATTTTCCTGGGCGCAATTGCGGCCATCTCCCTGCTCGTAGGCGGCATCGGCATCATGAATATTATGCTCGTCTCTGTCACCGAACGGACAAAGGAGATTGGTCTGCGCAAAGCCGTAGGCGCGAGCAAGAATCAAATCCTTGTGCAGTTCCTGATTGAAACGATGACACTTAGTATTCTCGGAGGTCTCATCGGCATTTTGCTCGGCGTGGGTATCGCCTGGATCTTCACTGTGTTGGGATTGATCACGTCCATTGTTTCGATCAGCAATATCCTGATGGCATTCATGTTTGCGGTCGCGGTTGGTCTGTTTTTCGGCATCTATCCTGCTTACCGCGCCGCCAGCCTGCATCCGATGGAGGCGTTAAGATACGAGTAAGACAGAATTCATCCACAGATTACGCACACGTGCCTGCTGCATACCTACCCCCTGGACTGTCCGTCCAGGACAGGCTGACGGCAGGCACGGGCGGTGCAGGCAGATTTAGCAGATTTTTTCTGCATAATCTGCCAAATCTGCGGATTGGTTTTTCCCTTTGTGTACACTTCGGCAAGCTCACCTGTGCCTGCGTATACCTACCCCCTGGACTGTCCGTCCAGGACAGGCTGCCGGTAGGCACGGGCGGTGCAGGCAGTGCAAGCTTTGTGTCCTTTGTGGTTAAAAGAGATTTCCAAATATAATATTCCTATGCCCCGCAAAATCCTGCTCATTGACGACGAACCGCAGATCACCGAAATATGCCGTGATTATCTCAAAGCCGCGGGCTATAACGTGGTCATCGCGCACAATGGAAAGGATGGACTCGCCGCGGCGCGGCGCGAAAAGCCTGACCTCATCGTGCTCGACTTGATGCTTCCTGAAATGGATGGTTTTGATGTTTGCCGCGAAATCCGCCGCGAGAGCGAAGTACCGATTATTATGCTCACGGCCCGCGTCGAGGAGACTGATAAACTCGTTGGACTTGAACTGGGCGCGGACGATTACATCACCAAGCCGTTCAGTCCACGTGAGTTAGTAGCGCGCGTCAAGGTAGTGTTGAAACGTATTGGCGTGGATTCGAGTGCGGAAGTCATTCGGGTTGGAGATGTATCATTAAACAGAGCCCACTATCAGGTCCAAATAAAGATGCGGAATATCACCATAACTCCAACAGAATTTGAAATCCTTGCTACTCTGATGAGTCAACCTGGTCGTATCTTTTCGCGATCGCAATTGTTGAACGCCGCGCACGGGGTCGCCTTCGAAAGTTATGAGCGCGCGATAGACTCTCACATCCGCAATCTGCGCCGCAAACTTGAGCCCGACGAATTAATTGTCACTGTGCATGGTGTTGGTTATAAATTTGAGGGCGAATGAAATCATCTATCAGCCAAATCCGCCAACGGCTTTTCTTATTGCTCGGACGCGCCTTCGTCAGCGTCCTGCTTCTTTCGCTGTTCTTATTTCTCTTCATCACTGCGTACGTGTTTACGTCTTATCCTCAAACGGCCAGACTGCGTTTCCCGGTCATTGGCAAACTCGAAGGATATTATCTCGGTCATGGAAGTTGGGACGGCGTGGAGACGGTCTTTCAGGGTAACGATGCAATTCCACCCGAATATACAGTTCTGCTGGATAAAGATGATCGCATCATTCTTGACGGTGGGCTTGCTTCTGCCTCGACAGTTGATTCCATCTATGAGATTGGTCCGCACAGCGTCAGGCTGGTGATGGAATTGAACGACCAAAAAATTGGAACGCTCGTAGTGAGAGATATGCCCTTCGCGTTGCGCGGACGAATCGTTGGCGGCATTCTCGTTCCCATTGGAGGGATTTCGTTGATCCTAGCTTTATTCCTTGTAGTAGTGGCGATCCTACTCATGCGACGCTTTGTCAACCCGCTTGCGGACGTGATTTACGCAGCGCGTTCCGTTGCAGACGGGAAACTTAACACCCGCGTCGCGGTCAACGGACCTCAGGACTTACGCGTCCTCAACGAGAGTTTCAATGAGATGGCAGCCGCCCTTGAACTCAATGACCGACAGCGCCGCGACTTGCTAACCGACATTGCCCACGAACTGCGAACCCCACTCTCTGTGATTCGCGGCCGCCTGGAAGGGATTATCGATGGAATTTACTCTGCGGACGGTGGACAAGTGTCTCTCGCTCTTGAACAGACCTACCTCCTCGAACGCCTCGTGGACGATCTCCGCCTGTTGACTCTGGCCGAGACGCGTCAACTCCACTTTGAGAAAAAAGCTGTTGACCTTGGTGAACTTGCAGCGCATACACTTGAGCTTTTCTCTGCTGAAGCGCGCGAGAAGAATACTTCTCTTTCATTTGAAAGGGGAAATGGTAATTTCGTTGTGCAACTCGATCCGCAACGCACAGAACAAGTCATTGGTAATTTGATTGGCAACGCGCTTCGTTATGTTCCTGAGGGAAGCAAGGTTTGGATTACGCTTGAAGAGTCTTCTGATGGTGTGCGACTCACTATCAATGATAACGGCCCCGGTGTCGCAGACAAAGACTTGCCCTATCTCTTCGATCGCTTCTGGCGAAAAGATAAATCCCGCTCGCGCATTTCAGGCGGAACGGGATTGGGTCTCACGATCGCAAAACAACTTGTCGAGGCACAAGGCGGAACAATTGAGGCAAAAAATCTGCCAGAAGGCGGATTACAAGTGATTATTGAGTTGGAGAGGCAATAAACTCAACCAAAAAGACCTGAAGAATTTGATTCATCAGGTCTTTCTTCTTTCCTCTTTTTTCTATTCTACAATACTGATTGGCAACTCATTCCCGCCACTTAACGCCTCAACCGAGACTCTCGCCGCGACTTTCTGCGCAATCTCATTTAAGGCCTTTGCAACGGGTGAGTCTGGATGAGAGACCACAATTGGCTTACCGCTATCGCCGCCGATGCGGACGTTCTGGTCAATCGGCACTTTGCCGAGGAAGGGAGTTTGCGTGGCTTCTGCCAATTGCTCGCCACCGCCGGAGCCAAAAATGTCCATGCGGGTGCCGTCAGGTAAATCAAGAAAAGACATATTCTCGATAATGCCGAGAATTGGCACTTCCAGTGTTTTGAACATATTCAAACCGCGGCTCGCATCTTCGAGTGAGACCAGTTGCGGAAGAGTAACAATAATCGCACCGCTGAGAGGTAAGGCTTGTGCCAACGACAATGCCGCGTCGCCTGTACCTGGTGGAAGATCAATAATCAAATAATCCAGTTCACCCCATTCGACGTCACCTAAAAATTGGCGGATGGCTGAATTCAACATCGGTCCACGCCAAATAAGGGGCTGGCCGGGCTTTACAAGCAAGCCCATCGAAATCATTTTAATCCCATAAGTCTGTGCGGGGATTAATTTATTGCCCCGCGGAGGCGGTAGCCTATCCACGCCAAGCATGGTGGGAGTGTTTGGGCCGTAGATATCTGCGTCCATCAATCCGACGCGCGCACCACTTTGCGCAAGTGCGACCGCCACATTGACAGCAACGGTTGATTTGCCAACACCACCTTTACCGGAACCAACAGCAATCGCGTTGCGGATCGGCATGTTGACCAGGCCGCGCATGCGTCCATCGTTGGGAACATCTGAGTCCCATTTGATCTCAACGGATTTCACGTCTCCTACGGACATCACTGCCTGCTTTGCCTCTCTTTCGATTTGCGACCGAAGCGGACAGGCGGGAGTTGTGAGCATCACCGTAAACGAAACTTTATCCCCCGCAATTTCAAGATTACGGATCATATTGAGGGTGACGAGATCCTTATTTAGCTCAGGCTCTTGCACCTTGCTAAGAGCGGAAAGTACTGCTTCTTTTGTAAGTTTATTTGCCATTTATTTTACCGATCAAGTACTTTTACCACAGAGGGCACGAAGTACACAAAGAGTATTTCTGAAGACCTTTGTGATCTTTGTGTACTTCGTGGTTAATTAATTTATGAAGCGGAAGCAGCGGTAGCTGCAGCTTTGGCAGCTTTGGCAGCTTCCTTAGCCCTGCGAGCTTCGTCTTCACGTGCTGCATTTTGCGGGCGAATCTTCTCGTAATAAGAAGCGGGCTTAAGCAGTTTCTCCATGTTGTACACATTGCGTTCATATGATGCAATCTCGAAGTCGTGATCCATCTTGATGGCATCGAACGGGCAAAACTCCGAACAGAATCCGCAGTTCATGCAGATATCTGCATCGATGTAGAATTCGGTCGGCTCAGGGATCGGACGGCCGGTTTGGGGGTCGTTGGAACGTACAATCCAGATACACTGCGGTGGGCAGACCTTTGCGCAGATCCCGCAAGATGTGCAGCGTATTTCCTTCTTTCCATCCGCGGTTTCATCGTAAACGAGAAACGGCAGGTAACGCGCCTCCTCGGGCAGGATCAATCTCTCTTCCGGATACTGAATCGTAAAGATGCCGCGCGTATCTTTGCTGGAACGATGCTTGATCCCCTCTTCGGAGTAATAGCGCTTCTTGCCACGCAACAGCCAGACGATGTCATCGAGATAGGTATTCCAGTATCGCTTCCAGGTGACGCTCAGACCTTTTAATATGCCTTTTCCATACATGGTCAGTTTACCTCTTATCTATCCAACTCGCCCATTACAACGTCAAGCACGCCGAATAGGGCTACGAAATCCGCGATCTTGTTGCCGATGCACATCTTCTCGAGGGCAGTGATGTTGACGAAGGATGGCGCGCGGACGTGATAGCGCCACGGGTTCGGCTTGCCGTTCGAGACGACGTAAAAGCCGAGTTCGCCTTTCGGGGATTCGATGCGACCATACGCCTCACCTGCCGGGACTCGAACCTGATACACCGGTTTCTGAGAGTTGATCGGCCCTTGAGGAATCTGCTTGATAGCCTGTTGCAAGATCCGCAGAGACTGATGGATCTCATCAATGCGGATGAGATAGTTATCATACAGATCGCCATTCGGGCGCATTGCCACGTCAAACTCAAAGCGATCATAAATGCTATATGGGTCAGCGCGGCGGATGTCATATGGCACGCCCGCGGCGCGAAGGACTGGGCCAGTCATCGAGTACTTGATGGCTGTCTCTCCGTCAATGACGTGGATACCCTTCAACCGCGAAACCAGCACCTCATTCTCGGTCAAGAAGCGATCCATTTCATCGGTTTTTGCTGGTAGTCGCTCGAGGACCAAATCTTTTATCTTCTGCATGACATCATCAGGTACATCGCGCACCACACCGCCAAAGCGGAAGTAATTACACATCATGCGCGCACCTGAAACCGCTTCGAAGATATCGAGAATGAGTTCGCGTTCTTCAAAGGCATACAGCGCAGGCGTGTACATTGCGCCCAGGTCGTTGAGTAAATTGCCGATAAACACCAGGTGATTTTGAACGCGAGTGAGTTCGGCCATGATGACGCGGATATAATCGGCGCGTTCGGCCACGGGAATTTTCATCAATTTTTCGACGGCGAGAGCATACCCGAAGTTATTGGCCATCGAATTGAAGTAATCGAGGCGGTCGGTGAATGGCATGTTCAAAAGGAAGGTGTTACGCTCACCGATCTTGTCGTGGTTGCGATGCAGGTAACCCACCACAGGCTTCAGGCCGACGATGGTTTCGCCATCCAATGTGATCGCGGCACGGAATACACCATGCGTAGAAGGATGCTGCGGCCCCATGTTGACGACGATGCGGTCGGTGCTCAGTCCTCCCTCGGTCTTTACAGTATAGCGTGCAAGTGAGCCATAAAGCAGAGCCTCCCCTTCGGGAATCCACTTCTCGGGGTCAAAGTTAGATGGGAAGGTCAAGTTATCCTTGAATGGATTCTTGTCTTCCGCCATATAGAACTTACCATCCGGCCAACGGCTCTTGAAAGGCTTGGTGTCTTCTTCGTAAAAACCCTCTTTCCAATCCTTGCGAAGGGGGTGGCCTTCAAAGCCTTCCCACATCAGTATGCGGCGCAAATCTGGATGGCCCGTAAATTTGATGCCAAACAAGTCCCAGGCTTCGCGTTCTTGTAGATCTGCCCCAGGCCAGACGTTGATCAGCGAGGGAACTTCGATGGGGTCTAGACGAGGAACCTGAACTTTGAAGACCAAGCCAGGGCCTCCGGTCGTCATATAGGCATGATAGACCACTTCCATTTTGTTTTCAGGAAGATAATCCACAGCGGTGACAGAGCTAAGCAGGTCGTAGCCAAATTCGTCGCGTAAAGCAGTGGCGACTTCAACAAGTTTATCTTTATCGACAATAAAGCCGCTGAAACCGGGACGGCTGTCTGCCGTGACACTGCCCGGGAAACGTGCAGACAGGTCAATGGAGTTGCCTTGGGCGGGTGAAGGGGTCTGGAGTTGGATCGGTGTAGCCATAGGGTTATCTATCCTTCCTTCTTGGAAGCAATCTCCTTGATCTCAGTGATACGGCGCGGGTCGATCAGATCGGGGCCAAGGAGCGGTTCAGGAATGGCTACGGTGTCTGGGCCTTTGCGATACCAGCGTACCTTTTTGATCGACTCCTTGTCAATTTTTTCCTGCAGCTTGATCAGGCCTGCGATGAGCGCCTGTGGAGTAGGTGGGCAACCGGGAACATAAACATCAACCGGCAGGAATTTATCAATGCCTGCGACGACGTTGTATCCTTCCTTGAATGGTCCGCCGCCCGACGCGCACGCACCCATGGCCACAACATACTTTGGTTCGGGCATCTGGTTATAGAGGCGCACAATGGCAGGCGTCATCTTCTTAGTGACCGTGCCAGCAACGAGCATAAGATCGGCTTGCCGCGGGGAGGGGCGCATCACTTCCATACCGAAGCGTGCCAGGTCGTAACGGGCGGTCTGTGCGACGATCATTTCAATGGCGCAGCAAGCCAAACCGAACATAAGCGGCCACACGGAGGAACGACGGCCCCAGTTGTAGAGGCGGTCAAGGGTGGTGATCGTGACCGCATTTTGAATATCTTCCGGGATACTGTAGTCCGGACTAGTCAGTGTTTCGTTCGTCATCTAAGTTCTCCTCGAACCAATCTTGATAGATTGCGTATAGGATATCGTCGTTTGCAAGAGCGGGATCATCCTCAAATTCTGGAAGCTGGAGAGTCCACGTGTAGATATTCTGCAGGGTCAGTTCTTCGAAGTTCACATTTGGATGTTGCCTGCGCAACTCTAGGGCGATTGCGTAAGTAGAATCCCAATTTAAAGTCATCAATTTTCAGTATCATTCTGAGCCCTTCGACAAGCTCAGGATAAACTCCGCGAAGAATCTCCACTAACGAATTACGAGACTCTTTGGTCGCGGCAAACGCTCCCTCAGAGTGACATAATAGAAATTATTCACAAGCGCTATTATAGCAGATGAGTTAAGAAAGTCAATTGATTTATGCAAAAATATCTTTGCATAAATCAATTTGTGAGTATAATCATGGAAATTGGATGACATGCCTCGTCCCGTTTTAGAGTCTAAGCTTGCTGAGGCTACTCACCGTGACTTCGCGTAGTAAACGGCAAGACGAATAGACTAAATCATGATTACTGCCCGTCAAAAAGTTCTCGATTACCTGAAAAAGAACCGCGCTGTAACAGCGCGGGAGATTGCGCGCGCGTTGAAGATGTCCGCGCCGAATGTCAGGCATCACTTAGGCATCCTCAAGGCAGATGGGCGCGCGGAGGTCATGTCCGCGCGGAAGCGTGAAGGGAAGGGACGGCCCGAGAAGCTGTATTCTCTCTCCCGTGCCGCGTTGGGAGATAATCTCGCGGGGTTGGCCGATATCCTTTTGACGGAGGCAGGTTCTGAAGTCCGGATGGAAGCGGTAGGGAAGCGGCTTGCAGGCCAGACAGGGATATCCAATGAAGCAAGTCAATCGATTGCGAAGCGACTTGCATCCACCGTAGAAAAATTGAATGAGGCTCATTATATGGCTCGTTGGGAGGCAGGCGTGGAGGGACCGCGTGTGATTTTGGGCCTGTGCCCCTACGCGGCGATCATCCAGAAGCACCCAGAATTGTGTAAAATGGACACGGCAATGCTCTCAACGCTGCTCCGGCGTGACGTGGAACAGCGTGCAAAACTTTCGCCTATGTGTGTTTTTGTCATGAAGTAGGAAACTTTGCATCCATTTTCGACGAAGTGCGTATATTTTGATGACAATCATTGAATTTGGAGGTTCAAATGAGGACACAACGACAACCTTTACGGCGTTCACGAAGTAACCGCATGATCGCAGGTGTGTGCGGTGGATTGGCTGAGTTCTTCGGCATTAGTGCTTTCTGGTTCCGCCTGGCATTTCTCATCGCGCTCATACCTGGCGGCGTACCCGGTATCTTGGTTTATCTCATCATGATGATCATGGTGCCAAGCGAATAGACCCGAGAGTTTGCGCAGACCGAAGAAATAAAACCGCCGAAGCCAAAATGACTTCGGCGGTTTACTTAGCTTACCACACTCGGATCGATTGACCGACGTAGATTAAATTCGGATTGGAGATTTGCGGGTTGAGCAATTGCAGGCTGTAAACACTCGTTCCATATCGGCCGGCTATGATGCGTAGTGTATCGCCATGCTGAACGAGGTAATAAACAGGGGTGGCGGGCAAACTGATCACCTGACCGGCGAAGATGAAACTTGGGTTGACGATTTGCGGGTTGGCGGCTATGAGCGAACTCAAACTGATGCCAAACCGTCTAGCAATTCTTGCCAACGTGTCACCGCCTTGGACGACGTACGTACCACTCGCTGGTGGGTTATACACAGGCGGAGTGCTATATGAACCAGGAACATAGATCGCCTGGCCAGCGTACAACCAGTAGCCAAGACCCGGGTTTGCCACCTGAATGGAATAGACGGTAATACCACAGGCCGCGGCGAGGCCACTTAACGTATCACCCCATTGCACGGTGTAATACCTACCACAGCTATACCACGCCAGCGCGTTGCCCGTATGGGCAAAAGACAAGGACAAAAGTGCGATAACAATAATTGATTGAATCCATCGTTTTGCAGACATGGCGACTCCTTTCTATTTCAAAGTGCGGAAAAACGGTGCTCATAAATCAAAACCCTATATCGGATTCGAAGGTGTGGAGTTTTGCTTATGTACATTTAAAAGACGTACTTAAGGCTTTATTGGTTCCAAACCAATTAATTGCGAAACCGTTACAAGCGTGTAGCTTCTATTTTGCAGGTATTCGATAATTGAAGGCAGAGCTTCAGCTGTATGCCATCCGCGTCCGTTGGCATGCATGATGATGATGGATCCCTTCCGCACAGTGCGTTTGACTTCTGAAAGGATAGTTTCTGCGTCGAAATTCGGATCGGGGTCGCCAGTAACCGAATCCCACTGAATGGCGTACATCCCATGGTTAGCAATGACTTGTAAAACTTGTTCGTTGTAGAATCCAAATGGAGGCCGGAAGAGACGCGAATGCTTACCCGTCAGTTCGAAGAGCATATTTTCGGTCATTTCGATTTGCTGGCTGATCTCCTCTTCGCTCAATTTGGTTAGATCGGGGTGACTCCATGAATGATTACCAAGTTCAAAGTTCGGATTTGAGGCCAGCTGCCTTGTTTCCTCCGGATGTGTGCGCATCCAATCCCCACCCATGAAGAACGTGGCCGGTACGTTGTAACGCAGGAGAACGTCTATGATACCGGCATCGTAGCCCGCGGGATACTCTGGATCCTGACACATGTCGAAGGTGAGCGCTACGTAAGGCTTAGTCCATTCGCCAGATGTGATAAGAACGGCAGGCAGGGTTGGAGTAGCCGAGGGCAGTGGGATGGAGGTAGGTATAGGAGTATTGGTGAATGTCGCACTAGGAAAGGGAGATGGCGTGGATGTGGCAGGAGATGGTATATTGGATGCACAGGCCGCAACGACGAAGATAAGAAAGAGGAAATTCACTACTGGATTTAGATTCCGCATCTGATTTACCTCCAGCCCTGAAAATATCTTCGACTGATTTTCATTATCATTGTCACACTCTCCCACCGAAAATTTCCAAGCCTAACAGCGTAGATTGTAATCCTCAAAATACCCTAGCCCTGAACGAATTCGTAAGAAAGGCCAAATAGGACTACAAATATCCACTCATTGGTCGTTAAACAAAATTCGATAAGATTTTGGATCATATCCTTTACCAGTAGGAGACCCGAATGAATCATTTTCAACGCTACTTGACTGAAGAGTTCGCCGAAGACTATCAGGAAGGACGTCTCTCGAGACGCGATGCTCTAAAGCTCATTGCATCGGTAACAGGAAGCCTAGTCGTCGCCAATTCAATCTTGGCTGCCTGTATTCCAACCTCGGAAGCAACCCCGACCGAGAGTCCGACCGAAAATATTTCAGCCACAGGTACCCCATCTACACCAATAGAAGCAACCACTACCGAATCGTCGCCCTCTCCTTCTCCTTCAGCAGGGTCTGGCACGGTGATGCTTGATGATCCAGCGGTCATAGCAAGTGAGGTTGAATTCCCCGCCGACGATGCTACGACTCTCTTAGGATATCTGGCACGTCCGTCGACTGGAGATAATGCTCCAGTTGTCTTGGTTTGCCACGAGAATCGGGGTCTCACGCCTCACATCCAGGATGTGACACGGCGATTAGTCAAAGCCGGCTATGTGGGCCTTGCGGTAGATCTCCTTTCCCGTCAAGGTGGAACCGCCACGGTTGGTGATGCGAATGTCCCAGGTGTGCTGGGAAACATTGACCCCGATCAATTCGTCGCGGATTTTCTTGCTGGCTGGCGTTATTTGCAAGGACAGAGCTTCGCGCGGGCAGACCGAGTTGGCATGGTTGGTTTCTGCTTCGGTGGTGGTGTAACTTGGCGAGTTGCGACTCAAATGCCGGAACTTTTGGCGGCTGTCCCGTTTTATGGACCACATCCGCCTTTGAAAGACGTGCCGAATATTCAGGCAGCGGTGCTCGCGATCTATGGTGAGCTTGACGGGCGGATCAATGCTGGTATCCCAGATATTGAAAAGGCAATGCTGGCGAATAATAAGATTTTCAAGAAATTGATCTATCCCAATGCAGACCACGCTTTTCATAATGATACAAGTTCACGCTATAACGCTGAAGCCGCCAGAGATGCCTGGGCACAAACCTTGGCATGGTTCGAGCAGTACCTGAGGTGAGGATGACCTCCTCCTCCGGAGTTTATCCAGAGCATGCCGTCCCCCGCACCTGCCCCAAATCCGGCCTGAAAATTTAGATTGACAAGTTTAAATTGGTTGTCGCCTTTGGGAGAGGAAGGGTGGGGTCTAAGATTTAGTTCATCCCCAAGAGACTCATTTCGTGACGAAGAGTTTCCTCCAACCCATCCCGAAGGGGACGTGGTACATAGCCCAGTTCGCGGCGAGCCTTACTATTATCGCCCCAGTAGGTAACTCCTCCGAGGGCGCGAACTGCTTCGGAAGTATACATTTCAGGGAGGAAAGAATCGAAAGGTTTGATAAAAAACGACAGAGCTTTGAATATTTGATATGGCACAGCAATGGGAGCGCGCTTGCCAGTGATATGGCTGGCAAGCTGAAAGGCATCCCAATACGTCCATGGTTCCCCGGCGATGATATAGGTTTCTGGCAGTATAGGGAGCCTGCCCTTTAGGAAATCAATGATGTTGTGCCGTAAAATGGACGTATCACCAGGACCATAGGTACCGCTCGGCATGACGATCACAAGCGGTAAGCCTTGCGCGATGAATTGTTCCGCGATTTGATGTGCCGCGGCTTTGGTGCGGTCATATTCGGTGATGTGTTTGCCGGTGAAGCGATAGGACTCGTCTACAATCTTGCCATGGGTATCGGAGTTGACGCCGAGGGTGCTCGTGTAAACGCCTTTTGGTATACCCAGTTCATTCATCAATTCGAGAACGTTGCGCGTCCCCTGAATGTTGACTCTTTCGCCATCCCTCTTGTCTCGCGTTCCGACCTTGTACCAACCGGCGATGTGGAATACTCCGTCTGTGCCTTGCATGCCCACGCGCATGGACTCTTTGTCGGTCATATCGCCCGTGAACGGAATTACCCCGAGGTTCTTCAATACTTTTGCTTTTTCCGGGTTTCGCACCACTGCATGGACCTCATGGCCTGCCTCCCGTAACTGACGCACGACTCCACCTCCAACAAAACCCGTTGCACCTGTAACAAAATATTTCATATCATCCGACGTCAATGACCCTTATGTGAAGAGTGGTTCCATTTTGAGGCGTTCGGTGAGATCCTGCATTTGCTGATTCGAGGGGCGTGATTCAAAGCGATGAGCTGATTCAAAAATGCGCGGCAGAATATTTATGTCTCCTGCGGCGCACAGAAAGACTTGTGGATTGCCCAAAACCCAGTGTGTAGCAAGATCAATATCTGTCTGATCTTCAAGTGGACGATACCACGTGGTGCGATTCTTTTCTATGTTATTCCAGGGTGAGCGCGTGATGCCTTTAATCGTTTGAACTGCGGTGTTGCGTTCTTTGCACACTTCAAGTACCTTGTTGAAGTTCTCGGCATAGCGCGGATTTTGCATCATGACATAGTTATAGGGAAGCGTCACAGAATTAAAATCGAACTGTTCGAGCGAACGCAGATGAAACTCCGGTACAGGTACGCCGTGACCAGTGACCCCGATGAAGCGAACCAGTTTTTCCTCACGTGCCTGGATCACAGCCTCGATCACGCCACCAGGACCAAACGCAGTTGTCCAATCCGGCTCCTCGTGGAGAGCGTGGAGCTGGATCAAGTCTACCTGATCGACATGGAGCAGTTCAAGCGAGCGGCGAATCTGATCATATGCAGCCTGCTTTTTGCGCTCACCAGTCTTGGTGGCCAGGAAAAACGGCCGACCATTGCGGCGAATCCATTCTCCCAATAACTGCTCCGATTTATTGTAGCTAGCAGCCGTATCCACATGGTTGACTCCATTTTGCAGAAGAAGCTCCATTGTGGCATCTACGTCTTTCTGTGGCGTCTCCCAGAAAGCCGCCGCGCCGAAGACGATCCGTGTGCTTTCATGACCAGTGCGTCCAAAAGGAAGGGTAGGTATCATATCTTTCTCCATCTTACATGTTTAATGCCAACCGCCCGTTTTCATGCGGTTCCTGATTTCACTCTGCAGAGCAGATAACATCTCGATGAAAGATTCTTTGTTTGCAGGGTTTTCGTTCGTTGCTTTTTCTTCAAGACGGGCAAGCAAATAGACCATCCATGATAGCCAGGTACGCGGATTACTTGCCCCATCTGAGAGTTCCTGCGCGGTTTCGTTTAAAACATCGCGGAGTTCATCTTCTCTACTCATTTGACACGCTCCTAAGCTTGTTTGCAGATTACCGCATAAATAATTAAACCAGAATTGCTATATTTATTCGTAATTTCATTTGAAAAGTCATGAAGGCTACGGTACAAGCGATAATGACCGGAATTGACTCTTTTACATTGTATCACTCGAACTAATTGAGAAATTCGTATTTATTATTGGATATTGGGGAGGTGTGTGAAGGCTTGCAATATTATCTCTAAAGCGGAACATCTCAGGCTCGCTTTCGGGAGTATTGGGCAATATACTCAGGCAATGAAATATCGTTCAGGAGAAGTTCATCACGGATGGGCCTCAAGGTTTTCTCCTCCAGAGGTAAAACCCCTGCCCAAACTGGCAGGATGTAATCTTCCTGCTCATCTATAGGTGGACCTATTCGTAATTTGGCTGAGGCCTCGCCGATCTTGATCGAGACTACACGCGTGGCATTCATTTCTTTGTGATTGGGCAGGCGCGCTTCTTCCCAGCGACCCGGTATCAGGTGTTCCGTGACCGCTTTTAATGCCGCCAATTTCTCCTGCTCATCCTCAACTGGACGTCCCTTACCGAACAACACCACTGACCGGTAATTCACAGAATGATGGAAAACGGAACGCGCCAACACCAGACCATCCACTATCGTTGCCGTCACACAGACCGGATGCCTGGCTGAAATATGCTTGAGCAAACGGCTGGCTTTTGCCCCGTGCAATACGATCGTATCTTCAATTCTAGCAAAGTTGATCGGAATAACAAAAGGTTGTCTTTTTTCTACAAAACCTACATGGCATATCAACGCTTCGTCCAGGATACGATAGATGGTTTCCCTGTCGTAATGCCCGCGCTTCGGGAGGCGATTGATGCGGTTCTTGTCTGTCTTCTTGAAATGTGTCATGGATTTGCCCTTTGTAAGGTTCGATTTTACATTACAGCCCCCTCCTTGGTCTACCTCGGATGCATGCACTATTCATTAGTTTCAGGGAAGAGCACCGACCAGGAACTCTTATCGCCTGCTAGTAGACCCAACCCTGCCCGCGCCGGTTTTTCGCACGGTTCAGCGTCAAATGCCTTCGCCACATCTGCTGCAGCAGGCGAGAAGTAGGCGATCACATCGCACTGGAGACGACCCTCTGGTTCATAGCGTGTAAACACAGCCATATCAGGTGGTCTCCCTACGGCATTGAACGATTGTAAAAATATTTCCTCAATCTCGCCAGAAGGTGTGACAGCCATGATCCCATCTCCGAGATTTATTGAATACCAGGTATCCATTCCGTTTTCTACTGCTTGTGCTTCGGACGTTTAAATATCAGTCGTGGCCTAGGGTTGTTCAAACCATCAGCAGTATATGGAGCGGAAACCAACTCCCAACTATCCTCACCGATTCTATTTGCATAATCATACATGGTTTCATCTATTTTCCAATCCCCAACCTCTTTCCCATTTACGGATAAGACATACCAATTCTCATCTTTCCATACAGTATTTACAAAACGGTACTCCCATTTTTGCATAATATACCTCCTTTTGTTTACAACTTTCCTCGACGGATTTGCATCTCAAATCAGCCTAGCATGGCGAAAGCGATCCATGAGGGCAACACTCTTGCCGTATCTTTCGCAAATGAATTTGAAGCGTTCCGAAAATTTGTTTCTCCTTTGCTTGTATTCTGCCATATCGCGCAATTCAATCAGCAGTTTTGTGGCTTCATCATAGGCTGAGCCGCGTTTTTGTCCAAGCAGGTTTTCAACGGAGCACCAGGTGGATTCCTCCTCTTGAGCAAGTTTTTCCAGTCTCTCAATTCTCTTGTGCTCTGCTTCCTCCTGCGCCTTGCGTTTCGCTTCCAATTCGAATCTCTCGGCCTGTTCAAATAATTCACCCGCAGTGCGCGCGGATTGTGTTGGTGTAGACGTTTTTCTCCCACTCAGTTGTGAGAGGTGTTTTTTCAAAGATAGAACTGCACCAGGTTCGCCACGTACGATCTGTAGCAGGTGGGCGTCGCTTTCTGCGCGAGTCAATTTTGCGATAGCGGATTCGAGATCAGGTTCAGATGAGGACTTCTCTTTTTTGCTGGAGACAGCCGCGGCTGCGATCAGATGCGGCTCTATTTCAAAGAATTCCGCGAACGCTTGCAGGCTGGCGTTCAGTTGCTTCAATTCTGCCGGGATAGGCGGTTCATGTTCCTCCTCCGCTACTTCAGGATCATCCATCGAAATAGATTTGAGCCAGGCGAGGTAGAGCATTCGAGTATCGCCCTGCAGAAGTTGCTCACGCAATGGTGTTAATTGACCAAGGATGCCTTCCGATTCGATCCACTCAAAGAAGTTCTCCTCTTCATTGATCTGGATGTGGAGGATGAAATATTGGCTATGCTCTTCGAGCATGATCCAATCTTCGAGAAGATATGGCTGAATCATGGGGACGTCTACAAGGTTTTTAGGAAGGCGGAACATGAGTTTGCGTGTGCCGAAATTGGAGTCATATAAAAATGCGTCGAAGTATTTCAACAAGACTTCTTTGGGGTCGTGTTTGAAATCACCCCATGAGTAGGTGACGATAGCCTGCGTGGAAGTGACTGTATCCATGTGACTGGAGAGACCGTTTACTTCCGCTTGTTCGCGGGCGCTGAGGGGACGGTCAATAGTTTGCCATTCGTAGTATTGGTATTCGCTCATTGTTCACCTTTGCTTCGCGCGTACAAAAACTTCCAGTGTTGTGTTTATGCATTGACCCCCTCCTGCCTCTCCATTTGAAAACCACAAATGGGAGCGGAGCAATCTCAACTTGGTCAGGAATTAGAATTTTCATATATACATATTCTTCTTCCCTCATTTGTGATCGCTGATTGGGGCAAGGACAGGAAGGGAGTCACAACTTTCCCATAAATGCTGTATGCATTAGGCTTTGACCTGACAACCATTATCCTAGTTCTTGAGACTGCTGGAAACTAAATCAATCAGAACTCTCTCAATCTCCTGCCACGGCGTGGCGAGATCAACACACTCGATCCTGATCACATGATCTTGCAGCTCGACCTTTTCGGAAAACCTGTATTGGATCGCAGGATAGAGCAGGATGCCTGTGGCGCTGCGATGTCCCTCCGACAGATGCTCTTGTGATTTCAAGTATGCATACAACTGGTACAAATGAGACGAATCAAATATGGGCTTGCCCCATTGGTTCTCGACCAAACTATGAGCGGTGAATTTCGTATCCACGATCATCAATAGGCCGGATGATTTTTCTTGTAAGACCAGATCAGGAACCATAAGTGGCAGGTGTTCGTTTGTCTGTTTTGTATGCCATTCGAGCCGCTTTTGGGCTTTCACATCCCAACCTTGCAAGTGGATAAGATAGAAGTTTGCGACGAATCGCTCGTAGACGCTGTGCAGCATTAGCGCATCGCGGTCTACCGCAGGGACAACGGACGTGGAGCGGCCTGCCGAGCCCGTCGGCATCTGACGCTGTAGGATCAAATCACAGATCGAGAGCATTAGGCGATAGTCGCGGTCATTGCGAATAGACTGCTGCCTGCGGATCATTTCAGGCGAGACCCCCACGAGGTCAATCCCGTCGAGTTCTCGGGTCAGGCGCCTCAGCTTTTGTCGCAGCTCTTTAACGGAATCAGCCTCGGGACCAAATTGACCGGTTTGGACCAGTCTCGCAAGTGTGCTGCGTATGATCTGGTTCTTCAGTGAATTGGCACTGTATGCTTGAAATTCACAATAAGCTTCGCTGCGTTCAAATGTGTGACGTTTCAAACTTTCTGTGAAATCAACCCGCCCACGAATCCCTTGAAGCGTTTGTCCTTCATTCACATAGTGGTGTCCCAATCCAATACGCAGGCGTCCCTGCATCAACTTCATCAGCATAGTTGCCAGCAGAGCATCCAGAGTCGGCGCGCTTTCAACATCCTCCATCGCCCAGCCACGCATCGCGTTTAGTGGCACTTCGTTCCAGGCATAAAGCAACATATACCACAGGTTACGGATTGGGATACCATACTCTGTAAACTGGATCGGTTCTTTCGGACTTTGAGAATGATGCGCAGCCATTAAGCCAAAAGCCTCTTTTCAGCTTCTTCTGCTTTCTTCGGGTTGTCGAACCAATATTCTTTCAGCAGAGGAATGATCTCCGTGCGGATAACTCCTCGATACCAGTTCTTATCCAGTCCGGCGAAGTTATCCCCTTTGGGGAGGAAGAAACTGTGACCAATCTCATAATTTTCTCCCAACAATGGATCTTCCCTGATTTGCATGTTAAGCTTTGTCATTCGCTCTATGATCAACTGTACTAGATCGGGATTCATCCCTCTCTCCGAAAGCCATTGGCGGAAATGTTCGCTTTCATATTGGGGCTTCAGGGTGATGAAAACAAAGCGACGACGCAGGGCATAATCCACCATCGCCAGCGAACGGTCTGCCACATTCATAAGACCGATCAAATACAAATTTGGCGGGACAAAAAAGTTAGGCTCATCCTCGTTACGATATGTTAGCGGAAGTGCAAACTCAGGCCCTCGCTTATCCGCTTCGATCAGCATCAGCAGCTCACCAAAAATCTGGCTGAGGTTACCGCGGTTGATCTCGTCGATGATAAATACATATTCACGATCCGGGTCTCTCATGGCTTTTTGACAGAATTCATAAAATACGCCATTTTGCAAAACGAAACTGCCTGCTTTGCCTGGCACAGGGCGATAGCCGCGAACAAAATCATCGTAGGAATAGGATTGATGAAACTGTACCATTTCGAGACGCTGATGATCGATTTCTTTCATCAGTGCATAGGCTAATTTTCGTGACATAAAGGTTTTTCCCACGCCGGGAGGGCCTTGTAAGATCATTGCCTTCTTCGAGAAGAGTCGTTCGACGATATGGTTTACTTCATCTTCCGTGAGAAATACACCCGATGCAATGAGATCATCAGTACTGTAAGGCGGCTTGCCGACCTCGATATATTCAGAAAGGATTTGATCTGTTTCGCTGACATCTAACAAGCGTTTGCGAAACCATTCATAATCCTGTTCTTTGCCGTACCAGACAAAGTCTCTTAGTTTTTCAGCATATTCTTTAAACCTGTAATTATTATCAGTTCGTAAGCGCCAGATTGTATTTCTGTTGGTATAGAAATACCATGACTTATCTATGAAATTGGGATCCCATTCCACCTCCACTGTCCTGCCATCATCCCGGTTGGCAACAATAGTTCCAATCGCTTTAATGGTCATGCGTGAAACGGTTTTGTTTCGAGCGTCAAAGGGCAGGTCTTTGCGTTGGGTAGAAGCGGCTTTGATCGCGATCTTATCGTTCACGCTCATGGACAAGACCTCGTTAATGTAGCGATTGTTATATTCATTCTCCCAGATACCCTCATTTAGAAAACGCTCTGTCTGGTCGGCTGGATCCCGGTCATTCCAATAAGCCCCCACAAGCCAATAATTGATTCCGCCCCACGCACGATACTCAGCTTGCTTTGATTCAGAGATTCTTCTCGTTCGCTCATTTTCTGCTCCCCATGCGGCTAGTGAAATTTCTGAGAAAGACTTTCCATTAGCCTGGACGGATCTCAGAGTCTCGGCATAAAATTTCGCAGTGAGACCACCTTCCGGCAATCTTATTCCTAAATATAACCGATTGCTTTGATCCAGACTCAAAAAGACATCGGGACGAATCCAAAACAAAGCCATCGTGAGATTTACATTGGTTTGTTTGACCTTTAGGGCCTCGTCAAAAGCGAGCAGGAAATCCTTGTTTTCTAATGGGTTCTCTTCTAGCGCCAGTTGAAAAACCCGCCATAATCGTTCAACATCATTTGCATTCCTAGAGGCTAGGTTAGGGAAAAACCATGATTTCATGTTGTTCAGGATGGGTACACCATCAAGATCTTCTGGCAGTTCGCTATGTAATTCAAAAAAATGTTTGATTTGGGAAAGAATTGCAAGACGCTGATCGTATCCAATCCGCCGATTAAATACCCCTAAAAAGGTGAAAGGATCGATCTCTTTTAGCAGAAAACGAGCTCCATCACCATCCTTATCATTTAGGGGTGTAATCACATATCCTTCAGAGCGAAGCTCTTCTAAAAAGGAAATAAGCTCATCTTGTCGGTTCTCCCACCCAGCCAACTCTTTTGCTAATTCTTGATAAATAGGTATCCAGGTAAAGTTCCGTGTCATTTCTCAGAGCCTTTAACATTAAGTAAAACACATTCACAGTTATTTGTTGACAAGCATACAAGAAAACTCTTGTTTAAACAAGAGAAAATCCTAATTGCTAAATGCTACTACTAGCTATCATCCTCATACCAAGCACTATAAGCAAGACCAGCACGATCTTCCGAAATAGATCAGGGCTGAGCCAGCGGTCTAGGGTTTGTCCAGCAAGGAAGCCGATGAACATGGCAGGGAAAGCGAATGGGAGAATGCGTGTAACATTCGCGGTGAAATGTCCGCTCCAAAGGTGGCTGGTCACGACGATGATGCTGTTGATGATAAAAAATCCCGAGAGATTGCTCTTGAATTCTCCTGCATCCCAATGGCGGCAATTCCCGTA